>Ga0101944_10001272_pt1 | contig 54930 bp, 50 predicted proteins | sample DewCreD2012metaG_FD_75245 | JGI IMG/M metagenome (GOLD analysis project Ga0101944, IMG submission 75245) | Hot spring sediment bacterial and archeal communities from British Columbia, Canada, to study Microbial Dark Matter (Phase II) - Dewar... ...
CGCCTCGTACTTTCTTTGCAGTGCGCTCGCCGCTCCCCCGTAGATCGCATCTCGGAGACCTCCCATGGCCGTGATTCGCTGAAGCAGGCGCGTCAAATCCCGTTCGGTCCGGACAGGTCCGAGAAGCTTCTCGAGTTGGGAGCGTACCCACCCATCCAGCGACCGGTAATCAGCCAGGTCCCGCAAGCTGCCAAACATCTTTTCCGCCGCCGCAAACTGCTCGACACGGCGCTTGAGCATGACCAGCACCTCCAGGAGGGGCTGTTCGGCGAGCAGGCCCTGGGCAGCCTCCCTCATTCTGGAGCTGTCCGGAGCGGCATCCCATAATGCGGCGGCCTCCTCCGAGCCCAAGCGGTCCCAGAATTCGAAGAATCTGCGAATCGCCTCTGGAGTGGAGTCTGGCAACAGTCCCGCCAGCGCTTCCGGAGCTGACTGGACCTTCTCGCTGAGATCTCTGAGCCACTGCAACGGATGTAATCCCAAGATCGCCGAGAGCAGTTCGGATGGTTCCTGCGGCAACCCCACGGAGGGCGTCGCTGAAACCGAGACGGCGATGGATGGTCCCAATTCCCCTGTCTCCCGCCGGAAGACTCTCAGCCTCAGGCGACTCTGTTCATCGAGCGAGAGCTCCCGCCGAAACCATCCCTCGAAGGTGTAACTGGCGGCGGCTTCGCCGGCGGCGCGGATCGCCAGGCCGATGTCTCCCTCGAGCAGTCCGGGCGCGGGCTCCCGCAGCCAGTTGAAGCTGAAGTCGAACGGTCTCTTTCGGCCGAGCTGTAGCCGCTCGTTGAAATCCTCTACATAGGGCAATGGCCGGGGCATGTCGGCCAGGGATTGAATGCTGGCAGGGTCAAACATGGGTGATTCCTCGTCTGGTTGAAATCGGTAGGTGGTGCTGGAGTGTGGCGCACCGTCGTCTGATTATACGGAGCAACCCCCAAATTGCAAGGGAGATTCGGGTGGGATCCAGGCAGGGATGAGCTCCTAAGGTTCAATTTCTGAATGGATTACGGCGCGGGGAGCCGAATCTGGTCCCGTTGTGACTGGCTTTGGCGACGCCAACCACCACGGCCGCGTGCGGGCGAGGTTGATTGTCAGAGCACTTGACAATGGGGAAGGAATCGTATAATTTCTAGTGATATATGGGTGATTTGATTTCTGAGCGAATGCGGGTCACTCTCAAGGGAGATTACGCCCTCAAAGCTATACTTGATCTGACGCAGCAACACCCCGGCGTGCCCGTGCGTATCGCAGACATCGCCAAGCGGCAGCGGATTCCCCAGAAGTTCTTGGAGTTGATTCTCTCCGGGCTGAAACAGGGTGGATTCGTCGAGTCCAAACGTGGAGCCGAGGGAGGCTACCTCCTGGCTCGGCCGCCGGACACAATCACCGTTGGGCAGGTGCTTCGCTACGTCGAGGGCACTCGGGGAGGACGCCAGCGGCCGCAGCGCGAGCCGGACGGGCCCTTCGAGGAGATGTGGCGGGCCGTGGACGAAGCGGTTTCGTCGGTGGTCGACAAGACAACCTTTTCAGAGCTTGCGCGACGCTGGAACGAGCGGCGGGAGCGGTATGTTCCAAACTGGGAAATTTAGTGTATTCGGAGGGGACGCGTGATTTTTGACGACAACTCATTGGCGATTGGAAGAACTCCGCTGGTCAAACTGAATCGTGTGGTCAACGGAGCGAAGGCCCGGGTGCTGGCGAAGATCGAGGGCCGGAATCCGGGTTATTCCGTGAAGTGCCGGATCGGCGCTTCCATGATTTGGGACGCGGAGGCGCGAGGGATCCTCAAACCAGGCAAGGAACTGGTCGAACCCACCAGCGGCAATACGGGGATTGCCTTGGCTTTCGTGGCTGCGGCAAGAGGCTACCCCATCACGCTGACAATGCCGGAGAGCATGTCCATGGAACGCCGGAAGGTGCTCAAGGCTCTGGGCGCAAACCTGGTTCTGACGGAAGCTTCCGGCGGCATGGCGGCCGCCATCAAAGCTGCCGAGCAAATGGTGGCCTCGGACCCGAACCGCTACGTCTTGCTTCAACAGTTCAAGAATCCGGCCAACCCCGATATCCACGAAAAGACTACGGGTCCGGAGATCTGGGAGGACACCCAAGGCGACGTGGATGTGCTGGTGAGTGGCGTGGGCACCGGGGGGACGATTACCGGCGTATCGCGGTTCTTTAAGCAGATCAAGAGGAAACCGATCCTCTCTGTCGCCGTGGAACCCGCCGCCAGCCCCGTTATCGGACAGAAGCTTCGGGGGGAGCCATTGAAGCCCTCCCCTCACAAGATCCAAGGCATAGGAGCGGGATTCATTCCGGACACGCTGGACCTGTCCCTCGTGGATCGGGTTGAGACCGTGACCAATGAGGAAGCCATAGAAATGGCGCGCCGGTTGTCCCGTGAAGAGGGAATTCTGAGCGGCATTTCGTGCGGCGCCGCGGCGGCCGTGGCGGTGCGTCTGGCGAATTCCGGCGAGTTCGATGGAAAGACGATCGTGACCATCCTGCCGGACAGCGGCGAGCGCTACCTGAGCACAGTCCTGTTCGAAGGCTTGTTCACGGAGTAGGCTGCCTCAGACCGCAGCGTCTATTTCTTGGGCTCCGGCAGGAGGAAGATCGTCTCTTCTTTCTTGAGAAGCTTGAGTTGGCGACGAATCTCCAGTTCAACGTCCGCGGGATTTTCGGCCAGGCTCTGAATGCGCGCTTTTCTGGATTCGATTTCGCGCTTCAGTTCCGCGTTCTGCCGCCGGAGCTCATCCACCTGACGGTGTCTTTCGAGGACCAGCGGAATCCCCTGAGGGCCGGCAAGCCGGTAGATTGCCAGTCCGCCGGCGACAACCGCCGCCGCCAGACAAAGCACGGTCTTCGCCCTCGATCGCATGAGCAGAATTCGCAGCGTCATCCTGACTATTCTGTTTATAGCGCGCTTTTTCGATTTTTTCCAGGAAAATTACCGGAAAATTCGCCATGACAGACAAAATTGTTGTAATGAGCACGTGCGGCAGCCCTGAGGAAGCCCAGAAGCTTGCTCGCGCCCTGATCGAAGGCCGTCTGGCTGCCTGCGTGAACATCGTCGCCAACACCCGCAGCGTCTATCGCTGGCGTGGGGCCGTCGAAGAGGCAGACGAGCAGCTTCTGATCATCAAGACCCGGAGAGATCTTCTGCCGGCCGTTCGTGCGGAGATCGAGAGGCTGCACTCTTACGAGGTTCCCGAGATCCTTGCCCTGAGTGTCGTGGAGGGCTCCGCGGCCTACCTGGAATGGCTGGAGCAGGAACTGCCGCCGCTGGATTGACACGAGTGGCAAGGGGGCGATGGCTCCAGCCAGTATCCGCCTCAACTATAATCGGGAGCATGTTCAGAACCACAAGTCTCGCGACTCTCATTCTCTTTGCCGCAAGCGGGCTGGCGCAGCAGCCTCCGCCGGCGCCAGGCAGGGGCGCCGGCCAAGCGCCCGCGCCCGGAACTCCCGGCCGCGCCGGGAGAGGACCCGCGACTCCCGCGCCGCCTTCCGTCCAGGTAAATGCCGACCGCACCGTGCTGTTTCGCCTCCGCGCGCCGGACGCAGCCAGCGTCACGGTCACGGGCGACTTCCTTCAGGGCGCACAGCCCATGCAGAAGGACGAAAGCGGGATCTGGTCCCTCGTCGCGGGCCCGCTCAACCCCGCCGTCTATAACTACGCCTTCGTCATCAATGGGGTCCGCAACATCGATCCTTCCAATCCCATGGTCAAGCTGGGTGACCGCTCGCACGAATCGATGTTTGAAGTCCCGGCGGGCAGCCCCGCGCCCTACGACATCCGGGACGTTCCCCACGGCGTGGTTCACATCAATTTCTACCACTCGAAGGCGATCGGCGGACCGCGCCGCCTGTTCGTTTACACGCCTCCGGGCTATGAGGCCGGCAAGGGCAGGTACCCGGTCCTCTACCTTTTGCATGGCTCAGGCGATACCGAAGAGGGCTGGTTCAGCGTTGGCCGGGCAAACCTGATCCTGGACAATCTGATTGCGGACGGCAAGGCAAGACCCATGCTGATCGTCATGCCGTACGGGCGGCCCTTTCCAAGCGTGAGTTTCGGCCCCTTGCCGGCGCAGATGCAGCCGGATGCCGGAGCTTACGAGAACGATCTGCTGAAGGACGTCATCCCGCTGGTCGAGAAATCGTACCGGGTTTCGGCGAAGCCGGAAGACCGGGCCATCGCCGGGCTCTCCATGGGAGGCGGCCAGGCGCTCCAGATCGGCATGCGGAATATGAGCCTGTTCCGTACGATCGGCGCGTTCAGCGCCGCGGTGCGCGGCCAGAACATCGAGGAGCAGTACAAGGAGTTCTTCTCCGATCCGTCCGCCACCAGCAAGAAGCTGAAGCTCTTCTACCTGGCCTGCGGCAAGACGGACAGCCTGTTCGCCGGCTCCGAAAATCTTCACCAGATTCTCGATAAGCACAAGATCCAGCACATCTGGGTTCCTTCTGAGGAAGGACACGTCTGGCGAAACTGGCGCAACTACCTGGCGGACATGGCGCCTCGTTTGTTCCGCTAGCCTGAGCTGCCGGCGGGGGCCCGCCGGGGAGAGCGCTTGCCGGGTCAAGCGCCGGGCGGTCTCGGACGCGCGGATCCCCATCCCTGAACGGAAGGGATGGCCGGCGCCATTGGGAGGACAGTCATGGACGGACTTTTTACGAGCAGGAGGAACCTTCTTCTGGGCGCGGCGATGCTGCCTGCCGCCGTGCGAGCGGCTGCGCCGTCCGCCGCCCGCAACGTCGTTATCGCCAGCTCGAATGGCGTGCGGGCCTGTGCGCGCGCCATGGAACTCCTCAAGGCTGGGGCCGACACCCTGGACGCGGTGGTCGCGGGCGTCAACATCAACGAGGAAGATCCGGAAGACAACAGCGTTGGTTTCGGAGGCCTGCCCAACGAGGATGGGGTCGTCGAGCTGGACGCCAGCGTGATGCACGGACCCTCACGGCGGGCAGGGGCTGTCGCCTGCCTGCGCGGCGTTAAGACTCCTTCCAAAGTGGCGCGGCTGGTCATGGAGCAGACCGACCATATCCTGCTGGTGGGCGAGGGCGCCTTGCGCTTCGCCAAAGTTCACGGCTTCCAGGAGGAGAACCTGCTGACCGAGAAATCGCGCCTGGCATGGCTCGTCTGGAAGAGTTCTCTCCGGGATTCGCGGGGCCACAGCAACTGGGGCCCCGGCATGGACGCGCCACCGGCGCCGGAAAAGAGAAGCGAATTAAGAGACCTTTTCCCGCACGCCACGGAGGCGGAGTTGGCCTGGGCCTGGGATGTGGCGACCCGGCCGCCCACCGGCACAATCAACTGTCTGGCGCTGAACATGAAGGGTGAAATGTCCGGTGTGACAACAACGAGCGGTCTTGCCTGGAAGATAGGCGGCCGGGTGGGCGACTCCCCTCTCATCGGAGCGGGCCTCTTCGTGGACCAGGACGTCGGCGCGGCAGGGTCCACCGGCCGCGGCGAGGAGAACATCCGGGTGGCCGGGGCGCACTCGGTAGTGGAGAATATGCGGCATGGGATGGCCCCGCGCGACGCCGTGCTCGATGCATTGAAACGTGTGGCCCGCAACTATGGCAACGACCTGAAACGGCTATCCGCGTTCAGCCTCAGTTTCTACGCCCTCCGCCGTGACGGCGAATACGCTGCGGCCGCTCTCTGGGACCGGAGCAGCCCGCAATCCAAACCCGCGCAGTTCGCCGTTTGCGCCGGGGATGGGGAGAGCCGCCTGGAGCCGATGGCGTATCTGTACCAGCGCGGTTAGCAGACCGCCTCACCAGGCCAGGGCGTACGCGTCCACGCGGGGATCCGCGCCCGCATGGATCACCCCGGTGGCCGGATCAAAGAGGATCGCCGCGCTGGAGTTCAACGACCAGGCGCCCTCAGTTCCCAACTTGTGACCCCGAGCTGTCAGGGCCTTCCTCACTTCTTCGCCGATCCTGTTTTCCACCAGCAAGTCGCCCGGGTACATGACATGCGGAAACGGCGAGGACGGGAATGCCCGCGTCGACCAGCGCGGCGCTTCGATCGCCTGCTGCACATTCATGCCGAACTCGACGACATTCAGGAAGGTCTGCATTGTCCGCAGGCATTGGTCGTCGCCGCCCGGGCTGCCGGTGGCCAGGAAGGGTTTGCCGTCGCGCGTCACCAGAGTGCTCTGCAAAGTACTGCGGGGACGCTTGCCGGGAACCAGCGCGTTGGCATGGCCGGGCGTCAAAGAGAAGTAATCCCCGCGGCAGTTGAAGATAAAGCCGAGCTTGCCTATGACCACGCCGGTGCCGAAGCCGGAGTGCAGGCTGGGGGTCAAGGAGATCAGGTTCTTGTTGCCATCCATCACCGTGATGTAACTGGTGTCGCCCGCATGTTCGCCCTCGCCCTTCACCGTGTAGTCCATGGGACGATTCAGGGGCTGCATGCCCGGAACGAATTTCTCCGCCACGCCGGGGCGCAACTCTAGGGAAGCCTTCCGGGAGTCGATCAAGGCGCGCCGGGCCTTGGCGTAGTCTTTCGACAACAGCCCCGCATAGGGGATTTCGATGAAGTCCATGTCGCCCAGGTACTTGTCCCGATCGGCGAAGGCCAGCTTGGCCGCCTCCGCCGAGACGTGGATGTATTCGGCGCTGTTCAGCCCCATGGACTTCAGGTCATAGGTTTCCAGGATGTTGAGCAGGAACAACTCCGCCGGCGCCTGGGTGGCGGAGGCGTTCTTGTAGACGCGGTAGCCTCGGTAATCGATCCAAACCGGCTCTTCCAGCTTGGCTGTGTAGCCGGCGAAGTCTTCGTAGCGAAACAGTCCGCCGTTTTCCTCGGAGAAGGCGGCCATCTCACGAGCGATATCGCCTTTGTAGAACCGGTCCCGGGCGGCCTGGAGCCCTGCCCGCCGTCCACTGGCGGAACCCTCCCTCTCGGCCTCGATCATCCGCCGGAACGTGCGCGCCAGATCCTGGTTGCGGAAGAGATGGCCCGCCTGGGGCGCGTCTCCGCCCGGCAAATAGAGCGCGACGCTCGTCGGATACTTTCTCAGCTTCTTCGCCCCGCGAATGGCGCCGGCCAGCCGGTCGTTCAAAGGGAACCCGTTCTCCGCCATCTCGATGGCTGGCGCAAGTACTTGAGCAAAGCTCATGGTTCCCCACCGCTCCAGGAGGATATACCAGGCGTCTACCATGCCAGGCACCGTTCCAGCCAGCAGCGTATCGTCCACGGGCAGTTTGCCATCGTGGTTCTTCTTGTACCAGTCGATGGTAGCCAGCTTCGGAGCAGTCCCTTCCGCATTCAGGGACCACACTTTGCCCGTCGCGCCTTCATAGATCAGGACCACCGCATCGCTGCCGATGCCGTTATTCCCGGCATCCGTCAGCCCCAAAACCGCTTGTCCGGCCACAATCGCGTCAAAGGCATTGCCGCCCTGGCGCAGGATGCGCTCGGCGACAAGCGTCGCCTCGGGTTTCATGGAGGCCGCGGCGTGGTGCGTTCCGCGGATCACGGGCCGCATGACCTGCCTGGAAACCTGGCCCTGCCCGGCGCCTTGCCCAAACACCATCCAACCCGCACCGGCAAGGCCGAATACGGCCAGTGCGGCGAAGATCTTCCGGAACCCTGTCGTCTTTGCCATAACCGCCAGCATACAACGCCGGCCTGTCCCAATTCCTCAGGGGCGCCGGCGGGGATGCGGACATGCGATATTGTCCGGAGGGGGCAACGGATGCGGATGGGCGACTTGCGGGCTGTTTCAACTGGTGGGGTCACCAGCGAAGATGGACGAGCCGGACTTCCCGCGAACTGGGTAGCCGGCGGTGAGGACTGGCGTAGAGCGCGCCGCTTCCGGCGTGCCTTCGCTGCGGTTCTAACGCTGCTGTCCCTCTCAGGCTGTTCCCGGTCTTCGCGTGAATGGCCTGGCTACGGAGGCGGGCCGGAGGGCATCCGATACTCTCCGCTGAAAGAGATCAACCGCTCTAATGTCAGCCAGATCCAAGTCGCCTGGACGTTCGACACGGAAGACGGCGCCGGCGACCCTCAGACGCAACCCATCGTGGTGGGCGGAGTCCTCTACGGCGTGACGCCGAGGCACAAGATCTTCGCGCTCGAGGCGGCCACGGGCAAGGAACTCTGGCGGTTCGATTCCGGATTGGTTGGCCGTGGCCCCAATCGGGGCTTGACTTTGTGGGAGAACGGCAAGGACCGCCGCATCTTCGCTGCGGTCCAGAGTTACGTCTACGCCTTGGACGCGGCCACGGGTACTCCAATCCCCACCTTCGGAGATCACGGACGGATCGACCTTCGCGAAGGTCTGGGGCGCCCCCCAGCCGGCCAGTCAGTGATTCTGACGACACCCGGGGTCATATACAAGGATCTCCTGATCGTCGGGGGCCGTACCCCCGAGGCCCTGCCATCGCCGCCAGGAGATATCCGGGCGTACGATGTCCGCAGCGGCAGACTGCGCTGGTCTTTCCATACGATTCCCCGTCCTGGCGAATTCGGCTACGAGACATGGCCCAAGGACGCCTGGCAGCATTCCGGTTCGGCCAACTCTTGGGCCGGCATGGCCGTGGATACCCGGCGAGGCATTGTCTACGCGCCCACCGGTTCCGCAGCCTTCGACTTCTACGGCGGGGACCGCATCGGCGACAACCTGTTCGCCAACACGCTGCTGGCCCTCAACGCCGAGACCGGCGAGCGTATCTGGCATTTCCAATTGGTCCGCCACGATATCTGGGACTACGACTTCCCGTCTCCCCCTTCGCTGGTGACTGTCCGCCGCAACGGCCGGAAGGTGGACGCGGTCGCTCAGGCCACCAAGCAAGGCTGGCTGCTTCTGTTCGACCGCGCGAACGGCCAGCCGCTGTTCCCGATCGAGTACCGCAAGTTCCCCCCGAGCGACGTCCCCGGTGAGGCTGCGGCGGAGACTCAAGCCGTTCCCTTGAAACCAGCGCCGTTCTCCCGCCAGCTTCTTACGGAGGAGATGTTAACGCGCAGAACTCCGGAGGCGCATGAGTGGGCCGTGGAGCGCTTTCGAACGTTCCGCAGCGGCGGGATCTATGTCCCCGCCGCTCTGGAAACCGAAACGGTCGTGTTCCCCGGTTTCGATGGCGGCGCGGAGTGGGGAGGACAGGCGTTCGATCCGGAAACGGGTTTGTACTACGTCAATTCCAATGATCTTGCCTGGACCACCAGCCTCGCCCAGCGCACCGACGGCTGGTCTGCCCGTCAGCTCTACCTGAACAAGTGCGCCCTCTGTCATGGAGACAACCTTGAAGGCGCACCGCCCACGATGCCGCCGCTTACCGGAATCGGACGCAAACGGAGCCGCGAAGAGGTTTCGGCTGTAATCCGGCAGGGGGCAGGCAGGATGCCTCCTTTCCAGAACTTGAGCCGCCAGGAGATCGACGCCCTGGTTCAATACCTCCGTACCGGGCAGAACGTCAGGCTGCCGGCAGGGAACTCGGATCCCCAGAGAACGCCGTACCGCTTCACCGGCTACCACAGGTTCCTCGACCCGGATGGTTATCCCGCCGTCGAGCCGCCGTGGGGCAATCTCAGCGCCATAAACCTCAATACGGGGGAATACGCGTGGAAGAGGCCGTTGGGAGAGTATCCTGAACTGGCGAGACAGGGAGTGAAGGACACCGGCGCCGAAAACTACGGCGGGCCCATCGTGACCGCCGGGGGTCTTGTCTTCATCGGCGCGACCAATTTCGACCGGAAATTCCGGGCCTTCGACAAGCTCACCGGCGAACTGCTCTGGGAGACAACGCTGCCCTATGCCGGAAATGCAACGCCGGTCACCTATGAGGCCGGCGGACGCCAGTTCGTCGTCATCTACGCCAACGGCGGGAAGGGACGAGCGTCGGACCCCAAGGGTGGCGCCTATGTCGCCTTCAGCCTGCCGCTGGCAAGCGCCAGGGATGGGCAAGGGAAGTGATTGCCGCGGTCAAAGCCGCCGTCGCAGGAAGGAATCCAGCCGTTCCATAGCGGCTTCCAGAACTTCTCGCCCCGCCGCGTAGCACAGGCGCACCGAGCCCTCGCCTCCTGCGCCGAACGCGCCGCCCGGAGCCAGCCCGACTTTCGTCTCGAGAAGCAGCCGGCGGCAGAACTCAAAGGAGTCTGTCGCGCCTTCGATTCTCGGAAACAAGTAGAACGCCCCCTCCGGCTCGGGCACAGCCACGCCGGGCATGCCGCCCAGCGCCGCGGCGCAGAAGTCACGGTTTTCCCGCAGGCGCTTGACCATCACTGACAATCCGGCTTCGCCTTCTCTGAGAGCCACTTCGGCAGCCTTCTGCGTGAAACTGGGCGCGTGGGAAATGATGAACTCGTTCAGGATCGCTGCGCGTTCCGCCACGTCCCGCCGCGCCACGAGCCACCCTACGCGCCACCCGGTCATGCAGTACGCTTTTGAGAACGACTGGATGACGACCACCGCATCCTCTCGCCTGGCCAGGCGCAAAATCGACGGCGCCGGCTCTCCCTCCCTCGCCCCCTCATACCAAAGCCTCTCGTACACCTCGTCGGCCATCAGCCAGAGGTTGTGCGCCCGGCAGAAATCCAGCAACCCCTGCTGTTCCGCCAAGCTCGCTGTCCAGCCGAGCGGATTCGAGGGCGAGGTGTAGATCAGCAGCCGGGTCCTCCGAGTCAAAGCTCGCGCCAGCGCGCCGAAATCAACCCCGTAGCGGTTGCCATGCAAGGGCTGCGGCAATTCCACCGGCGTGGCGTTGCACATGCGGACGATGGCGCTGCCGTTCGGCCAGGCCGGGGTCAGCACCAGCGCTTCGTCGCCCGGATCGAGCAGGCACCGGATCCCTGCGTTCAGCGCCTGGACTCCACTGGCGGTGATCACGATCTCCGACGCCGGGTCGAGTTCCACCTGGTGAAGCCGGCGGTAGTGCGCGGCCAACTCCTGCCGCAGAGAGGGCAATCCGGCGTTCTCGGTGTAGAAGGTGTAGCCCTCCGCCAACGCCCGGACAGCGGCCTGCTTGATGTAGTCCGGTGTCGGCGCGTCCGACTCCCCGAAGTACAGCCGCAGCACCCCCTCCATGGACATGGCGATGTCGGCGAGTTCGCGGATCCGCGATGGCGGCACCCGCGCCGCCGAAGTTGCGATTCGAGCAGACATGGTGCTTTCCATCAGCGCGCTCTACTACAGTCCCAACCATTCAGCCAGACTGCGGACCGGCGGCCCGCACCCGCCGCGGATATGGATCCCCATCTGGGCGGGTAAACCGGCGGCGCCGAACTGCGCCGGCGCGAAGGCCGCCGGAAACGGCGCCCCGTCCAGCGGACGCGTCAAGGCCTTCTCCGAACATTGAGGGCGGCACTCCCTGCACGGTTCCATATGCCCTAAGGTTATTACGAGACGGGCCTGCCCGCAGGCCGGCCGGACATCGCCGCCGGCGGCGCCGCGGACGGAGTCAGAAGGATGAGCCGCGCCACGCAGGCGAGGCAGGCTTCCAGGTCGTCGCCCGTCATGGAGTTTCTCTATGCAGCCGGCGCAACGGAAGAGAGGCGGGAATCCCGTCAAAGCCTCTTCGGCTTGCTGGCCAGCAGGTCCTCGATGTGAACCAGTTCGGTGGGGTACACGCCGGTGTAGCAGGCGTAACAGTATTCGTGGTTTTCGTCGGCGACGGCCTTCCGCAGGGCGCTGATTGGAAGGTAGCCCAAAGTGTCCGCCTCCACGAAACGGCGGATCTCCTCCACGCTGCTATTGGCCGCGATCAACTCGCGCCGGGTGGGCGTGTCCACGCCGTAATAGCAGGGTGAGATTGTGGGCGGGCAGGAAATGCGAAGGTGAATCTCCCGCGCTCCCGCGCTGCGCACCATGCGGACGATCTTCCGGCTGGTCGTGCCCCTGACGATCGAATCGTCCACCAGCACCACGCGCTTCCCCTCCAGAAGGCGCCGGATGGGATTCAGTTTCAGCTTGACGCCGAAATCCCGAATCGCCTGCGAGGGCTCGATGAACGTGCGCCCCACGTAGTGGTTGCGGATCAGGGCTTGCCGGAACGGGAGCCCGGATTCCGCCGCGTAGCCGATGGCCGCCGCCACGCCCGAGTCCGGCACCGGCACGACGACGTCCGCCTCCGCCGGACACTCACGCGCCAGCAGGCGTCCGAGAAGCTCCCTGGATTCGGAAACGGAGCGCCCGAATACAATCGAATCGGGCCGCGAGAAGTAGACATGCTCAAAGACGCAGTAGGCGCGGTCCCGCGCCGGCGCATAGCGCTCGCGCGTCAAACCCTCCGGGCCGGCGATCACCATCTCGCCCGGCTCAACGTCGTACAGATACGCCGCGTTGATCAAGTCGAAAGCGCACGTCTCGGAGGCAAACACATAGCACTTTTCTCCGCCCGAAAGATCCATCTGACCCACGGCCATGGGCCGGAAGCCGTGAGGGTCCCGGGCCACAATCACGCGGTCTTCCGCGAGGAAGACCAGAGAGAAGGCGCCCTCAAGCTGAAGCAGCGCTTCCCTCAGCGCGCCTGCCAGAGTGCGCTCGCGCGAGCAGGCCACCAGATGCAGAATCACCTCCGTATCGCTGGAGGACTGGAAGATGGAGCCGTTGCTCTCCAGTTCGCGGCGGAGTTCGGCGGCGTTGATGATATTCCCGTTATGCGCTACCGCGATGCGGCCTTTGTTGCAGGCCACCGAAAACGGCTGGGCGTTCAGCAGCACCGTCTCGCCCGCCGTGGAATAGCGGGTATGTCCGATCGCCTGGCGTCCCGGCAGCGACAGCAGCACCGCGGGCGTGAAGATCTCCGCCACATGCCCCATGGCCCTGTGGGAGTAAACCGCCTGTCCGTCGCTCGAACAGATTCCCGCGCTCTCCTGGCCACGGTGCTGCAAGGCGTAGAGCCCCAGGTAGGCGAGATTGGCGGCCTCGGGATGTCCATGGATCGCGAACACCCCGCATTCTTCGCGAAAGCCGTCCAGCATTGTCCTCACGCTCGTAACATCTTCTCCAGCGCGCCCGACCACAACTCCTTCAAGCGCGCGACATCACGATCGACGTGGACCGTGCCCCGGTTCCGAATCACCAACCTGTTCTTGATCGTATCACCAACCCGGGGCGCTTCCACACCGTGCCGGGCGGCAATCGCCCTCACCTCTTCCGGCCGGGCCGTGGAAACCAGAATCCGCGACGGCCCTTCGTGGAAGAGCAGAAACTCCGGGCGCAGATCACATTCCAGGTCGAGATGGACCCCGACCCCGGCGGGACCGAAGGAGCACTCCGCCGCGGCAACGGCCAGACCGCCGTCGCTCAAATCGTGAGCCGATTCGGCAAGCCCGGCTCGGGCAATCTCCCGCATGGCCTCCTGCACACGCTTCTCGTAATCCAGATCCAGCTCGGGCGGCAGCCCCCACATGGCCCGCAATACGACCTTGGCGTACTGCGTGCCGCCAAAACGCCGGAGGTCGCACTGTCCCGCACCCCCGAGCAGCAACACGGCCCGCCCTGGGTATTTGAAGCTGGTCGTCAACGGGGCGCCCGTATCCAAAAGCCCCACTACGCCGATGACCGGCGTCGGATCGATCGGTTCACCGAGCGTCTCGTTGTAAAGGCTGACGTTGCCGCCGGTGATCGGCGTATCGAAGAAGCGGCAAGCTTCACCCATCCCCTCGATGGCCTCCACGAGCTGCGCCATGATCTCGGGCCGCTCGGGATTGCCGAAGTTCAGGCAGTTGGTGGCGGCTACCGGGAGCGCGCCCACAACGGACAGGTTGCGACAGCATTCGGCCACTGCCAGCCGCGCGCCTTCCCGCGGTGAAAGCGCGCAATACCGGCCGTTTCCATCCAGGGCCATGGCCACGGAAGCGCCCGTCTCCTTGATTCGAACCACCGCGGCGTCGCCTCCCGGTCCCTGCGTGGTGTTGGTGCGCACCATGTAGTCGTACTGCTCCCAAATCCACCTCTTGGAGCAAATATCGGCGCTCGCCAGCAAGGCCTCCAGGTCCTGCTGGAGGCTTACGCTTCGAAAATCCGGTCCCTCCATGGGAGCGCTGCGTCGCGGCTGCGTGTGCGGCCTGTCGTAGAGCGGGGCATCATCGGCCAGTTGCTTGCTCGGGATCTCCGCCACCACCTGACCGTGATTCTTCACCCGCATCATGCCGTCGTTCGTGACGCGCCCCACGGCCACCGCATCCAGACCCCACTTCCGGAACACCGCAAAGACCTCTTCCTCCCGGCCTTTCTCCGCCACCAACAGCATGCGCTCCTGGCTTTCCGAGAGCATGATCTCGTAGGGCGTCATCCCGGTCTCCCGCTGGGGGACGAGAGCGAGGTCGATCTCAATTCCCGTGCCCCCGCGGCTGCCCATCTCGCAGGTGGAGCAGGTCAGCCCGGCCGCGCCCATGTCCTGAATGCCCACAATGGCGCCGGTGCGCATCGCCTCCAGGCAGGCCTCCAAAAGCAGTTTCTCTAGGAACGGATCTCCCACCTGGACATTGGGACGCTTCTGCTGGCTCTCCTCGGTGAATTCGGCCGAAGCCATGGATGCGCCGTGAATCCCGTCCCTTCCCGTCTTGGCGCCCACATAAATCACCGGATTGCCCAACCCGCAGGCCCGCGCCAGAAACACCTCGTCGGTCTTGAACACGCCGAGCGCAAACACGTTCACCAGGGGGTTGCCGTTGTACCCCGGCTCGAAGACGCACTCACCACCCACGGTTGGCACGCCGAAACAGTTGCCGTAGTGCGCGATGCCGCTGACGACGCCTTCGAGAATGCGCTTGTTCCGGGCGCCTGCCTGCGGATCGTCCAGCGGACCAAAGCGCAGAGAATCCATCACCGCGATGGGCCGCGCGCCCATGGTGAAGATATCCCGCAGAATGCCCCCGACTCCCGTGGCCGCGCCCTGAAACGGCTCGATGAAGCTCGGGTGATTGTGCGACTCGATCTTGAAGGCAATCGCGTAGCCGCCGCCGATGTCGATGACCCCCGCGTTCTCGCCCGGCCCCTGGAGCACGTGCTTCCCCGTCGTCGGCAGCTTCTTCAGGTGCAGGCGCGAACTCTTGTAGGAGCAGTGCTCGCTCCACATGACGCTGAAGATGCCTAGTTCCGTGTAAGTCGGCTCGCGGCCAAGGATGGATACGATCTTCTCGTACTCTTCTTGCGTCAGTTGGTGCGCTTGGATGATGTCCGGTGTGATTGCTTCCATGATTACCTGACCGCCATCGACGAGACCATGGAGCGAAACAGCGCCAGGCCGTCGACAGAGCCCATGAGCGGGTCGGAGGCGCGCTCCGGGTGCGGCATCAGACCCAACACATTACGTTCGCGGCTGAGGATGCCGGCAATGTCCCGCAGCGATCCGTTCGGATTGTCCACGTAACGGAAGGCCACGCGGTCTTCGGCCTCCAGCTCATCCAAAGTGCGGTCATCCGCGTAGTAGCAGCCTTCGCCATGGGCGATCGGGATGGTGAGCAGGCTTCCCTTCCCGGCCTCGCGGGTGAAGGGAGAATGGATCGTCTCGGTGCGCAGGGTCGCGGGCCGGCAGATGAACTTCAAGCCACGGTTGCGGATCAGCGCGCCCGGAAGCAACCCGCTTTCCACCAGAATCTGAAACCCGTTGCAGATCCCGAGCACCAATCCGCCTTCGGCGGCGAACTTCCTGACCGCCTGCATCACGCGGCTGAACTTGGCGATCGCCCCGCACCGCAGGTAGTCGCCATAGGAGAACCCGCCGGGAAGTATGACCGCGTCCACATTCCCCAGCGTGGCGGAATCGTGCCAGATGAACTCGGCCGGCTGGCCAAGATTGTGAGAAACCGCATACCACGCGTCGTGGTCACAGTTGCTGCCCGGAAACACTACGACACCGAATCTCATGGGAGATTCTCAGTCTAACATGCCCTGTGCTTCTTGCCCCAGTCTCGCGGCTGGGCGTCCGCTCCCTCCCTGTGCCGCTGGCTTGTAAACTTTGCTGCGAAGTGCGCGGGGGTACGGAGCAGCTGTGTTCAGCCCGCCAAAGCCGGCGCTGCTTTCGCTTTCCTGCGGCTGGAGCGCTTCTCGGCGGGCGGCTGCCGGTCGCTCTTCTTCAGGTTGGGCAAGACAATCGACGAAACGAACTTTTTTTCCCCGAACTCGTCGAATTTGATGACGATATGCTCCTCGCTGCACGCCAAAACCGACCCCAGGCCGAACCTGGGATGCTCCACTTGCGCGCCCTGCGAGAAAGGTGATTTCGAAGCCATGTGGTGAGCAACCCTCTATCTATAAGATAACAAATTCTCTAATACTTGTCGAACCAGGGTTGCTGTCTCCCGGCGGACCTTCCGAAATGGCTCAGCGACGCTGCGTTCCGCGCGCCGCCGTTCCGTAAGTGACCGGCCCATCGATCAAACTGGCTGGGGTCGGCAGAGGCGGCCTCCGGGTGCCGGAAAGCTCTCAGTTCATTGCCCCGGGAGCTTAAAATTCGCCTCCGCATCTTCCACAACGAGGACCCAGTCGTTACCGCGCCCCGAAGCCGGGGGTGTATAGGTCTGGATGCCCAGCGTGTCTGCGGTGTGGATCAGGTATACATTGCCGTACCTGGGATCAAACCAGATTTCCCGCGTCCGTCTGGCCTTGAGCATACTCTTGTCCACCGTAAACCGCTCACCCCGTGGCGAGTAGATGAACGCGAACGAGCCGTCTTCGGCCAGCGCCGCCCGTATCTTCGCTCCTCCGAACGACGGCCCGTCTTTGATCATTTCCTGAGCCGGCCGCAGCTTCGTAAACGGCCTGGACTCGAACAGGCGCCTCACCAGCCCCATCTGGAAGGCGCCGGGGTGGTCCAGGGCCTCCGCCCACGGAATCTCCGCCGACAGCACGGGAGTTCGGCCCGGCGCGTACATCTGCCACACGCTCCCGTGGCCGTACGTGTGCCCGCAGGCGCCGGCCAGCAGAGACCAGTAGGCCGCCTGCCTTACGTCGTAGTCGTCGAACCTCTCGTAACGCGGCGAGCCGGCGAAGTAAAAACCCACCTGGATGTTCTCGTACCGCGGCTCGCCATCCAGCGTCGGTTTGGCCGGCGCCAGCGCCCGGTCATGCTCCGCAAACAGCCCGTTGTCGTGATCTCTGGAGCCATGGGAGGACTGGTTCATGTTGAAATCCAGCCAAGAAGCGCCGTGGAACATCACCGAAGAAAGGCCAGGCCCCCGAGGGTGGTAGGTGATCAGATGGCTGCCGCCGTCGCCCTCTCTCAGCCCAGCGGCCATGGCCTCGATGACCTCCCTTTCCTGCACGCTCTCGACGTTCTGGTCTCCGCCGAGGATCCAGATGATCGCCCTGTCCCGGTACCGGTTGCCCAGGAACCGGCCGAATTCCCTCGCGCTGCCGGCATCAAAGAGCGGCGGATCTTTCCGGCCGGCGCTCTTCCAGTAGCTCCCCCAGGTGGGCAGCATCCCGATAAACAGGCCGAGACTCTCCGCCTTGCCGACGATGTAATCCACATGCCGGAAATAGGCCTCGTTTGGACGTCGTGGATCCTTCGCCACCAGCGGCAAGTCTCCCTGGGCATTAGGAACGTCCACGCCCCCCAATTCCGCCAGAACGACAGCCTGTATGACCGTAAAGCCCTTCCTGGCGCGGTTGGCGAGATAGAGATCCGCCTCTTCCCGCGTGAGCCGGTGGAATAACTCCCAGGCGGTGTCTCCCAGGTAGAAGAATGGCCTCCCGTCCGGGTATTCCAGGTAGCGCTGATTGGCGCTGATGCGAAGGCGCGGCGCGGATGCTGCGCCCGAAGAAGGCGGCGCCAGAACGGCGGCAGCAAGAACCAGCGTCAAAAGCGTCAGGCGTGACCACATGTCGGCAACCTCCCAATCGGTATTGCATCGCCGGAACTTCCGGCGAATTCCAGATTACCCCGTCCAGGCCTGCCGCCGGGGGCCATCGCCAAGTTGCCTGCACGCAAGCCCCTCGTGCGGCGTCATTTCTCATGTGACGCGGCTTGCGCCGGTTCTGTGCCTTGTGGCTTTTTCCGCCCTGGCGGCGGGGCAGGATTTCAATGCCCTCCTGAAGTCCGTCGAGAATCGCTATAACCGGGCTCGGAGCATACAAGTCCTTTTCGAGCAAACATATACAGCCCAGAACCGGCCCCAGCGGAAGGAGAGCGGGGAACTGTTCCTGCGAAAACCGGGCCGGATGAGATGGGAGTATTCCTCCCCCAAGGGCAAGCTCTTCATCTCCGACGCCAAGGAACTTTTTCTCTACACCCCGGCGACGAACCGGGTTGAGCGCATGAAGGTCAAGGAAAGCGACGACCTCCGGGCGCCCCTGGGCTTCCTGCTGGGAAAACTGGATTTCTGGCGGGATTTCCAGAAGTTCACGTACCAGCCTGAAGGCAGGGATGTCCGGGTCACCGCTCAGCCGAAGTCAGACCGCTCCCCCTATGAGGAGGTCGAATTCCTGGTGACTCCGGCCTCGGAAATCCGTTATCTCAGAATCAAGGGACAGGACCGCTCTGTCATGGAATTCCGGTTCAGCGACGAGCGGATCAACGCTCCGCTGGGGGACGCTCTGTTCCGCTTCGTTCCTCCCCCGGGCGCCGAGGTAGTGGATGCCATCTCGGAAGGAGGCTCGCGTTAGCCTGTGGCCCAGTATCTTCTCAAGTACGCCGACAGCCGCGGCGAGGTCCGCCAGCAGGCGGCCGAGGCGGCCTCCGAGCAGGAATTGCGGAAGCGCTACAGCGACCAGGGATACCTGGTCTACTGGATCCGGCCCCGCAGCGGCTTGCTCGCGCAAGCGGGCGCCGGCGACCGCAAGAGGCTGAACCTCGAAAAGTTCCTGATCTTCAACCAGCAGTTCGTCACCCTGATCCGGGCGGGCCTGCCCATCCTCAGGGCGCTGGATCTGCTGGCGGAGCGGCTCACAGATGCGAGGCTGGGCCGCTTCATCCGGAATGTCCGGGACGAGGTGAAGAATGGCGTGCTGCTCTCGGAGGCGTTCCGCCGTCAGGGGGTCTTTCCGCCCATTTATGTGACCTCCGTGCTCGCAGGCGAGAGGAGCGGCAGTCTGGCCGAAGTCATCGAGCGCTATATCGCGTACCAAAAGCTCGTGCTCGCGGTCCGCAAGAAGTTAATGGTCTCCCTCCTTTACCCCTCCGTGCTCCTGGTGCTGGTCCTGGCATTGATGGTTTTTCTGGTCACCCATGTGGTGCCCAATTTCGCGATCCTGTACAGCAGCATGTCCGCGGACCTCCCGGCTCTGACTCAGTTCCTGATCGCCGCCGGGACCGCGGCCAAGAATTACGTCATCTTCGCTCTGGCAGCGGTGCTCCTGGCCGGGTTCGGCTTCCGCTGGTGGTCCCGGAGCGAGGCCGCGCGTCAGCAACTGGACCGGCTCAAGTTCCGCACCCCGGTTCTGGGCCGCATATGGAACATGTATCAGGTGGCGCAGTTCGCCCGTTTGCTGAGCACGCTGCTGGTGGGAGGCATTCCATTGCTTCAGGCTTTGGAAACCGCCTCCGAATCCATGTCCAGCGGCCTCATGCGGAAGTCGCTGGAGAAGACCCGGAAGATGGTCCGCGAGGGCCAGCCTCTTTCGGCCTCGCTGAGCGCCACCGGCATCTTCCCGACGCTCGCCGTCGACATGGCCGAGGTCGGAGAATCCACCGGCGCGCTTCCCGCGATGCTGAACAGCGTTGCCGAATTCTACGAGGAGGACGTAAACCTGCGCACCGCGGCCGCCTTGGCGCTGATTGAACCCGCCATCATGGTTTTCATGGGTCTATTCGTGGGGTTCATTCTGGTGGCGCTGTACCTGCCCATCTTTTCCCTGGCGGGCAGCTTGCGATGAAGAGGTAGCTTATGGCGACTGACAAGACACGACCCCGGGACCCGCAACAGGAGGCCTTGATGGCCAAGACCCTGGCGGAACGCTATCGCTGCGAATTCGTCGACCTGGACACCGCCAGGATCGACCACGACCTGTTCCGTTCCATCCCCGTGGACCTCATGTTCCGCTACAACTTCGTCCCGATCCACGCCGACAACGGAACGCTGGAGATCGCGCTTTCCGACCCGCGCAACCTCAACCTCATCGATGAGCTGGCCATTCTCCTCAACAAGAAGCTGCGCGTGAAGGTCGCCACGCTCTCGCAGATCTCAGACCTGCTCAAGAAGACGGAACAGTCCCAGCGGGTGCTCGAGGAAGTCACGGAAGGCTTCGCCTTGGACGTCGTGGCCGAAGAGGAAAGCCAGGACGAGACCATCTCTATCGACCGGCTGACGGCGGCCGATAGCGACATCGCCCCGGTCATCAAGCTGGTCGACACCACCATTTTCAACGCGCTGGAGCGCCGCGCCAGCGACATCCACATCGAGACGCGGGATCAGGAGGTCGCCATCAAGTACCGGATCGACGGCGTCCTCCACTACGCCATGCCGCCGATCGCCAAGGACTGGCACTCCACCATCATCTCCCGCATCAAGGTGATGAGCGAACTGGACATCGCCGAACGCCGCATCCCGCAGGACGGCCGGTTCCGCGTCCGCTATAAGAACCGGCTGATCGACTTCCGCGTCTCCATCATGCCGAATATCTACGGGGAGGATGCCGTCCTCCGCGTGCTGGACAAGGAGTCGATGAGCGAGAAGTTCGCCAAGCTGACTCTGGACGTGGTCGGCTTTTCGGAATCGGAGCTGGCCAAGTTCCGGCGCTACATCAAGGAGCCTTACGGCATGGTGCTCGTCACAGGTCCCACCGGCTCCGGCAAGACAACCACGCTCTACGCCGCTCTCAGCGAGATCAAGAACGACGAAGACAAGATCATCACCGTCGAGGACCCCGTCGAGTATCAGATCAAGGGAATCACTCAAATTCCGGTGAACGAGAAGAAGGGGCTCACCTTCGCGCGCGGGTTGCGTTCCATCCTGCGCCACGACCCGGACAAGATTATGGTGGGCGAGATTCGCGACCAGGAAACGGCCCAGATCGCCATCAACGCGGCTTTGACCGGCCACCTGGTCTTCACGACCGTTCACGCCAACAACGTCCTCGACGTCCTGGGACGTTTCTTGAACATGGGCGTCGAGCCTTACAATTTCGTCTCGGCTCTGAATTGCATCCTGGCGCAGCGCCTTGTGCGCGTGATCTGCGCCCATTGCCGGCGGCAGATCCAGTATCCGGATTCCTACCTCGAGGAAAGCGGCCTGCATCCCGCCGAGTGGAGAGATGTTTCCTTCTACGAGGGCGCGGGCTGCTTCGAATGCGGCGGCACCGGCTTCCGGGGGCGCACGGCGATTTGCGAACTGCTGGACCTGACCGAGCGCATCCGGGAGATGATCCTGGACAAGCGCCCCGGCTCCGAAATCCGCCGGGTGGCGAGGGAAGAGGGGATGACGTTCCTGCGGGAATCCGGGCTGGAAAAGGTCCGCCATGGCGTGACGACTCTGCGGGAACTCAACAAGGTCACTTTTATTGAGGGTTGAGCGTATCGATATGTCTGCACTGAGTTCGCTGGGGCGCTGGCTGAAAGATCCCCCGCCCGCGTATGCCTTTGAGCTTTCCGAAGCGGGCGTCGCCGCCGCGCAGACGGGACGCGCGCCGAGGATCTGGTTCACGCCCCTCGAGCGCGATGTCATTTCCATCTCGCCCGTCAGGGACAACGTCCTCCGGCCGGAAGCGCTCGCCACGCAGGTGCGGGCCCTCGTGCCGGCTGACGGACGGCGCAAGCGGCGCGCCGCCCTGATTCTGCCCGATTACGCAGCCCGGGTGACCGTCCTGGACTTCGACGATTTTCCTTCGGATCTGAAGGAGCAGGCTTCCCTGATCCGCTTCCGAATGAAGCGCAGCGTGCCCTTCGATGTGGATTCCGCGGCGCTCAGCTTCTATGGGCAGCGGGATGGCCGGAATGGAAAACGCGTGGAAGCCGTCGTCTGCATCGCCCCGTTGGAGGTCGTGGCCCCCTACGAGTCGCCCTTCCGGCAAGCGGGCTTCCAGGTGGGCTGGGTGACAGTATCGGCTCTGGCCGCGCTGGAACTTGTCTCCGTGGAAGGCCTCAAGGTATTGGTCAAGCGCACGGGCCGCTTCCTGACGATCTCCGTGCAGTCCGCGGGCGTATTGAAACTGATGCGTTCGATCGAATTAACCGATTCCACCCGCGAGGAGATCGCCGGGCACCTTCACCCGACGGTGGCCTACATCGAAGACCAGCTCTCGGCCAGGCCCGATGCCCTTCTCCTGTGCGGCTTCGAAACCGGCGCCGAGTCTCTCAGGGCCTGGCTGGAAACGGAACTGGGGGTTCGGGTGGGGCTGCTGGCATCCCCGTACGGCCAACCGGCCGAGTACAATGCCGGCCTGCTGGGGTTCTTGGAATCCATCAAGGAGCGCTAGGAAACATGCGAATCGCCATCAATCTGGCCACCGAGCCTTTCCAGCGTGTCCGGCCGGTGATCGTGGCCTCTCTTCTGCTAGGGCTTGTTTTTTCGATTTCCCTGGCGACTTTCTGTTTTCTGATTCTGGCCGAGCGCGGCCGCGCCGCCACGACACGGCAGGAGATCGCCACTCTGCAACGGGAGCTTGCCTCGCTGGGACGGGAACGGGCGCGGTTGCAAGAACTTCTCCAGCAGCCGCAAAACGCCGCCGTCCTGGACCAGGTGGTCTTTATCAACTCGCTGCTCTATCGTAAGGGCATCAGTTGGACCAGGATCTTCTCCGACCTGGAAGGCGTGATGCCGTACAACGTCCGCCTGATCTCCGTCCGCCCGCAGGTGGACTCCAGGAGCGAAATCTTTCTGGATATGGTCGTGGGCGCGCAAGCCCAGACGCCGGTCATCGAGATGTTGAAGAACATGGAGAACTCTCCGCTGTTCGGCGCCGTCGAAGTTCATAGCTGGACGCCGCCGAGCCAGGAGCAGCCGCTCTACCGTTACCGGGTGAGCGTCAATTACGGCCGGAGGTTGTGAGGTCATCCCATGGCGAACAATGGAAACTCCGGCGGGCGGATTCGCGGCGCGGTGGGCCGCATTCTGAAAGACCCGCGAAAATCGAGCCGCCTGGTGCTGGGCTTGCTGCTCGCCGCCAATCTTGTCGCGGCGACGGCTGTGCTCCATCCCTGGGGAGGGTCCGAGGAAGAACTGCTCCGGCAGCGCGCCCGGTTGCAACAGCAGTTACAGCAGCAGCGCGATGCGGTGGAACGGTTGCGCGCCGTCGTCGAAAACATGGAGAAGGCGCGCGAACTGGCGGGGCAGTTTCTCCACCAGAACTTCACGGACAGGGCGGTAGCCTACTCCACGGTCATCTCCGAGCTGAGCCGCCTCGCCGAAAAGGCCGGCATCAAACCGGGGGATCACGTCTACACCTTCGACGCCGTGGAGGGCAGCGATGATCTTGCCATGATGACGATCAACTGCAACTACCAGGGCAGCTACGCCGACCTGATGGAATTCGTCAACGCCATTGACCGCTCGCCCCGGTTTCTGACGATAGAGCGGCTCCAGGCCCAGCCCACGCAAACTCCCGGAATTCTGGCGGTCGGCTTGCGTCTGAACGCCTTCGTGCGCGGGGGGGCGGAATCAAGATGAAACTCGGCGCGGAACCCAAGAAACTCGCGATCCTCGCGGTGTTGACCGCGGCGGGCGTTTACTTCCTCTACTCCAATTCCCGGTCCGCACCAGGCGGCGCCCCCTCGGCGCCGGCTTCGAAGGCGCTGACGTCCGCGCCGCTGCCGCCCGTGGAAACCGGCCGGCCGGTTGTGCGCGCCGAGGCGCCAAAGACCCGCCAAAGCAGGCTTCAGGAGTTTCGCCCCACTCTTCGCTCACGGCGCGGCGAGGGCGCAGCCGATCCAGGAAGCGTGGATGCGACCTTGCATCTGGAATTGCTAAGCAAACTTCAGGAAGTCAGCCTGTCGGGGGGGCACCGCAGTTTGTTTGAGTTCGGCGCCGCGCCTTTGCCAAAACAGCCCGAACCCAAGATCGTGCCCAAGCCGCAGGCGGTCGAGGTTCCGCCTGCCCCCGATCCCGCCCCAGCCAAGCCCAAGCCGCCACAAATCTCCTTGAAATTCTATGGTTTTACCGCCCCCGTTCCTCAGGGACCCAAGCGCGCCTTCTTTATCGACGGAGACGAAATTCTGGTGGGCGCCGAGGGCGATGTACTCAAGAAGCGCTACCGCGTGGTGAAGATCGGCGTAAACTCGGTAGTAGTGGAGGACTTGCAGTTCAAGAGCGAGCAAACCCTGCCGCTTGAACCGCAGGTGGGATGATGAAACTCCGGCCCGCGCGCAGCCAGGAAGAAGGTTTCGCCATGCTCGTGGTGTTCCTGCTGGCTGCCTTGATCGCCATCTCGTTGTACCGCGAGCTGCCGCGGGTGGTTCTGGAGTCGCAGCGCGATCGGGAGGAGATGCTGATCGACAGGGGAGAGCAGTACAAGCGCGCGATCCAGCTCTACTTCCGCCGGATGGGCCGCTATCCCCCCGATCTCGACGCGCTGGAGAACACGAACAACATGCGATTCCTCCGGCGGCGCTACAAAGATCCGATGACCGGACAAGACGAATGGCGGTTGATTCATGCGACCGGCCTGGGGATCTTCCCGGACTCGCTGGTGTACGCGCCGGCCAACCCTCAGCAGTCCCAGGCAAGCGCATCCGTCCCGTCAAGCGGCGAAGAGGCCCAGGTCCCCCTCTGGCTTCAGCAGCGCCCCAGCGACATGATTCTTGCGCCCGCCGAAGCGGCGTCCGTGGCCCTGCCGGAGGCGGACACCAGCGTCGTCTCCTCGTCGCAGCCCCAAGGCCCGCAGCAGTTCGATCTGCAAATGCCCGGCCCAGGCCAGACCGCCGTGGCCAGTGTTTCCGTAGCCTTGGCGCCCGGCGCGGGTCCCGGCGCCGAGGCTGCCGGACCAGGCGTTGCCTCCGGCGCCGGTCCTCAGCCCCTCGCTCCGGGCAGCCCTGGAGTCGTGGCCGTCGGGCCGAACGTTGTGACGCCCGGCCCGCCCTCCGCTCAGGCACAGCAGGGCGCGGCTGGCTCGAATCCAGCCCTGCAATTGATCAACCGGCTCCTGACCTCGCCTGCGCAACGAAGCGCCGCCGTGACCACCCAAACCGCCGCCCAGCCCCAGCAGATCGGAGGCATTGCCGGCGTCGCCAGTAAGCTCGAGTCGGAAGGCATCAAGGTCTACAACGACAGGACGAGTTACCACGAATGGGAATTCCTTTACGATGTCCGCCAGGACCGTCTTGCCATGGCGGCTGCCATGAGGCAGCAGTCCGGCGGCGCGGGTGGGCCCGGCGGAACACCCGACACGAGCCGCCCCGTCACCGGGCCTCAGGGCGGCCCGTTTGGGCCTGGAGGCCGCGGCGGCCCGATGGGACCCGGGCGTGGCCCTGGAGGAGGCCGCGGCGGATTCGGAGGAGGGGGATTCGGCGGACAGGGTGGGTTCGGTCCGGGAACGGGCATCCCCTTCCCCCAGCAGCCGGTTCCGGGACGCGGGCCTTAACCCCAATTCCTCTCGCCTCTACTGCATAATCATGGCAGAGGATTTCTCATGAGGAAAGTCATTCTTACGGCGCTCGCGTTCTTTTTGAGCGGGGTGGCGCAGGCGGGCCAATGGCAGCTCGTCTGGTCCGAGGAATTCGACCGGGACGGCCTGCCCGACCCCTCCAGGTGGACCTACGAGGAAGGCTTCGTCCGGAATCAGGAGGCTCAATATTACACCCGCGAGCGGGCGGAGAACGCCCGCGTCGAGCGTGGCGTCCTCATACTCGAGGCCCGCAAGGAACAGTTTCCGAATCCCCGCTTTGAGGCCGGCAGCGCCTCCTGGCAGCGCGGCCGCCAGTTCGCCGAATACACCTCCGCCAGCGTCACCACGGAGGGAAAGGCCGCCTGGCGGTACGGGAGGATCGAAGTCCGGGCCAAGCTGCCCACGGGTCGCGGGACATGGCCTGCCATCTGGATGCTCGGCGTGAACCGCCGCGAGGCGGGCTGGCCTCGCTGCGGCGAGATCGACATTATGGAGAACGTCGGTTTCGATCCCGGCATGATCCACGCCAACATCCATACCGAGGCCTACAACCACGTCAAGAAGACCAACAAAGGCGGCAGCCTCAAGCTGGAGAAGCCCCACGCGGACTTCCATGTCTACGCGGTCGAATGGTCCCCCGACCAGATGGACTTCTTCGTCGATGAGCGCAACTACTTCACCTTCAGGAATGAAAAGACCGGATCCGCCGCCTGGCCCTTCGACCAGCCTTTCTACCTCATCCTGAATGTGGCGATCGGCGGCGCGTGGGGCGGGCAAAAGGGCATCGACGATTCCATCTTTCCGCAGCGCATGGAAGTGGACTACGTGCGAGTCTACCAGGCCTCGCGTTGAACCCCGCCGCCGGCGACTGCGCTTACGGCTGCTCGCCGCGCACCAGATCTTCGTAAGTTTCACGCGCGCGCACAATGCGCCATGAGCCGCCCTCCACGAGGACTTCCGGAGGCCGCGGGCGGGAGTTGTAGTTGGAGGAGAGCACAAAACCGTACGCCCCCGCCGTCCAGACCGCCAACAGATCGCCCGGCAGGGCGTTCGGCATCTCCCGGTCCAGCGCCAGGAAATCCCCCGATTCGCACACCGGCCCGACGACATCGGCGCGCACCGTCCCGCGAGGAGCCTCCCTCAAGGCGAGAATCTCATGGTGCGATTGGTAGAGCGACGGCCGCAGCAGGTCGTTCATCGCCGCGTCGACAATGATGAATTCGCGCGAGGCCCCCGTCTTCCGGTACAAGACCCGCGTGAGCAGCACGCCCGCATCGCCTACAATGGACCGGCCCGGCTCCAGAATCAGCAACAGGCCGGCGCCTGCCATCCGCTGCCGCACGCGCGCCGCAAACTCCGCGATATTCGGCGCCTGGTCGGACGGCTTGTAGGGAATCCCCAGCCCGCCTCCCAAATCCAGGTGACGGATGGGCAGTCCGGCCTTCCGCAGGCGCGCGGCCAGTTCCAGCAGCCGGTCCAGCGCTTCCAGCAGAGCGTCCATGTCCAGGATCTGGGAGCCGATGTGACAACTCACCCCCTCCATGGCGAGATGCTGCGACTCCGAAGCTTTCTTGTAAATCGCTTCCGCTTCCGCCATATCGATCCCGAACTTGTGCTCCCGCAGCCCCGTCGAGATGTAAGGATGCGTTCCGGCATCGACGTCCGGATTCACGCGCAGCGCTACGCGCGCCTGCTTCCCCAGCCTCGCCGCCAGCGACGCGATCAAAGCGACCTCTCCTTCGGACTCGCAATGGAAGGCATGAATGCCGCTCTTCAGTCCGTATTCGATCTCCTGCGGCGTCTTCCCGACCCCTGAGAAAACCACTCGGGACGGGTCCCCCCCGGCCTGGACCACCCGGTACAATTCACCCCCGGATACAATGTCGAAACCCGATCCGGCGCCGGCCAGCAGCCGCAGCAGCGACAGGTTCGAATTCGCCTTCACCGCGTAAGAGATGAGGTGCGGCATTCCTTCCAGCGCCGCATCGTAGGCGCGGAACCGGCTGAGGACCGCGCGGCTCGAATAGACATAACAGGGGGTTCCCACACGCCGCGCGATCTCGTCCAGGGCGACATCCTCGCAGTGAAGCGCGCCGTCCCGGTATGAGTAGGTGTCTGAGGTAAGAAGCATTCCTATTTCACTCGCATCACGATCACGGTCTGATCGTCGAACGTCTCCGTGCCGTCCGCGAAGCGGTCGAGATCGCCAAACAGCGCTTGTACAATCTCTTGCGGCGTCTTCTGCGAAGCTTTCCCGAGCAATTCGACCAGGCGCTTTCGCCCATAATGCTCGCCTGCCGGGTTGTGCTGGTCCTCGATGCCGTCGGAGTAGAGCACGATAAGGTCGCCGGACTCCGCCCGCACCACGGTTTCATCGTATTCCCGGTCCTCCAGCAACCCGAGCGGGATGCCCTCTACGCGCGGCTTGTGAAGCTCCCCGCGGCGCCAGATGAGGGGCGGCATGGCGCCCGCGTTGGCCATGCGCAGTTCGCGGCTGCGCGGCTGCCAGAGCAGCACCAGCAGTGTGACGAAACGCGCATCGGCCCTCCGTTCCAGCAAGGCTTCATTGAGCGCCTTCAGCAGGTGGGCCGGGTGACTGTAGTTCGGTCCCAGCGTGCGCAGCAAACCGCTCACCAGGGCCGCATACAGCGCCGCCGCGGCGCCCTTGCCGCTCACGTCCCCCAGGGCGATGGCGGCGCGGTCGCGGCCCTGGCGGAAGAAATCGTACAAGTCGCCGCTGATCTCCCGCGCCGGCCTCACACCCGTCGCGGTTTCCAGTCCTGCAACCTCCGGCCCCTGCCGCGGCAAAAGCACCGACTGCAACTCTCGAGCCGCCTTCAGGTCCGACTCCATCCGCTCCTTGTGGCGGTTCAATTCCTCGTAGAGCCGGGCGTTTTCCACCGACGCCGCGATCTGCGGCGCCAGCAAGGTGAGCATTCGCAGATGATCTTCCGTGAAGAACGCGATGCGTTCGCTCTCGATGTCCATGATCCCGATCACCTGATCTCGCACGATCAAGGGCACCGCCACTTCGGACCGGATATCCGGATGCGACGGGATGTAGCGCGGATCCGCTTGTGTGTCGTCCACCCGGATCGGCTCCCGGGCCGCGGCCGCCGCTCCCGTAATCCCCTTGCCGATGGGGATGTTGTCCACCGTCGGACGAGCGTCGTACCGGGAGCTGAACAGATGCCGGAGCACGCTCCGCTGCTTGTCCACCAGGTACACGTTGAACGAGTCGTACAGCACCAAGTCCCGCACGGCCGAGGCGATCCGCTGGAGCAGTTCGTTGAGGTCGCGGATGGAGGAGAACTCCGGAGCCAGCTTCGCCAGCGTCCGGAGGGTCCGGTTCTGGCGCTCCACACGCCGGTGCAGGCGGGCATTGTAGATGGCCGCCGCCACGCGCGAGGCGATCAGCTGGAGAGTGGACCTCTCATAGTCTCCGTATGCGCGCAGGCGGGTGGACTGGATATCGATCACGCCCACCAGCTTTCCTCGAAACGCCATCGGCACGGCCAGTTCCGTCCGCACCGCGTCCAGCGCATTCAGATACCGCGGGTCGCTGCGGACGTCGCCCACCAGAATCGCCTCCCGCGAGAGCGCCGCCGAGCCGGTGATCCCCTCCCCCAACGGAATCACGAGCTTCTCGACCACTTCCTTCCGGTGCCCCACCGCATAGGCGATCCGCAGCCCGCGCTGCTTCTCGTTGTAAAGCATGATCGCCAGCAGCTCGGAGGGGATGACTCTCTGGATCAGGTCCGCCACGCCCGCCAGCAGCCGGTCTAAGTCCAGCGTCTCGGACGTAACCGTCGCGATCTCCAGGAAGAAATCCAGGAGTTCGGCAGGCTCACGGAAACGGGAGGTGGAGCGGGAGGAATAGGGCATCCTTCATTGTGTATGCGGTGTGAGCTTCTCTCTCGGGTCACAAGCCCCAGCCGGAATGGCGCTCCGCCGGGCCTTCAGCTCATCTTGATCCGCCGCACCGGACGGTTCCGCGCCAATTCCCTGCATCGTTCCGCAAGCTTAGAACGTTCATGATAGCACACGGCCTCCCCCAAGCCCTGATTTTCTTGGTCTCGAAATACTTCGAACCGATACTCCGAATCACCGCGCGGCTGTGCCTGGCCGCAGCTTGTGCCGGAGCAGGGGGGAAAGCCCGCCGGGGGAACCTGAATACAAACCGCCCGGGCGTCCGGATTCGGGGCGGGCGTTGGTCTCGACAGTGGGTGGGAACCTGCCGCAGAACGGACGCCTCCGGGCGGAGGATGGGCCAGCGGATTATTGGATGGGATTCCCGTTGGCGTCGAACTTCATCGTTGACTTCTTCTTGCCGGATACTACCTGGGCCTCGTAGGTGACTTTGTCGCCTTCGGTAATCGAGACCAACCGGGTGAGCTTGCCCGTTCCGACAGCTCTTTTGATGGCGTCCTGCGTGGCGGCCGGGAGGCTCTCCAGTTTCGCGGCGTGCCGGACGGGTTTGGCGCTCGCCGTAGTCGCAGTCTGCGCCGCTGCTCTCTTGCCTTCTCCCTTGCCCTTCGTCTGCTGGGCAAACCCAACCGGCAGAACCAACGCACAGGCCAATATGGCCACAATCGTCTTCTTCATCGATGCTCCTCCTTAAGGCAAATGCTTCCGCCTTCCAGTCCCATCTTGCGGCAGGCCGCCCGGCTGCAAAATAGCCTGTGCGGGCTAGTGGCGGCCCCAAAATGGAGCTAGGCCTGTCCCGCCGCCGCGGCTCTGCCTTACACTGGAGTCTGAACGAAGGACTGCGCAAGAGATTTTCCCATGCCTCCATTGCCGCGCCAGGTGACGTCCCGGACCATCCTGCGCGTGTTGCTGGCTGGCTTCGGGCTGGTGATTCTGCTGCTTCTGATCGCGGGGTTCGTCGGGACCGCCGGCATACGCTCCATCCAGCGGAATGCCGCCACGATCGTCCAGCAGCAGCAGGAATTCGCAGGACTGATCGGCACCTTGCAGCACGAGCAGCAGGCTCTCAGCGCCGTCTTCTACAGCCTCTCCCGGGATCCGGAATCCATCGACAGGGCTAAGATCCTGGCCGAACTGGACGCCGCCGACCGCAACATCGGGGAGATTTCCCGGCGCACCGAAGGCACCTCCGAGGAGGCAAGCGGCCGCCAGCTCGGACAAGCGACCGCCGCATTCACCTCGGAAGCTCGCCGCCTGCTCAGCCAGCCGAACCCCTCCACTCTGCTGTCGCACGACCTTTTCCAGCGCCACCGGCAGGTCACCGCGATCGTGGCCCGCATGGCCGCTCTGGGACGCCAGAGTTCGCTGGAAGCCCAGCAGAGGATCACCGTCCAGTCCCGGCGCATGTTGACGCAGTCTGTGCTGTTCCTGACCTTCAGCCTGGCGCTGGCGCTGGTTTTCACCGTGGTCACGGTGCGCATGACCACGGACCTGTTCCGAAAGATGGAATGGCAGGCCAGCGAACTCAGCCGCGTCTCCTGGCACATGCTGGAAAATCAGGAGAGCGCCGCGCGCCGCTTCTCGCACGAACTGCACGACGAACTCGGGCAGACGCTCACGGCCCTGAAAGCCAGCCTCGTGACGCTGGAGCAATCCGGCGCCGCGGGGGCCAAGGTCCGCGATTCCCTCAGCCTGGTGGAAGGCGCGCTGCGTAATGTGCGCGAGCTGTCCCACCTGCTTCACCCCACCGTCCTGGACGACTTCGGACTGGACTCCAGCCTGCGATGGCTGGCCGAGAAGTTCACCGAGCGCACCGGCATCGCCGTGAGCTACCAGTCGAATTTCTCGGGAAGGCTGGCCGAGGATGCCGAAATCCACTTGTTCCGTATCGCCCAGGAGGCTTTAAGCAATGTGGCCAGGCACTCCCAGGCGCAGCGTGTGGAGATGAGTTTGAATGCCAACCGCTCCCAGATTCGGCTTAAGATCGCCGACAATGGGGTGGGCTTTCCCGAATCTTACGCAGCCGCCGAGCGTGGATTCGGCATGGTGGGGATGCGCGCGCGAGCCCGGGGCGCCGGCGGCGAAATAGCGATCCATTCCCGGCCGGGACAAGGCCTCACGGTCGAAGCGGCGATCCCAATACGGAAGACGGACGATGAACCCAAAGATTCGTATCCTCCTGGCGGATGATCACGCCTTGGTCCGCCAGGGCTTCCGGCGCATTCTCGAAGCCGAGCCGGACATGGCCATCGTGGGCGAAGCCGACAACGGCCGGGAAGCCGTGGCGCTGGCCGAGCGCCTGCGGCCCGACGTGATCGTGATGGATGTCGGCATGCCTGAGCTGAACGGCATTGAGGCCACGCGCCGGCTGGCGGATTCGCTGCCGCGGACCCGCGTGCTGGCGCTCAGCATGCATAAAGACTCGGTCTATGTGCGCGAAATCCTCCGCGCCGGCGCCCGCGGCTATCTCCTCAAAGATGCGTTCGACCGCGACTTGCTGCTGGCCGTCCGGGCCGTGGCGCGCGGGGAAGCGTACCTGAGCCCCGCCGTCTCCGAAGCCGTGCTCACCGATTACCGCCGCCATGTGCGCGACCCGCTTGATCTGCTCACCAGCCGCGAACGCGAGGTCCTGCAAATGCTGGCCGAGGGCAAGACCAACAAGGAGATCGCCGCAACGCTGAACCTGAGCGTATACACCGTGGATGCTCACCGGGGGCGCATCATGGAGAAGCTCAACCTGCACAGCATCGGGGAACTTGTCCGCTTCGCCGTGCGCAATGGCCTAGTGGAGTGACACGGCGCCCCGCGCCCCCCGCCGCTTACTCTTCCGGCGGCGCCCCCTCGATGTCCTCCACCCTGTTCTCGAACCGCGTCAGCTCTCCACGGAACACAAGCCGGATCTTGCCCGTCGGACCGTTGCGCTGCTTGGCCAGGATCAGTTCCGCCTGTCCGCGCAAATCGTCGCGATCGGGCTTGTAGACCTCCTCCCGATAGATGAACGCCACAACATCCGCGTCCTGCTCGATCGATCCGCTCTCCCGCAGGTCGCTCAACTGCGGGCGGCGGTCCCCCGGACGAATCTCCGGCGCGCGGCTCAACTGCGACAGCACCAGCATCGGCACTTTCAGTTCCTTGGACAGCAGCTTCAAGCCTCTCGACATGGCGCTGACTTCCTGAACCCGGCTGTCAAACCGCCCCCGGCTGCTCATGAGCTGCAAGTAGTCCAGAACGACCAGACCCAGGGGACGCTCCGCCTGTAGCCGCCGCAATTTGGCATGCATGTCCATCAGCGTCGTGGCCGCGCTGTCGTCGATGAACAGCGGAGCTTCCACGATCTCCGAGGCGGCACGCTGCAATTTCCGCCTCTCCTCCCCGTCCAGATACCCCTGCCGGAAATGCTGTGAGTTTACCCGCGCCCCCGAGCACAGCAGGCGGCTCAACAGGGCCTCCTTGGACATCTCGAGCGAGAAAACGGCCACCGTCTTCCGCAGTTTCACCGCCACGTGCTGGGCGATGTTCAGCGCCAAAGCGGTCTTGCCCATGGCCGGCCGGCCCGCCAGAATAATGAGTTCCCCTTCGTGTAAGCCGCCCGTGAGTTCGTCGAACTGCCGGAAGCCCGTGCTCAGACCTTGAATCCGCTGGCTTGGGTCCAGAAAGGCGTTCAGCCCGCCGTGATACTCTTCGATGATCTCTTCCGGCGACGCCAGCCCCACCCGGCTCTTGGCGTCCCCCAACTTCAACAGGATCTCTTCGGCGTGCGTCAGAATCTCCTGCGCTTCTTCCTCGCCCGCCATGCACCGGTTGATCAGGTTCTGTGAAAGGAAGATCAGCCGCCGCAACAGCGACTTTTCCTTCACGATCCGAACGTAACTCTCCAGATTCTGGATCTGGGGAAGCCCTTCGTCCAGCGAGACCAGATAGCTGTAGCCGTCGCACGACTGAAGCTGATTATGCCGGTTGAGTTCCTCCGCCAGGGTGAGATGGTCGATCTTCTCCCCCCGGTCGCTGAGCTCGGCCATGCGCAGGAAGATCCGGCGGTGCTTTTCGAGGCTGAAGTCCTCCGCCTCCAATACCGCCCCGACCTGGATAAAAAGCGAATCGTCCAGCAGGATGGAGCCTAGAACGTACCGCTCCGCGTCCAGATTCGCGGGAAGGCCCTTCTCGAAACTCACATCAAGCGTAGCCATAGGGGACCAATACAGTCTACCCGGCGTTCTGCCGTCTCAACACTCGATTTTCGCCGTAACGCTGCCTTAGACTTGCGCATTGGAAAAACGGCCTTCTCTCTCCTTGCCTCCTCCGCGCCGCAACTCCTTAGCCTCCAGCAGGTCAGATCCATCCCCGCGCGCTTTCCACAGGAAATCCGAAAACAAATCTAGTCTATTTTGTACTATTTCCCGGATCTTTTCCAGGGGATTCTGAAACCTGCAATAATGCCGCCTATGAGCGCTGCTTCCCGCCCGTTCAAGGTCGTCACAACCTTCCAGTTCTCGCCTTCCGAGATCGCCCGCCTACAGGCGTCGGCGGGCGCTCCCGTGGATATTGTGGTCTGCCAGGATCGCGCGGACTTTCAGCGCCGCCTCCCCGAAGCCGACATCCTCTACGGCGATCTGAAGGCGGGCGAACTGCCCCTCGCCTCCCGCGTGCAGTGGCTCCAGGCCGGGGCGGCGGGGCTCGATGACCTGGATCCTGAGGTGCTCGCCAGCCCGATTCCCATCACGAACTACGCCGCGACATTCGCGCCCGCCATCGCCGAAACGGCAATCGGCATGTTATTGGCCTTGACGCGCGGCATCAGCAAGTTCTACGTCCCTCAATTCCTCAACCGAACCATGAACCCGGTGGGAAGTCCGAAGTCGGACCACCACACGGAGATTTCCGGCCGCGTCATGGCGATCGCCGGCCTGGGCGGAATCGGCCGCGCCCTGGCTCGGATCGCTCACGGCGGCTTTCAAATGCGGGTGATTGGAACCGTGCGCCATCCAGGCGCCAAACCTGAGTGTGTCGACGAGCTTCGGGGTGCGTCCTGGCTGCCCGAAATGGTCACCCAGGCCGATGTGGTGGTGTCTGCCGCCCCGCTGACCCCGGAAACCGAAAAGACATTTGTAGAGGACATTTTCCGGCGTATGAAGCCGTCGGCCTATTTCCTGGCGTTGTCCCGCGGAAGGCTTTTCGACGACAGGGCGCTCGTGCGGGCGCTTCGGGAAGGCTGGATCGCGGGAGCCGGCCTGGACGTGTTCCCGGTGGAACCGCCGCCCCCGGATCATCCCATCTTCGACTGCCCAAATGTGGTCATGACGGCGCATACCGCAGGTTGGAGCCCCCAGCGCCAGGAGCGGCTCGTAAACCTGTTCGCCGAGAACCTCCGGCGCTTCTTCGCCAGGGAGCCGCTTCTGAATCTCGTCGACAAGTCCAGAGGATACTGACCAGTCCCCTTTCGCGCAATGCTAAAATGTAGAAGTCCGTTGGGAGGTCGTCTAACGGTAAGACGGCAGACTCTGGATCTGCTTATCGGGGTTCGAATCCCTGCCTCCCAGCCAGGCCATCTCGCCCACTCTCCTCCCATCGGCTCCCGACTCTTTACTCCTGGCTTGGAGCGAGATATGTCCTGGTTGCGGTTTTCTCCGCTTCCGCTCAACAGGATTCTGGACAGACTTATGTGGGCAGGTCTCGCTGGAACCGGGGCCTTCCCCGTTTTTGGCGTAGAGCCCAATGGCTTCGGCCGCCGTTGAATGGCGTCCCCAGGGGGATTCGAACCCCCGTTACCGCCGTGAAAGGGCGATGTCCTAGGCCGGGCTAGACGATGGGGACGGCTTTCCGCGAAGTGAACTACTTCTTCTAATCTAGCGGCCCGCGTGCGCCCCGTCAACCTCGGCAGCCTTCTCACCCTGCCCGGTTCTCCAGGATCATTCCGTCCGAACTCCATGGGCTTCTCCCTTCCGGCGCGAGTGATCGTCCTCTGCCTCCCGCGTTTCGCCTGCGCCGTCTGGACAATCCGGTGGGGATTGACTCCAGCTTGACGAACCCCGCCCAGATCCCGCACAATGAAGGTGCCTGGGAGCAGGCGGGCAGCCGGTAATCCAGGCTCTGGCAGATCAACACAGTCGCGCACGACAAGATTTAATCATGCGAGCTGACAAGACCGCCTTCGCCCGAACCCTGTTCGCTCTGGCGATGATCCTGGCTCTGGCGTTCGCCGCGGGCGGCCAGGAGTCCAAGACGTCGACGGCACAAGCCGGGAAGACCGCCTCCAATACGAAGACCACAGCCGCCAAGCCGGGGGCGAAATCCGCCCCGGCTCAAGCCGCGGCCAAGAAGAACGCAGCCGCCAAAACTACGGCAAAGGCGGCAGCCGCGCAAAGTGTGGCCAAGGGTTCGGCCAAGCCGGCCGCTGCCAAGACTGCGGCGAAAGTCACGGCGCCGAAGGCGGCAGCGAAAGCCCCAGCCAAGGCGGCCGCCAGGAAAGCCGCCCCCGCAAAGCCGCAACGCCGCGTCAGTCCCTGGAGTGAACCCACCTTCGCCGACTCCACAGTCGCGGACCGCCTCGACGGGGAGGACCTGACAGTGCGCCGGGCCGCCGTGGAAGCGCTCGGCCGCTACAACGGCTCCGTTGTCGTGGTCGATCCGAACACCGGCCGGATCCTGACGATGGTCAATCAGCGGACGGCCTTGACCGCAGCCTTCCTTCCTTGCTCAACCGTCAAAGTCCCTGTCGCCATGGCGGCCTTGTCGGAAGGCCTCATCGACCGCGGCACCATCTTCCGGGTCGCGAGCGGGAAACGGTTGTCGCTGACCGAAGCCCTGGCCCATTCCGACAATCCTTACTTCGCTTCTTTGGGCCAGAAATTGGGTTTTGAGCGAGTCCGCTATTACGCGAGCCTCATGGGCCTGGGCGAGAAGGCCGGCTGGCGCATCGAAGGCGAACAGCCCGGAACACTCCCCTCCGAGCCGCCTCCGGAAGGCATCGGGATGATGACCAGTTTCGGCTCCGGAATCGCCATGACGCCCTTGCAGTTGGCCTCGCTTCTGTCCGCCTTCGCCAACGGGGGCACGCTGTACTACCTCCAGTATCCTCGCACCAACGAGGAACTGAGAGATTTTGTCCCCCGCGTGAAACGCTTCCTGAACATCGAGCCCTGGCTGTCCGAGATCGAGCCCGGCATGCAGGCCGCCGTCCAGTACGGCACCGCCCGCCGCGCCAATTTTGACCGGGTTGACTCCCTGCTTGGCAAGACCGGAACCTGCACAGATCGCCGGACCCACCTGGGGTGGTTCGGCTCCTACGGGGAAATCGGCCGGCAGAAACTGGTCGTCGTCGTGTTGCTGACCGGCGGCGCCGGCGTGGCCGGCCCGGTCGCCGCCGAAATCGCAGGCAACACATACAGGCTCCTGTCTCAGGAGAGCTTTTTCGCCAACGGCGGCCGGCTTACGACCTCCTCGCTGACCACCCTGTCTTGTTGCGCCCAGTAGACGTGGAGGTCAATCCTCAGCCGGCTTCAGCACAGCCTTGCCCGCCGCCCGTTTGAGGTTTTCGATTCCTTCGCCGGTGACGCTGGAGATCGCATAGAAAGGGAGTTTCCGCCTCGCCGAAAGCCGCCGCAACGCTTCCAGCCTCTTCGGATCCTGAGCGGCATCCAGTTTTGTGGCCACGACGAACATGGGCTTGGCCGCCAGTTCCGCGCTGAAGCTGGCCAGCTCCGACATCACGACGTGAAAATCCTCCACGGGGTCACGTCCGCTCCCCTCGGAAACATCCACCAGATGCAGAAGCAACCGGGTCCGCTCGATATGCCGCAGAAAGCGCGTCCCCAGGCCGTGACCCAGATGCGCTCCTTCGATCAAGCCGGGGATGTCCGCCACGACGTAGGTTCTCTGGTCCTTGAGACTCACCACGCCCAGATGAGGCTCCAGGGTCGTGAAAGGATAATCGGCAATCTTGGGGCGAGCCGCCGAAATCCTGGAAATCAGGGTGGACTTCCCCGCATTGGGAAACCCAACCAACCCGGCGTCCGCCAGCAGCTTCAATTCAAGTCGCAGTCGCCGCTCTTCGCCCGGCCGGCCCGGTTCGTGTTCCCGCGGCGCCTGGTGAGTGGATGTCGCAAAGCGGGCGTTGCCTTTGCCCCCGCGCCCCCCGCGGGCCGCGACGAACCGGTCTCCCGCCTTCGTGAAATCGTGCAGCAGCTCGCCGGTTTCCGCATCGTAGACCACCACCCCCACCGGCACGGGCACCTCCACGGACGCGCCGTCGCGCCCGGTGCGGTTGCTGCCCTCCCCATGCCGGCCCCGCCCGGCGCGGTGCTCGGGGTTGTAGCGCAGGTGAAGCAGCGTGTTGTAGTGGTCGCTGGAAACCAGAGTCACGTCACCGCCGCGGCCGCCATCGCCACCGCTGGGACCGCCCCGCGGCACATACTTCTCACGCCGGAAGGCGACGCATCCGTTGCCGCCGTCGCCGGCCTTCACCCAAATGGTTGCCTCGTCGATGAACATGGCTATCTCTTGCGGAGGGCGCCGCCGGCAACAGAACCCTGCGCTCCAGCAAGCAAGATCGCCGGGGTGTGACCTACTCGGGTGGAAGGATGCTGACGAACTTCCCGTGTCTCCCGCGGTCGCGGAAGGCGACAATGCCCGTCACTTTGGCAAACAGCGTGTCGTCCTTGCCGACTCCCACGTTCGGGCCGGGCTTGATGCGCGTACCGCGCTGCCGGACGATGATCGACCCTCCCGGAACAAGCTGGCCGGCGAAGGCCTTGACTCCGAGCCGTTGTGCGTTGGAGTCGCGCCCGTTCCGAGAACTTCCCAAACCTTTCTTGTGTGCCATCTTGCGCTCCTACGCCAGAATTTCGCTCACCTTCACGCTGGTGAAAGCCTGCCTGTGGCCGATCGTGCGCTTCATCTGTTTCTTGCGTTTGAATTTGAAGACCAAAACCTTGTCTGCCCGGTCCTGGCTGGTGATGGTCGCCTTCACCCGCGCCTGCGCTGTCTCGTGCCCCGATAGCAACTGGTCGGGTTCCTTGAACACAGCAAGAACCTTGTCGAATTCCACTTCCGCGCCCACCTCGCCGGAAAGCTTCTCGACACGAATCGTGTCTCCTGGGGTCACGCGGTACTGCTTACCGCCGGTCTCGATGACTGCGTACATAACCATCCTCGGCTGCTGGGATTTCTTAGGGAGCTGCCTGCGGAAGCGATCCTATACGGGATCGCACACGAGGAGCCGCAATCCCTTATCTTACAACAGCCGCATCCCCTTCCGCCACCTTCGGCCGCGGCTTCAAAACAAGCTAAAGCGTCTTCAGGTAGGCAATGACCGCGTCCTTCTCCTCCGCGGTCAACGTGTCCTTGAATGCCGGCATCGAGTCGCTGCCTTTGTCCAGGTTCTCCCGGATCGACGCCTCCGTCAGCGGCTTGCCGTTCTCCATCTTCTCCCGCTGGAATAGCCCCTTCAGCCCCGGCCCAATCTTCTTTTCCGCGGTCGCCGGGTCATGGCAGAGCGCGCATTGATCCTCAAAGATCGCCTTTCCTCTGGCCACCTGCGCCGAATTCGCACCCTTCTCGGCCGGCTGCTTGCCGCAGCCCGCCCCAATCCACAGCACCCCCACCACCAGCGCCATAAGCGCGCCACACCATCTCCCGTTCATATTCCTCCTCTGGGTACAGTCTACAATGAAAGCGTGAGGATCCTCCTGTTCACTGGGAAGGGAGGAGTGGGCAAGACCAGTCTTGCCGCCGCCACCGGCGTGCGCTTGGCCCAAATGGGGCGGCGCACTCTGGTCATGAGCGTGGACCCTGCTCATAGTCTCGCCGACTCCTTCGATCTCACCCCCGAACTCTTTCACGGACGCACCGCCGATCCGCTGCGCGTCGCCCATCGCCTGGACCTTCAGGAGGTCAATATCCAGAAGGAAATCCGCCGCCACTGGAAGGAGATCTCTTCTTACGTCGTCTCCGTCCTCCGGACGACTGGCATCAGCGGCGTCGAAGCCGAGGAACTCGCCATCCTGCCCGGCATGGAAGAACTCAGCGCCATGATGTATGTCAACCAGTACCGCCGCGAGGGACGTTACGACGTGATCGTCCTGGACTGCGCCCCCACCGCTGAATCCATGCGCTTCGTCAGCATGCCCACGACCCTTGACTGGTACATGAAACATATCTTCCCCTACCAGCGCAGCTTTCTGAAGGCCGTCCGTCCAATCGCGAACCGCGTTTCTCCGCTTGAACTTCCCTCGGACGGCTACTTCGCCAACGTGCAGGAACTGTTCGGCAAGCTGGCGGGCGTCGAAGGGTTACTGGAAGATCCGCAGGTCACCAGTGTGCGCCTGGCCACCAACCCGGAGCGCATGGTCCTGCGGGAGACTCAGCGCGCTTTCGTGTACTTCTCCTTGCACGGTCTGACCGTCGATTCGGTCATCGTCAACCGTCTGCTCCCCCGCCGCATCAGCGACGCCTATTTCTCCCGCTGGCTTCGCTCTCAGGAGGAAATCCTCCAGGAAATCGACGAGTACTTCTCCCCGGTCCCCGTCAAACGCGTCCCCTTGTTCAACCAGGAGGTTCTCGGCAGGAAGCGCCTCGAAACCCTCGCCAAAGTCCTGTATTCGGAAGACGAGGACCCCGCCGCCGTCACGCGCATCGAAGAACCGTTCCGCTTTACCAAGGAGAACGGGTGCTACGCCGTCCAGATGCGCCTCCCCTTCGCCGCCAAGGGAGAAATCGGTGTCTTCAAGAAGGGCGACGAGCTGGTAATTGAAATCGGAACTCTGCGCCGCCATATCGGCCTGCCTGCCTCCATGGCCGGCCTGGCCCCGGCGCGCGCCACCCTCGAAAACAAGCTGCTCACAGTTGAGATGAAGGAGATGTCCTCATGAAACGGAAAACCACCCCTGCCGGCAAGACCGCCGTGTCTCAGCCCTGCCTGTGCATGGGCATGGGGCCGAAGCTCACGGAACTGTTGCAGTGCCGTTCGGAGCAGGCCGCAGGCCACTTGCGCAACGCTCGTGTGGAGTTCCTGAAAGCCCTGAGAGTTCTGATCGACGAACGAATCGAACATCTGAGCGCCAAGGGCAAGAAAGGAACCACGGTGCCGGTTGAGTAATCTAATGGGGCATGGCAACACAATTCGGCGGCGCCTTGAAGGAAGGCGACCCCGCACCTGAAATCGCCCTGCCGACAGACGCCGGAGAGCCGTTCCGGCTCTCGCAACTGCGCGGCAAGAAAGTTGTCTTATTCTTCTATCCCAGGGCCAGCACCCCGGGCTGCACAACGGAAGCCTGTGAATTCCGGGATGGCTCATCGGCTTTCGCCGGCTCCGGGGCGGTCGTTCTCGGGATCTCCCCCGATCCGCCCGCAAGGCAGGCCGGGTTCAAGACGAAGTACGGCCTTCCTTTCACGCTCCTTTGCGATGTGGACCGCGCGGCCGCCAAGGCTTATGGGGTCTGGAAAGAGAAGAACATGTACGGCCTCAAAATGATGGGCATCGAGCGAACCACGTTCCTCATTGGCGAGGACGGCGCGATCCGGAAGATCTACCCCAAAGTGAAGCCAAAGGGGCACGCCGCCCAGGTCCTTGCGGATCTCTCAGCTCTTTAGCTCCACGATGGTGGCTCCGCCGCCTCCCTCGTGTTGCCCGGCTGGATAGAACTTCTCCACCTGCGGGTGCCCGGTGAGCAAGGCCGCGATGGCGCGTTTCAAAATGCCCATGCCGTGCCCGTGAACCACCCGCAGGCGTTCCACTCCTGCAAGAACGGCATTGTCCAGCGCTTTCTCTACCTCTGCGCAGGCTTCCTCCGCATGTCGGCCGATCACATTGACCTCCCGCGCCGCCCCGGCATTCAGCGGCGCGGCGTCGAAGGAAACGTGCCGCGGCAGGCCCTTGACTTCCGATGCCGGCAGAACCTCCAATACCTCTTCCACCGGCGCCTGGAGCTTCATGAAGCCTGCTTCCACTTCGATGAGGCCTTCTCCCAGGACACGCCGAACCCGCGCCGGCTCGCTGATCCCTTTCAGCCGCACCCTGGCGCCCACGGAGATTTTCGGCGGCCCCAGCGTTCCCTGCCGGGACTCGTCCCGGGCGGCGAGCACGGTGACCTCCATCTCCTCCCTGAGTTCCCGCTTCACGCGGCTCACTTGACGCATGGCTTGCGCTGCGGCTTTCTTTTGGGAGGCGCCGGACAGAATTTGCTCGATCGTCCGCCGGGCTTCCCCCTCGAACTTCTCGAGCGCCAGATCGCAGCGTCTCTCGATTTCCTTGAGCTTGGCCGATTCCCGCGCCGCCCATTCTTTCGACAGCGCTTTTTCCCGCGCGCTCAGCGCCTCCTTCTGCGCTCTGAGTTCCTCCGCCAGCCGCGCCGCCTCTTCGAGCCGCCTCTGAAGCTCCGAAAGAAACCGCGCAATCTCCCGTTCCTGGCTGGACAGCCGCTCTCTGGCCTCCTCGATGACCTTCCCCGGCATCCCGAGCCGCCCGGCGATCTCCAGTCCGGCTGATTTGCCCGGCGCGCCGAGCTTCAGCTTGTAGGTGGGCTCCAGCGTCTCCTCGTTGAAACCCATGCTCCCGTTGACGACACCCGGCGTCACGGCGCCATAGGCTTTCAGCGCCATCAGATGCGTCGAGGCCACCGTGAACGCGCCCGCCGCCCGGAAGTGATCGAGAACCGCAATCCCCAGCGCCCCGCCTTCTTCCGGATCCGTCGCCCGCCCCAGTTCATCCAGCAGAACCAGCGAATCGGCATCCGCAAGGGCCAGCATATCGCGCAGCCGGTTCACGTGCGCCGAAAACGTGCTCAGGCTCTCCTGGATGGATTGGTTGTCGCCAATATCGGCCAGCACCTGTTCGAAGATCGGGAACTCCGCCTCCTCGCATGGCACGGGCAATCCGCTTTGCGCCATCAGCGCCAGCAGTCCGACGGTCTTCATGGTTACCGTCTTGCCGCCGGTATTCGGCCCGCTGATCAGCAAAGTCCTGTTGCCTTCCTCGAGCGTCAGACTCACCGGCACGGCGTGCTTGCCCCGGCGCCGGAGAACGTCCTCCAATAGGGGATGGAGAGCCTGCTTCAGCAGCAGCCGCCGGGTCCCCTCCGGGCTGAACCGCGGAATGACGCACTGGAAATCGCAGGCAAAGGCGGCCTTGGCGAACAGCCACTCCAGCTCTCCGGCCGCCTCCGCCGCCGCCTGGATGGAATCCCGCCGCTCCCGGAGCCTCTCGGTCGTCTCCCGCAATATGTGATGAACCTCCCTGAGTTCCTCCTCGGAGAGCCGCACCAGGTCGTTGTTCAGACCGATCGTCTCCAGCGGCTCCACAAACAGCGTGTGCCCGCTCCCGCTCGAGCCGTGCACCACGCCTTCGATCCGTCTCTGCCGCCCCGCAATCACCGGCACGACAAACCGCTCATTGCGGATGGTGATGAACTCCTCCTGCAACACGTCTTCTTCCCGGTGTTCCCGCAGAAATCGTTCCAGGGATTCCTGAATCAGTTTCTTTTGCCTCTCAATGTCGCGCCGCAGGCGGGCCAGCTCAGGGCTGGCGTTGTCCGCCACTGTCCCGTCGGGAAGGAACTTCGCGCTGAGCTCCGAAGCCAGCGCGTGAAAATCTCCGATGCCGCGGGCCCGCGCCGCCAGCCTCGGGAATCGCTCCGACACGGAGGCCAGCAAACACCGCGCTTCGCTGGCGGCGTCCATCAGGTCCGCCAGTTCCCGCGCCTCCTTGACCTCCAGGCAGCTTCCTTCGATGCGCAGCTTGGCCAGCGCGGCGCCGGGATCCGCCAGTGAGTCGAAGCGCAGACGCACTGCCGCCCCTCGCGCCGCCGGCTGGGGCCTCGAAGCCGCCTTCAGATACTCCACCGCCTCGCGCGTTTCCGCCAGGTCCTCCTCCAGCGCCTCGCGGCCGGTTGCCGGAGCCATCCGCTCCAGCCGCCGCCGCCCCAGCGGACTGGTCACGTAGCGTCCCAGAAGACGTTTCAGATCGTCGTACTCCAGCAGGCTTGCTCCCGCGACGTTCATCCTCGAAGCAGCCTCCTCTTGCCTTTCTTGAGCGCCCGCTGGATCACCTCCAGCGTCCCTTCCGTCATGGCATATTGCTCCAGGTCCGCCTCTCGCACCCATTCGGCGCGCTCCGCATCGTCGGCGGCGCTCAGTTTCCCGCCTTTCACCCGGCAGAGATAGTCGACGAGCACGTAGTGATACTCCGCGCGGCCCTCTGCGTCCCTCTGGATGCGCTCGAACACTTCGAAGACGCCGGCGGGCTCGACCTCAAGCCCTGTCTCTTCCAATACCTCCCGCCGCACCCCATCCCGCAGCCGTTCGCCGGTTCGCAGCACTCCGCCCGGCAGGGACCAGAGCCCCTTCAGCGGAGGCCGCCCCCGCTTCACCAGCAGCACCTTCCCCCGCCGCAACACCAGCGCTCCAACGCCGACCACCGGCCCTGCCGGGTATCTTCGTCTCATCCGCGGCCGCCCGTCCCGGCGCCCGCCGCTTCCGCTGGGTTGTCTCTTGACATGTGAAATGAGACTATTTTATTGTAACGGTTCAACTTGGCTGCATCGGCGTGGTATCGAATCGGGCGGTCTTAACAAAAATGGCTGTCGAATCCGGCGGGAAGGTGGAGGGTGTGGACGTTCTTCTGGAATCCACTCTGGAAAGCGTGGACAACGCCGAGGAGCTCGTTCTGGAGATTGCCCGCCAGGCTGGTTTTCCGGAAGATGAACTGCACAAGATCAGTATGGCTGTGCGGGAGACCGTGGTGAACGCCGTCGTTCACGGCAATCATTACAGCGCTCACAAGAAAGTGCATTTGTCCGCGTCGATGGACGGGAACCGCCTCCTGATTGTTGTGGGCGACGAGGGGGCTGGGTTCGATCTCGATTCGATCCCCGATCCGCTGGCTGAGGAGAACCTGCTCCACCAGTCCGGCCGGGGGCTGCTGCTGATTCGCGCCTTCGTCGACGAGTTTCAGGTGCGGAAACGGGTTCCTGTCGGAACCGAGGTGCAACTGGTTAAGAATCTGCCCCAGGCGCCGTAGTCTGGAAGGATCTTTCGTTCTCATAGGAGGAATAGGGAGTGAGTATACAAGTGACAAATCGCCAGGTAGGGGACGTGACAGTCGTGGACGTCGCCGGGAGAATCACGTTGGGAGAAGGCGCCAGCACTTTGCGCGAGAACATTCGCAGCTTGGCCGCCAAGGGCAACAAGAAGATCCTCCTCAATCTCAGCGACGTTTCGTATATCGATAGCTCGGGTATCGGCGAACTGGTCAGCGCATTTACGACGGTGACCAACCAGGGTGGAGTTCTGAAATTGCTCGGACTCACCAAGCGCGTGAAGGATCTGCTTCAGATCACCAAGCTCTACACCGTTTTCGAAGTCTTCGAGAACGAGTCGATCGCCGTACGAAGCTTTAGCTAGAGCCAGGCGTCTCAAACCTGCCGGCAGTGGGGCCGGATCCCGGCCTCGCCGCTTCCGGTCCCGTCGGCTGGCATTGCTACGATATTCGGAATGACGGTGGACCAGCGGCCCTCGATCGTCCTGGCGGACGAACAGACAATGTTCCGGGAAGGCGTGGCCGCGGCTTGCCAGAGCGACGGCCGGCTTCGGATCGTGGGGCAATGCGGCGACGGGCCGTCGGCCCTGGCCATGTGTTCTTCCCTTCGCCCGGACATCCTGGTCGCCGACCAGGGCCTGGCCAGGTTGAATTCCCTGGAAGTCATCCGCCGCTTGAAGATGTCGCAGCCATCGCTGCGAGTCATCTTTCTCTCCATGCGCCGGGACAAGCAGGCCGTTTTGGATGCGCTCCGCCGAGGCGCCAGCGCCTATCTCCTCAAGAGCGATCCTATGGGGTGCCTGCTGGATGCCATCCGGCGTGTCTTGGACGGTTTCGTGTTCCTGTCGCCGCGAATCCAGCCTGCGGAGGTATTCATGCCTCCCACCCCCGCCAAGGGGAGGCGCTCCTACGAGGAGCTCTGCTTCCGCGAACGCCAGGTATTCGACATGGCCGTCGCGGGCCTGCGAACCAAAGACATCGCCGGCCAGCTCGGCCTGAGTCCCAAGACCGTGAGCACTTACCGTCTCAAGATGATGGCCAGACTTGGCATAGAGGACCTGCCCGGCCTGGTTCGCTATGCCATCCGGAAGGGGCTGATCCCCCTCTAACGGATCCCCAGCCGCTTCTGCATCTGCTCCAGCGACACGCCCTTGGTCTCGGGGTAAACAAGCAACACCACCACGAATTGTAGCGCCATCATCGCCGAGAAGAACACGAACGGCGCTGCGCCCGATGTGGCCGCCAGCAGCGGGAACGTCCACGAGATCAGGGCGTTCATGAACCAGTGCGTGAAGCTGCCCAGGCTCTGCCCTTTGGCCCTCACGCGATTGGGGAACACCTCGCTGATGTACACCCAGATCACCGCTCCTTGCGAGAACGCGAAGAAGGCGATGAATCCCACCAGCAACCACACCAGCGCTCCTTCATGCCTCTGCGTGGCGAACACCGAAGCCACCCCGGCCAGGCAGCCTGCCGTCCCGACCGATCCCACCAGCAGCATCTTCTTCCGGCCCAGCTTGTCGATCACCGCCATGGCCAGCACCGTGAACAGCAGGTTCGTCGCCCCTACCGCCACCGCCTGCAAGTCCCCGCTCACCTTGCTGAATCCGGCCCGCGCAAATATGTCGTTCAGATAGTAAAGAATCGCGTTGATGCCGCTGAGCTGGTTGAACATCCCGATCGACACCGCCAGGAAGATGGGCATGCGGTATTTCCAGGAGAAGAGCGGCTCGTCTCCGTGTCCGTGCTCGGCGTCGATGGATTCCACAATCTCCTGCAATTCCTGTTCGCAGTTCTCTTCCCCCGCCAGCAGGAGGACCTGCCTGGCCTCCTCGACACGCTGTTTCCTCACCAGCCACCGCGGGCTCTGCGGAATCCCGAACAGCAGCAGGAAAAAGAGCGCCGCCGGTCCCGCAGCCACGCCCAGCTTCCATCTCCATTCGGCATCGCCAAAACCGAACAGCCCCACGACGTAGTTGCTGAAGTAGGCCGCCAGAATCCCAAAAACGATGTTGAACTGAAAGAAGCCCACCAGCCTCCCGCGAAGCCTCGCCGGCGCAATCTCCGCAATGTACATCGGCCCCATGACGGAAGAAGCGCCGATCCCCAGGCCGCCGATAAAGCGGAACAGGAGCAGCGAGTGCCAGTCCCAGGCGACGGCGCACCCGATCGCTGACATGAAGTACAGCACAGCCGTCAACCGAAGGCTGCCCCGGGGCCCGTAACGGTCTACCGGAATCGCCGCCAGCATCGCGCCCAGGATCGTCCCCACCAGGGCGCTGGCCACCGTGATTCCCAGCGCGTTCGGACTCAGCGCGAAGAGCTGGGTCAGCGCTTGCGTCGTCCCGGAGATCACCGCCGTGTCGAACCCGAACAACAAACCGCCCAGCGCCGCCACCGCGGTGCTTCGAATCAGGTGCTGCTTCTGCTTCACAGGGCCTCCCGCCAGCAAGGGTCAAACCTCGGAATGTATCACACCCGCGGCCTTCAACGTGTTAACATCAGAGTTCTCCCTGAGGTTTCCGTGGACAGGCTTACTCGTAAGGAACTGAAACAGGATAAGTTCGCCCAGGAAGTCGGCCAGACGGTCGAGTTCCTCGGCGAACATAAACAGCAAGTCATTCGCTACGGCGCCATCGCCCTGGCGGTCATTCTGGTCGCCGTTGGCTGGCTTTACTTCAGCCGCCACCAGAAGGCGGCCCGGCAAAAGGAACTGGCCGCCGCGATGGAGTTGATCAACGCGCCGGTCGGGCTCCCCGCGCTGTATGGGCCGGAGGCCTACCCTTCGGCCGCGGACAAGGACAAGGCCATCGTGAAGGCCTTCACCGAGCTTGCGGTCAAGTCCGCCGGCTCCGAAGAAGCCCGCATTGCAAGGTACTTTTTGGGGACCAAGGCGGCGGAGCAGGGCAACTTTGATGAGGCTGTCAAGCACCTGACAGACGCCGCCTCCGGCAATTCGCCTTACGCCTCTCTGGCAAAGCTCGCGCTGGCTGAAGTCTACGGGAGCCAGAACAAGATCGCCGACGCCGAAAAGATCCTCAAGGGCCTCATCGAGAAGCCGTCCGCTCTGGTTTCGAAAGAGCAAGCCACCCTGGCCCTCGCCCGGCTGCTCGCCTCCTCGCGCCCCGACGAAGCCCGCCGGCTCCTCGAACCCTTGCGCGCAGCCCCTGGGCCCGTCGGGCGGGCTGCCGTTGCCGCCTTGGAATCGGTTGCCGCCAACACGCTGAACACCGGCTCATGAAACCCAGCCTGGGCGCCCTGAGGCTGGACGCCAACCAGAGCCGGGGGCGCCGCTACCCGGAGCTTCACCACCCCTTCCGGGACGAGTTTCAGCGGGACCGGGATCGCATCGTGCACGCCCGAGCCTTTCGGCGGCTGGAGGACAAAACCCAGGTTTTTCCGCCCGCCTTGTCCGACCATTTCCGGAACCGCCTCACCCACACCATCGAGGTCGCCCAGATCTCACGCACCGTAGCTCGGGTGCTTGACCTCAATGAAGATCTCACCGAAGCCCTGGCGCTGGCTCACGACATCGGCCACCCCCCCTTCGCCCACGCGGGCGAAGAGGAGCTTAACCGCCAGATGCGGCGTTACGGCGAGAGCTTCGACCACAACCTCCACGCCCTCCGCATCGTCGAGCATTTCGAACAGCGCTATGCCCGCTTCCCCGGCCTGAACCTGACCTTCGAAGTCCGCGAGGGGATCGTCAAGCATTCCCGCGATTTCGAGCCCGGCGAATGCCCGGAACTGGACGAGTATCTGCCGGGCCTCCGCCCCCCGCTCGAAGCCCAATTGATCGACCTCGCCGACGAGATCGCTTACAACACCGCCGACCTGGACGACGCCTTCTCGGCTGGACTGTTCACCCTCTCCCAGATCGCCGGGTCCGTGCCTCTGTATGCCGGCATTTTGGAGGAGGTGGACACACAGTTCCCCGGTTCCCCGGAGCGGGTCCGTTTTCAAGAGTCTCTTCGCCTCCTGATCGACCTCCTGGTCGGCGGCCTGGTTGAGGGGACCCGCGCCGCCGCGGCCGAGTCCGGCGCGGCCAGTTCGGATGACGTTCGGCGCTGCCCCCGCCGGCTGGCCGCTCTGTCTCCGGAATCCGCGGCTGCCGGCGCCGCCCTCAAGAGCTTCCTGCACCTCCACGTGTATTCCTCGCAGCCTCTCCAGCAGGAGCGCCTCCGCGTGGCGTCCCGCCTCGCCGCCTTGTTCCAGTTTTTCATGCAGAACCCCGATCGCCTTCCGGCATCCTACAGGGAGCAATCGGCCGGAGAACCCTTGCCCCGCATTGTTTGCGACTACATCGCCGGCATGACGGACGGCTTCTTCCGCCGCACCTACGAGAGGATCATTGGAGATGGGCAATAGAGCCACGACGCCTTGCGCGATCTGCGAAACCCGACGGCCGCGCCGGCACTGTCCCGGAATCAGGTCTGAAATCTGCTCGCCTTGCTGCGGCAGCTCGCGGGAGATCACTATCGACTGCCCCCTGGAGTGCCCGCACCTTCAGGAGGCCCACCGCTTCGAGCGCGTTCCCGAACCCGACATCGGGAAATTGCCCAACTCCGATGTCGAGCTGACCGAGGCGTTCCTGGCTCGAAACTCCCATCTCTTCGACTTCCTCTGCCGCTCCTTGCTGCGTCACGCCCAAATTTCTCCGGGCATTGTGGACAACGACGTCAAAGACGCGCTGGAATCGATGGCCCGCACCTATCGCACTCTGCAAAGCGGACTCTATTATGAGACCCGCCCCTCCAACCTTTATGCCGCCCAGTTGCAGCAGTCGCTCCGGCAGGATCTGGATGCATGGTTGCAACAGGAACGGCAGCGGGCCGGCATCGATGTCGTGCGGGATGCGGATGTGCTCGGCATTCTGGTCATGCTCCAGCGAATCGAGTTTACCCGCAACAATGGCCGGCCTCGCGGGCGCGCATTCCTTGGCTTCCTCCGCCAACAATTTCCGGAGAGCCGCCCGGCGGATGCGGGTTCGCACTCCGGTTTGATTATCCCCGCATAGCGTTTCGCCCCTCCACGGCCGGCCAGCCTAACCTTCGGCAGGCGCGGGCCGGGCGCTTTTCGTGTATATTCCCAGCGGAGTTGTCTTCACAAACCCTGCGGCTGGTCGGTCCGCCTTCCCGCCCCGGGTGCAAATAAGAGGAGGTGCCTGTTTGTATGAGTGAAAGAACACAGTCCCAAGTGAGCCGGCGGCGGATGCTTTGGAGCGCAGCCGCGGCGGGCGGACTTGGCGCCATATTCAAATGGACGGAAAATCCGGCCGCTGCCCAGGGGCGCGGCGCCGCCGGTCAGCCTGGCGCTCCTCCCAAGGGCATGCCCGGCCGCGGAGGAGGAGTGCGTTACGGACCCATCAATAAGTACTCCTCCCCAAGCGACCTGCGGATCACTGACCTCCGTGCGGTCACCGTCGCCGCTAACTTCGACTATCCGATCATCCGCATGGACACCAACCAGGGCGTCTACGGCCTCGGAGAGGTCCGCGACGGCGGCCACAAGGGAGCGGCGCTTGCCCTCAAACCCTTGCTGGTGGGCCGCAACCCGCTCGACATCACGGCCATCTTGGATGCCATTCGGCCCTACGCCGGTCATGGCCGGCAGGGTGGCGGCTACAGCGCCATCGACATCTGCCTCCACGACCTTAACGGCAAGGTCTTCGGCGTGCCGGTCTGGCGTCTCTTGGGTGACAAGAAGACCGACCGGGTGCGCCTCTACGCCGACACGACTGGGACCAGCGATCCCAAGAAGTACGCCGAGCGCATGCTCGCCCGCAAGAAGTTGGGATTCACCTATTTCAAAATGGACATCACCTACAACTTCATCAACGTCAAGCCCGGCCACGTGGACATGTACGGCACTCCTACCGACAAAGGTATCGAGTACGGCGGCGAGTTGATCGCAGCGGTGAAAGACGCCATCGGCTGGGAGACGCCGCTGGCCACGGACACCTCCAGTCTGCGCGTGCGGACCGTAAAGGACGCCATCCGCGTCTGCCGCGCCTGGGAAAAGTACAACATGGCCTTTATCGAGGACCTGTTCGGAACGATGGGCTTCACCAGGTGGCAGGACTATAAGGAGATCAAAGCGGCTACCGCCTCCAAGATTCTGACTGGCGAGGATGGCTTCGGCTTGGAAGAGGCCTTTAAACCCCTGATCGACAACCGCGCCGTGGACATGGTCCACCCGGATCCCGGAACCTCCGGCGGTTGCCGCGAAACCAAGCGGATTGCGGACTACGCCAACGAGCAGAACATCCAGACCGTGCTGCACATGGCGGGCTCGCCGGTGGCGACCATTGCCGCCGCGCACTCAGCTTGCACCTTCCGGAACTTCGTCGCCATGGAAGTCCACGCCATCGATTTTCTGAAATGGTGGCAGGAGCTCGTAAGCGGAGTCCCGAAGCCCATCGTTGACAATGGCTTCCTCAACGTTCCGGATTCGCCCGGCCTGGGGCTCGAGTTGAACGAGGAAGTCGTCAAGCAGCACCTTCGCGAGCCAGGCTACTTTGATCCGACGCCCGAGTACGACCAGGTCCGGTTCGTGGGCCGTGGAGCGGGCGGGCCCTGGCCGCACTACAACGTCGACGGCGTGTGGGTCAACGAACGCACCAGCGATTACTAAGAAGATACTGACAAAGGATGGCAGGCCATCGCCGTTCGCGGCCTGCAACCATTCCTCCGTGGCGCCTGTGGGAACCCGTTGCCTCGCCGCCGGCGTTCTCCATCCTTCCTTCTGCTCTTTTCTCTGGGCCTAACCTCTGGTAGGGGACAAGGAGCCGGCACTCTGAAATAATCCATCCGGTTAAGTTTACAGGTCCGTCTTTTGGTCCGCGGCAAATCCCGAAGACGGGACTGCGCCTGGGGCCAATGCCGGACTAGTGAAAGGGGTGTGGACATGCAGTTCCTCCGGGGGTTCATCTGCCTGATTGTCTTCGCCGCCGCCGTTTTTGGCCAAGCGGCTCGAACTGCGACACTGGTCGGTAATGTCACCGATCCCACCGGCGCCCTGGTTCCGGGCGCGAAGGTGACCGCCAAGAATGTGGCGACTGGATTTGTCTCAACCGGCGTGACCAGCGCCGAAGGCGCTTACTACATTCCCTTCTTGGCAGCAGGCCAGTACGAGCTGACCATCGAAGCTGCCGGCTTTAAGACATTTGTCCAGAAGGGCCTTGAGTTGCGGGCCGCGGAAGTGCCCCGCGTGGATGTCAAGCTTGAGATTGGGGCCACGACGGAGTCGGTTATGGTGACCGGCGCAGCGCCGCTGCTCCAGACCGAGACTTCGCAAGTGACCCATGCCTTGACGGCCTCGACGATCCGGCAACTGCCGGTGCTTCAGAATAAGGCTCACCGGCTCCCGTATTACATGGCCGGCGTTCAAGTGAGCGGCGCCAACATCAGTGTCGTTGGCCAACCCTCCTCCGAATTGGGTTTCACCTTGGACGGCGTCAGCGGCAAGACCTCCGTGACAAGCGAGATCGGCGACACCAATACCTCTGTGCAGCCCGCGCTGGACGCGCTCGCCGAGGCAAGGCTATACACCACGGGCGCTCCCGCGGAAATGGGTCATGCCTCGGGCGGAATTCTGGCCTTCACCTTCAAGAGCGGGACCAACGAACTCCATGGCTCCTTGGAAGACCGCTGGACCAGTCAGCCGATGACCCACCGGGGCTACCTGGAGCAGGGCCAGCGCTCTAATCCCCTCACCTTTCACCAGGGCCAGGCAACCATATCCGGCCCGCTGGTTCTTCCGAAACTTTATGACGGCCGCAACAGGACTTTCTTCTTGTTCGCCTACGGCCGCCATCACGAGAAAGCCGATGAGCCGCAGACCTCCACCGTGCCCGACCTCGACATGCTCGCTGGCGATTTCAGCTTTCCGCAGGTCGCCAACGGCGGATACCCAATCTACGATCCCAAGACCATGCGGTTGGTGGGCAGTACCTGGACGGCGGATCCGTTCCCGAACAAGGTGATTCCCAAGGCTCAATTCGACCAGGTGGCGGTCAACCTCCTGGCATTGGACCCTTGGACCAAGCCTAATCTCACCGGAAGCTACACCCGCTCCGGCCCCAGCAACAACTGGCTCGGCGGCACAATCTACCGGTCCTACCGGAGCCGCTTCGATACCAAGTTCGATCATCAGATCAGCACCAGCAACAAGTTCTTCGTCAGGAATTCCTGGAATCGTCACCGGCAATTGGGCAGGATTAACGCTTACGTCAACAACCGGCTATTGGACAGCGCCAGCTTCAGTTTCGGCAGGCCGAATCCCATCGATCAGCAGAACTGGGCTTTCGCCGACTACCACACGTTCAGCCCGACTTTGATGAATGAGCTGCGCCTCGGCTTTGGCAGGAGAATCAGCACGATTGATCCGCCCACGGCGGGCCAAGGATGGGCGCAGAAGCTCGGCATCCCCAATGTCGGGCCGGAGAACTTCCCCAGCTTCGGACTGTACGGGATGGGACCCGGTTCGTATCAGAGAAACATCAACGAAGAGGTCACGTTTCAGAACAACGTCACCAAGATTGTATCCCGGCAGACGGTCAAGTTTGGCTACGAGTTGATCCGAACCCGGCAGAACAATGTCGATGCTGTCTTGCCCTCGGGCAGTTACAGCTTCGGCACAGGGGGCACCGCTCTGCCATTCACCTCAAACACCGGCAACACCTTCGCTTCATTCCTCGTCGGCGCGGTGAGTTCCGCCACGTTCACGCAGCAGATCTGGAGCCGCCTCCCCCGCTGGTGGAGCCACGGTGCATACGTTCAAACGGACTGGCGGGCTACTAAGAACCTCACGTTGAATCTGGGCCTCCGCTACACGCTCGAGACCCCGTTCCGCGACAAATGGGACAACCAATCCGTCTTCAACCCCAGTGTCGTTGACCCCCTTACCGGTCTGATGGGTGCGATAACACACCCCAAGGGCGGCGCTTATAAAACCGACCGGAACAATTTTCAACCCAGAGCGGGGATGGCTTGGAATTTCCGCCGCGGCATGGTGTTCCGTGGCTCCTGGGGTATGTTCACGGACGATGTGATGCCCAGCGCGGGCTTTCAGGAGTATGCCGCCACGGCGGTGGCGCAGCAGCTTCCGGGTGACCCCCGCCCGGCGTTCTACCTTTCTCAGGGTCCTCCGCCCCGCGATTTCCGCCTCAACCCGGACGGAACGTCTCCCTTCCTGGGCACGAACTACAGCAGCCGCGGCGCGCAGTTCATCGATTCAAATTTCCAACTCCCTTACGTAATGAACTGGTCGGCCGGCGTCCAGACCGAATTCAAAACGTCTTGGCTGCTGGAGCTGCTCTATCAGGGGTCCTCGGGCGTGCGCCTGAACGGCACGGTCAACGTGAACCAACTGGCGAAGTCGATCTACGACTCGACGGACCTCGTATACAAGGACCAAGTCTCCCGAGCCGTGCAAAACTACAGGCCCTATACGCAATTCGGGACAATCAGCTACCTGACGAACGGCGGCCACAACTCCTACCACGGCCTGGTCACACGCATCGAGAAGCGCTACGCCGACGACGGGCTCACGCTCAACGCTCACTACACCTGGAGCAAGAACCTGTCCGGCGGCATGGGCGATGGCTGGCAGTATTACAACTGGGGACTCACCAAGTCTCCCACCAGCTTCGACCGCAGACACAGGGTGATCCTACAGGCGATGTATGATCTTCCGGTCGGCAAGGGCCGCAAGTTCCTCTCCGGCGGAGGCTGGCTCGACCACGCACTGGGCGGCTGGAACATTGTGCTCATCGAGACGCTGCAATCCGGTCCGCCGGTCACCTTCAGCTACAGCGGGAGTCCTTACCGCTATTTGCCCGGCCCCTCGCGGCCGCACCAGATCTTGCCTGACGACCAGGTCAAAGTATCGGACTGGTCGATTGGCGAGCATCGTTTCCCGCAGAGCGCGCAAAACCCGCTTTACAACATCAATGCCTTCGCCTACCCGGCCGCCCTGACGGCCGGCTCCCTCGGCTCGGGCACTGCCCGCGGGCTTTGGATGCTATGGCCGCAGTGGTCCGTATCGAAGGACTGGAGCATCCGTGAAAAGATGAAGTTCACCATCCGGTGCGAGGCGCTCAATATCCCCGTTCGCTTCATGAGCACCACCCCGGACGTAGCGGTGAACCTGACCAGCCCCCAGAACTTCGGGAAGTTTGCGCCCCAGACCTCCTCGAGTTACTCCACGATGGGGAGCCTGAACGGGCAGTTGTTTATCATGGGCCGGTTCGAGTTCTGAGCCGGAGGAATTGGAATTTGCCGGCCGGCGGCGGACTTGCCCGTCTCCGGCCGCAAGCCTGAGTTCAAGATCGAATCTGCCCGGCCCCGGAGCGGGTGGCAGGGGAGGCGGAGCGGCAAGACTCGCGTCGCCCCCAAGCAGACAGAACGAAAAGTGCAAGGAGGGTTCTCATCATGAAATCGAAACCGCAATTCTCAAGGCGGCGGCTGCTGGAGAGGGCGATGGGCGCGGCGGCGGTTGGGGCGGCGTTCAAGTTTGTGGACCGGCCGGCGAAGGGGC
>Ga0101944_10001273_pt1 | contig 54911 bp, 21 predicted proteins | sample DewCreD2012metaG_FD_75245 | JGI IMG/M metagenome (GOLD analysis project Ga0101944, IMG submission 75245) | Hot spring sediment bacterial and archeal communities from British Columbia, Canada, to study Microbial Dark Matter (Phase II) - Dewar... ...
TCCCAATCGTCCGGCATCCCATCGCCATCGGCGTCAGCGCCGATGACCGCCAGCCGGACCGACTGGGTGACCACCGTGCCCACGTCGTTGCTGGCGCGCACGCTGTAAATCCCCGCGTCCGCCGCCTGCGCGTTCGTAATGGTTAGCGTCGCGTTGGTCGCCCCCGCCAGCAGGTTCGTCCCGTCCTTCCACCACTGGTGCCGCAGCACCAGGTTCGCCGGCACCGTCCCGCTCGACGTCGTCGCCACCAAAGTGAACACCGCGTTGCTCCCCGGCGGCACCGTCCGGTTCGTCAGCCGGTCCATCACCGTCAAATACGCAAACACGTTGCTCGAGGTCGTCCCATATTGGTTGGTCAGCACCACGTCATACCGCCCCGCCTGGGCGTGCGCCACCGGCGCCAGCACCAGCGTGTGCTCCAGCGCCATCACCGTCGCGTTGGTCAATATCGTCAGCCCGTTCTTGCGCCACCGATACGTGATCGGCAGCGTCCCGCTCGCCCGCGCCGTCAGCCCCGCCGCCTCCCCCGCATACACCACCTGGTTCGTCGGCGCCGGCAACTGCACAAACGCCGGCCGCACCTTCACCTCCAGCAGCGCCGCCGGGCTCACCGCCAGCCCGTAATCATCCCGCACCTCCACCCAATACGTCCCCGCCTGCCCCTCCTGCACGTTCGGCAGCCCCAGCGTCGCGTTCGTCTCCCCCGTCAGCGCCTGACCGTTCCACCACCACTGGTAGCGCAAGGGCGTGCTGCTCACCGCCACCACCCCGAACACCACGTTGCTGCCCCCAAACACCGACTGGCTTTGCGGGGATTGCGTGATCAACGGCTGCAAGCGCACCGCCACCACCGCCACCGCGCTCGTCACCGCCGACACCGGGTTCGTCGCCACCACCCGGTAATCCCCCGCATCCCCCGGCTGCGCCGACCCCACCGTCAACACCGCATTCGTCGCCCCGTCCACCGGCAACCCTCCAAACCACCATTGATACGCCGGCGCATCGCCCGTCACCGTCACCGCCAAATTCACCGGCTGCCCCGGAAACACCGTCACGTTCGTCGGCGACCCGACCAAGACCAGCGGCGCCCACACCTCGACCAGCGCCCCCGCGCTCACCGCCGATCCCCCGCCCCCCAGCACCACCACCTCATACCAACCCGCGTCCCCCTTCTGCGCCGACCCCACCGCGTAGCTCGCATTGGTCGCCCCCGCCAGCACCCGCCCGTCTTTCCACCACTGGTAATAAAACGGCCCCGCCCCGCTCACCCCAACGTTCAAATTCAACGGTTGCCCCTCCGCCACCGAACCGCCCGCCGGCGCGCTCACGATCGCCGGCGCGCCGCCCCCCGCCAGCGAACCGCCCGGACTCGGATACACCGCCGCCCAGTTGGTCGGCTCGTTCCAATAACCCATCAGCCCCACCCGCCCCAAGGCCGCCCCCCGCCCGTCCGCCAGCTCCGGCCACCCGCCCCCGTCCCGATACCGCACCCGCTCCACCTCCACATACGGCACCCCGTTCGTGTTCGCCCGGTCCGGCTTCTGCAATTTCACCACCCCCTGGTCGTTCGGCAGGCTCCCCCGCCACGGCCCATACACCGGCACTTCCAACCCCACCCCATACCGCTGCCGAAACGCCGCCAAGGCCGCGCCGTTGGTCAACGGGTCAAATCCCACCACCAGCAGGCCGCCCCCCGGCGGCAGCTCCACCCCCGCCGGAAAATCGTAGTCCACCGCTTCCCGCAGCCGCCAAGTGTTGGTCGGCTCCGCCGGATGATACAGCGCCACGTTGGTCGCCCCCACGTTCCGCAACTCCACATAGGCCCCCGGCGGATCGTTCGTCGTCAGCGCCACTGGGTGATACATGATCTCGCTCACCACCACCGGCCCCACCCGCGGCCCCGCGTTGTTCGTCCCCAAGCTCACCGCCGCCTGCGCCGCCCAGTCCTCCTCGCCCAGGCTGTTGACCTCCCGCCCCAAGCTCACCCCGTTGTCCGTCGCCCCAAATTCCACCCCGTGATAATACCCCGTCAGGTTCGTCGCCCCGTCCCCGCTCAGCAGCCATACTTCCTCCCCCGTCGAGCTAAGCCCGAAACCTTGCCCGCCGGCGTTGAACTCCGACTCCCGGAACACCGCGTAAGCGCCCGCGCCCAGCACCACACCGTCGGGAATCCGATACTTCTTGGGCGCGGCCAGGTCGTCGGTCAGAAACCAGCCGCCTATGGCCACCGGCGCGTCAGTCGGGTTATAGAGCTCGACGGCGTCCTCGTCGGGCGGATCGGTGTGGGCCAGCACTTCGTTGATCACCACCGGGGCCACCGCCGGCAGCGGCGGATTGGCCTGGCCGGGGGTGCCCCCCGCCGTGCCGTTGGCCCGCCAGTTGCTCTTGCGGTCCCAGGCGTCCGGCTCCGCCTGCTCGTCCACCACCGCCAGGCTGAACCCCAGCCCGTCGGTCAGCGGATACCAGCTATTGTTGTAGCTGAAGTCCAATATCTCCTCGTTCGACCCGTCCAGCAGTTGAATCCGTTCCCCGGCGTTGTCCAAACTGCCGGTGTAAACCCCCGCCACCGGCAGGCCGGGGCCGTAGCGCAGCGTGAAGGCGGCCAGGTCCTTCACCACCAGCACCCGCTCGCCCGGGCCGAGGTTGGTGAGCGCGCCCAGGCCGAAATCAAACTGCACCCCGTTGACCAGCCGGACGCCCCGCAGGTCCAGGGCGGTGTCGGTCGCGGTGTTCCGCAGTTCCAGATACTCGTAAGCCTGCGCCGCGTTGGTGTCGCCGGCAACCGGCGCGGGGTTATACATAATCTCGGTGATCCGCAAATACTGCTGCGCCGGCGACGGATTGCCGGGGTAGGCGTTGGTCGCCACCAGCCGCCCTCCGTCGTCGCTCAGCACAATGGTCTCGCCCCGCGCCGACAACTGCCCCTCGTAGGGGCCAACCACAAACAATCCCTGGCCGCCACGCGGCCCGGTCGCGCGGGCGCGAAAGGCCGGAAGATTGCGGGAGACATACATCACGCTATTGGAGGGTATGATGGCGCCGGGGGGGAAGGTGAAAGACACCGCACCGCTGAGCTTCCAACCGGAAAGGTCCAGAGCCAGGGGATGGGCATTGGTGAACGCCAGATATTCCTCCTGTTGGTTGCCGGAGGCGGGATTGTAATCCACCGCCGCCAGTTGCAAGCCCAAGCCGGCGGGCTGGGAGAGCGGAATGCCGGCGTTGTTGCCGGCCGCAATCCCCAAGGGCATCGCGGTGTTAGTGAGGCAATGGGTGACATTCCAATGAACGCGGCGCGGCCCGAGAAACACATTCAACAAATCGTTCACCCCGTCGGTGAAGGTTTTGTTGGGTATCCACGGCGAATAACCCCATTTGGCGCGATCCAGATTCGCCTCGGCCAACATCACGTTGGTCAAGGCGTAAACCTTGCTTTCAATCAGCGAGTCCTGCGGATTGAGCGGGTTGGGCAGCGCCCAGCGGTCCAACAGGGTGCGCTGCCGGCGCAGCAGCATCTGGCGGGTTTCCGGCAACTGGACGATGACATCGTAAAGCCGGTTGTAGTTGTTGGGAGCGGGCGGGCCTCCGCCCAACGGCAGGATGGCAGAGCTGCCATACAACGGGTGGCTCTTGTAGGTGTCGTTGGTCGCCTGCAAGGGAGTAATGCCTCCGTAGAGCTGCCCCCAGGAGGCGTTCATGTCGAACGGAATCAGCCGCCACAAACCGTCGCCATAGGTGTCACGATAAAGGCACATATTGGCCCAGACATCGTCGTTTTCCGAGCACCAACGCGCGCCCGCCAAGTGATTGATGACCTGCGGCACGTCCAGCAAATCGAACACCGTGTTCCGCCGCTGGTTGACCGGAGCGCTCTCATTGATGCCATTGGCCAGTTGCAGGTAGTCGGATCGGTCAATCACCGTTTTAGGCAACAACTTCACAAAGCCACCCGTGCTGGAATAGTCCGGCTTGACGTTGCCCACCGCCTTGTAGAGCGCGCCTTCCGGATCGTAACCCATCCGCTCCAACTGTTCGGTCCCGAGAACGTCATTGTGAATGGCCAGTTGGTAAAACTGCCCGTTGAGCTGGACGCGCACCGGATAAGCGAAGGGAGACGGCACCCCCATCAAATCCAGAAACCAGAAGCATAGAACCTGCCGCATGTAAGTCGGGTCCACGTATTCGGCCAGCAGGGAGGTCTTGCGGATGCGCCCGCCCGGCCCGGGATGGCGCAAAGGATGGTCGCGGGTGAACTCGAGGCGATGCGATTTTTTGGCATAATTGGCCGAGGTATTGCCGCGACGTTCCATGTAGATGTTGTCGTAAAACTCCCCGTCGTAATAAAAGGCGGCGCGGCCGCCTGATTCGGTGTCCGCCCCGGCCATTTGGTCAGCAGCGATGAATAAATGAAAAATCGGGAGCTTGCTGGTGAGGTTGGGATCCTGAATAACCGTTCCCAAGTATTCGGCGGAGTCCAGAGGGTTCTCGAACAGCGGCCAGCGCGAAACCCGGTTCGACACATCCGAGGCGGTAAAACGCCAGCGGACCATCTGCCCGGTGACGCTCAAACTGGCGGGAATCACCGCCCCGAAAAGGCCGTCCCCGGCCGCCCCGTCCCCGTGCGCGCCATCGTCCAGCATCGGGAGGGTCACTTCGTTGGAAAACATCACCCGATAATGCAAAGACACTGTGGACAACGGGCTGAAGGCCGGCGCCACCCTCACGGTGACGGTGAGGTCATCCGCGTCGCCGGGCATCGCCGGAAAATGCCCGGGCTGCCGGATAATGGGCCCCAAATCGCGGCTGCCGGTGCCGTTGGGATCGCCGGGAGTCGGAGTCACATAGTAGCGCCCCTCGCTTCCCACCGCCCCCAGCAGCGTGGCTTCCAGACGGGCGAAGAACAGAAAATCCGCGTTGTCCCGCGCCACGTTCAGCCCCTGAACGGCCAGCAGGTTGGTCCCTTCCACCAGCGCCTCGCGATAGGCGGTCACGTCCAGCACGTCCTCGGTGGTCACAAACCGCTGCGGTTGCGCGAAACGGGCGGCCGAGTCCCACTGCGGAATCTCCGGCGCGTTGCGGGCGCCAATCCGCACCCCGTTGAGCCACGCGATAAACCCGTCGTCGTAATGCGCCCGCAGCAACAGCCGGTCTAGGTCCTCCACCCGGTTGGTCAGGGTGAACGGAAAGCGCAGATAAACCGTGGCATTCGAGCCGGCCATCTCCGATCGCACATCGGTTTTCACGGCGGCCGTCTCAAACCATTGATAGACCTGCACCTCGGCCAGCGATAGGATGTCGGCAACGCCAGGCGGATGCTCGACCCGCACCACTTGCCCAACCGCCGGAGTGCTCAAGTCGAAATAGCGGTTGGCGCCGGGCGCCGTGCCCACGTTCTGCGTCCAAACCGCCACCCGCGTCGCGGGATTGGCCGAGTCATAAATCACGATGCGCAGGTTTTCGTTCCGGCTGGTGCAACAATCCGTTCGGAACCAGAGATGCACCCGGTCAATCCTCTGCGCCGACCCCAAGTTCACTTCCCACCATTCGTTGTCCAAGGAAGGCGGTTCCTTGGTGTGCGTGACGGAGCCGTTGCCAAATACGCCGTCGGTATTGCCATCTATGGCGCGCTGGGCGTCGCCGCCCCCGGAGTAAATCGAAGATTGCGAGGCCACGGCCCCCGCCTGCCGGGCGAGATTCAGCCCCGGGCGCGGCAAAGCATCCGGCTGCGCCGCGCTTTGGTAAAGCCTGGCCACTTCCGCCCCGCTCAGCGGCCGGTCATAGACGGCCAGTTCGTCCACCAGCCCGTTGAAGTAATTGGCCGGCGGATCGAATATGCCGCCGCCGGCCACCCGGAACGGCTGGGCGGAAACGCCATAGTTGGTGGCGGCGGTCCCGCCCTGGCTCACCAAGACGCCATTGAGGTATAGGCTCAGCCGGTCCCCCTCCGCCACCGCCGCCAAGTGATACCACTGACCGATCACCACCGGATTGGAAATCGCCACGGAACCGCCTTGCGCCGTCCAGAACTCCAGCATGGCACTGTTGCGAAAACCGACCGCCGCCACCCCTTGCTGGCCCCACAACCCCGTATTAGTGGCGGGCGTGGCGGAAGCGTTAAACCACCCAGCCATCGCCAGGCCGTCGCGATTATTCAACAGCCCCAGGCTGTTGCTGGCAAATTGGCTCGCCCCATTGAACCGCGGCGCGTAGTTGGTGGACTCGAAACCCGCGTAAGTGGCGGGCCGCGGCCCGGCCTGGGCCAGCGTCGGACTCCCGACCAACAGGGCGTTCCCCGCCGCGCCCAGCCGCCCCAGGTTAAGCGCCGTCCCCCCGCTCGTTTCATTCAGCCGCCAATACACTAGCGGACTGCCCGACAGCACCGCGTTCGTGTAATTATCCTTGGATAAATCAAGCTGGCCCGTGTCGAATCCAACCCCGTTCGTTCCGGCCCGCCAGTCGGTATCGTTGAAGTCGGGCCAAACCCAGTTCGTCCCCAAGCTGCCGTTCATCGGCACCCGCAGGCGCACCGCCGCATTGCTGCTTAGCAAAGGGATAAACTGCGATTCCATCGGCAAGCCAAAGGAGACATCGGTCAATTGCCCCGGATATTTCGGTGTGTAAGCGGAGGCGATGCTGCCATCGGGCCGGACCAACGCCAGGTATTCCCCGCCGGCGTCCAGCCGGAAATTCGTGTGCAACGGCGCGCCGGGCGTGCGCCGGTCCTTGTTGGAAGCCCAGACGATCAAGAATCGTCCCGGCGGCAAATTGGTCGCCGGAAACACCCATTTGTCCAGCCGCCCGCTGTTGTCCGTCAACCGCCAGCCATCCAGGTTGACGGTGTTGGTCCCGGCATTGAAAATTTCGATCCAATCCTCGCGCGCCCCGTCCTCATCCGTGAGGCCGCCATCATTGCTCGCCAGGAACTCGCTGATCCGCACATCGTCGGCCGCGCCAAGATTCCACAACCAACCAAACGCCAATAATACCGCCAACTTCCTCATCATAAAACAACCTTCAACATGCCGTCCGTTGCCATTTTGTAACAATCTACCTGTATCCCGGCAGGCGGCAAGCTCCTTTGCCGCAGCCATCGCCCTTTTTCATTGCCCAAATTCCCCCATCCGTGTTCAATCCTCGCCATGCCGGGCGTTAACAACGAAGCCTTTTCTCGTGTCCTGATTGACAAGGCTTTGGAGTTTAGCGGGTGGGACTTGCTGGACCCGCGCCAGGTCCGCTTTGAGATCAACGGCAGGACCGGTCGCGCAGATTACGTCCTCCTTGGCGAGCGCGGCCCTCTTTGCGCCCTGGAAGCCAAGCGCGAGGACCTCGACCCCTACGACGCCAAGGAGCAAGCCCGTGGCTATGCCGAAAACCTCAGCGCCCCCTTTGTCATCCTTTCCAATGGCCGCGAGCACTGGTTTTGGAACTACACCCGCAAAGACCAGGACGCCTACCGCATCGAGCGCCTGCCTTCCCTCAAGGATTTGGAGCGCCTCCGCCTTAAAAACCTCCAGCCTCCCCGCCCTTTGCTCAGCGAAGCCCTTGGCCCGGATTGGCTCAAGCGCTTCCGGCCCGACCTTACCCTGCGTCGCTACCAAATCACCGCCATTGACACCGTTTGCCAGCTTTACGACCAGCGCCGCCATCGCCGGTTCCTGCTCGAAATGGCCACTGGCACGGGCAAAACCCTCCTTTGCGCCGCCCTCATCCGCCGCTTCTTGGCCACCTCCAACGCCGAGCGCGTCCTGTTCATCGTGGACCGCATCGAACTGGCCCGCCAGACCCTGGAAGACTTCAACGTCATCCTGGCCGAATTCAAGCCCGTCCTCTTCAAAACCGCCCGCCGCCGCCCCGGCGAGTTAATGGGCTCCTCCGTCGTCGTTGCCACCCTGCAATCCCTGATGGTGGACCGCCGTTACCGCGAAGAATTTACCCCCTTCCATTTCGATTTGGTCATCAATGACGAAGCCCACCGCTCCATTTACGGTGACGCCCGCGAAGTCGTGCAATTCTTTCAGGCCACTCGCGTCGGCCTCACCGCCACCCCCAAGGCCTACCTCAAGAATATCAACCGCGACCAGCTTGAAGCCGAAAACCCCAAGGCCCTTGAAGCCCGCCAGCTTCGCGATACCTACCACTACTTTGGCTGCCAGCCCGGCCTGCCCACCTTCCGCTATGACATCTTGGATGCCGTCAAGGACCCCGAAGGCCCCTTCCTTTGCCTCCCCAAGATTTTTGACCTCCGCTCCGACATCACCACCAAGGCTCTGGCCGATTCCGGCTGGGCCGTCGTGGTTAACGAGCAGGAGGAAAACTTCAAAATTCAGGACCTCGAACGCAAGATTTTCACCCCGGCCCGCAACCGCCTCATGTGCGAAACCTTCCTTCGCGAGGCCCAGCGCGACCCCGCCGGCCAGCTTGGCAAATCCATTGTCTTTGCCGTCAACCAGAACCACGCCACCGCCCTTGCCAAGCTTTTCAACGAACTTCAGCCCGGCTGCGCCCTTACCATCACCTCCTGCGTCAAAGACGCCGCCTCCCTCGCCAAGGAATTCCGCGACGGCAAGCGCTCCGAGCGCATCGCCGTTTCCGTGGACATGCTCTCCACCGGCTACAACTGCCGCGATTTGCTGAATATCGGCCTCCTGCGCCCCATTTTCTCCCCCACCGAATACATCCAGATAAAAGGGCGCGGCACCCGCCGTTTTACCTTCAAGCTCGGCCATACCGAATACGAAAAGAAAAATTTCTTCCTCCTCGATTTCTGCGCCGTCGCCGAATATTTCGAGGAAACCTACGATTACACCCTGCCGCTCAAGCTGCCCCAGGAGCGCCAGCCCAAAACCAAGGCCGGCAAATACCCGGAAGCCGATGGCGGCGCGGACTCCCTCCATGACACCCCTGCCAAAGGCGGCCCGGACCAGCCCAAGGTAATTCCCACCTGGGAAGGCACCGACACCCTCATCAGCCGCGAAGTCAAAATCATCGGCCCCAACGGCGAAAAAGTGGACGTGATGACCTTCCGGGGTTCCTTCGAGCGCGACGTGAAGGAATTCGCCCGGCGCGACCCTGAGTTTGGCGAAGCCGTCGAAATCGAGGATGACGATGCCGTGGAAACGCTCATGCACGAGCGCTTTTATCACCGCCCCGAAATGTTTTATTCTCCGGACAAACTGGTGGTTTCCTATGGCGTCCCCGCCCCCACACCCGCCTTTGTCTATAGCGCCTTGGGCCGCAAACCCCTCCCCACCCGCGAGGCCATCGTGGCCGACACTGTGGATTCCATCGCCGCCCGGTTCAACCTGCGCTACACCGAGCAGAAATGGGTGGAGGCCACCGCCCAACTGCTGGCCGAGGACTCCACCGCCCTGAACCGCTTCATGCAGGGCGACATGACCATTTTTACCGCCAGCCAGTTCAACCAACTCGGCGGCATCACTGCCCTGGCCCGCTTCCCCGACCGCGAGCAGGTTTTTGAAGCCCTGCGACAATCCACCTTGGTCCGCCAATCCCTTTTAGCGGCCACTTGAAGCCAGTATGGGGCGATGAAAAATTGTCCGAAAACGAGCGGTGCTTATTCCCTCTCCCCTCCCAGCGGAGAGGGCCAGGGTGAGGGGCACTCTGTCGTCGCGCAACCAATCTCGAAACCAACTGCTCTCCCCCTCACCCCAACCCTCTCCCCCAAGGGGGAGAGGGAGAAACAAGTACGCGCCCGCGAAAATTCCCTCTCCCCTCCGAGGGGAGAGGGTCAGGGTGAGGGGTGCATTGGTCCCAACCGTTCCCCCGAAGCCCGTGATTTTGCCCGTCAATTACGCCGCCAAGCCACCGATGCTGAAAAACGCCTTTGGCGACTCTTGCGCGGACGCCATTTTCAAGGCTATAAATTTCGCCGCCAATACGCTTATGGCGAATATTTCCTCGATTTCTATTGTGTGGAAGCCCGCTTGGCCGTGGAGTTGGATGGCGGCGGTCATGGCACTCTGGAGCAACGTAGCAAAGACCAGCGGCGCGAGGCTTATTTCGCGTCCCAAGGAATCAAGATTTTACGATTTTGGAATCATAAAGTGCGGCAGCAAATTGACAGCGTGCGTTTTGAAATTTGGCACGCGCTGATGGAGCGCACAGGGCAGGCGGAAAAAATCGCGCATTATCTGCCGCGAAAACACCCCCTCACCCCAACCCTCTCCCCCAAGGGGGAGAAGGAGAAGCAAAACAATTCGCGTGCGATTCCCCTCTCCCCTGCAAGGGGAGAGGGCCAGGGTGAGGGGTCCCGTCCCTTCGCCAAACCATCCCCAAACCAACACCATGCCTGACCCTCAAACCAATTTCTTCTCCTCTGGCCTCCGCCAAAAGGTGGACCAGCTCATGGACATCCTTTGGGCTGGCGGCGTCAACAACCCCATGGATTCCATCGAGCAGATTTCCTACCTGCTCTTTTTGCGTCTGCTCACCGAAAAGGATGAAACCCTCGCCAGCCTCGACAAGAAATACTCCCGCATCTTCGCCGGCAAATGGTCCCGGTTCGCCTGGGGCAACTTCGTCACCCTCACCGGCGACCACCTTTTCAATGCCATCCGCGACGCCATCGAAAGCTTTCACGAACTGCCCGGCATGTCGGATACCGGTCGCACCCTTTTCAGCCGCGCCACCCTCAAAATTTACGAGCGCCCCACCCTTCGCGCCGTCGTTCAGGCCATCCACGAAATGGACCTCGCCCCCCATGAGAGCCACGACCTCAAGGGCGACATGTATGAATACCTCCTCAGCAAGCTTTCCGCCTCCGGCACCAACGGCCAGTTTCGCACCCCTCGCCACATCATTGACCTCATGGTGGCCTTGGTGGACCCCCAGCCCGGCCAGCGCATCTGCGACCCCGCTTGCGGCACTGCCGGTTTCCTGATTTCGGCCTTTGCTCACATCCGCCGCCAGCACACCCGGCCCGCTGACCTCCGGCGCGGCATCGTGGACGGCAGCCTGCTCAAGCCCGCCCAATGGAAATTCCTCGAGGAGCAAGCCTTCACCGGCTTCGACAACGACGCCAACATGGTCAAAATCGCCATCCTCAATCTCTACCTGCACCAGTTGGAAATAGCCCGCATCGAGCACTTCAACCCCCTTACCACCGGCCTGGGCGGCGCCTATCCGGGCCAGCGGTTCGATTGCATCCTCGCCAACCCGCCGTTTTCCGGCAAAGTGCAGGACGAAAGCATCCTCGCCGACCTCAATTACAAGCTCAACACCCGCGCCACCGAACTCCTGTTCCTCAAATGGGTCATTGACCACCTCGCCCCCGGCGGTCGTGCCGGCGTCATTGTCCCCAACGGCGTGCTCTTCGGCTCCACCAATGCCGCCACCGCTCTGCGCGAAATGCTGCTCACTGAATGCGACCTCCAAGCCGTCCTCAGCCTCCCCAGCGGCGTCTTCAAACCCTACGCTGGCGTCGCCACCGCTGCTTTGATTTTTCAGAAACGAACCTGCCCCCTCACCCCAACCCTCTCCCCCAAGGGGGAGAGGGAGAAGCAAACACGCGCCCGCACAAATTCCCTCTCCCCTCTAAGGGGAGAGGGTCAGGGTGATGGGTGCGCGACCCAATCCGTCTGGTTCTACGACCTCACCGCCGACGGTTTTAGCCTCGACGACAAGCGCACCCCCATCGAGGCCAACGACATTCCCGACGTGCTCGCCAAGTGGCCCAGCCGCGAGGAAGGCCCGAACAGCTACCGCGTGCCGATTGATAAGATTAAGGAAAACGATTGGAGCCTCGCCGCTGGCCGCTACAAACCGGTGACCGCCGTAGCCGTGGACCACGACCACCCCGGCGACATCCTCGCCGACATCCTCAAGCTTGAAGCCGAAATCATCCGGCGCGGCAACGCGCTGGTTCATTCCCTCTCCCCCAAGGGGGAGAGGGAGAAGCAAACACGCGCCCGCACAAATTCCCTCTCCCCTCCGAGGGGAGAGGGCCAGGGTGAGGGGTCCAACATCAAATCCCTACGCGCTAAAAAATGAAACGCTGGCCGACAACCGCTTTGCGCGACCTGTCGCTGATGATTCAGCCGCGGACCCGCCCCCTCACCCCAACCCTCTCCCCCAAGGGGGAGAGGGAGAAACAAACACACGCCCGCGCAAATTCCCTCTCCCCTCTAAGGGGAGAGGGTCAGGGTGAGGGGTTCGCCATCAAATGCCCACGCGCCAAAAAATGAAATGCTGGCCGACAACCCCATTGCGCAACCTGTCGCTGATGATTCAGCAGCGGACCTGTCCCCTCACCCCCACCCTCTCCCCCAAGGGGGAGAGGGAGAAGCAAACACGCACCCGCGCAAATTCCCTCTCCCCTCCGAGGGGAGAGGGCCAGGGTGAGGGGTGCAACATCAAATCCTCACGCGCTAAAAAATGAAACGCTGGCCGACAAGACCCTTGGGGCAAGCCTGCATAATCAATCCGAAATTGGTGGAATCGGAACTTCCGTCCCCTTTTGCAGAAGTCACCTTTATTCCAATGGCTGCTATAGATGAAATCTGCGGTATCATTGCCCGCCCGGAAATTCGTCAATACCGCCAAGTCGCTAAAGGATACACGTCCTTCAAAGAAAACGACGTTCTTTTTGCCAAAATTACTCCGTGCATGGAAAACGGCAAATCTGCTATAGCACGTGGGATTCTTGGTGGCGTTGGATTTGGTTCGACGGAATTTCATGTGCTTCGACCGACCACCTGTGTGCTGCCAGATTGGATTTTTTACTTCATTCGCCAACCTTCGTTCCGCTCCGCAGCAAAAGCAAATTTCACCGGCTCTGCCGGCCAGCAACGTGTGCCAACCGATTTCCTTATAACGGCTCCCATCCCCGTCCCCCCCTTATCCGAGCAAGAACGCATCGTAAAACTGCTGGACGAAGCGGACGAGTTGCGCAAGCTGCGTGCCCAAGCCGACCGCCGCACCGCCGCCCTCATCCCCGCCCTCTTCCACCAAATGTTCGGCAACCCGGTCCGAAACCCCTATGGCTGGAATAAGTCCACTCTTGGCGAGTTGTGCGAACTTGTGAATGGTGCACCGTTCAAGCCGAGTGATTGGGACGGTTCGGGATTGCCTATCGTGCGAATTCAAAACCTCAACGACTCTTCGAAACCATTCAACTACACGTCCAAGATGTTGGCTGAGAAATTCCGTGTTCGTTCTGGAGACATACTACTTTCCTGGTCTGGCACTCCAGGCACGTCCTTCGGATGCTTTCGTTGGAATGGACCGGATGGCTGGCTTAATCAGCATATTTTTAATGTGAAGTTACAGCCTAATCTTGATGGTGAGTTTTTTATACAGTCGGTTAATGTCAGATTGGGTGAGTTGATAGCCCGCGCGCACGGGGGAGTTGGGTTGCAGCATGTCACGAAAGGAACGCTAAATGCTGTTACGTTGCTTGTTCCACCGCTCCCTCTTCAAACACAATTTGCCCAGCGCGTCGCCGAAATCCGCGAAATGGAAGCCGCCCAAGCCGCCAGCCGCCAGCGCTTGGAAAACCTCTTCCAATCCCTCCTCCACCGCGCCTTTAATGGAGACCTTTAACCGGACATGAATATCAATATCATGGAGGTCATTGACCGCAGCCGGCAGGGTGTTACTCGTCCTTTTCTCTGCCGAGGCGATGATGGCCAACTTTATTACGTGAAAGGCAAGGGGGCAGGTTTTAGGGCGCTCATCAGCGAATGGATTGCCGGGAGTTTGGGCCAGCGCCTCGGGTTGCCCATCCCCGATTTCAGGCAAGCAACAATTCCGTCGGAATTAATCCAGTTGAGCGCTCGCCCGGACATTGGAGACCTTGGCGTTGGAACTGGCTTTGCTTCCAAGCTGATTCAAAACGCGGACGAGCTTTCTTTTCTGTTTATCGGTCAGATGGATGAAACCCTGCGCGCCAGGATTTTGCTCTTTGATTGGTGGACGGCCAACGAAGACCGCACCTTGACTGAAAATGGCGGCAATCCCAACATCCTGTGGGTCCATCGGGACCATGCGCCGCACGTCATTGATCACAATCTGGCTTTCGACGATTCCGCTTTGACCAGTTTTTGGGGCAATCATGTTTTCGCGGCGAGTCGGGCGCTTTGGTCCAAGTCTTTTCGCGAGACGGAGCAACAACGGATGGAAGCCGCTTTGGGCGACCTGGATTTGTGGTGGCAAGCCATGCCGCCGGAGTGGACAGAAATCGAAGGAGAAGTTACGTTGGAATCAGTGAGGAAATTGCTGTGGCGGTTTAAGAATGAACCGGCTAGTTTTTGGGAGGCCGTATGAACGAACTGGTCTGTAATTACGCGATTGCCCGCTTCCGCCCTTACCGGGAAACCGGTGAATTTGTCAATGTGGGCGTGGTGCTTTTTTGCCCGCAAGTGGACTTTTTCGGCTACGCCTTCGAACGCCGCAAATACAAGCGCATTACCGATTTCTTTCCCGAACTGGATTTCGCGGTGTTCAAAGCCGGCTTGGCCGGCTTGTTAAAAGAACTGCAGCGTGTTACCGGCCAGGAAAATCAAGCCGGCCAACTGGTGCTGAAGGACGAACCATACGCCCGTTTGGGGATTTTCAAGGAACTGGTGCGCCCCCGAGAGGCGCTCTTCCACTTTGGGGATGTTGGGACGGTCCTGGCCGCCGACCCGAAAGTCAAATTGCAGGAGCTTTTTGATTTTTATGTCAAACGCCAGTTTGCGCATGACCGGGAATACCAGGAAATTATAATGCGCCGCCGCTTGGGAGAATTCTTGCAAAAGGTCAATCTGGCCCGCTTCTATCGCCAAGACTTCAAGGTTGGCGACGACAATTACCACGTGGTTCTCCCGTTTGTGCATGTCGTGGGCGACACCCCGCGCAAAGCCATTAAGCCGCTGCACTTGGACAAAACCGCGCCCACGGATATTTATCGCCACGGCGACGCTTGGATTTCCACGGTCCGGCGTCTGCGCCAAATCAACCGCTTGCCCAAGGAGTTTCTCTTTGCCGTGCGGCATCCCGCTGCCAGCGCAAAGTGCCAGACCGCCGCTCAGGAAATCTGCGACGAATTGAAAAAGCTCGACACGCAGACAGTGTCATTTGGGGATACGGACCGCATTCGTCTCTTTGCGCAGTGCTGACGGTAAACCACTGCTCCACCTCCCGATGGCCCATGATTGATCTGATAGCTGGCCCGCTGAACTCTGACCACTGAAACCTAAATCCTGAACTCTTTGCTTCAATCCGCCTTCCCCCAACACGCCACCTGAAAAACGCCCTTCAACGGCTTCTCCCGCAATATCCGGTCCCACAGCCAAACCAGGCGCTTGGCCGCCCCCAACGGCGAACGCACCCGGCGCTCCCAACTTTGCACCACCACGATGGGCACCCCCAGCAACGCCGCCATCTCCCCCCCTCGACAAATGGAAATCCTGCCGCAGCCCCAGCAAGGCCGCCAAAACCTCTTGCTCAATAGCCGCTTGCGGGCCGTTCACTGAAGGGGTGTTGGAAGGCGAGGTTTCCCGCCGGGCGGGCAAGGCGGCTCAGGCGGGGCGGCGTTTTTGGAGGCGGATGGTGGGGCTGACGGTTTTCCACCAGAGGGCGTCCACCAGTTCGTAAAACTGCCGCTCGGGGGGCATGGACTCGTGGAGGGGAATTTTGGCCACGGCGGTGTTGGGAAGTCCGCCAGTGCGGAAATACTCCGGCAGGCCCGCTTCCATTAGCTCGACATCGCGGGGGCTGCGGATGCGCACGCCAAGGGCTTTGCGTTTAAGCATGTCCTGGACCACCTGGCCGACGATGATGGGTTTGTCGGCGAAGTCGCCTCGGCGCGTGAGGTGCTCGGAAATCCACGGGTAAAGGTCCAGGCAGCGGGTCATCGTGCCGGCCGGGGCAAGCGGGGAGGCGACTTCGGCGGCGGTGAAGAAGTGAGCGACATAAGGGCGGCCGACGTTTTCCATGACGATTTTTTCTACGAGCAGCGCGACGCGCTCGGCAAGCACCTTATACATGGTGGTGAATTCCTCCCAGGGCTTGTGGGTCTCCATCTGGTCGGGGCGCTCGATGCCTTCGACGGCCTGCACGGCGCTCATGAAGCCGTGGGCGCGGGCGACCATGCGGACGGCGCGGGCGGCTTCCAAAAGGTCGTCGAAGTTGAATTGGGCGTAGAAGAGCTGCCATTCCTGGCTGGTTTCGGGGGGGACATCGAGACAACTGCCGATGGCGGCCTGCCAGTCCACGCGCTGCTGGGCGGCGGGGTCGCCGGGGAGTTGGCGGGCCAGCTCGCGCAGGATCATGGCGGTGGTGAAGTGGCGCGCGGGCACGGTGGCGGCCAAACTGCGGGGGGTGATGAGCCGGAGGCCCATTTCGCGGGGGCTGAGCGGCCCGCCGCTTTTGGCGGCCTGCGGTCCGCGCGCCTCGGCCCGGGCCAGCGCCTCGGGCAAATCATGGTTGTTGATCATCGTCACGCGGCAGCGGCGGGCCAGTTCGGCCGCCGCCTGCTGCCCGGCGGGGGCCAGCGGAAAGGAGCGGTCCATGACAAAGACCCGCTTGACCGAGCGGCCTTCCTGGGCGAGCGATTCGACCAGCTCGATCAGCGCCGGCGAGCGGAGCGACTCGTTGACGTAAATCGTCTGTTTTTCGCGCCCGGGATTCAGCCGGGCGATGAGGCCGCGGAAAATGGCGGCGGAAGCCACGCCGTCGTCGTCGTCGTCCGAGACAATCAGCACGGTTTCGCCATCGCCAATGGCGCGGATTTCGGCGGCGACCTGTTGGGCGGCGAGGCCGAGGTGGCGGCGATGGACGGCGAGGTCGCGCATCCGTTGCAGGGCGAGGATGTCGGAGGCGGTGACCAGGTCCACACCGTGTTTTTTGGCCTTGCGGGCGACGGCGTCGAAGCTTTGCTCGATTTGCTGGCGGAGGGATTCCTCTTCGAGATGGCGTTCCCATTGCTGGCCAAAGCTGTTTTGCAGCATCTCGGAGAGGCTGACGAGCAGGCCGCCGGAGCTGGCGAGGTTGTCGGGCAGGACGACGATGCCACGCTCGGCCAGGGCGGGAAAGGCCGCAGGCGCGACCGCGGCGCCGGTCAGTTCCAGGAGCCAGCGGCATTGCAATTGGCCGGCGTTGTCCGCCGTCACCGCCGCCGGCATCGCGGTCAGCACCAGCAGGTCCGCCTTGACGGTGAGCAGGAGGTCCGGGTTGGCGTGCCAGACGAAGGGGCCGCCGCCGGCGCTTTCGGGGCCGGCGGGGCCGCGAAAGGTGTCCAGCCGCCGTCCGGCGTTTTTATGCTGGATCAGGTCGTGCAGGGTGCGGTCGCCGAGGCCGGCGGGAGCGATGATGGCGCCGCGGCTGTCGCTGACGCCGACGATGCGCGCGCCGCGGTCGGTCACCAGGCGGGCGAAACCCTTGCCGGCGTTGCCGAGGCCCTGGATGGCGACGGTCAGCCCATCGAGCGGCCGCTGGCGATTGGCGCCATTGGCCTTGAGGAACGTTTCGAGCGTGAAAACCGCGCCGGCGGCCATCGCCGTGGGGCGCAGCTCGGAGCCGCACACGCTGAGCGGCTTGCGCGTCACCACCCCCAGCTTGGGCGTCACGGTATCGTAAGTGAACGGAGTGAGGAAAAACCGCAGGCGATGCACACAAGGGATCAACCCGCAATCGGAGTCGAGGACCCGGAGGAGTTGGCCCAGGACGGCGCGGCGGGCGGCAACATAATGGTCCTCCTCATTGAGGGGCAGCGATTGGCGCGCGGCGGCGACCAGCTCCCGCGCGGCCTTGAAGCGCCGGCGCAATTCCTCCTTGCCGGGCTGCCCTTCCGGCAGCAGCCCTTGCAGCGCGGCCTGCTGCTCGTCGGTAAACAGAGGGAAGCGGAAAAACCAATCCACCGGCAGCGGCTCGTAAGGCGGCAGGCGGCGCAGCAAGGCGGCTTTCATCAGCTTGGCCTGGTTGTCCAGCAACGTCCGCAAAAAGAAAGCCAGCACCCGCGGCTCGCCGCTGTCGTCCAGCCGTCCGGCGGCCAACGCGGCGGCGAGGTCGCGCAGGATCGGCTCGCGGTGGCGAAAAACCTGGCCTTCCGTCTGCTGGATTTCACCGCGCCCATAGAAGATGGCGACAATTTGCTGAAAGGCTTCCAACGCGGGAAAGCCATCCTCCGGGAGCGCCTCCAACAATTGAAGCAGGCGCTGGCGGGAGGCGGGGAGCAGGATGGAATGTTCCAGTTGCAGGCGGGCGGCCTCGCGGGCGAGCGCGCCGGCGGTGGGCCGGTAGGCTGGATCGGCCAGCAGACGGCGCAAGCGCACGGTCATGTCCGCGTAGCCGATGATCAGCTCGGGATTATCCTGGAGCAAGGCGCGCAGGTGGCCTTCCACGACGTTGGTGGGCAGTTGCAGATTGAGCCGCGCGGTAAGGGTGCTGTTGGTTTCGGCGGCGTGCACGATGCGGTCGTGGGCGATTTTGCCCGCCCGGCTGAGGACTTCGGCCGTGTTGTTCATCAGGGCTTCGATCACCTCGCGGTCGTGCGCCGTTGCCTCCTCGCCGCCGCGCAGGGCCGGCTTGAGGAAAAAGCGACCGGTGGCGGCGTCGAACTCGCCCAGCGCGCAAAGAATGACCCCTTCACTGCCGCTGAAGGGGGCGCCGGTGGCCTGAGATTTCAGGCTCATGCTCAGCGTTTCGCCGGTGATCAGCGCGCGCAGCAGCGCGCGAACGGTTTCCCAGGCCTCCGCGGCCGAGGCCCAGCGCGCGCGCGGGGGCGGCGGCCGCACCTCGGCAATGCGCGGGGTGATTTCCACGAAATTGCGGCTTTCCCGCGCCAGGTCCCGCGGCAGCATGATTTTCAGCGCGCCTTTGCCAATCTTGCCGTGAACCAGGTGATGCGCCTCGATAACCAAAAATTTTTCCTCCCGGCCTTCGACGGGCGCCCGGACTTCCGGCTCGAACAATTGGTAGCTGTGAAAAATCTCCCGGAGGTCCGCCGGGGTCAACTGCAAGTGCCGGGCGGCGGTTCGGATGCGCTGGCAGATGATGTCCAGCAGATCGTTGCCGGTGGCCGTTTCCGTCAGGATGGCTTGAAAAGCCGGCCCGCCGTCATCGGGCGGGGCGTCGGACGCCATCGTGTTGGTTGGTTGTTGGCGCATGAAGCATTACCGATCCCAACGCACCCGGTAGAATTGCTCGCGCGGGCCAAGGGCGGGATAGGCGAGGAAGTCGAACTGGCCGTTGACGACCACATTCGTGGCGATGGGCGTCCAGTTTTGCAGGTCGGCCGAGGCCTCGATGACGAACACATGGCCGTCAATCGCGGGGAAGGAGATTCGCAGTTGGCCATTTTCCGGCGGCGCGATGGAAACCACCGGTGGATCGGGCGGCGGGACATTGGTGGAGATTTGACCGACCGCCGCCAGCTCCAGGTTAAAGCCCACGTCGCTGCTGGTGTTGGTAACTTGATGGACCTCGACCGCAATCAGGTTTAGGCCGGGTTGCAGCGAGCCCGGGTCCAGCGCCACAGTGTGCCAGGCGGTTTCCCCGCCGCCGCTAACATTGGTTGACGCCAGGGTGACGGGGGTGATTTCTCCCTCGGGCATGTTGTTGCGATGAACTTCCTCGCCGTTCAAATAGACCACTGCCCCGTCATCCCGCAGCAGGCGCAGGGTCAGGTTGGTGGCGGTGTAGGTGATGGGAACGAAAAATGGACGGCGGAAATAGTAAGCCAATGAGCCGGCGGCCAGGGTAGTGGCGTTGTTGGTGTCGCCGAAACCCAGTTTGGCGGGGCCGCTCGGCCAGTCGCTGTCGTCCAGAATATCCGTGAACCAATTGGTGCCGGGATCGGAACCGTCGTCCAGGTAGCGCCAGGTGGCGCCCGGCTCGACCAAGGCCATGGTTTGCGGGCCGGGGATGACCGTGATCTGAACCGGCGGCGAAACCATTTCTCCCCCGCCGGCCAGCGTGGCGCGGGCCGTCAGCGTCTGGACGCCGCCGGGCGCGTTGGTCCACCAGGCCGCGTAGGGGGGAACCGCGCTTTCCGCGACTTTGGCGGCGCCGGCGTAGTATTCGACCGCAGTAATCGCGCCGGTGCTTTGGGCAAAAGCGGCCAATGGCACATCCGCCAGCAATAGCTCGCCGCGGGCCGGGCGGGTCAAATAGACGCCTTGCGCGGGATTGGTGGAAATCAAGCCCTGCAATTGCAGGTCGAAACCCAAGTCACTGCTGGTCAGGTTCACCTGGTGGATTTCCGCCGCCAATATGTTTTCTCCGTTCACCAGCAGGTTGCTGACAACCGTTTCAACGGGGGTGATTTCATTGGCGCCTCCGATCGCGCTCAGCGCCAAGTTCGTCGCGGTCAAAGGTCCTGCCGGCAGATTGTCGCGGAAAACCTCGACGCCGTTCAAGTAAACCGCCACGCCGTCATCCCGGATCACGCCCAGACGGAGGGCGCTGAAGCCGGCGGCATCGGTCACCGTGAATTTTTTGCGGAACCAGGTGGTAATGTGTTTGGCGCTGGAGCTGGCGCCATAACTGATGCGGGTCACTTCGCCGTCGCCGCCATAGCCAAGCCTGGCCGCGCCGCTGTTCCAGTTCGTGTCCGCGAACGTCAGCGTCACCCAGTTGGACCCCGGGTCCGCGCCGGTATCGAGGTATCGCCAGGAGTCCCGGTAGTTGACCAGGGCGCTGGCCGGGGGCGGCGGAGCGACCAGAACGTTGACGGCGGCGCCGGTAATGGCGTTTCCATCCGAGTCATACGCCACCGCGCCGATGGCTCGCGTCCCGGCGGGCAAATTGCCGAGCTGAACGTTCCACGGATAATCGGTGTCTTGCGCGGCCAGCCTCCCGTCCGCGTAAAAAGCGACGCGGCTAACACCCAGCGAACCGCCGGCGACCACTTCGGCGCTGGCCGGCACGTCGTTGAGCCAGGGCACCGAAGCCGGAGCGTTGAGCCATAAGCCGCGGGTTCGGTTCGTGGCCACCAACGCGGTCAGGGACATGTCAAAGCTGATATCCGAGGAACGAACGGTGGCTTGATGAACTTCCGCCGCCATGACATTCGTGCCGGGCCGGAGCAAAGCCAGCGCGGAGGCATCGAGGAAGGCGGTGATCCATTCATTCTCGCTGGCGCTGTCCACGGCGTTGGTGGCCAGAGTCAAATGAGTCACCGCCCCGGTGTCCATCCCCTCGCGCAGCACCTCGACCCCGTTAAGGTAGAACAACACCCCGTCATCGCGCTTGAAATTGAGCAGCAGGTTGGTGACGCCAGCCGGATCATTCACCACAAACAGATGGCGGAAGTAGGTAGTGATCCATTTGTTGGTCGAGATGCCGCCATAAGGCACCACCGTTGCCTCATCGCCATCGCCGTAACCCAGCTCGGCGGGGCCGCTGGGCCAGCCGGAGCTGTCAAACCCCGGCTGCTCCCAGTTGGGCGGCGGCGGTTGCCCGTTGGCCAGATAGCTCCAAACCGCGCCGGTGGAAATCAGGGGAATAGGCGCCATGACCACACGAAACTGGATATAAGGGCTCCAACGCGCCATGCCGGTCGAGTCCACCGCCAGGGCCTGCGCGGAGTGGGGGCCGATGGTGGCATTGGTCCAGGCCAGGTTCCATGGCGGCGCCACCGCCGAGCCGATGGTCACGCCATCCACAATGAAATTAACGCGGGAAAGATTGTTGTCCGGGTCGCTGGCGTCGGTGGTGAAGACGACCGGGTTGGCGGCCTCGCCGCCGTTGGTGGGGCTGGTGATGCTGAAGGGGGATGGCATTTCCTCGACGGCGGTGACCGTGAGCAGGAAACCTGACGTGGTGGTCAACTGACCGTCGCTCACACTGACACTGACAAGCGTCAACCCCCAGGCATTCGTGGCCGGAAGGAGACTGAGCGTCCGGTTGGCGCCGCTGCCGGCCAGCACCATATTGGTGGCCGGCAACAGAGCGGTATTGCTCGATTGCACAGACACCACCAGATTGGTCGCCGCCGTTTCCAGGTCCCCGACCGTGAAGTTCACCAATAGCGACGTGTCCTCCAAGATGGCGCGGTTGGTGAGTCCGGCGAGGGTGGGCGGGAAATTGGTGTTGCTGACGGTGAGCGTGAAGGCATCCGAGCTGCTGGCGGCGCCGTCACTGACAATCAAGGTGATGACGACCGTTCCCATTTGGTTGGTGATTGGGGTAATGCTCAAAGTGCGGTTGGCGCCGCTGCCGCCCAACACCAGACCGGCTTGCGATACCACACTGGTGTTGCCCGATATGGCCGTTACCGTGAGGCTCCCGGCGGCGGTTTCCACGTCGCCCACCGTGAAGGGCAACGGCAGCGTCGAGCGGTTCTTCTCAATGGTCGCATTCTGCGGCGGTATCAGGTAGGGAGCGTCGTTGACCGGATTGACCGTAAGGGTGAAGCTGGTGCTGTTGGTGAACCTCCCATCGTTGACGACCAGCGTAATGACGGCGCTGCCGCTGAGGTTGGTGGCGGGATTGACGGTCAGGGTGCGGTTGGCGCCGCTGCCGCCCAGGAGCAGCCGGTTGGCTGGCGTCAAATTCGTGTTCGCGGAATAAACCGTCACCAACAGATTCGAGGCTGGCGTAATGGTGTCTCCCACCGTGAACGGAATGGGTCCCGTTGAAGTGTCTTCGTTGATCGTCCGATTGGTGATGGCCGTAATGGTGGGAGGCACATCAGTGATATTGACGGTCAGGCTGATGTCGCCGGACGTGGCGGTGCTGCTGTTGTCAAAGGTCGCTCGGGCCTTAAGCAGGTGTGTTCCAGGGGTGAAGTTGGTCCACGCCAGGCTGTAAGGGGCGTTGGTGTCCTCGCCAAATTTCACGTTGTCGGCGTAAAACTCGACCTTGGTGACCGCGTTGGTCTGGCCCTGCGCGGTGGCAGCCACGATAATGTTGGTTGGGTCGGTAATCACTGCGTCGTCCGCCGGGCTGTGGATGAAGACCATTTTCAGGCCTGGATTGGTGCTGGTGATGAAATTGGCGTTGGTGTAGTTCGGCCCCACACGCACCGGGTTGCTGAAAAAGGCCCGCGTGAACACCGTGGCGTCTTTGACGAACTCCCGGGCGTTGACGGTATAATCCCCGGCCGCGAGCCGCGTGATGGTGTAGGTGCCATCGCTGTCCGTGTAAGCGTATTTCGAGTCGTCCACGAAGACCTTGATGCCGGCGACCGGTTTGCTGCCGCTGTCCAGCACGCGGCCGCTGATGCGGTAGGTGCTGGGGCTGCCGATGCGGACCAACACCGTATCGCGTCCCACGCCGCCTTTCATGTCGCTGACGGTGCATTGCGCGTAATACTCGCCGGCGCTGCTGAAACTGTGGGCGTCCTCCGGCTCGTTGTCGCTGCTGTAAGCGCCATCGCCGTATTCCCAATAATAGGCGAGCGCGTCGCCGTTGGGATCGGTGGCCTCGGCGGTAAAAGTGATGGATTGCCCCGTGCTGGCGGTGGTGCGGCTGGCGGTGACGATGACCTTGGGCGGTTTGTTCGTGGAGACATTGCCGGAGGTCACCACCACATCCATCCAGTCCGGGTCCGTATTGCCACGCCCAATGGGGGTGATATGCACGCCCGCGCTCGTGTCGGAAAAGGTCCGGCCAATGACCAGGCCGTCACCGTCCATGCCCGGCATCGCGTCCAGCATGATGTTCGGGTTGCCGTCCTTTTCGGACCACAGCAGCAGCAACCCGTTGCGCATGTCCTTGTCCGACCAAAGCTGGCGGAACTCAGCCCAGTAATCCTGGCTGCTATTGCGGGAAACCTTAAGGCCCCGCAGGCCGCTGCTGTTGAGGCGGTCGTGGGCATAGAGCCGGTAGGTCGTGGTGCCGCTGGGAGCGGTCTTCACGTTGCTGTCCGGTATCCAATCAATGAAATTCTTGTAGCTGGCGCCGTAATGCTGTCGGTCGTTGCCGTGCTCGCCCATTTGGTCGTAATAGTTGCCATACTCGACCGTCTCGCCGTCGCCGATGATGCTTTTATCGCTGGTATTGTGCCGCTTGGCGTGCCACAGGCCAAGGTTGTGGCCCAATTCGTGGGTGACGGTGTGGTTGTTCCAATACCCGTTGGCAATATGCACCCCCACCCCCCCCACATAACCCAACCCCGCATAAGAGTAGGCCGGTTTGCTGCCCGCCGTGAAAACGATCAGAAAATGATAGCTACTGACGTTGTAACCGATCTTGCCCGCCTCGGTCTTCGCGTCCGGGTAAAGTTTGGACAAGCCCGCGTTGTCGTAGGCACTGGAATTGTTGGGCATGCGCATGACCGGCGTTATGGCCGACCCGCCCGAGCCCAAGGGCGCCACCACAAATTTGCCGTTGGACATGGTCGCGAAATAATTGCTCAAGGTGCCAATCAGGGTGACGGCGGTGTTTGATCCCAAGGTGTTGGTGTAATCCGGAAAACCGACCCGCATAAAAAACAGCCGCTTGGTTCCCTCCGTGTAGCTGGATTCGGCGGTGGGCAGGTCCGCTTCCGCCGTGGGCGGGGCGGCGGAATTAAGATGCTCCACCGCCACCGCGCGGCCCAGCCATTCCTGGCCATGCGCCGCGCTGCAAAAAGCGGCGGGTTGTCCGCCAAATTCCCAAGCCAGCGCGCTGCCGGCGGCGGGAAGATTCAGCGCGCATTGCGCGCAGGCCCGCGGCAGGCTTCCTGCGGCGAGGGCCGCGGCCTGGCGTTCTGGCTCCATGCGCCGCGCCGGATTGGGATGCATCACCAAAAGCTTTTCGGGAGGCGGTCCCAGCAGGCTGGCCAACGGTTGGGTGGCGGCGCCCGCCGGCAACACCAGGCCATTCAAGGGCGCGTTGGTTCGCGAAACGTAAGCGAGCGCCGCGCCAAAAGTGAACACCTGGTGGCGTTCACCGTTGATAGTTGCCGTGCGCAGCATCGCCGGGGTGTTCCCCGGCAAAGGCAGAAGGCAGACGACTTCGTAATCGCCGCGCGTGTTGATAGGCTCCTCCAACCAGGCGCGCACGCCCGGCGGCATGGCCCGCCACACCGAATCGGGCGCCTGCAGTTCCCAAGCCCGCTCGGGGTTCGTTTGCGCCAAGTCCGCCAAGGCGGCCAACCGCTGGCGCGCCAGTTCAATCCCTTCCGCTTCCATTGCGGCCCTATCGCCGGCGGTCGCGGCCGTCTGATAGCGCCGTGTCCACTCCACAAACCTGGCGAAGGCGGGCTCTGCCGGCATCCGCGCCCAAGCTGCCTCTGGTGAGAAGGGCAAGCCCTGAGCGTCCGCAACAGGCGAAAAGGCTGAGTGTGAATGGTCACCAGCGGCTTCGCCGGCGTCAACCGACATTGGCGAGGGCGCGGGAGCCGTTGGGGAGGCCGTCGGTGGCGGGAATACAGGCTCCGGGGGCAGAAGCAACCAAACCCCCAAGCCGCCCAGCGCCAGCGCGCTGATCGCAATTTTCCCGGACCTCATTTGTTAATTAATTTAACCAATGACCGTTGAGCGCGAAAGCACAAAAGCGCAAAATTGCTGTTCGGCTAATAGACGGACTGTCCCGGAATGGGACAAGGGAAGTCGAAAGGGAGATCGCGCCAGGGCTTTGTCCGTCCGCAGCAGCTGAAGGGCGCCAACCCCCGGTTTTTCCGCAAAAAGCATGGCGGAACCGCCTTTGGGGCGTGTCCTTTAGCCATTACGTGACAAGGGTGGCGCGTGATGGCACGGTCCCTGCTAACCTCGAGTTCGGATTTTGCCGAAAACCATGATCCATGCCATCAAGGGATTCAGCTTGGACCTGCCGGAGGAGAGCCTGAAGGCGGCCCTGGTGGTTTCGTTGTTGAGCGTTTGGGTGCTGATCGGACTTTTTTTCTACCTCAACCGTTATACCCGCCGCCATTACTTCAATGTTTGGACCGGCGCCTGGCTTTTTTACGCGGTTTGGCTGACTTTGAATCTGAGTTTTCCGCTGGCCACCGACATACCGCTGGTGGTGATGCTGCGTCAGTGGTGCCTGGGCGGCACCGTGACCCTGCTGCTTTGGGGGAGCGCGGAGTTTCTCCAAAAGTTGAACCGTCCGCTCATATTCGGATTGTTCGTGGGTTTTTTGCTGGTTTGGAGCTACGTCGGCGCGTACCACCTGGATAGCCGGTTGCAGGCGCAATTGCCGGTATTTGGCCTGATTGGCGCGGCCAGCCTTTTCACCGGTTACAGCTTCCTCCATTTCCGCCGGCAGTCGGGCTACTTGGGGGCCGGCCTGCTGGCCTTTGGCTTCAGCCTTTGGGGCCTGCACCTGGGAAGTGTCCCCTTGGTCGCGAACTCGGCCACTATGGCCAGCGCCGCCTTCTTCATTTCCGCGGTTTTGCAATTGTTTATCGCGGTCAGCATGATCGTCCTGGTGCTCGAGGAAGTTCGCAGCGACAAGGAGCGGCTGCGCCGGCAAATGCTGGTCGCGGACTCCGAAAAGGCGCTCATAAAGTCACGCCTCGTCGTGGGCGAGGAACGCTACCGCCAATTGTTTGATACCGCGGGGGATGGGATTATTGTCGCCGAGGCGACAAACCTCCGCATCCTGGAGCTGAACCAGGCGGCCGGGGCTTTGCTGGGGGTCCCTCCGGCCAAGGCGGGCGGACGGTGTTTGTTGGATTTTATTCCGGTTGCGGGTGGCGGATTGGGCGGGCCGGACCAGGTGAAGGAATGGCTGAACACCCTGCTTCATCAGCCCGAAGCCACCGTAGTCCGGCCAGATGGCCGCCAGACGCCGGTGACGGTCAAGGCAACCCGCGTGGATTGGAGCGGCCGCCCCGCCATTCAGCTCTGCTTGCATGACCTAAGCGCCCGCGTGCAATTGGAGGCGCAGTTGCGACAGGCGGACAAACTAACCGCTCTGGGCAGCTTGATTGCCGGAATGGCGCACGAATTAAATAATCCGCTGGCCACCATCAACGGCTTTGCCGATCTGCTGCTGGCCCGCCCGGACCTGCCCGACAAAACCCGCGCGCAGTTGGAAACAATGGCGCGGGAAGGGCGCCGGGCGTCCGATCTGGTAAGGCGGTTCGCGGTATTTTCGCATCCGCAAAACCAGCGCCGCCAGTCCACCGATTTGCGCCCGTTATTAAGGCGGTTATCCGAATTGGTTCGTTTCCACCCCCTGGCTCGCAACGTCGAGGTCCTGCTGGATCTGGATGCGAACCTGCCGGCGATCATGGCCGATGAAGATCAGTTAAGTCACGCTCTGAGCAACCTGATCTCCAATGCCCTGCAGGCGATGGAGACGCAAACCGCGCCGCGCCGCCTCTTGTTGGCGGCGAGGCCAGGGGAGCATTCAGTGCGCCTGAGTGTCGAAGACAGCGGACCGGGAGTTCCGGAATCCTTGCAAGCGCGGGTTTTCGAGCCTTTCTTTACCACACGGGAAGTTGGCCGGGGCGCCGGCCTGGGACTCCCCATCACGCGGCGCATTGTGGAGGATCACCAAGGCGCCATTGTTTGCGGGCGATCCTCCCTGGGGGGGGCCGCTTTCGTCATCACCTTGCCCCTGGAAAACACGGATTCTGGTTCCGCTGGCAAGCCGGCAACCGCCACCAGCACAAACACGCGGGCCCGCGCGCCCAGGCTTCGGGTGCTGGTGGTGGACGACGATGAGCCGCTGGCGGGCATGCTGGGGGAAATGGTTGAAATGCTGGGTCATCAGCCCACCATTTGCACGGCGGCGCGCGTAGCCTTGAAAACCATCGAGACCACCCATTTTGATGTTATTTTCTCGGATTATCGCATGCCGGACCTCAATGGAGAGGAATTTTACCGGCAGATCGTGTCGCGTCACCCGCGATTGGCCAACAAGTTTGTCTTTTTGACCGGCGACGCGGGAGCGGGTGAATCACAAATTTTCTTCGACCGCGAGCGAGTCCAATTCATATACAAGCCTTTCGATATAAACGTCATCAAAGCAGTCCTGGAGTCGCAAATGACGGTTCAAATCGCCGGCTGACCTAGTGGGGCCTGCTGATAAGTGCTTGGGATAAACGACACGCCCCCCACCCTGCCCTCCCCATGAACCCCTTGGTTGTAGGCGCCGACGTAAGGAGGCTCAAATTTGTCCCCGGGCGTGATGGCCATGATATCAGAGCCTCCTTACTGATGAGTGCTTGGAGTAAACGACACGCGCCCCCTCACCCTGCCCTCTCCCCCCCCCCCAAGGGGGGAGAGGGAGAACGTCGCCCACAAGGACAAATTGTGCATTGCATTCCGGAGACCATACAGTAAGTGCCTTGGCCTTTTCAGCGGGCTTCGGCAACGCCAGTTCGATACCGCAGCGAGCCGCGCGAATCCCAGTCCTTCGGCAGTATCGCCTTCAGGCCCGTGATTCGGCTTAACCTGCGTTGGCCAGGGAAAACCGGCAAGGGGGTGTTTATTGGGGGGGCCTGCCGCTTGGAAACAGACCGGCAAAAAAGGCTTGATTTACCCTAAAAAACGGTCATTTCTCCCCTCGACGCCGGATCGGCTTCCCCGGTCCGGGGTTCGGCGGGCGTTAACAAGTGTTAAGCAAAAAATAGTTTTGTGGCGAAAGAAGAACCTATTATTTTGCAGGGCAAAGTGACCCAGGTTTTGCCCGGCACGATGTTCCGGGTCGCCTTGCCCAACGGGCATGAGGTGCTGGCGCATATATCGGGCCGGGTGCGGAAGAATTTCATCCGCATCAGCGTGGGAGATTCGGTGCGAATGGAAATGTCCCCTTATGACTTGGGCAAGGCACGCATCATCTTCCGGGATCGGGAGTGATCGGGAGTAATCTGCGGCTTATTTAAGTGCTTGCCTTTAACCAATGAGGCGCTAGCCTTTTTGCGGGCGAGGGGAATTCCCCTAACAGTGCGCGCTTAGCTTAGTGGAAGAGCGCTTCCTTCACACGGAAGAGGTCGGAGGTTCAAATCCTCCAGCGCGCACCATTTTTTTTGCGCCTTCCCGCCGGGTTGTTCATTTCGCGCGATACCGCTTGCCAAATTCCGAAAAGGTTCCTCGAAGTTTCCAGTGGGTAAAGGCGGGGCAACGAGGATCGCTTAACCTGCTGTTTGAAAATGGAAACCCTTTGTATTCGATGACACCCTTGGCCCTCACCGCTGCCTGCGCCCGCCCGCCAGGCGTTGGGCAGGCCGCGGGCCCGGCAGGCAAGCCTGGTCCCTCCCCAAAGGAAAAAGTGGTGCGGGGAAACAGACCTATCGAAAACTAAGGCGTGATGCTGGCAACCACGAGGCGGTCGGGGGCGAAGTAGCTCCGGGCGGCAGCGCGAATTTGATCGGAAGTCACTGCTTCGAAGAGCTGGTCCTCCTGGTCGCCATATTCAAAACCCAAGCCGTAAAGCTCGTCCAGCGCCATCGCGGCGGCGACCCCGCCCAAATCCTGACGGGCAATTTTTCGGTGTCCGACGACCTTGGCCTTGACGCGGGCCAATTCCTCCGGCGTCAGGCCGTCGTCACGCAAGGAGGCGATTTCCTTGAGCATTTCCTCCTCGCAAAACGCGGCCTTCTCGGGATCGGTGCCGGCGTAAAAAGCGAAGCAGCCTGGGGTGAGACCGGGGAGATGCATCGCGCCGACATAATAAGCAAGGCCCAACTGCTCGCGGATGCGGGCGAAAAGCCGCGAGCCCATGTCGCTGCAGGCCTCGTGGAGAAGGTCGAGCGCGTAGCGGTCGGGCTGGGCGAGGGTGGCCCCGGGAAAACCCAGCGCCAGCACCGCCTGCTTTTTGTCGCGCCGCTCTTCGACGCGCGCGGCGGTCCGTTGGGCGGGCGGCTCCGGCAGCGGCGGCAAAGCGGCTTTGCCGGTCCAATCCGAAAAGCATTTCCGCAAAGCGGCACGGGCCCGGACGGCATCAAAATCGCCGGCCACCGCCAACACGCAATTGTCGGGCGCGACGAGGCGCTGGTGGAGGGCGCGCAAGCGCGCGACCGAGAGGCCGGCGAGAGACTCCTCGGTCCCGAGGGTGTCGAGACCGTAGCCGCGGGGGCCAAACAGCGCTCGCCGCATCAGACAGAGGGCGTGGGTGAGAAGGTGGTCGCGCTGATTTTTGAGGGAGGCAAGTTGCACCTCGCGCTCGCGGTGAAAGGCCTCGGCGGAGAAGGCGGGATGCCGGAGCACATCGGCCAGCAAATCCAGGCCTTGGGCAAAGTCGCCGCCCAGCACCTCGAGGCTCAAGCCGATGGAATTGTTGCCGCCGTAAGAATCGAGGCCGCCGCCCAGGGACTCGATCTCGGTGGCAATCTGCTCGGCGGAGCGCCGACGCGTGCCTTTGAGCAGCAGCCGGGACATCAGGAGGCTGGCGCCGTTTTCGTCCGCGCTCTCCGCCAGCACGCCGCCGCGCAAGGAGACGCGGAATTCCACGAACGGCAGCCGGTGGTCCTCTTTGAACACCAGGCGAAGGCCGTTGGGCAAACGAAACAACCGGGCGCGGCTCGTTGCGGCTCGGGGCGCGGCGAGGGCGGCCCGGCGGCCCAGGCCCTCCGGCACCAACGCACAGAGCGTCCGGTTGTCCGGGATGAGGTAAGTTTCGGCGACCCGCCGCAAATCCTCGCGGCGGCAGCGGCGGACGGCGGCGAGGTAACGGGCGGAGAAATTCAGGTCGCCGGCGGCGAGCCAATTGGCGCCGAGGTCCTGGGCTTGGCCGGCCATGGTTTTGCGCGTCGCCAGGTGGGCGGTGGTGAATTGCTTGACGGCCTTTTCCAACTCCGCCTCGGTGACCAACCGGGAGCGCGCACGCTCGATTTCGCGCAAGAGGGCGGGCTGGGCGGCGGCGAATTTGGCGGACTCGGTCAGGGCGCTGAGGCCAAAGAGGCCGACGGCGCCCGGACTGTATATCCAGGCGTCCACAGAGTTGACCAACCCCTGGCGGTCGCGGACGGCCTGGTACAGGCGCGAGCTGCGCCCGCAACCGAGGATCAGGGCCAGCACATCCAGGGCGGGCAAGTCGGGGTGGCGCAGGCCGGGGACGTGCCAGGCAAAATGAAGGTGCGCCATCTCGATGGGCGCAGCCTCGATGACTTCGCGGGGCGCGAGCTGCCTGGGCTCGTCGGGCAAGGCCTCGGGGGGCAGCGGGCGGGCCTTGGCGCCGGCGTAAAGTTCGCCAAGCTGCGCAGCCACCTCTTGCGGATTGATGTCTCCGGCCACCACGAAGAACGTGTTGTTGGGCGCGTATTTTTCGCGGTAATAGGCGTACACGTCGGCCCGCTTGAGTTCGTTGAAAATGTCCGGGTAGCCGATGACGGTGAAGCGAAACGGGCTGTGCAGGTAGGCAACCTCGAAGAGGCGCTTGGAGGATCGCCGCCGGGGATCATCCTGGTTCATGTCCATCTCCCGGCGGATAACCTCCATCTCCTTGGCCAGTTCGTCCTCCGGGATGGCCGCGTTTTGCATGACGTCAGCGAGGATGTCCAAGGCCAGCCGGGCGCCGGTGCTGGGCACGTCAATGTGATAAACCGTGCGGTCGAAGCTGGTGTAGGCGTTCATCTGCCCGCCGGCGGCGTGAACCTCACGATCAATCACCCCCGGTCCGCGGCGCGCGGTGCCCTTGAAGAGCATGTGCTCGAGCAGATGGGAGAGCCCCGCCCCGAGCCAGCGGCCTTCGTGGATGCTGCCGGATTTGCACCAGGCCTGGGCGGAAACCACCGGCGCGGCGTGGTCCTCGCACAGGATGATTTGCAGGCCGTTGTCCAGCGTCAGCAATTGCACGTTGTCCGGCAGCGCGGGAATTTCAGCGGTGGAAGGTTTCAAGTTTTTGGTTTTCAAGGTTGAACGAAGCGGGCCGCCAGGAGCCCTCTGTCAGGGGTAAGCGCGCGGCGCGGTTGGCGGCTGGAAGTCAAATCGGTCGAACCTCAGGGCTGGCTTTTGGGTTCTTTCGGTTGGCCGCCGAGTTTGGATTTGGGCAGAAAAGGCTGGCGGAAGGCCTCATCAAAATCATAGCCCCCTTTGAAATCGTCCCGGCTGTCTGAGTCCGTTTTGGAGAGGAGCCCCTGCTCGACCATGTTGAAGACGATTTCGCCAAAATCCTCGCCGCGGCGAATGCCCCATTCCTCGAACACGGTCAGGGTCATGGGGCCAAATTGCTCCAGGGCGTAATCCTTGATGCCGAGCAATAATTGCTGGCCGGTGACGTGATGCAAGCCGGGCCCGGCGACCTTGAAATTTTTCTGGGTGTGATCGAGGGCCTCGCGCACGAAAAAATAGGCCTCCCGGTCGTAACGGGCATCCCGCTCCAGGATTTTCTCCAAACCATCCTCAAAATTAACTTTTTGCATAGCCTATTGAGTCGCGGCCGCCGGAGGCGAACCGCCTCCTGGCGGATGGGCGGCGCGATAAACCTTCACCGCCCAGCCGGTTAACAATAGCAGAACGACCGCCAACAGCACATTTTTTTGCGCACGCGACAAAAAGCTCACCGACCGACAGTCTCCCAGAAAGTGAGATGCATTTCACGCACAAATTATTCACAACCCGTTGCCGCACCAAAGCATCCTCTGTGTCGGGGTTGAGTTATCCCGACGCGGAGAAGGCAGGGTGGCAATCGAGGCCCCATTTTCTTTTCCAGTTGGCGATTACAGGATTGCCCGGCCTTTGTTTATGTGACAAATTGGCGGCGTGAAAGACCTGCCGCAAGAGGCATTGCGTGGCGTCAACGGTCAACCCCCGGCGGGTGGCCAAATGCCGGTTTTGCTCTTTGAAGCGGATGATTTCCCTTGGCCGACTTTTCCCTGGCCTGCCTGGCTCGATTGACGAACCAACCGCTACTTCATACCGCTTCCATGAGATTACGTTGTGCAAATCGCTTCTGGCATCTGGCCGTGTGCCTGGCGGTCTTGATCATTCCCGGCGGCCTTCAGGCCCAGTGGGTGGCCTTCCTGGACCATGCGCGCGGCCCCGGAACCAGCAACAACGTCACCGTGGTGGACCTGGCCGCCGATTCGGGGGGCAAACTAACGAATGTGCTTGGCGGCCAGGTTCTTTCTGCCGGCTTTGCGGTGAGTCGCAGCGCTTCCTTGAATTATGCGGGCGCCATGAGCACTCCCGCCGCCGGCACTCCCGCCCACGAGGTCTTTAATGGGCTGGTTGATTTCGCCAACGCGGCCTCCGGCAACAGCGTGCTACTTCCGTCCGCCGCTCCGCTGGCCTTGACCTTCACCAACCTGGATCCGGCCAAGCGTTACAGTTTTATTGGCACCGCCGTGCGCGGCGATCTTTATCCGTTGCGCTGGACGGTTTGCACCCTGCAAGGCGCGGCCGGTTTTAAGGACGCACACTCGGGGGGCTGTCTGACCAACGGAGACCCGCGAGTGCCCGCCGGCACCCTCACCGCAGGCCAGGCGGCGTTGAATACCGGCAGCAACAGCCTGGCGGGAGACATCTTGCGCTGGCTCGACATTGATCCGGGCGCCGACGGCCAGTTTTCCGTGGAAATGGCCCAATGGTTGGGCGCCATTCCGAATGGAACGGCGGGCGACAATTATTCTTACGTGCTAAGCGCCATGCGATTGGAGGAATTCCCCACTGGCAATGCCGGTCCCGGCATCGCAATCACCAGTCCGGCAAACGACTCGGCATTCCCGGTGAACGCCAACTTTGCCATCACGGCGGAAGCGAGCGGCACGATAACCAATGTTTCTTTTTATGCCGACGGCGCGCTGGTGGGCAGCGCCGCGGCCAGCCCGTTCAGCGTTAACACCTCCATAAGCATCGCGGGCATCTATCAGCTTACGGCAGTCGCGACCGATAATGCCGGGATGACCGCCACCTCCGCGCCGGTGCGGGTGGCGGTGCTGCCGCCGGGGAACTGGGTGGGGCCCTCCGGCTACAGCAACGCGTTCACCACCATGCCAACCGCCGCTGAATGGTCCACCCGCAATAACGGGGGCACACCGGCCAACATTACCACGGTGGCCGGCCTGGATGCCGCAGCCGGAACCAATATCGCCAGTCTCATCACGACCGCGCTAATGAGCGGCGGGGCCAACCCCGGGCAAAACGCACTGGCGATGTGGAGCTCCAGCGGCTATCTGCATCTCAGCCCAGCCACCATCGCCTACAGCCTCTTGATGGGCACTTTTGTCAACAATACCGGCACTAATGCCAACGCCATTCGCATCCGTTACCTTTACACCACCAACAATACCACCGGCGAGAGCGTGCAAGGCCTTCGCGCCTATTACAGCCTTAGCGGCGCCGCGGGGAGCTGGACCGTCATCCCGCCTTTGTGCTCGCGACCCGGTGGAATATTGGACACCACGGTCACCTTGCCTTCACCGTGGGCGTATGGAAGCCGTCTTTACCTGTTGTGGGCGGACGAAAACTCCTCCAGCGGCGACATGATCAACCAGATTGACAACTTCACCCTGGATGCGGTGGTGATCCCTCCCGCCACCTATACCGCCCAGGCGCCGGCGCTGGACGGAGTGGCCGATCTGGTCTGGAACGCCGCCCCGGTTTTTACCCTCTCCAACGCGCCCGTTGGTCCAACCAACCTCACCGGTCCGGACGATCTCTCCGCCACCTGGCGGTGCCTCTGGGATGCCACCAATTTTTACCTGCTGGTATCCGTCACCGACAGCAGCTCGATCAACGACTCGACCAACCCGTGGGACGACGATGCGCTGGAAATTTTTATTGATGCCGACAACAGCAAGAGCGTCGCCTACGGGGCGGATGATTTTCAATATGTCTTCGGATGGAATGATCCAGGTTTCACCGAAACCAAGCGCGCGCCGGCCAGCACCAACGGAGTCGCGTTCGCGCAAACCACCACGGCCGGCGGCTATGTGATGGAAATCAAATTCCCCTGGGCCACGCTGGGCACGACACCGGCGGTCGGAAATCGCCTCGGGCTGGAGGTTCAAGCGGCCGATGACGACAACGGCGGGGGACGCGACAGCAAACTGACCTGGTGGGTGCGGGCGGGGGACGCCGCCAGTTCCAACCCCAGCCTTTTCGGGGTCGTGGAGTTGGTCAGCAACACCCCGCCTTTTTCGATCACCATCATCAGCCCCGCCAACAACGCCACGCTGGGCGTGCCCGCCAGCATTGGCATCCAGGCCAATGTGACCGGCCAGGCCACCAATGTGCAGTTTTACGTGGACGGCGCGCTCCTCGGCGCGGTTACCAGCAGTCCCTTTATGGTGAGCTGGGCCACCGCCGGCACCGGCGGCCACCAATTATTCGCGGTGGCTCGCGGGCCATCCGGTTCGGTTACCTCGGCCGTGGTTAACGTCACGCTGACGCCCAACACCGCCCCTTCCATCGCTATCGCCAGCCCCACCAACACGGCCGCGTTTCTCGCGCCGACCAACATTGCCATCTCCGTCACCGCCACCGACGCGGACGGCTGGGTTACCAACGTGCAATTTCGCGTCAACGGCGTTGCCATTGGCGATGCCTCCACCAGCCCTTTCGGCTTCACCTGGACGAACGCCGCGGTGGGCAGCAACCAACTGGTGGCGGTGGCCACGGACAACGGCGGCCTGAGCCGCACCTCGGCGCCCGTCAGCATTGTGGTTGCCTTGCCGCCATTTGCGGTGACGCTTGTCAGCCCGGCGCCAAACGCGACCTTCGGTACCAATCAAACGGTGCCTTTCGCCGCTTCCGCCACCGGTTTGGGCATCACCGGCCTTGGCTTTTATGTCCGCGACACCCTGCTGTTCGGCGATGTGTCCGCGCCCTATTCCAACCAGTTCGCCTTGCCCGAAAATGTCTATTGGGTTTACGCCGTCGCGACCAATAACCTGGGCCAGACCGCATTCTCGGGCACGAACCTCTTCACCGTGCTAAACCAGCCGGCTGGCATTGTCTATTATGGCGGCGACTACGCCGAAAATTTCGACGGCATGGGACCCGCCGGCGCCATCACTCCGGTGGGCTGGTTTGTGGGCGCGGCGCCCGGCGCACAGGGGGCGGTTGGGCTCACGAACGTGATTCCAAGCGACGGCAGCGTGTCCAGTCCGACCAACTGGAACCTGGGCGTGTCGGGAGACGCCGACCGGGCGCTCGGTTCCCAAGCGGGCAGCGCCGCCGGTGGCGACCTGGCCATGGACCTCCGGATTCACAATTTCACCTCCTCGAATATCGTCAGCTTCAGCCTCACCTATGACGGCGAGCAGTGGCGCGCCGGCGGTTCCAGCGCCGCCACGGAGTTTCCGCAATACCTGGTCCTTTATTACAGCACCAACGGTTTTGATTTTGCGCCGCTGCCGCCATCTTTTACCTTCACCTCGCGCGTGGATTCGGGCGTCGGCGCCCTGAACGGCAACCTGGCGGCCAACCGCACCGCCGGCTTGGGGGGCATTTATACGCCAGACGAGCCGATTCCTCCGGGCATGATTTTCCATCTGCGCTGGCACGACATCAACAACTCCGGTCAGGACCATATCCTCGCCATTGACAACGTGACCTTTGCCGCCACGACGCTGGCCGCTGTGGGGCTGGTTTGCAACCTGACCACGCCCACAAACCAGGCCGTATTTGAAGCGCCGGATGACATCCTTCTCACCGCCCAGGCCGCCGGGGGCGCAACGGTCACTAACGTCATCTTTTTCACCAACCAGGTCGAGTTGGGCCGTTTAAGCGCGGCGCCTTTCACCTGGGTTTGGAGCAACGCGCCGGTGGGCAGCCACGCCCTCCAAGCGATGGCTTTTGACGACGCCGGGGCTGCCGCTACCTCAAAGGTGGTGAATATCACCGTGACTCCGCCGGTTACGAACACCATCGCGCCAGTGATCGCCGGCGTCGTGCCCGCCCCAGGCGAGCGGCTCAGCCAACTCACCACCATTCAAGTCATCTTCAGTGAGCGGGTCACCAATGTGAACGCCAGTGACCTGCTCATCAACGGCGAGGCGGCTCTGAGCGTGACCGGCGCCGGCTCCAACTACACCTTCACCGTGCCGCCGCCGGCGCTCGGACTGGTAAGCGTCACCTGGGCCGCCGGCCACGGCATCCTGGACCTCGGCCGGCCGCCGCTGCCTTTCGATGGGCAAGCGCCGGGCGCCAGTTGGACTTACACGCTGGTGGATGGCATACCGCCCACCATATACCTCCGCAATCCGCCAGCGGACGCCACCGTGAGCAATCTCACCCAAATCCAGGTGGTGTTCAGCGAGCCCGTGTTAAACGTGGACGCCGCCGACCTCTTGATCAACGGCGCGCCCGCCATTGGAATGCTCGGCTCGGGGTCCAACTACACTTTCGGCTTCCCGCAGCCCGCCGGCGGCACGGTCAGCGTGGCTTGGTCCGCCGGGCACGGCATCACGGATGTCTCCGGAACGCCCTTTGACGGCGCAGCCGCCACTTGGAGCTACACGCTGCAAATGCCGCGTGTCACCCTGATTGCCAGCAACAGTGTTTGGCGTTACGCCAAGGCGACCAATGAAGCTTCCTCGCCAACCCCCGCCTGGCGCGGCCTGAGTTTCAACGACTCAAGCTGGCCGAGCGGCCCCGCCGCATTTTACTACGGGCCTGATCCTTACACCGGGACCCTTTTGAACGACATGAGCAACAACTACAGCGGCCTTTACCTCCGCCAGCGGTTTCTGGTGGAAAACCCCGCCAACCTGACCAACGTCCTGTTGCGGTTGCAGGCGGATGATGGCGCGGTGGTCTGGATCAACGGGACCGAAGTGGCCCGGCTGCGGGTGGGTGCCGGAGAAATACCCTATAACGGCCTGGCCACCAGCAGCGGGCCGGAATTCCCCAGCGGCGCCTGCGCCGTCTATTCAAACCTGGCGCTGGCAAATCCGCCCGTTTACCTGGTGGCGGGGACCAACGTGCTCGCCATCCACGCCCTTAACAACTCGCTCGCCAACAGCAGCGACTTTGGCGTGGATGCCGAGTTAACCGCCGAAATTTCGGACCCGAACGCCTTGCCGCCAACCATCCTGGTGATCCATCCGCCCGCCGGCCAGGTTTTCGGTCTTAGCAACCTTACGGTCACGTTCAGCAAGCCGGTCACGGGAGTCAATGCCGAGGACCTGTTGATCAATGGTGTGCCCGCCACCGGCTTGGCCGGTTTCGGGGCGGCCTGGACTTTCTCTTTTGCCCAGCCAGCTTATGGAACCGTATCCATTGCTTGGGCAAACGGTCATGGCATTACCGACACCAACTCGCCAGCCCTCTCTTTCAACGCCAGCAACCCCGGGGCCGTGTGGCAATACTCGTTATTGAACCCAAGCGCGCCTCTGGTCGGCTCGCAAAATCCCGGCGCGGGCGCGACGGTGAACACCCTGACGCAAATCCAAGTAACCTTCACCGAACCAGTCATGGGTGTGGACGCCGCCGACCTGCTTATCAATGGCGCGGGCGCCACCGGGGTCAGCGGATCGAACGCCACTTACACCTTCACTTTTCCCCAGCCGGCTTACGGCAATGTGAGCATCGGCTGGTCAGCCAGTCATGGCATCCACGATCTCGAAGAGCCGGCCAACGCTTTTGATTATTCGCGCCCCGGTTCTACTTGGACCTACTCGTTGGTGGATCAGACCGCGCCCTTCATCGCCGCCCAGCAACCGCCAGCGGGCGCGCATGTCACCAATCTAACCCAGATCCTCGTCATCTTCAGCGAGCCGGTTGCCGGCGTGAAGGCCGCCGACCTGCTTATCAACGGCTCCCCGGCCACGGGCGTTAGCGGCGGCGGCACGACCTATGCCTTCACCTTTGCCCAGCCCAACGCCACCGTCGTTGCCGTGCAATGGGCCGGCAATCACAGTATTCGCGACTTGGCGCCCATTCCCAATGCTTTTAACGCCGCCGGCCCGGGCGCCGTCTGGGCCTACACCACCCTGGACAATGTGGCGCCCACAGTGGCCAGCCTGAATCCACCCCCGAATGCGACTGTTAGAACCCTTACCCAAATCACCGTGACTTTCACCGAGGCGGTGGTCGGTTTGGAAGCCGACGACCTGCTGGTCAACGGCCGGCCGGCGGCGAGCGTCAGCGGCACCGGGCCGGGGCCTTATGTTTTCCAATTCCCCACGCCCGCCAACGGCATGGTGGAGGTTTCCTGGGCGCCCGGTCATGACATCCGGGATTTGGCCAACCCGTCCAATCCGCTGGCCGACGGCGAATGGGCCTACCGACTGGACCCCGAGGCCAATTTTGCCGATATGATCGTCATCAACGAGATCATGTTCAATCCCCCCGGCGGCGCCGCCGGTCAAGAATGGATCGAATTGCACAACCTGGCAGCATATCCGGTCAACCTGAATGGTTGGCGCTTTGGGCGCGGAATCAGGTTCAATTTCCCCAACGTGACGATTCCAGCGGGTGGTTTCCTGGTGGTGGCGGCCGATGTGGCCGCTTTCCAATCCGTGCCCGCTTACGCGGGTATCAGCAACGTCGTCGGCGGCTGGACCGGCACGCTGGCCAACAGCGACGAAACCATCGAGCTGGAGACCGCGCTCGGCGAAAAGGTGGATGAAGTGCATTACGCCAGCGAGGGGGATTGGGCGCGACGGGAGCGCGGTCGGGGCGCCGACCTGGTCAGTGCCATCACCCGCAACGGCAACACCGCCACCGTCACCGTCTTCGGCCACGGCTACACCTACGGCGACCAAGTGGTGATCTCCGGCGCCGACCAGCCGGAATATAATGGCCTCTTCACCATCACCCAGAACCCGCCCCCGGCCAGCACCTTCACCATCACGGTGCCGGGCAGCCCGGTTTCGCCGGCTACCGGCCACATCATTTGCCGGCAAGTCATGGACAACAACTTCTCGGGCTGGTCCTGGGTGTGCGACGCGGACGGCCTGGGCAGTTCGCTGGAGCTGGTGAATCCGTCCCGACCCAACAACCGGGGACAAAATTGGCTTTCGAGCAGCCACCTGCTGGGAACGCCGGGACGGCCCAATTCGGTGTTCAGCACCAACGTCGCGCCGTTCATCGAGGACGTTGCCCATTTTCCCCCTGTGCCGCGCTCGACCGACCCGGTGGCGATTACGGCGCGGGTGAGCGATGAATGGACCAACGGAGTGGCCAGCGTGACCTTGTTCTACCGGAATCACACCGCCAACTACGGCGGCAGTCCGCCAGCTTTCAACACGATGCCCATGCGGGATGACGGCACGCAAAGCGACGGCTTGGCGGGTGACGGCCTTTATGGCGCGGTGCTGGCGGCGGCGCCCAATGGAACCATCATCGAGTTCTATGTGCGGGCGGTGGACACCGAAGGCCGCGCCCGCACCTGGCCCGCGCCCGCCTGGAACACCAATCATCTTGAAGGTCAGGTGGCCAACGCGCTTTACCAGGTGGACAATGAGGTGATCACCAATCTCATGCCGGCCATCCGGGTGGTCATGACCGGCAGCGAACGCGCGATCTTCCCGCCGTCCAGCACCGGCAGCGACGCGGAAATGAACGTGACCATGATCAGTCAGGACGGGGAAGGGACAAAGGTGCGCTACAATTGCGGCGTGCGCATTCGCGGAGCGGGCTCCCGCAGCCGCACCCCGAAAAACAACCGGGTGAATATCCCCAACGACAACCGCTGGAACAAGCTGGCGGCGATCAATCTCAATTGCCAGTTTGTCCACGCTCAGTTGATGGGCGCCGCAGTCGCGCAACGGGCCGGGTTGCCCGCCGCCGACGCGCAGGTGGTCCAATACCGGGTCAACGGAGTGAACCTGGCGCCGGTTACCGCGCCGGTCAACGGCACCTCCAGCGGCGCGGGCTGGGGCGCCTTTCTCCTGGTGGAACCCGTCAACGGCGACTTGGCCGCCGACCTGTTCCCGGCGGACCCCGATGGCAACGTCTATCGCGCCTCCATCGCCCCGCACGTGGCGGACCTTACCTACCAGGGCACGGACCCGAGCAGCTACTTGACCCGCGGTTACTTCAAAACGTCCAACCAAGGGGAGAATGATTGGACGGACTTGCAAAGCCTGACTTACGCCTTCAGCCAGGTGGCGTCGGCGGCCGACTATCTTCAGGCCATTCGCACCAATGTGAACGTCCAGCTTTGGATGCGCTATTTCGCCGTCGGCACCCTGTTGAACTACGGCGAGACTTCCATGTTCAACGGGCGGGGTGATGATTATGCGCTCTACCGGGGAATGAATGACCCGCGCTTCGTGCTCATCGGGCATGACTTTGACACGGTGTTCGGCCAGGGCGACACCACCAATACCTCCAACTACGCGGTGGACCCCGCCACCTCCATCTGGATGATGCTCAATCCGCCCAACGTGGGCGTCAACGCGCCGAACGTGCCGGTGCTGCGGCGGTTCATGACCAATGCGGCCTTTGCGCCCCTTTACTTTGCCGAACTCAAACGGCTTTGCGACACCACCTTTCACCCCGCGCAACTCAATCCGCTGTTTGACCAATTGCTCACGGGCTGGGGGGTGGGGCCTGACGCCAACACCATCGCCAACATGAAAAATTTTGCGAATCTCCGGCGTGCTTCGGTGCTATCGCAAATCCCGCTGACGCTAACGGCAGGCCACAACCTCGGCCTCCAAAGCGGCTACCCTTACACCACCAGCGCAAGCGTGACACTGTTTGGCTCGGCTCACGCGATTGACACGCGCAAGGTGCTGGTCAACGGCGCGCCCGCCGCCTGGTCGGCCTGGGAGGCGCGCTGGACCAACAACGTGATTCTGCAACCAGGGATCAACCAGGTGCTGGTGCAGGCGCTCAACTCGAATGATGTGGAGTTGGCGCGGGCCACCGTGAACATCTGGTTCAACAACGGCGGGGGCCAGAGCGTGTCGGGCGCCATCGCCACCGACACCGCCTGGAACGCCGCCGGCGGCCCTTACACAGTGACCGGCAACCTAACAGTCAACAACGGGGCCAAGCTGACCATTCAGCCCGGCACCACCGTTTACCTGAATGCGGGGGTCAACTTGACGGTGGCCAATGGCGGCGCGCTGTTGGCGGAAGGCACCGCCACCGCCCCCATAAGGTTTTCCCGCGCTCCCGGATCGGGCGCCAGTTGGGGCGGCCTGACGATCAACGGCGGGATCGGCTCGCCGGAAAGCCGGCTGACACACGCGCATATTGAATTCAACGGCGCCACCGCCATCCACGTCAACGGCGGCACGGTCTTCCTCAGCCATTTAACCTTCGGCAACAACACCGTTCAATACCTTTCGCTCGACAATGCCTCCTTTGTGGTCGGCGATTGCGTGTTTCCTTCGGCGGCCGCGGGCGCTTTTTTTGAATTGGTGCATGGCAAGGGCGGCGTGAAAGCGGGCGGGCGGGGGGTGTTTATCCGCAACTTTTTCGGCGCCGCCAACAGCCAGTCCGGCAATTACAATGACGTGGTGGACTTCTCCGGCGGGCATCGTCCCGCGCCCATCGTGCAATTCATCAACAATGTTTTCGCCGGCACGGGGGACGATCATTTGGACCTGGACAACACCGACGCGTGGATCGAGGGAAATATCTTTCTGCACGCGCACAAGAACGGCTCGCCGGACACCTCGAGCGCGATCAGCGGCGGCAACGACACCGGCGAGCCCTCGGAAATTACGATTGTGGGGAATATCTTCTACGATTGCGATCATACGGTGCTGGCCAAACAGGGCAATTTCTACACCCTGATCAACAACACTGTGGTGCGCCAGACGATTCAAGGCGGTCAGGAAACCGAAGGAGCCGTCGTTTGCCTGGCGGACAACAATATGACCGAAGGGGCGGGCGTTTATCTGGAGGGCAACATCCTTTACGACCTCGAACAACTGGTTCAGAACCACACCAACGCGCTCGTCACTTTCACCAACAACTTGATGGCGCTGCCGTGGACGGGACCGGGCGGCGGCAACGCGACCAACGATCCGCTGTTCCAGTATGTTCCGCAACCGGCGGAAACGACCAATTTCACCGACTGGGCGCAGGCGCAAGTGATGCGGCAGTGGTTCGGCCTGCGAACCGGCTCGCCGGCGGCAGGCGCCGGGCCAAACGGGCGCGATCTGGGCGGGGTGATTCCGCTGGGCGCCTCGATTGCCGGCGAACCGGCGGAGACCACCAGCCGCCGGGACGCGACGCTGACCGTGGGCTTCAACCGCGCCGGCGGCCTCCCGGTGACCGGCTGGCCGGCGGGCAGCGGTTATACACATTACCGGTGGCGGTTGGACGGGGGCGCTTGGAGCGAAGAAACGGCGATCCACACGCCGATTAGCCTGACCAACCTGGCCAATGGGCCGCACTATGTGGAGGTCGTCGGCAAAAATGACGCCGGTTTTTACCAGGATCACGCCGACTTGGGGACCAACGCGGCGGCCACCGTATCGCGAACCTGGGTCGTTAACACCAGCCTGCCGGGGGTGCGGCTGAATGAAGTATTGGCGGCCAACGCCTCCGCCCTGAATCATTTCGGCAGCAACCCCGACGCGGTCGAACTCTACAACGAAAACGACGCGCCTTTTGACCTTTCCGGTTTTCGGCTGACCGACGACCCGGCAAATCCGAACAAATTTGTTTTTCCCGAGGGCGTCATCATCCCGGCCGAAGGTTATCTGGTGGTGTATGCCAACAATCCTGACGGCAGTCCCGGCCATCATCTGGGCTTCAATTTGGCGCAGGAGGGCGAAGGTCTTTACCTCTACGAAACAGTGGAGCGCGGCGGCGCGCTCGTAGATTCGGTGGTTTTCGGCCCGCAGCTCACCGATCTTTCCATTGGGCGGCTCGCCGGCGGCGACTGGGGTTTGACCTTGCCCAGCTTCGGCGCCGCCAACCGCGCGGCGCCGCTGGGCGACCAGACCCGGCTGCGTCTCAACGAGTGGCTGGCCATCGGGCAGGCGCCCTTCGACACCGACTTCATCGAACTCTACAATCCCGATCCTTTGCCGGTGGCCCTGGGCGGGCTGTGGTTGAGCGACGAGATCATCGGCTGGCCCGCCCGCCACCAAGTAACGCCGCTCAGCTTCATCGCGGGTTACGGTTATCTGCGGTTCCTGGCCGACGGCAATCCGGAACAGGGCACCACGCATTTGGGTTTCAAGTTGGAAGCGCTTCAAAGCGAGTTGGCGCTGTATCTGCCGGACCTCACGCCTATTGACATGGTATGGTATCAGCCGCAGCGGGCCAACGTGTCGCAAGGGCGCAGTCCCAACGGCGGAACCAACCTTGTCTATTTTGTGAGTCCGACGCCTGGCGCGCCCAATCCGCTGGTGGGCGGCGTCCTTCCGTATGGCGGAGCACTGGTCCTGAACGAAGTCCTGGCCAACGGCGCGCCCGATTGGTTGGAATTGTATAACGGCTCCACCAATACCGTGGCGCTCGACGACCTCAGCCTGAGCGACGATTCGCTGCGTCCGCGCCGCTGGGTCTTTGCGCCGGGCACGCAACTGGCGCCGGGCGGATTCCTGCAAATACTCTGCGATGGCAACAACCCGGCGACCGCCAACAACACCGGCTTTGGCCTCAAGGCTGGCGGGGGCGCGGTTTATCTGTTCGACACCCCGGCCAACGGCGGCGGCCTGCTGCAGGCGGTGATTTACGGGGTGCAGGCGGCCAGCCTTTCGATTGGCCGGGTGCCCGATGGCAGCACCAACTGGGTGCTGTGCGGTCCCGCGCCGGGCGGCCCCAACACGGCCGTTCCGACCCTGGGCAACCCCGCCTTGCTGCGGATTAATGAGTGGCTGGCCGACGCGGGTCCCGGCAATGATGATTGGTTCGAGCTGTTCAACGGGGACACCCTGCCGGTGGCGCTGGGCGGACTGTATTTAACCGACGACCTCAACAACCGCACCCTGCATCAGATCGCGCCGCTGTCATTTCTCGGCGTCGGCACCAATGCCTGGGTCCGCTTGGTGGCCGACGGCAACCCCGGCGCGGGCGCGGACCACGTCAACTTTTCCCTGCGGTCCGCCGGCGAGGCGTTAGGCCTTTTCGGCGCTGGCGGCGCCCTCATGGACGGCGTGGTGTTTGGCCCGCAGGCCGAAGGGATTTCCGAGGGTCGGTTCCCGGACGGCGCCGCCGCCATCGTGCCGTTCCCCGGCACGGCTTCCCCGGGCGAGGCCAATTACCGCTGGCTCACCAATGTCGTGATTAACGAGGTCCTCACCCACAGCGATCAGCCTTTCGAGGACGCCATCGAGCTTCGCAACCTCACGGCGCAGGATATTGACATCAGCAACTGGTGGTTGAGCGATGACCCGCGGCTGCCGGAAAAATATCAAATCCCGCATCCCACCATTCTCCCCGCCAACGGTTTTTGGGTCGTTTACGAAGGCCGCCTGACCAATCAGAACTTCGCCGCGATGCCGTTTTCGCTGAGTTCACAAGGTGGCACGGTGGTGCTGAGCGTCTCCTCCAACAACGCGCTTACCGGCTGGCGCGCCTCGCAGTCCTTCGGCGCGGCCGAAAAAGGCGTCTCTTTCGGCCGCCACCTCACCAGCGTAGGCAAGGCGGTCTTTGTGGCCATGAGCGCCCGCACTTTCGGGGCGGATGACCCGGCCAACGTCGAGGAATTCCGCTCCGGCGCCGGCTGGCCCAACGCTTATCCCAAAGTCGGCCCCGTGGTCATCAGCGAGATCATGTATCACCCGCCCGACTTGGACACCAACGACAACGTGCGGGATGAGTTCATCGAGTTGCACAATCCCACCACCGTGCCGGTGGCGCTTTACGATCTGAATTTTCCGGCCAATACCTGGCGCTTGCGCAACGCGGTGGACTTCGATTTCCCCCCCGGCACTGTCCTGCCGCCCGGCGGTTGCCTTTTGGTGGTCAGCTTCGATCCAGCACTGGACCCGGCGGCGCTGGCCGCCTTCCGCTCCGCCTATGGTCTGGGAACCAACCAAGCGGTGCTGGGTCCTTACAGCGGCAAACTCGCCAACAGCGATGAACGCATTGAACTCAAACGACCGGACACGCCGGTGGCGAACGACGTGCCGTATATCATGGTCGAAGCCGTTCGTTATTACGACTCCGCGCCCTGGCCCGCCAACGCCGATGGCCGCGGCCCGTCGCTTCAGCGCGTCCATTGGTCCCTGTTTGCGGACGACCCTGCCAACTGGGTGGCCGCCCCGCCCACGCCGGGCTCACCGCCAGTCACAGACTCCGATGGAGATGGAATACCTGACGCTTGGGAAATCGCCCACGGACTCGACCAAGGCAATTTGGCGGACGCCGGTGAAGACCCTGATCAAGACGGCTTGACGAACCTGCAGGAATACCTGGCCGGCACCGACCCGAAAAACCCCGCCAGCGTCCTGAAACTCAACCTGCCGGCCGCCCGCGTGACGGACGGAACCAACGCCGTCTTCCAATTTCTGGGAGTGGCCGACAAGTCCTACAGTATTCAATACACCGACCGGCTGCCCGGCGGCTGGACGAACCTGATCCACTTCGACCCGCTGCCGGCCGGCGGCTTCCTGCTGGTCACCAACCAAGCCCCCCCGGGCACCGCGCAACGCCTCTACCGTGTCATCACGCCGCGTAGTCCGTAGCTTCTCAGGCAGGGATTACGCCCGGACGGCCAGCGCCCGCGGCGATTCAGGCCAGCCCCAGGTTTTGCAGGACCGCCCGGGTGGAAGCGGCTTTGTTCAAAGTGTAAAAATGAATCCCGGGGGCGCCTTCCCGCAACAGCTCGCGGCATTGCCGGGTGGCGTAATCAATTCCATATTGAGCGGCCGCCTGGTCGTCGGAGCGAAGCCGGTCCAGGTCCCGTTTCAAGTCCGCCGGCAGTTGCGCGCCGCACAACGCGATAAATTTCTCGATCTGCGCCGCGCTTAAGATGGGGATGATGCCCGGCACCAACGGCACCCGCACCCCCTTGCCGCGAAGATAATCACGAAACTCGAAGAAGTCCCGGTTGTCAAAAAAAAGCTGGGTGATCACAAAATCGGCGCCGCATTCGATCTTGGCGGTCAAATAATCCCAGTCGGCCTGTTTGCCGGCGGCGCAGGCGAGGTGGCCTTCCGGAAAACCGGCCACGCCCACGCCAAAATCCCCCTGTTGCCGGATGAACTTCACCAGTTGCCAGGCATATTCAAAGCCGCCGTCCACCGCCACGAACGGGCCGGCATTGCCCGTGGGATCCCCGCGCAAAGCCAGGATATTGCGCACGCCTACCGACCGCCATTGAGCCAAAACCTCGGCAATTTGCTCGCGGGTGGAATTGACGCAGGTCAGATGGGCCAGGGTGGTCAAACCGTGCTCGCGCTGCAAAGTCTCGACAATTTTCAAGGTTTTGTCGCGGGTGCCGCCGCCCGCCCCATAGGTTACCGAGCAATAATCGGGGCGCAACGCCAGCAGTTCCGGCAGCGTCCTGGTCAGCAGGTTCTTCTCGCCTTCGTCCGTCTTGGGCGGAAACAACTCGAAAGAAATCACCGGTTTTCCCGCCGCCCGCCGGGCGGCATAAATATCACCAATCAATCGCATCGGCGCGAAATATGCGGCGGGACCGCCGGTAATTCAAGTTGGCAGACAAAACATTTGGCGATTCTAATTGAAACCGGACGTTCCCTAAGGTTGGAATCGGGGCGGTGGCGATGCCATGAATTCAGGCCTGACCATCCATGTGGCCAGCGATTTCCACTACGCCGGACCGGCGGAGCGGAAACGCCGGGATTTCGAGTCGCAAGGCATCGCCAACCCGCTATGGCGTTTTCTGGCCCGGTTTTACCGCCGGTTCATCTGGCTGGCGGACCCCCTGGCCCACCACGCCCAGCTCGACCGTTTTCTCGCCGCCGCCGGTCCCGCCGACCTGGTGGTCGCCAACGGCGATTATTCCTGCGACAGCGCGTTTGTGGGGGTGAGCGACGCTGCGGCCAGGGAAAGCGCGGCCGAATGTCTGGGAAAACTGCGGGCCCGTTTCGGCGCCGGCCTGCTGGCCACTATTGGGGACCACGAATTGGGCAAACTCAGCCTTTTTGGCGGGGTTGGCGGTTTGCGACTTGAAAGCTGGCATTGCGCCACCGGCAATTTGGGGCTGGCGCCGTTTTGGGAGGCGCGGCGCGGGCGCATCGTCTTAATGGGGGTGACTTCGACCTTGATCGCGCTGCCGGTCTATGCGCGGGAAGCGTTGCCGGCGGAACGGCCCGCCTGGCAGCAACTCCGGGAGGACCACCTGGCCGCCATTCGCGCCGCTTTTACCCGCTTGCGCGAGGAGGATCGGGTGCTGCTGTTTTGTCACGACCCCACCGCCCTGCCGTTCTTATTGGAGGAGGAGGCCGTTTGCCGTCGCTTGGATCAAGTGTTGCTGACGGTGATCGGCCATCTGCATTCCGAAGCGGTCATGAAAGCCAGCCGTCTGCTCGCCGGCATGCCGGTCATCAACTTCCTCGGCAACACCCCCCGGCGCCTCTCCACAGCCCTGCGACAAGCCCGCGCCTGGCCGCGCTTCAAGGCGCGTCTCTGCCCGTCGCCCAGCGGCATTCAGTTGTTGAAGGATGGCGGTTTTCTGACTTTGACGCTGCCGGAGGAAAAAGAGCGCCCCCTGCGTGTCGAGTTTACGCGGCTGCCGTGGACTTAAAAACGGGACCCGCCAAATCTCTCGCTCGCCCGGCCGCTTATTTTTCGGCCGGCAAACAATTCAAGGGATTGAGCGGATAAAGGTCCAGGCGCCGGAAAAATATTTCCGCGCCGTTGGATTGCAGCAAAATGCGGCCCGCGTTAGGCGTCGCGTTCTGCCCCTCGAACACCGGCTGGCCATTGACCTTTAGCTTGATAAATCCCGCCTGGCAGATGATCTCCAGCGTGTTCCACTCACCATGCGGCTTTTCCAAATCGCCTTTGGCGTGGAATCCCAGTTTGTCCTCCCGCGGCAAATTGCCCGGTCGCAAAAAGGTGTCGTAACTGCGGCTTTTGGTGGCGCCGCCGGCAGCCGTCAACTTTGCCCCACCTAAAACCACCACATCCCCGGTCTGCCCCTCGGCAATCTGAATCTCGATGGATTTCATGGGGATGCCGTCCAAACCGACCCCATGCACGCTGATGCCGCTATTGCGGGCGCGTTCCTTGCGTGTTCCCCAAGTCAGGGTTCCCCATTTGTATTCCGCCACCAACCGGTAGTCCGAGTAAGTCAGGCGGGTCGCCAGGTATCCCTGGCGCTGGCCGCTGATCCGCAGCATCCCATTGGTGACGGAAAAGACGCCCAGCCGGTCGGCGTAAACGCCGTCCTTCTCGATCCATGAGTAAAAAGCGCCGAGGTCACGGCCATTGAAAAGCCGAACCGGTTTGCCCTTTTCCAGGCTATGGTCTTCCAACCAGCGATACAGACGGCTGACCTCGAGGTTCTGGCGCCACGCGTCAACCCGGTTGGAATCGGCGCCCAAAGAGCGCAACCATTCGTAAAAACGCTCCTGCGGTTCGCTGCCCGGGCCGAGGGAGAGCGACGGCGCGGCGGGCGCATTGGTGACTGCGGCGCCGGGTTGATTGGCGGCGGCCGGCGCGAGTTCTGCCGGCGCTTCCCCCCCGATGCCTCGGGTGACGGCGGCCACCAAAGCACAACCCGCGCCAAACAACCGAATGATTTGCCAAACACGCAACCCGATTCCGTTCATACACTGATGAGTGCTTGGGATAGACGACACATGCCCCCTCACCCTGCCCTCTCCCCCCAGGAGGGGAGAGGGAGAACGTCGCCCACGGTGACCAATTTTGTGTTGCATCCCGGAGATCATACAGTAAGTGGTCAGGGTTTGGCTGATTCCGCCGCTTCCAAACGCAAGTCGTCGAAACGGATCGGCGTCCCGGCATACGGGCACCCCCAAACCGAAGGGCGTCCCGGAGCGCTCAGGTTTCTCTCCTCCAAGGCAATCGTCCATTCTTTGGGCTCGGCCTCCCCCTGCACCCAGGCCTTGCCCTCCACCTTGAAGACCCCCTCCTGCGCCTGCCGGATTTGCAGTTTCAAAAAAGTCCAGGCGCCGGATTTCCAGGCATAAGGAACCGCCGCCGCCACCGTTTCCCCCCGATAGATCTCCAACTTGCCTTTGCCGGGAGAAACTTGCAGTTTGTAGCCGCCAATGCCGTTGAGTCCCGCGGCAAAAGTGGGATAACGGCGGCCTTTGCCGGTGCCGAAAAAACGGGCGATGACCACGATGTTGGACCCCTCGCTGGGGCCAAATAAAACGCCGTAAGTCTCAAGCGGCGCGCCAGGCAATTCCAGGAATTTTTCCCCGCCCTCCGCCTTTACGGCGAAGCCGCCGTCAATGAGCATGAAATCGTCGGGCAGCTTGTCGAGTTCCGCCTGCTGAAAATTATTTTCGTAAAGCGGCTTGGTTTGGGCGGCGAGCGGCATGGCTGCGGCCAGCAGCGCCAAGGCGCAGAGGAGAAAGCGGCCCAGCCCGGCATGTACCGGCGGGCGCGGCGAAGGACGATTTCCCTTAACACCTTGCTTTAGCAAGGTGTTGATAGAGGCGGGGGCCGCCGCAACGGTTTCGAGCGTTTGCCAGCGTGAGGAAACCGTTGAAACGGTTGGGTGGTTCGCCAGCCTTGGCGCCACCCCGCTGAAGCGGGGTGTTAATGAGATTCCGGCTTCAGCCAACAGCTCGGTTTTGCAGTTTGCGATTTTCATTTTTAATTTTTTCCGTCACTCGTTCCGCAGCGCGTCCGGCAAGCGTCCGCGCAAAGCCGCCCGCGCGGCCAGCCAGGTGGATGCCAGCCCCAAGGCGAGGACGCCGCCCAGCGTCGCGCCCAGCGAACCATAAGGTATCTCGTTGCCCGGCGTCAGCAAGGCGGGGGAAACCGCCACCAGCGCCGCCGCCACTCCGATGCCCAGACCCAGCGCCAGCAACAGGCCGTGCTCCCGCGCCGCCAGCCGCGGCAGCGCGTCCCGGCTAAAGCCAACCGCCAGCAGCAGCGCCAGCTCGGCCCGGCGCTCCAACAGGTTGCGCAGCACCACCACGCCCAGGCCGGCGCTGCCCAGCAGCAAGCCCAGTCCGCCCAAAACCCGGAAGGTGTTCAAGTAAGTGTTTTGCACCGCGTTGAACTGTGCCAGCCGCCGGACCGTCGGCGTCAGCTCCAGGCCCATGTTTTGCAAGGCGCGCGTCAGCGTGGCGCTCACTTCCGTTACCCGGTTGGACGGCGCATCCAACAACAAGATTCGATGGCCGCTCTCGCCAGGAAACAGCCGGGTGAACTCCGCCTCGTCAATCAGCAGGTTGCCTTGCAGGATGGAGTTGGCGACTCCCGCCACCAGCCGCAGCTTGAAGGCGCGCCCTTGGTCATCAGTATAATCAAGAGCGCCACCGATCTTGCTGCCCAGCGCCCATTGAATGGAAGCGGCGTCGCCGATGGCGGCGATTTCTCCCGGCGGCAGTTTATTGAAAGACCGCTCCAGAAGCCTCCAGCCTTGGGAACGATCGGCGCCCTTCATAACCCCGGCGAACGTAAACGCGCCGCGCTCTTGCAAGAGTGCCGGCTTGACGCCCAGCAACCGGGGCCTTTGGGCCCGGTTCAAGTTCAGGCAGCTTGCCTCGTCGCCTTCCCGCACACGCATGGCCACCACCGACACACCGGCCAGGTCTTTTTCATCCAAACCGTAAAAATCCCGGCCTTCCGCCGTGTTCAGATCGCGCAGCACTGGCAGCGTGCTTTCACCCCAAAGCGCAAACCCGCCGGTGCCCGAAGCGCGCCGGGCCGCGTCGCGATTGGCGTCGAGCTGAAACACGCCGATCGCGGCAATGATAAAACTGCCGCACGCCAGCAGGGTGACCGTGGCCAGGCTGCGGCCCCGGCGGCGGGCGCAGCCTCGCCAGCTCAAGCGGCCAAGGGTCAGCCGGGTACCGTCATCACCGCCTTGGGCAGCCCGGCCAATCCACCAGCGGCAAAGCCCGATCAACGACCCCAGCAAAAGCGCGCCCGCGCCGAAGAACAGGCCGGGATTGGCCGCCTGGCCCGCAGCAAGGGCGCCACCCACCATTCCCGCCGCGACAATTAACCCGCCCAGGGACATCCAGGGCCATTTTGCCAGGCGCGGAGCAAGCACCGGCTCACTTCCCTCGGGCATAGGGGTTCCCCATTGGCTAGACAGGAGTTCGGTGGCCGGCTGCCGGCCGATCTGGCGAAGGACCAGCCAGAGCGAAAAAATTGCGGCGAGGACTCCGGCCACGAAACCGATGGCCAGGCTTGGCACGGTCAGGTGAAAAGAAAGCGCGGTGATGCCGGTGGCGCTCTGCCAAGAGGTGGTCAAGCCATGCAACATGGCTTGGGCATAAAACAGGCCGCCCACCACCCCAACGGCCGAGCCCAGAACGGCCAGCGCAACGCCTTCGGACAGGAACAGCCGGCGCACACGCCCCGGGGTGAAACCCATGGCCAATAAAACTCCGGCCTCGGCCAGCCGCTGCTCAATCCCGAAGCGAAACAGCAGCGCGGTGAGAATCAGCGCGGCCAGGATCAGGAAGAAGCTGAAACCAATGAAAAGTCCGCCGAAATCCTGGGACTGATCGGCCGCGGCCAAAGCCTGTTGGCGAACATTCTCGAACCGCAAGCCGAGTTGGCCCGGAGCCAATTGGCTCAGGATCCGTTTTTCCAGCTCGGCGCGAAACTCGGGGGCGGCTTGGCCGACTGGCACGGGAAACCGCAGGGCGGTCAGGTTGCCGTAGCGGTTACCCCACATTTTTTGCCCGGCAGCCAGCGTGACGAACGCCTTCGGAGTCCCCCGGTATTGTTTCCAGTATTGGTCATCCGGATCGCGGATTTTGTGGACGAGCGGAAAACCCGCGTCCCAATCGCGCGTGCTCTCCGCCTTGGCGATGCCGGGGAACTCCGGCATCAGCGTGCGATCGGCCAGCGGAGAATCCATCGGGACCACCGCGCGGACCTTGAAGAAATTGGTGTGCTCCGCCAGTTGGACTCCGGAGTCCGCCTGAAAATAGGCGAGGGAGATTTCCGCGCCCGGCCCGATGCGCAGATCATCCGCCAGCCATTGGCTGATGAGGATCTCGTTGTCGCGCAGGTCGGCGGGCAACAGCGGCGCGGGCAGGGCGGCCACCATGCTGTAAGGAGTAATGTTGGTCCCGGCGCGCAGCAGGTTGACCAGGTAGGTCAGAACTGGCTGTGCGCCGCCGGCCGAAGCCAGAGCCGCCTGGGCCAGCGGTTCATCCAGGAACACGCGCGAGGAAATCAATTCGATGGTGTTCCGGCCGGACAATTCGCGGAGTTCCGCCTGGGCATCGGCCAGTTGCCAATGTTGGGCCAGTTGCTGGTTGGCGATAGCGGCCAGGTCGCCTTTGTAAAAGCCCCGGATACCCAACCACTGGCTCACCAGCAGCAGGTTGGCGCGGTTGGTTTGCTGGGTCAGCTCCTGCAATTGGGAGAGGTTGACGAAGGCGTTGTAGGCGGCGCTCTGGTTGGCGCGCAGGCTGAAGCGGCCTAGCTCATCCTCGCCAAGGATGGCATGGACTTTCACCCGCCATGCCACCTCCGCATCGCTTTTGGTGGAGATGGTTGCTTCCCGCGCCAGCGCGGAAGGTTTTTTGAAGCGCAGGATCACCGTCTCGCCGGGGGCGGAAATCCCCAACTGGTCGGCCAGGGCGCGGTTGAGGGCCACGCTGTCGCGAGGGATTTCTTTGGGCGCCGCCGGACTGTTGTGCATTTCCGCGAAATCTGTTCCGATCCCCAAAACCTGCACCCGATTGGCGCGGGCGTTCTGGTTTTGGGAAGCGGCCATGCCGGGCAACACGAGCACGGCGGCGCACGAGGTTTTCGCGTGAGGCCGGATTTCCCGGGCCAGGGAATCGCGAAACAGGCGGTCGTTGGCCTCGAGTGCCAGGCCGATTTTGCCCAAGCGGGCCAGCGCCATCTCGCGCAGACTGCCGCGCACCGAATCGCCGACGATCAGCGCGCCAGTCAACGCCGCCCCGCCGATCATCGCCCCCAGCAATACCCCGAGGTGCGATCGCCAGTGAAATCGCAGGCTGCGGCGAATGAGCGTGTGGAGGGTGATCATGGTTGGTAAACGTGCCGGATGTTCGAGCCCGACGGGTTCTTTGCCGGCGCGCCAGCGTCATGGAGTGCGGCAGCCCCCTGCCGCTTTCGACTCAGCCAACGCCGTTGAATGATCGCCCAGCCGTCGCCTCTCCAAGGGCGCCCTTGGCAAAGCGGTAGAGGGCTGCCGCTTTCGCCAGCTAATTTGCCCTTGCCGTTTTTCATTTTGCGATTGGCAATTGCCGCTCCACCAGCCGCCCATCCCGCAATTCCAGCACCCGTCCCATCATGGCGGCCAAGTCCAAAGCGTGCGTGACCACGACCAAGGTGACTTTCTCCTCCCGGTTCAATTCCACCAGCAGTTGTCCCAGCGATTCCGCCGCAGCGCGGTCCAGCGCGCCCGTCGGCTCGTCGGCCAGGAGCAGCCGGGGCTGGTTGATCAGGGCGCGCACCACCGCCACCCGCTGCCGCTCGCCGCCGGAGAGTTGACCCGGCCGATGCCCGAGGCGCCCGCTCAACCCCACGCGTTCGAGCAGTCGGGTTGCCCGCTGCTCTTCCGCCTCAGTGGCTCGGCCCGAAGGCCCGGCCAAAGTGGGCACCAGGACGTTTTCCCAGACGGTGCAATGCGGCAGCAGATGATGGGCCTGGAAGATCATGCCGATCTTCTGCCGCCGCGCCGCCGCCAGGCCGGCTTCATCCAGAGCCGATAAATCCTCCCCTTCGAGCCATACCCGGCCCGCCTCGGGCCGGTCCAAGGCGCCCATCAAATTCAACAGGGTGCTCTTGCCGGAGCCGGACGGCCCCACCACCGCCAAGCTCTCACCCGCCGCCAACTCCAGGCAGACTCCGCGCAGCACCGCCAACCGCGGCCCACCCTGGGCCGCGGCAAAGGTCTTGACCACCCGCTCCAACTTCAAAAAGGACGTTGCCTCTGCCATGCCGACATCTTGAGGGTGAATCCTTGACAAGTTAAGCTGATTTTTCCGCCTGCCCGTTGCATCATGGAAAAAAGACACCGGGAGAAGAGCGTCGTCAACTCACGGCCTTTTGTTCGCTCCGAGTGTATAATGGGTGTCAATCCCCCCCCTGCGGGGAGAGTGCCCTTCGGGCGGTGGAGCGTAGCGGTAAGTCGCCCCAGCGACTTACCGCGTAGCGCAACCGCCCGAAGGGCGGGGGGCG
>Ga0101944_10001274_pt1 | contig 54755 bp, 45 predicted proteins | sample DewCreD2012metaG_FD_75245 | JGI IMG/M metagenome (GOLD analysis project Ga0101944, IMG submission 75245) | Hot spring sediment bacterial and archeal communities from British Columbia, Canada, to study Microbial Dark Matter (Phase II) - Dewar... ...
GGACGGGTGCGCGTGGCTGGTTCGGTGACAGAAATGGCTGCCTGGCTGAAATCTGGCGAGGTGGACCTATATTTTGACAGCGTCTACCCAGCCCTGTTGGTCAGTGAACAGAGCGGGGCTCAGTTGGTTCTGCGAGGCTGGCAGTTTGGCAGGCCGGAATCCCAGGCAGTGATTTTTGCCAGCCGCGGCAGCGGCCTATCGAGCCTGGAAGATTTGCGCGGGAAAGTGGTTGCGATGCGCGCGCCGGAATCAACGGCTGGATTTTTCCTCCCGTCCGTTTACCTGGTTGAGCACGGGCTGTTCCTGACCGGAAAAAGCAGTTATTTTGACCCTGTGTCCCCTTCCGAAGTGGGATTTGCGTTTAGCGGCAGCGACCAGGATACGCTCCGGGCTGTCATCGGCGGCTCGGCGGCTGCCGGGGCCGTAGATGATTATCACTATGATATCGTTTTCTCTACAGGCGCGACAGAACAATTAGTAGAACTGGCACGCACCGAAAAAATTCCCCGCCAGGTGGTGCTTGCGGCTCCTGGCTTGGATGTGGAATATGTCTCTGTGCTGACTCAATTTTTGACAAACATGCACACCTCCGACGCTGGCAAAGCAGCGCTCGATGCTTTCAATACCAGCCGGTTTGAAGGATTCCCATCCACAGGCGATGCCGCAACCGCGCGATTGCGCGAGATGCTTTCGATTGTGAAAAAGATACCTTTGCCGTAGCGAAACAAACTCAGATTTTGTTTGAACAGCGCAAGTATTAACTTGCGCTGTCTTTGTTGTGCGCCCAGCATGGGCGTTGACTAGAGAGTGAAAGGCCCTTATGGAGGTTGATTGCACCAACCATTAGCCAAGAGCAAGGGCATCACTGCGAGGTGGTGTCTGGAGGAAGCTGGCGGCAAACTTGCGGTTTGAGGAACACAAAGCGTGTGTGAGGCAGTCGAAACCGGGCGAGTTGGCAACAGACAACGAAGCCCAATGCAATCAAGGGTTTAGGCAGTAAACGCGCCAAATGCGCAGGGAAAGTCAACGTTCTTACCTGGGGAGACCTGCCATTAAACCAGAAAACAGGGAACCCTGATTGAGAAATCAGGCTGAGTTGGCAGGGGTCAGCCGAGGCCATAGTACCGAGAGAGAGTTTTTTTCGGGAAGGGCTGAACAATGAAAGGATAAGTACAGTGAGCAGCTTGCGGAACGAACAAGGAAGGCAGAAACTTTCGGATAGAGAGACTGGTGAACCAACGCAACAGGTGAAGCCTGAGGGCGAAGTTCAGAGTGCCGAGCCGTTCCCAGCGCGAGACGATGGAAAATCCGACGAAAGCGACGGGTTGAGCCTGTCGAAACCGGTGTGGGAAGCGGTGTTTGCGAGAGCGAACCTGTTTGCCGCGCTAAAGCGAGTAGAGAGCAATAAGGGAGCGGCAGGGGTAGACGGGATGACCGTGAAAGAACTGCCAGCATACCTGAAAGCGCACTGGTTGGAAGTACGCGATGCTCTCGAAAGTGGGAAGTATCGGCCAAGCCCGGTACGGCGGGTAGAGATACCAAAGCCGGACGGCGGGGTAAGGCAGTTGGGCATCCTGACAGTGCTAGACCGGCTTATCCAACAAGCCATCGCGCAAGTGCTGACACCGATGTTTGAGATGGCGTTCTCACCGAATAGCTATGGGTTTCGGCCTGGGCGGAGCGCGCATCAAGCCGTAGAGCGAAGCCAGGAGTACATCCGAGAAGGCTACGACTGGGTCGTGGACATAGACTTGGAGAAGTTCTTTGACCGGGTCAACCACGATATGCTGATGGCAAGAGTGGCGCGAGTGGTGAAAGACAAGCGAGTGCTGAAACTCATCCGTGCTTATCTGGAAAGTGGAGTGATGTTGAACGGGGTAGTGATGGACACAGAAGAAGGCACGCCGCAAGGTGGGCCGCTGTCGCCGTTGCTCTCGAACATCATGCTGACCGACTTGGATAGGGAGTTGGAGGAGCGAGGCCAAAAGTTTGTGCGCTATGCGGATGACTGTAACCTCTACGTGACACCTGCCCTGGCGGGCGGTGCCAGGGAAACAGAGAGAGCCGGAGAGCGGGTGCTGGAAAGCGTGAAGCAGTATTTGGAGAAGAAGTTGAAGCTGAAAGTGAACCCGAAGAAGAGCAAGGTAGAACGCGCGACGCGGGCGAAATTTCTGGGGTTCAGTTTCTGGAAACGGAAGGGTGAAGTGTTTATCCGGTTGGCGAAGCGCACGAAAGAGCGATTTGCGGAGAAGATACGCTACCTGACGAAGCGGACGCGCTCAGGGAAGATGGAAGACATCGTGAGCGAGGTCAACCGATACACACGAGGTTGGATAGGTTACTTTCGACTGGCAACCACGCCAAGTGTGTACCAGGAAATGGACGAATGGATAAGGCGGAGGCTGAGACAGATACAGTGGAAACGCTGGAAACGTGGGAGAACGCGCTATCGGGAACTGGTAAGACTTGGTGTCCCCCCGAAACGAGCCGCGCTTGGAGCAGTTGGCACAAGTCCCTGGCGCATGTCCCATAGTCCCATAATACATGAAGCCCTGAGCAACGCCTTTTGGCGCAACACAGGGCTTGAAAGTATTACCGAACGATACAACCAATTCCGTTATTCTCATTGAACCGCTCCGCTTTGCGTGCGGACCCGCATGTCCGGTGGTGTGAGAGGGAGCGGTTAGCCGCCGCTCCCTACTCGATTATAAACGGGTGCTAATTTTGAGGTAAAGGCACCTTTCGAACAACTCAATAGAACTTTTTAGTCAGTCAAATTTCACATCCTGCACATGGCGGGTCTCTACCGATTTGAGAATCGCATCACAAACGAGCGCGTTGATATACCCATCATAAAAGGTTGCGCCGTGCGGAGCAATTTCCTTGTCGTTGACGATGCAATCGAGCAGGTGGGCAATTTCATGCACAAAGGTGTGCTCCCAGCCGATGATGTGACCATGCGGCCACCAGTGTGACATCCAGGGGTGGTTGGATTCACTCACCTGGATGGTTCGAAAACCTTGCAGTTCCGGGCGGGTTTCATCGACTTCATAAACTTCCAATTCATTCAGGCGCTGCAAGTCAAAGCGCAGGCTTCCGCGCTCGGCATTGATTTCGAGACAATTGTAGTTTTTGCGTCCGGTGGCGAAACGCGAGGCTTCTATGCTGCCAATTGCACCGTTCTGGAATTCGACCACTGAGACAAAAGCATCATCCACAGTGACGGGGGCGCTGCCAGTCCCTTCCGGAAGATGTCGTTCCGGGATAAAGGTGCGGGTGAGGGCGCTGACGGAGTTGATCTCGCCCACCAAGTAACGCGCCAGGTCAATGATGTGCGCTCCCAGGTCACCCAAGGCCCCACTGCCAGCCAGGTTCTTGTCCATCCGCCACACAAAAGGCAGGTTGTAGTGCGGAAGCAGCCACTCTTGCAGGTAGACTGCACGAAAATGGTAAATACGCCCTAGCATTCCACTTTCGATGATTTGTCGCGCCAAGCGGATGGCGGGAACGAAGCGATAATTGAACCCAACCATGTGCTTCACCCCAGCCCTGGTAACAGCATCGAGCATCGCTTTGGCTTCCTCGGCATTTCGGGCTAGGGGTTTTTCACAAAGCACATGCTTGCCCATTTGAGCGGCGAGGATGGTTGGATTGGCGTGCAGGTCATTAGGCCCGCCGTTGTCGAAAAGTTGGATGCGCTCATCGGCCAGCATGGCGCGCCAATCAGTATAGTAGGTTTCGTAACCATAGCGGTGAGCGGCATCAGCAACCTGGGATTCGGGGAGACCACACACAGCCGCCAGACGGGGGATGGCGGGCGGCGGGTAGAGCATGTAGGGGATTTTTTTATAGGCGTTGGTGTGCGCTTTGCCCATAAAAGCATAACCGAGCATGCCAATCCCAACCTGTGGGATAGGTTGGTTCGAGGCGGAAGCAGTCATCGCGTTGAAGGTGGTTTTGGTCATGGCTATTTCTCCACGGAAGTTGATAGGGTAATTTCTGCCAGGTGTTTCATTTCGTGGTCGGCAAGGGCGCGGTCATAAACAGCCAGCCCGCCAAGCAAGCCGCGATACCAGTTGCCCATTTCGCCGTTGCGGTGGACTGCGCCCACCGTGAAATCGGCCTGGGCGTTGAACAACTCTCCTCCGGTGTAAGGAAACGGATTAAGTCCGGGGTTTTCATCAAAGATGCCGTCGAAGTAGGAGCGGGCAAACTGCCCATCGAAGGTAAATCCAACCAGGTTCCATTTCAAAAACGGAACGGGTGTTTTGCCCGCCGCCACATCTTCACAGTAGCGCCGCCCGGCAGTGGGGCCGCCCGTCTGCGAAACGTGGCCGCTGACGTTATCGGGCGCGCCGCCGGTGATGATGATGTTCAGGAACAGGCAGTATTGGCGTTGCGCCTGGGTCTCGTTCCAGATGCCCGCAATTGCCTCGGGCGGCGGGGGTTCGCCTGGCCATTCATTCACTTGGCGATAGCGGTTAATCCAGGCGAGTACCGTTACGGCAGAATTTTCTCCATAGCGATGCAGGGCGGGACAATCAGCGTAAGGAATTTCCAGCCAGGTCTGGCGGGAGAGCCAGATAGATTGGGGCCCAAAAATCCCTTCGGCGGTTCGAAAAATGGGGCCGTTGCGCTCTTGCAGGCGGTACGGATAGGGGCCTTTGGCAGTCAGGTCAGCCCCCGGCGGGCCTTGAAAATCCCAAAACGAAATTAAACCAGGCAGGTCGAGTGGCGAAAGGGTCATGAGATTACTCCAGGCGGCAGGAAAAATTGTGGAAGGTAAGCGCGATTGGTTTCCAGCAGGTCATGCAAAACGTTTTTCGCGTGTTCCAGTTTGGGCCCAAGCGGGTGGACGATGATCGCCGCTTCCCATTCGGGGTGTTCTTGCCTGGCGGATTCTCGCAGCCAGGCTTCCAGGACTTGCGGCCAAACGTCTTCTCCGTCCAGCGTGAGTCCGTAATGCCAGGAGAGATGATTCAAACCCAGCGTTTTGAGTTCGGCGCGGGCGGGGTCAATGGGCGCGGATGAATCTTTTTGAAGCAGTTCGAGAAAGCCCATTTTAGCGTTGAAAGGAACGTTGCACACGCCCACCATTGCGATGTCGGGCGCGTAACGGTTGAGCGCTTCGGTGACCAGCCCCGACGGGTTGGTGAAGTTAATCAGCAGCGCGTCTTTTGCCGTCTCGCGGATGTCTTTGGCAATGCCCAGCATGACGGGGATGGTTCGCAGGGCTTTTGCCATGCCGCCGATGCCTGTCGTCTCCTGTCCAATCAGTCCGTGTCGCGCGCCGAGATATTCGTCTGCGAGGCGGGCTGGCATTTGCCCCACGCGGAATTGGGCGCAGACATAGGACGCGCCTGCCACCGCTTCGCGCTGGTTGGCAGAAAGCGTCACCTTGAAAGGTTCGCCTTTGGCTTTGACCATGCGCCGGGCAAAGCCGCCCACGATGTCGAGACGCTCCTTGTCTATATCCATCAGGCAGAGTTCGCGGACGGGGAGCTGCTCGACGCGGGCGAGAAAGCCGTTGATGAGTTCGGGCGTGTACGTCGAGCCGCCGCCGATGACGGTGATTTTCATGTTGATTCCTTTTCGTCGGGCGAGATTAACGTCGCGCCACAAGCGCAAACGCTTCTTCCTTCTGCTTCCAGCCCGCGCGAATTCGGCGCAGCGTCTCGCCCCAGGGGCGGATTCCGCTCAGGGCGTCTGCGGCTTCCACAGAGCAGGCGCCCACCCCCAGCGCGGCTTGAAGCGTTTTGGCGGGAGACATATCCCGCAGAAACGCAGAGAGAAATCCCGCGATGGTGGCGTCGCCTGAGCCTGTCGTCCCCGCCACATCCACTTGATAGCAAGGCTGCCAGGCTTCGTAATTTCCCCAGGCGGTCAGGTACGTTGGGCGGGCTTTCCCCAGCCCCTGCAAGACATCGGCGGGGGCAACGCGCAGATACAAACCGCGCTCGCCCAACTTGATGACTACGATTTTCGCGCCCAGCGTCAGCAGTTCATCGCTGATTTCGTGGAGCAGTTCGGGCGTCAGCGGGGAGCGCTGGTCTTTGCCGAGCATGTAGAGAATTTCATCGAGACTGGGTAAAAAAATGTCGGTGTGTGGAAGCGTGTTTTGCAAAATGGTTTTCCAGTCCGCGCGTCCTGCCGCCGAATGCGGGTCGGGCAGCGCCATATCGAGCGATGTGGTGAGACCGAGCGATTTGACGCGCCGAAAGAGTTGCGCCAGTTCCGCGCCGTTGTTGGCATACATCCGCGCCATGAGCGGGGGATAGCCAAAATGAAAGAGACGCGCTTCTCGAACATCGTCATCACGCACATCGGCGGATGTGAAATCATCGTTCGAGCCTGGGTGATGCAGAATGCAACGGTCAACGCCAGGCGGGTTGAGAATGATGGAATAGGACGTGCTGCTTGCCGCGTCCGCATGGATTCCGTCAGCCAGGGCGGGGGCGTGGTCTGCAATCATTTGTTTGACTATGCGCCCCAATGGGTCCGCGCCGACTTTGGCGAGCAGGCGGGTTTCAATCCCCAGCCGATGGAGCGCCAGTCCCGTGTTCGAGACCGCGCCGCCCGTCGAGACCTTCGCCGCGCCTATCTCTACCAGTTTGCCTGGCTGGACGATGGAATCGAGTCCGCTGGCGGCGCGGCTGGCAAGGTTGGGGATGATGTCGAGACAGATGTGTCCTGCCATGACGGACTGGGTCATAAGAGTTTCCTTCTATGCTGAAAAATATCTCTCGAACTCAATGACCTGCTCATTGAGATATAAAACGCCGCGCACATGTTCTGGCAATTGAATTTCGCAATGCCAGCCGTCTGTCTCTCGGCGGAAAGCGGCGCGGATTTCTCCTTGTGGGTGGATGAGGACGCCTTCGGCTCGGGTCAAATCGCCCAGGTGTGGAGCAATTTCCACGCGGGCAAACCCTGCTTCGGTGGGGCGAATGCCTAAAAGGGTGGCGAAGTAGTGATAAAGCGGATGAGAACTCCAGGCGTGGCAGTCGGAACGGCAGGGTTCCAGTCCTTCGAGTGGGGTTTTTAGCCCGATTTCCACCATTTCTGTATGCCAGCGGCGCAGTTGTTTGAGAATCAGGTCATCCAGATTAAGCAGGCGATAGGCTTCCAGCAGGTAGTGCAGGAAATAATAACTGGCGCGCTGAAGCTCGGCATGACGCAAGCCTTCTGCAATGTGGGGGAGTTGGTCTGGCGGCAGTTGGCGGCTGAGAATGGCAAACACCTGCGGGTGTTCTGAATAGGATGTGTGGGCAAGGTCATCCGCGAAAAGTCGGCGGGCTTCATTCCAAAAGGCGGATTGTCCCGCCTGCGCCAATGTTGCGCCCCAACGGGTGTAATGCGCCGCCAGTTCTACTTCACCGAGACAGGCTTCCAGGTCAGCCGCCATGCTCAAGGCATAGACCAATTGCCAGTGCAGCGTGGCGCTCACGCCATAGACGGCATTGGGCGGAATACCCGCGCCTTCGTTGCCCCAACTGTTTGTCCAATCTATGAAGTTCCAGCCTTCTGGGGCATGGAGCAAGCCGTCTTCTCGGACGTTGCGGCGGAAGGCTTCCAGCGTGGAGCGCATTCCAGGGAGCAAAGCCCGCACAAGGTCTGGGTTGTTGCGCCAGTGGGCGTAATCCCACAACATGCCAATCCAATACAGGGAGAACGGGGCAATCAACATGGGATAGCGGCTAGGATATTCTGCCAGCAGGAAACCTGTGGGCTGGCGCGAAGCGTCCAACAGACGCAGGGCTTTGCGAGTCAGGCGGTCATCGCGCGTTATCATGGCATGGCAAAGGACTTGCAAACGCGAGTCGCCGATCCACTGCGCTTCTTCGTAGTAGGGGCAATCGAAAAATATCTCGCCAGCGTTCACTTGCAAGCCGCGAATGAGAAGCGGCAGCGTGGCAGTCAGGCGCGGGTCATCACAATCGAACCTGCTTTCCATCTCCAGCGGGTAGCGACATTCTTCCAGAGTCAGGCGGTGCAGGGTAACGGGTTCTTCGGCTACAGCGATAACCAATTCGACGTACCGCCCTGCCTGCCACCAAAGCGTGGCGTAACGAGCATTGGATTTGCCATCCAGCAAAAATTCGTCTGCCACTGTTGGCAGGTACTTTCCTGCCAATTCGTCGCGATGTCCTTTGATATGATTTTCACAGTCAGGGGTCAGGTAAGGCGACTCAGCCCAGCCCAGACGGATGAGAGTTCCTTGTCCGCCAGAGACGGTCAGTTCAGGATAGGCGGTGACGTAATTTTGCAGGTCAAAAATGACGCGGCGGATGGCGTGTGGCGGAAGCGTGATTTCAATTTTGCCTGCTGCAAAGTCAGACCAATTTTCGCCCGTTTCATTTTTCCCTTCGACAGGCAAAGGGACGTTATGCGTATCGGCAGAAATTGGGGCAGTGACCGAACGCAGGACACCCAACGGAAAGGGGGCGCTCATCATGGACGGAAGGGCAGCGGGCTGCATTCGACGCTGGCGAAACATCATCCAGTCTCGAATCTGATCACGAGCGAGAGCGACGCGGCGGGCAGGCTGCCAATTAAATTCGTTCAGACTTTCTGCCCTGGGAAACGGGCGCGAAACGCGAAACCGCGACCCGCGCGAATACAAGGTAGTGACATTTGTTTGTTCCAGAAGTTCCCAGCCAGGCAGCGAAGCTGTTTCCCAATTCCCCAAACCCGTGCTAAGGGAGAGATATTCGCCTTCCGCCGCAAACAGGAACCCAGGTTGAACGCTCATTTGCGGGCCTGGAGCAAATCTCCCAAAAGACCAGACCACTGCCCAGATGACGTGAGCGCCTGTGGCAAGTTCCAGGTCATACGATTCGTAAAACCAGTGAAGTGGTTCGCCGCGCTCCGAACCGCGTCCCAGTCGCTCATTATCAAGAAACAAAATATACCGCTCATCCGCGCTGACATGACAGCGCAAGCGGACAGGCATGTCAAATTCCACCCGCAGACGATAGACAGTGAAAAAAGGAGTCTGTCCTGCGGCGGGGCAATCTACCCACCAAGCCGGCCATGCGGTTTGTTCATTCCATTTGGCGGCAGGGTTGGGAGCGAAAGGGGGAGTTTCAGGAAAAACGCGCATATTATCCAATCAAATGCTTCACAATCAGCATATCCAATTCTTCGTAATCGCGGGCGGCGCGCAGTTCTTCCACTTTTGCCGCATTGAGCGAGCGGGCCAGTTCCACCAGGCGCAGGAAGAAGGCGCGGCTGTTGCGGAGATGCTTGGTGGATGTTTCCTTCGATTGAGTCCGCAGGGCTTTCACATCCAAGCCGATGAACTCGCCGTTCTGCCCATAGCCCGCGCGTTCCAACACCCAAACCTGATTGAAGGCGCGGCGGATATCCACCGCCCCGAAAGATTTGTCTTCGTCAAATTTTAGTCCGTTTTGGTCGTTGAGATGGACCGACCAGAGTTTCTTGTGATAGAGCGCATAAGCCATTTCATCCGATGGGTCAAGCCCCGCCAAAATTGCGTGCGCCGATTCGATGAGCGTTCCCACGCGGCTGGGGTCAATCGTCAGGCTGGCGAGACCGAGAAAATGCCCCGTCGTCGGCACATAGGCGGCGTCCATCGGCTCGTTGGGTTTCATCTCGCCCAAAATGCGGATGTCCTTATCGTACTCAAGCACGGCGTTCATCCACTCGACCAGCCGCCCCACCGCAGCGATGGGGTCTTTCGCTTCGCGCATGTACGTCCCTTCGCGGGCGGGCCACAGCACCAGATTGTTCGTCCCCATGATGCGGGCAATGTCAATGGCGCGTTTCGTCCGTTCCAGCGCATACTGCCGCGCTTCGGCGGAGTTGGATGTAATCGCGCCATCAATCGTCAGCGGGTGTTCCCACAAGCGCGGGGCAATAAACTCCGCCGTCAGCCCGCGCTCGTTGAGCCGCGCGCGCATGGCTTTGGCTTCGGCTTCCTGCTGGCTCCAGGGCGCGTCCGCATTCGAGACCACATCGTCGTCGTGAAACTGCACGCCGTCGAAGCCGAGCTGCTTGTAGAATTCCAATTTTTCGGCAAAGGAAAATTCATCGCGCACGGGCGGACCAAACGGGTCTGCGCCTGTGTGGATGTTCCAGGGACCGAAGGAAAAGCGATAGGTGGTGGGCATGGGATACTCCTTTTGAATGCAGAATGATGAATGCGGAATGATGAATGCCACATTTACCCCGCCAGGCCCGCGACTTGGGCGGATGAGCGTTGTTTCAGGTAATCTTCCATCTTTGGCTGAATTTTTAGGGGATGGATAACCTGCTCGACGATGGAGCGGGTCCCCGCGCAGCCCAGCCGCTCGAACAGCATATCGAACTGCGCTTCCCACGCCGCCGATAACTGGTCTTTGACATCCGTCGGCAGATTCCACGCTGATTCTTTGAACGGCGCCAGCGCGTGCATTTGGGTATTGTGATGGAATTGCTCGTCGGTCATCTCTGGCTTGCGTTCGGCGGCGAGATTCTCGTCCAGCCAGGCGAACATTTCGTTTTTCAACGCAACGGGGATATTTTTGTAGAACGTGGTCATGAACGCGGTGGCAAGGTGGACTTCCAGCGCGCCATGCGAGACGAACTGATTGAAGTGTTCAGGCGGCAGGGTGGACGCGCCATGCTGCACCGCGCCGCCCATGCCGTATTCCGCGCGCGCAGCTTGCCCCAGGTTTTTCAGCGCGTCGAAATCAATATTCACCTTTGCCATCGAACCATTGGGCAGCGGGATTCCGCCGTGCGCCGTGCCTGTGTGAATGCTGACCTTGCTCAACCCAGGCTGATGGGGCGCAAAGCGTTCGTTGAACTGATTCATGTAAGCGCGAAGTTCTTCCAGCGTGGAGACATGCCCGCCCACTTCGCCAATCTCCCCGCCGATGGAGACGGTGACGCCCCGCGGCTGAAGTTCGCGGACGTGCGCCGCCAACTCCGCCGAAAGCGCGGCGTTGAGCGTTTGCTGTTCTGTCACGGTCGGCTTCGATAAATCCACCAGGGTGCTGGTGTCCACGTCAATATTAAAGTAGCCCGCCGCGAGCGCTTGTGTGATGAGATTCTTCACCGCTTCTTTTTCCTGCTCCAACGGCTGGCTGGCGGAGATTTGAAAATGGTCGCCCTGTAAAAAAAGCGCCCCGCAAAACCCTTCGGCAATGGCGGCAGCGAGAATGCTGGCGGCGTATTCGGCAAGGGTCTGATTGGTCCAGCCAAGTTCCACGCGGGCGAGTTCGAAAATCATCGCGGCGGCCTCGGCTTTGCGGGCGGAGCGAAACGCGGATCGGGCGCATTCGAAGGGCAGGGCGCGCAGGTTGAAAGCGGGAGTGGTCCAGGCGTGGGAAAAGGCTTCTCGTCCGCGCGCCAGGTACAGGTCGTAAATGGAAGAGGGGACGATGTCCAATGCTTGCGCGGCGGCGCGAATCCAATAGCGAGCTTGCGCGGCGCGTTCGCCGTCATCCAATGCCGAGATGCGCGCCAGTTTGCCGATGTTGGCGCGAAGGGTGGATTCGTTTTCTACGCGGACGGTATCGCCATCCAGCGATAAGCCAAAGTCCGCAGGATTCATTCTTCTTTCTTTTCTTCGGGGCTAAAGGCTTTGCGGAACTCGTGCAAGCCTGCGCCGAGTTCGCCTGCAATTTTGCCAATGCGCCCCGCGCCAAAGAGCAGGATGACGATAATCAAGATGATGGTCAGTTCAGTTGGTCCTAATCGAAACATGGGTTCTCCTGAATTTATGCCAAAGCGTTGATAACCTTATTCAACCCTTCGAGCGTGTTTTCCACGTCTTCATTCGTCATCAGCGGATTCACGTCCAGATGAACGGCGCGGCTGAGCAGGTCGAGGGTTTTGGGGCAGGCGGCGGGGGAGTAATCGGGGTCGCGCTGGGCGTAACTCCAGGGGGCGTTGGCGGCTGTCCAGGCGCGTTTGGCGGTGATGGGCGTCCAGTGAACGTAGACGTGATAGTCGGTCACGTCGGGCTGGTAGAGCGTGGCGGCGTTGATGTTTTCGGCTTGCAAAGCGTTTGCCACTCGGAGCGCTTTTTCGGCAGTATCGAGATAAAAGACCAGCGCGATGGCGGTATCGCCCTGCGGGTCATGTTCGGCGCGGAAGCGGATTCCTTTTTTCTGGGCGATGTCGGTCATCCCCGCTTTGAGCATTTGCTTGCGCCGCCGCATTTGGTCGAGCAAGTGATTGCGCTTGCCGAGTTGGACAAGCGAAACCGCCGCCAGCAGTTCGGGCATTCGGAAGTTCGCGCCCCACAGCATTTCTTCGTTTGCGAATCCATTTCGCAAGCCGCCGATGACATCGTGGAACATGACGGCGCGTTTCCAGACGGTTTCGTCATTCGTGATGACCATGCCGCCTTCGCCCGAAGTGATGATTTTATTGAACTGTAAACTGAAACAGCCAACATCGCCCCATGAGCCAAGCGCCTTGCCGTTGAGTGAACCGCCGTTTGCCTGCGCCGTATCTTCGATAACTTTCAGATTGTGTTTTTTCGCTACGGCGAGAATCGCGTCCATATTGGCAGGCGCGCCGCGCATGTGAACGGGCATGATGGCTTTGGTTTGCGGGGAGATTTTCGCTTCGACATCGGCGGGGTCGAGCGTGAGCGATTCATCCACTTCGGCGACGATGGGAATGCCGCCGACCGCCAGCACCGCCGAAGCCGATGCAATCCATGTATAAGCGGGGACGATGACTTCATCGCCCGCGCCGATTCCAATTCCCTGTAATCCGCAAATCAACGCGGCAGTGCCAGACGTGACTCCCAGCGCGTAGCGCGCGCCTGCGCGGGCGGCAAATTCCGCTTCCAGTTGCGCGGCTTTCGATTCGCCAGGGTTGGGGCCGTAGTAGCGGAAGAGTCGTTTGGCGCGTAGGGTTTCGAGAACGGCGGCTTCTTCTTCCGCGTCTATGCTGTTGCCGCCAGGGTACATGGGATAGGGCGGGTTGGGGCAGGCGGGCGAGCCGCCGTGGATGGTGAGTTTTTGGGTCATGCGTTCTCCGCTTAATTTCCTTTTCAAACACAAAGGACACGAAGTACACAAAGTTTCTCAAGGTCTTCCTTCGTGACCTTTGTGTCCTTCGTGTTTAATATTTTTTCAAACATTATTCCAACCCGAAGGTCTTCAAAAACTCATAGCTGAGTTTCAAACTCTCGAACGGGTCACGGCGGCATTCGTCCTGTTCGACGACAAAAAATTCCACGCCTGCTTCATGACAGGCAGGGATGATTTCACTCCAGTTCAGGCTGCCCTGTCCGACTTCGGCGAAGATGGGCGTCCACATCTCCACCGTGAAATCTTTGAGATGGACGGAGTTCATGCGTCCTGCCACTTTGCGAATCCAGACGACGGGGTCGCCGCCGCCCATTTGAATCCAGTGTGTGTCAATCTCCGCGCCCAGGCAGGGGATGGAGTCGAAAATCCATTCCAGGGCGGGGCGGTTGTCGAAGCGGGTGAATTCGTAGTTGTGGTTGTGGTAACTGATGGTGAAGCCCGCCGCGCGGACTTTTTGGCAGAGCGGGGCCGCTTCGTCAATGAAACGTTGAAACCCATCCCTGCCTTGTTGGGCGTATTCTTCGGGCATCATGCTCAGGATGATATTGTTTGTACCAAAAATGCGGCATTGTTCCAGGCATTCATCCAGATTGGCAAGCAGGGGCGCATGGTCAAGATGAATGGCGGAGACTTGCAAACCTGCTTCTTCCAGCATGGCTTTGGCTTGCGGCGTGGGGATATGCTCCAGGCTGGAGACTTCGACAAAGCGATAGCCGATGGCGCGGATTTTTTTCAGGCTTTCGGCAACGGCTTCGGGGGTGGTCAGGGAATTGCGGACGGTGTACAGTTGAACGCTCAGGGCGGGCATGGTCAACTCCATAGAAATGCGATGGTCTGGTACTGGCCACGATTTTCACGCAGGTCAGTGTAGGCTTGCTGGGCAGATTGCGGTGAGCGTACAGCCGAAATCAGTTTGGCAGCGGGCAGATTGCCGCGAGACATCAAATCGAAAACGGCGGCAACGTCACGCGGCTGGCGGTCACGCGGCAGCAGGATGGACATTTCACGGTCAAAGGCGGGCGGGTGGGGGAAGACGTAATCGAAGTCGGTTCCGCCTTGCACGAGAAGCCGCGCCCCAACGGGGTTGGGGGTGTCGTCCCACGCCAGGTCTTTGGCGGCGGGGATGAACGAACCTGCCACATTCGGCAAGCCTGTCGCGTCCACCAAAATATCCGCGCCGTTGGGCAGGAAGCGGCGAAAACCTTCGACGAGCGAATCGCCCGCGACAAAACCTTGCAAACCGAGCGATTCTGCCAACTTCACCCGCTCTGGCACTCGGTCGGCGACGATGACTTCTGCGCCGCTGGCAGCATGGCAAAGCGCCGAGAGCATTCCGATGGGTCCCAAACCAACAACGGCAACTTTCTCATGCGGCAGCGGCTTGGACAAACGCGTCCCATGAAAGGCAATCGCCGCCAGCCGCCCAATGGAAGCATCCAGCGTGGAAAGGTTGTCGGGAAGCGGTATCAGGTCCATTTCGGGCGCGAGCGCATGGGCGATGTGTCCACCCCAGGTAATGTTTACATCCGCTTTGCTTGTCCCCGTACACCAGACGCGCTGACCCACTTCAAAGCGGCAGTCCGCGCCGACTGCAATAATTTTCCCCGTCAGCGAGTAGCCCGCGATGAAGGGGAAGGGGCTGGCTTCGGCGATGGTGCCTGCCAGCAAGCGTCCTTCTGTGCCTGGGCTGATACAGGTGTATTCCGCCTGCACGATGACTTCGCCCGCGCCAGGTTCGGGAATGGAAACGGGTTGGAGGGAGGCGGTTTGCTGGGATGTGAAAAGGACGGCTTGGGTTTGCATGGGTATCCTGAAAAGGCGGGGAATCGCCCCCATTTTCCACAGCAGGAAAATGGGGGATCCCTATAAGGAGAATAAGATTAATGCCATTGTAGGCTTTCCCCCGTGAAATGTCTGTCAGTTTTGTGACGGCGTTTGCAGGTTTTGTGCGTTAGTGGATATATGGTTTTAGCACATCCCTGGCGATGTAAAATCCGCGCTTGACCAGAGTCTCGTCGCCTTCAAAGGCGCGGTCTTCATGTTCGATGCTGACCACGCCATCGTAGCGGGTGGCGGTGAGAGCGGCGAAGAATTTGCCCCAGTCCATATCGCCCAGCCCAGGCAGGCGCGGCACCTGCCAGCCCATGCCCTGCGAGAGCGCGCCGTGCTGGTAAAGCCCTTCGCGGTCTATGTGCAGGTCTTTGGCGTGGACGTGGAAGATGCGGCTGGAAAATTCGCGCACCACCCGCTCGTAGTCAATCATTTGCAGGATGAGATGCGAGGGGTCAAGGTTCAGCCCAAAATGCTCATCGGGGATGATTTCCCACATTTTGCGCCAGATGGCGGGGGTACTGGCAAGGTTGTTGCCGCCAGGCCACTCATCGTAAGAGAAGAGCATGGGGCAGTTTTCGATGCCGATTTTTACGCCGCGCTCTTTGGCAAACTGCACGATGGGCGGCCAGATTGTGGCATACGCTTCGAGATTTTGCTCCACCGTTTTGTTTTTGTCTTTGCCGATGAACGTCCCGACTACGGGGACTTCCAACAGCGCCGCGCCTTCGATGACTTTTTTCAGGTGGGCGATGACCGTTTCGCGGTGTTCGGCTTCGGGGTGAAGCGGATTGGGATAGTAGCCCAGCGATGAAATTTCCAGCCCGAAGCCGTTCAGCATGGCTCGGATTTCCTTCGCTTTGGTTTTATCGAGGGATTCCACGTCAATGTGGGTCACGCCTGCATAACGGCGGGCGGCTTTTTCCTGGGGCCAGCAGGCAATTTCGATGGCTTGAAAACCGCTTTCCACGCCCCATTGAGCGGCTTGTTCGAGGGTGCTGTTGGACAGAGCGGCGGTGAAAAATCCGAGTTTCATGAGCGTCTCCTTGCGAGATAAATCTCGCGTTACTTGTGGAGAATTTCGGTAAACAAATCCACCAGCGGCTGGTTGGCGTTTTCGGGTGAGGGCCAGGCATAGTAGCCAAGTCCAGCGTTTTTGTAAATGAAGTAATTGACAAAGCGCGAGTAAACCCAGTATTGCGAATTGAGATTGTATTTCTCGAACAACCCCAGCACATCGCGGACGTATTCCAGCCCGCCGCGCTGGGGGGTGAAGGCAAAGGGCGAAAGCCCCCATTCACCCACGTTGACGGGGACGTTGGCATCCAGGTAAAACTGAAGGTTGTAATCGCTTTCTGGGTCGAGCAGGCGTTTTTCCAAACTCTCTTTGGTCAGCGGAGTCATGTCGCCGTACATCCAATCTGCCCAGCGCAGGGTGAAGCCGCCCGCGCCGTTCACGCCTTCGCCTTTCATCCAGCCTTTGATGGAGTATGCATAGCCTTGACGGATGGGGAAGATGAGACGCGGCGCGCCAAATGGGGTGGAAAAATAGAGCGAACCGTAGCCGCTTTTTGCGATAATGTCGTATGGAATTTGCGCCTGCGCCCCGCTTTCATCCAGCGGAAGGAAGTTCCAGGCGTAAAGGGTGAAGGGCGAGTCGGAAGGGTAGGTTTGCGTGGGTTCGCGCCCTTCGATTTCGACAGTCATCAAGACGGAAGCCGTGCCATCGGGGGCGTATTCCAACACTTCGAAGGCGTCAAAGAAGAGCCTGCCTTCATCAGGCGGGAGAAAAACCACCTGCGCGCCGACCGTGCCAGGGGGCGGGGTGAAGCGTTCGGTTTCGTATTGCGCCCAATCGGAATCGCCTACTGGTACGACAGGGGGAGCGAGCGGGTCGCTAAATTCCAATTCCCAATCCCAGGGCATGATGGGCGTGAGCGGGTCGCCGTATTTCCCCTGCCAGCCGCGTCGCACAAACTGGGTGGTGTAGTAATATGGCTCGTAAAAATGGAAGTCGTACATCACGTTTTGGACAGGGTCTTTCACCAAAAAGGGCGTTGCAGTGGAGAGGTCTTGTTGAATATCGAGCAGATGATTTTCGTCCACGGCGCGGATGGCGTTCACCAGTTCTTGCGCGTATGCCACCCACAAGTCGTTGCGCTCGTTCGTCCAGGGTTCGTTGAGCAGGTCGAAGGCAGCGATTTGGGTTTCGTCCTTGTAGCGGGCGGCTATTTCCACCCACAGGGCTTTTAGGCGGTCGCGGTAGTAGGGGTCTTCTTCCCAAAACCGACCAGCGTAATCAGGACCCTGATATTCGCCCTGCGGTCGCATCATGCTCAAAATGATATATACCCGCGCTTCCCTTGCCCATTCAATTTGCTGGTTCAGCCAGTCCCAGCCTTCGGGCTTGTCATAGACGTAGGGGTAGTAATCATGCTCAAAGAGTTGATACCAGATATTCAGGCGGACGATGTTCATGCCCATATCGGCCACGCGGAAGTAGTCTATTTGTCTGAAATCTTTGGCTTTGTACACATCTTTTGGCGTGTCGCCGCCCCAGCCCCAGCCATAGGCAGGGAAATTGACCCCCGTCAGGCGGATGGGCGTTTGCGACTCGCCGATGACGAGATTTCGCCCCTGGGCGTGGACGAAGCCTTCAGGCAGGGGCGGAAGCGGCTCTCTGGTGGGCGTGGGCGGAATCTCGGTCGGCGTCGGCGTGGATGTGGGCGAAGCGATTGTGGCTGTCAGCGGACGGACAGTAGGGGAAGTTTCTGTTCCAGCCACTGGCGTGGAGGCAGGCGCGCTGGCGGTCTGGCAGGCGCTGAAGAGGACGAAAACACACAGCAAGATGAGCGAGAGAAAACGGTTCATGAAGACTCCTTATAGTTATGGTGCAGGGTTTGCGCGATGAACGCAAATCAGAGCAGCCTTTGGCTGCGGTACGCGAAGCGGCTGCACTATGCGCTGCAAAAAGGCGGACAAGGCGAGTGTAATTTCGCCCTAATTGATTGTAGGTTTTTGCCCGTAAGGCGTCTGTCAGTTTTGTGCCTAGGCTTGCAAAGTTTGTGCGCTGCCATCCTGATGAACTTTATGCAACGCAAAAGCCGCGCAGAATTCATGGAATTCAATGCGGAACGGTTTTCGAGAAAAGATTCATTACAATAATTCCCGCAAGAATCAGCGCCATTCCAATTACCCCTGGCATGTCAATTTGCTCCGCTGCAAACCACCATCTCATCAGCGTAACCAATAACAATCCCAGTCCTGACCAAATGGCATACGCAATGCCAATGGGAAAAGCGCGTAACGCCAGCGACAAGAAGTAGAACGATGTGCCGTAGCCTGCAATAACCACCAGCGATGGAAATAATTTGCGAAATCCATCGCTGGTTTTCAAGGCGGAAATTGCAGTAACTTCGGCGAGGATGGCGATTAATAGAAACAACCAGTTTTTCATTTTTGCTCACCTTATAAATTCTCTCGCGTTTTCAAGCAACATGAATGTTGCGCGACGAGTAAGCCGCGCAACAGCAATTGTTTGCCTGAATTAGAAAAAAAAGCAGATTTTCGGCGATTATTCTTCAATCCCAAGCGTAGAGGATACATCGCCCCAGTTTGGTTGACCCGCCAGCCCGCCATATTTGGATGCGACTGCGCTGCCGCAATAGGCGCCGATTTGCAGGCATGTTTGGATAGACAGTCCGCGCAGCCAGCCTGCCAAAAAACCAGCGTCGAAGCAATCGCCCGCGCCGACGCTGTCGCCGCCCGTGACGGGAGTCGCCTGCGCGTTCAGGACTCTATTTCCATCGTAGTATCTGGCGCCTTTTTCGCCGCGCTTGATGATGACCGCTCCCACGCCTTTTTGCAGCAACCAACCCGCCGCGCCATCCAGGGCGTTGATGCCAGCAATGCGCTGGGCTTCCTGTTCGTTAGGCAGGAAGAGATCTGTGTAGGGAAAGACTTCGAGCAGGTTCGCGCTCCAGGTTTCATTGGGGTCCCAGTTGGTATCGAGGGAGGTGGAGAGGCCGTTTTCCTTGGCGTGTTTGAAGATGGCAGGCACGGCGGGGAGCAAGCCCTGATGCAGGAAATAACTTCCGTGATGAAGGTGACGGGCGGCGCGGATAATTTCGGGGTTCGCGTCCGCGCCTGTGACAGCGGTGATGGAGCCGAGATAGGTGAGGATGGCGCGGTCGTTTTCCTTGCTTAACGTCACCCCAAGCCCTGTCTTGATGTTCGGGTCAACCGCAAGGTAACGGGTATCTACGCCAAATTCATCCAGCCGTCTTTTTGCGAACCTGCCGAAATCGTCATCGCCAACTTTGCCGATGATGGTCGTCCGCAGGTTGAGGCGCGCCGCCTGGCAGGCGAAAATGCAACAGGAGCCGCCCAATTCCAGGGCATAGTCATCCACCAGTTTTTCGACCTGCCCAAATTGGGGCGTCACATCCCGCCCCGATAAAATCAGGTCAACGCACAGGTCGCCAAACGTGATGACATCGCAGGACTTTGCCGACATCACGCCCCCTGGTTGGGAATGCCTTCTTCGGTGGTGATGACCCTCGAAATGTAGCGCACTTGGCCTGGGGCGTATCCCTGGGCTTGGGCGAGTTGATACGCCAACACTTGCGCTGGGACCACCGCCGCAACGGACAACAGTTCATTGGGGGTATCGGCAATGGAAATATTGAGATGATTCTCGGCGAAACTTTCGGCGCAGTTCCCAACCAGCATGACGCGCCCTTGATTTTCCAGGATGTTTTGGGCAAGCGTGCGGTTAAGTTTGCCCTGCGCGCCCTGTGGGGCAAAGATGACCGCGCCAAAGCGCGCATCCACAACTTCAATCGGTCCCTGCCGAAAATCCCCCGCTTCCATGGCAATGGCGGGGCGGCGCGCCACTTCTTCGAGTACCAGCCTGCCGCAATAGGCAGCGCCTTTATCCGCGCCCCTGTATAACAGGTAAATGGGACGGGTTTCAAGGAACAAGTCTCTGATGCTGCCCGCCCAGGCAGAACTTTTCCGCGCGACTTCGGCAAGCGTATCGGGCAGGCGTTCCAACGCGGGGCGAAACGAATCCAAAAGCCCCATCGCCTCCAATGCTAAAATCAGGGTGGCGGTCATCATGCTGGTCACAATGTTGATGGAGACCAGTTCATCCTTGCGGCTGTCGCACCAGATGATATGCTTTGCCCACTGGGCGGCGGTACTGCCTGGCTCGTTGGTTATCAGGATGTAGGGAATGCCTTCCTGCGCAAGCGCCTGACACACCTTGACCACTTCAATCGTTTCGCCAGAGCGGGAATTAATGACCACATTGGCCGCCCGCAGAGAGGGCAGGGCGTTGTAAAGCGCGTCTGAGGCGCAAACTACATAAGACGGGCGTCCGTATTGTTGCAGGACGGCGGCGGCAGGCTCGCAAAGGTAGGCGGCGCTGCCAATCCCAATGAAGGCAATCGGCTTTTCATTTTCGAGAAACGCGGCAGATTGTTCGAGGCGCGGCATTTCCTGTCCCAGCAAGCGGGCGATGACGCGCCGCAAATTATCGCTCTGCGCTTGAAAGTCCTGCCATAACGGATTGTTTTGTGCCATGAGTACCATACATATCCTGCAGAATGAATTGGCTTTAGCCTCTGCCAGGGACAAATTGATACGCGCCAATATCAGGGTTTTCGGCGGGGCGGGGATGTCCGTTGAAGTCGTGAGTCAAGCCGTCGAAGCGAAGCCCAGCCGCAAGCGCAGGGGAATCGCTTTGGGGGCGGAAATTTTCACGGGCGGGGTCCACCAGTTTCGGGTCGGCATAGAGCGGGTTTTGAATCTCGCCAGGGTGGTCTTTATATCCAAAGGTCAGGTTATTTTTGATAACGGCGACGCTTTGGGGGGTATCTTCCCGAAAGGCAATCTGAAAGAGACGATTGTTGAAAACGATGTTGTTCTGTATCAAGACATCTTCGGCTTCGTGGTTTTCGAGCCAAATGCCGCCGCCTTCATCGCAAATGCCGTTGTTGTAGAGGGTATTATTGACAAATTTGATGTTCCGAATGGGCTGATGTTCGACATCTTCTTCGCCGTACCAACCGACCACAAAGCCCGTGCGCCCGTTGTTGAAGGCAATGTTGTTATACAGGTTGATATTTTCCAGCAAGCCGCGCAGTTCGGATGCGACGGCAAAGCCATCGTTGCGGTTGTCGTGAACAAGATTCTGGTAGATTTCGATGTTGCGGGTCAGCGTGTCCCACGAGTCGACATAGATGCCAAGCAGGTTCACATGATGGACGCGGTTGTGATGCACGCGCCCGTTGGAACTGCCGTGTTTGATGTCAATCCCTTCGCCGCCGTTGGTGCCAGGCCCGCCGTGATGGACGTGGTTGTAACTGACTTCAAACTCGTCCGTGCCAGCAATGGTGATACATTCCTGCCCGCCGTCGTTGCAGGCGAGTTCGACTTCATTGCCCGTGACGACCACTTTGTAACTACGCCAGACGCCAATGCCCGATGAAACCGTGTTGTATGTGATGTTGCCTGCGATGCGGATGTTGTCTGAGTCTTTGACAAGAAGGCCCGCGTTGTCGCGGTGGGGGCCGGCGTTGATAATGCGCAAGCCTTTGACGATGATGTGGGAGCGTCCTTCGATTTGGAACAAGCCGCCCATTTGCAAAGGATGCCCAATGCGCATGCCAGGCCAGTCATGAGTAGGGTGCGGCGTGCGCGGCATTCGAGGCGTGTTGGCGGGCAGTTCAATCGCTGCGTCGTTGATGGTGACATTCTCGCCAGGGTAGGCGGCGTAGGTGATGGGTTTGCCTTCCGCGCCTGAATGTTGCGGGCGTACCCATTCGCGGTACTCTCCCGCGCGGATGAGAACAGTCTCGCCTGCTTGCAGGGTTTCGGCGGCGCGCTGAATGGTGCGCCAGGGCTGGGACTCGGTTCCTGGGTTGGAGTCGGAGCCTGTGGGGGAAACGTAGTAGATGGTGTCAGGTTTCATGCGTCAAGTTCCAGTTTTTTAGAGATTTATCTCGCGTTTGGGTTTAAGCGCGACACAAATGCCGCGATACATTTCATCCTTTAACCGAGCCAAGTTTGATGCCGGTGACAAAGTAGCGCTGCAGGAAGGGATAGACCACCATAATTGGGACAGTGGAGATAAAAATCATAGCGGCGCGCAGGGAACGCTGGGAAAGCGCGTCCACCATGGTAACGTCCACTTGAAGCGTGGCGCTATTCATATCAATGACTACTGTCCGCAAGTAGGTTTGCAGGGGATAGTTGGCGCTATCGGTCATAAAAATCATACCGTCGAACCAGGCATTCCAATGATAGACCGCGACGAAAAGCGAGAGCGTCGCCAGCGCGGGCGTGGAAAGGGGAATGAAGATTTTCCAGAGAATCTGCCAGTGATTCGCGCCGTCCAGCAGGGCGGCTTCTTCCAATTCGCGCGGCACCTCTTTGAAGAAGTTCATCATCAAAATAATGTTCCACGCCGAAACGCCAGGCAGGATGAGCGCCCAAATGGAGTTAAGCAACCCCAGACTGCGAATGACCATGAAGTAGGGAATCAAGCCGCCTTCAAAGAGCATGGTGAAAACAATCATCCAGATGAAGAGGTTGCGTCCTTTGAATTCATGCGCCGTTTTCGAAAGCGGGTAGGCGGTGATGACCGTGATAAACATGCTGATAATCGTTCCTAATACCGTGCGTTGGACGGAAATCAGGAAGGCGCGATAGACCGCGCCTGAATTGATGATGGCGTTGTAGTTTTCCAGGGTGAAATCCACGGGCCAAAAAGTAACATACCCGCCCATGGCGGCGCTGCTGCTACTCAGCGAGATTGCCAGCAGGTTCACAAAAGGAGCCAGAGCCAACAATCCAAGCGCAAGAACAAAAAGATGATTGAAGGCGTCGAATATTGCGTAGCGCAAACCTTTTTCGCGTATCATGCCTGCGCTCCTAGAAAATTTTGTAGCCCGCGTACTTGTTGGCAAGGCGGTAGGAGACGATAATTAATAGAAAACCAACCGCCGATTTGAACAAACCCGCTGCCGCGCTAATGCCAAATTGCGCCTGCACCAATCCCATGCGGTAGACATAGGTGTCAATGATGTCGCCCGTCTCGTAAACTGTTGGGTTATAGAGCATAAAAACCTGCTCGAAATTAGCCTGCAGGACATACCCCAGGTTGAGGCTGGCGATTAATACAATGGTGCTCAAAATACTGGGGATGGAGATGTGCCAAATACGTTGAAAGCGGCCTGCCCCGTCAATGGCGGCGGCTTCGTAAATTTCAGGGTCAACGCTGGTCAGCGCGGCAAGGTAGATGACAGTTCCCCAGCCGACGCTCTTCCAAAGATTGGTAATGACCAGCGTCGGGCGAAACCAGTCATTGCTTCCCAAAAAGATGATGGGTTCCAGCCCCATTGCCAACTGGGCTTTGCCCACCAACCCAAACGGCGAGAGAATTTCCATCAGAATGCCGCCTAGAACCACCCATGAAAGGAAGTATGGCATGTAGAGTAAATTCTGCATCAAGCGTTTGAACCACACCAGACGGATTTCGTTCAAGGACAAAGCCAGCGCCACAGCGCAAACCTGCCCCGTTGCCATCTGGCTGACGGCGATGATTAAAGTGTTACGGATAACCCGTGGAAAGGTAGGCGAAGCAAAAAGCCGCTCGAAGTTTGCCCACCCCACCCAGGGCGAACCCCAAAAACCCAACCCAGGGTTGAATTTCTGGAAGGCGATGACTGTTCCGTACATGGGGTAGTACGCAAAAACGGCCAGCAGGATGAGCGCTGGGATAATCATGGCGTAGAGCAGCCATGTCCGCTGAAGGTATGCCTTGAGTTTTGGGGGAAATAAGACTGGCAGGCGCATAAACGCTCTTTTCAAATTCGATGGGATGAACCGCCCCGCAGACCGCTGCAAAAGTCCGCGGGGCGGCAGGTCAAGCCGATTTTATTCCCTTACTTGTTAATGGAGTTCCACCATTCGTTTACTTCGGCAGTAATCTGGTCGCCGCCGCTCGCTTTCCAGTTGGCGACAAATTCATCGTAGGCATCGAGGGGTTTTTCGCCAATGATGATAGCCAGGAAGGTTTCATTTTCCATATCCACCAGGTCTGACCACTTTTCCTCCATGGTGGGGGTGGGGTTGCCAGTAAACAAGTCGTAAAGCGCCTGGGCTTGATGGTTTTTCGACGCAAAGGCTTTGGCTTTTGCGCGCAAAACGTTAACGGGGTCGGCAAACTGAGCCGCCTGGAAGGAATCGCGCTGGTCTTCGGGGATTTTCTCCCATTCGGTCATGTAGAAATCGCGCTGTTTATCATTGTAGAAGGGGTCAATCACCAAATTACTGCGCGTGCCGCGCGGACCTACGGTCCAGAAAATCCAATCGGGGTCAAGTTTTTCGTAAACGCCATCCGTAATCGCATAATTCACGCCTTCCCAGCCATGCATGCGGTTGCCAACGGTTTCCTCGAATTCAATGCGCCAGTTCATGTATTCAATCCATTCTTTGGCGTATTTGAAATTTTTGGAGCAGCAGAAAACCTCGCCGCCCAGCCAGGGGTCAGAAGAGTACTGGAAGCGGCCCTTGGGCCCCGCGGGAACGTTCAGGAAAATCCAATCTGCGCCTGTGTTCTTGACTGAGTCGCGGTTGGCGCCCCAGACGGGGTTGAATTGCAAACCGCAGCGTCCTGAAGCCAGGTCGGGGGCCAGTTCGTCTGCGGTGATGGCATAGAAATCCTTGCGGAAGACGCCATCCTTGTACCACTGCGCCAGAATAGCAAGTACTTCCTTCGCTTCAGGTTTTATGCCGCCATATTCGAGCGAACCGTTCGCCGCCTTACTCCAGCCAAATTGACCATAGTTGGTGGCAATGCCATAGCCGCCCCAGAGCGGGTCAATGCTGCCGTACCAGGAGTAGTGAAAGTCCTGATTGGCGAGCAAGCCGTAGGTATCGGGCCCGCCCAGTTTGGCTTGGGCAAAGGCGACCGCCACATCGCGCACGTCCTGCCAGGTTTCGGGCGGTTTCAAGCCAAGTTTGTCGAGCCAATCTTTACGAACCCAGAGAAGGACATTGTCGCCCGCGGCAGGCGAAGCGCCCATAATGCCATAGCGTTTTCCATTAACTGTGGAGCGGCGCCAGGCAGTTTCGCCGGCTGCTTCGACAATCGCCTTCCATTTGGGGCTGGCGTATTGGTCCCAAATGGGACCCAGCTCGAGCAACATATCCGCTTCGACCATTTGCAGAAAGAGTTCGGCAGGCGGACCCTGCATAATATCGGGCAGGTCGTTAGCAGCCATTGCCAAATTGTATTTTTGCATTTGCTCGTCGCCTTCGACCCAGGTCATCTTGTTGACGAATTTGATGCCGAACAGCGCCGCCATCGAGCGCGTCCAGACGTTGTTATCCAGGTCGTCACCTTCAGGGAAGGCAACTTCCGAGTCGGTGGGGCGGGCGGTGGTAATGGTAATGGGTTCGGCCAGCGGGTAGCCCGCAGGCACGTCGGGCATCTCGGTTTTCCAGCCTTTGGGATTGTCGGGGCTGCCAGGCAAGGGGACGCCCGCCGCTTGAAGCAGGTCGGCGGCCTTCTTCGGGGCGGCAGTTGCCGTGGGTTCAGCTGCAACCGCTTGGGTAGGGGGGACAGCGGTTTCCGTCACCTTGGGAGCGCACGCCGCCAACGCCGCCGCGCCGCCCGTCAAGCCCGCCAGGCGCAAGAAATCGCGCCGTGACATTTTTTTCGTGGTCATGATTCTTCTCCTTCGGTTGTTCTAACAATTGTTCTAATTTACAGGAATGCTTTACAAAGAAACAAAACTATTTTTTGAAATCACCTCCTGGCAGGCAAATCTGGCGGATAAATTCGGCGGAGACAGGGCGGGGTTTCATAAGAAAATACCTGATACCAGTGTAAGCGAGCTGGGCAAGAAGTTTTGCCAGTTTGGTGACGGGGTTTGATAATTTTGTGATGATTCGGGTTGAAGGTTGAAGGTCAAAAGTCGAAGGTCAGAAGCGGGCGGCCGCTTTGATTTGCATTTCAATCCGCGCCGCCTGAATGGCGTTTGCCGATAGGCCCGCCTGCTCCATGCCCAGCACCACCGCACCGACAACGGGCGGGGCTTGCATGGGCAGGTAAGTGACTTTTGGAATGACGCTTTCCACTTTTTGGGCGACCCACGTTTTTAGGGATGGCGTTCCGCGAAACAGCCCGCCAATCAGAATCACATCAGGCGCGGAGTAAACGACGCCAATCTGCCGCGCTACGGCAATCACCAACTCGCCGAGTTCCGCGCCCGCCCATTCCAGCAAATCTAGCGCAACCTGGTCGCCCTTTGCGGCGCACTCGAAAACCAGCGGCGCGGAATCGGCTTCGAGCAGGTAGCGTCTTTCGCTCAAGCCTTCAATCAAATCATCCAGATTTTTCGCGCCCGTTTTTTGGATGAAGGCTTGCGACAGAGCAGTCGGCTGCCCACGCCCTGTCCACTCGTAAGCGACAAGGTGTTTGGCGCGTTCCACCAATTCCGAGCCGCCCGCGTATTCCCCCAACTCCGAACCATAGCCCGTGACCCGTCCATATTCACCGCGTTGGTTGCGCCCCCAGCAGTTGCAGCCTGTCCCCGCCACCAGCGAAATGCCCCAGCCGTGACGGGCGTTTGCCAGCAAACCCAAGACCGAGTCGTTAACCATCTCGTGCGGCATGGTCAATTTGAGATGACTTTCGAGCGCTTTCAAGGTTTTTTCGCGCATCGAGAGCCAGTCATAACCTGCCACGCCAAAGCCCGCGCCGCTGATTTGCCCTAACTTCAACTTCGCTTGCGCCAGGGCTTGCTCCACCGCCTGATTCACAACTTCGCTAAAGACATCATAGCCAATCAAAGATGGGTTGCCGCGCCCCGCCTTGCCCAGAGCGAGAATCTCGCCACGTTCATCGGCAATCATCGCATGGGTTTTGGTGGCGCCCACGTCCACGCCAAGAAAGTATTTTGTCATTTACTGCTCCTGTAAAGGCGAAATTCATTTGCCTTACCAAACCATCGTTCTCTTCACGAGTTCACAAGTTTTTTCCGCGCGGCATCAATCACGCTCAAAACTTCTTTTTCAACAGGCTCTGGCATGAATGTTTCCATCGCCTTCTTTTGCAATTCCAGCGCAGACTGGCGAGCCAGGTCGCTGTCCGTCAAACTGCCCTTGGATATCCAGGGTTGCAGCATGTACCGCGACCACACGGCAGGCTGCCAACTTTCTGCCCGAAAGTGGCGGGCGGTATGCGGCAGGTTGATGTATGCGCCTCCAGGCCCAACCGATAGAATGCTTTCCAACCCGAGCGTTTCTGGCGTAACCTGGAACTGTTTGGACAGGTAAGTGAGCGCGCCCAAGAACTCGTTATCGAGAATCAGCTGCGCCGGCGAGCAAATTTCATCGCAAGAGAGCAAACCTGCATCCATGCAGAAGTTCCCCCCTGCGAATAAAATCGGCATTCCTGTCAGCGCCTTCTGATACCCCGCCTCCGCGGAAGGCAGTTTGGCATTGGTCAAGCCGCCGTGTCCCAAATAGGATACTCCGTAGAAACGGGCAAGCTGCGCGTTCATCAGGTTGGCGGCGGCAGTTTCAGGGCGTCCGTACGCATGAATCGTCGTCCGCATATCCATTGGCGAAATACTCCCGCCAATAAAAAAATGCCGCTTGCCAAACAAAGCCCAGTTCAATAACCCCAATGCCAATTGTTCCGCCAGGTTCAACGTCACCGCGCCTGCCAGGGTGACTGGCGCGCTCGCGCCCATCGCCACCAAATCGCCAATTTCCACCTGCAAGCCGCGCTCACGAAAGTAAGCCACCTGATTGGCTTCCGAACGCCCCAACTTCATGGCTGGCGCCAGGTGTACAACGACTTTGAAGACTTCCTGAATCGGCTTATGATGGAAGTCCGCCCAGACCTGGTACAAATCGAACAAGTAGGGGCTTATCTCATCGCCCCAACTCGAACCAAACTCCGCGCCGCCATACTTCCAGGCATAATACCGTTCGTATAACGACTCGAGCGGCGGCGGAACGGGCAACCGACACCCCAGCATGACCGCCTTCTGAATGTGGGGCAAAGACCGCGCCAGCGCAAAGTAAAACGCCAGGCGTTCTTCGTTCCAGGGCAGCAAACTGTCCGTTTCAGGGTCGTGGAACAGGGATTGATACATCCCTGCGTTCGCTTCCACTTTGGGGATGGCATTCTCCCAATCGAATTTAGGCGCTTCGGCAATGAACGACTCCACCGCCTGCGCGGGGAAGCGCGCGCGCTGGGCGTCGAAATCAACCTCAAACCCCGCCTCGGCGCAAGCCTGCAGCAGCGACTGGTTTTGAATTTCCATGCCCATTTCGGACAAAATCCGAAGCGCGCCCTGATGAATCAGTTCCACTTCGGCTTGGGTCATCACGTTAAAAGCATTTCCGACAAGACGCATGGGTAAACTCTCCGTATCTACTCACCGGTGCATCTTTCTGCCCGCTTCGCCGGGGGCTGAAGCCCTTCGGCTATAAACAGCGTCGGATAAATCCGACTTTTACGCCGTCCATCGTTGATTTTAGGCAGTTAAAGCCCTGTTTACAGGGCGTTACTTTGTAGCCGGGGGATTTATTCCCCGGCGGGGCCTGTAGTAGTTTGAAGTCATTAAGCGACCTCGTGAATAATTCAACCATCGCCACATACGCCAACCCATTTGCAGGGTAGGCGAAAACCATTTTTTTTGGCGTAAATTTACGCCTTGCAAATACTGTTCTAAAATCGGTATCGTTGTATCAGATGTAATAATGATACGCGGCAAAGCAAAAGGTGAGCAACTATCCATTGCCATAGCATGACCAACAATACATGAAGAGGTGAAGCCAGCTTGCCGCACGATGTTTAACAATTTTTGGTTATAGTATCCATGAGGAAAGGCAAACGTTTGCACGGGCCTGGCAAGATGCTCTTCCAAAATTTCCTTGCACAAAAAAATCTCTGAGCGCGCTTTCTCAAGCGGCCAAACATCCAGCTGTGGATGCGTGTGTGAATGGCCTCCAATTTCTACACCTTCAAGTTCCCTCAATTCACTCCAGGTCATCATTTGGCGATTCTGTTCGCCTTCAGCCTTCAGCCAAAGACTGGTACTACCTACATAAGATGTGGTGACATATAAGGTAACAGGGAAGCGGTACTTTGTTAAAACCGGCACAGCGCCACTCAAGAAATCTGCCAACCCATCATCAAACGTCACAACGACTGGGCGGCGCAGCAGATGGGCTTTCCCTTCTTTCATTGACTGGGCTAATTGCCCAACCGTCAAGGGCTGGTATCCCATCTCTCGTAAATACGCAAGATGCTCACCAAATCTTTCAGGTGAGATAGCCCAGGGCTGGTAAAGTTTTGCGGCAACGGTGGAAACACTATGATAGAGCAAAATTGGAATATTCATTATTCTTCACATGGCCCATATTTGCACACGGCGAAATCAGTAAGGTGCTATGTTTCACAGCATAACTTGTGGAAGTTGTGCCTTGAGCCTGTTTGTTTTCCAACGGCTGCGTACATATGCCCAAGGCCCCGCAAGAAATCCTTTCCACTCCAGATACGTCAATTCTTTAGGATAATCTGTCTGTTTCCTCTGATTTTTGGGAGAACTCGGGTCGAGCATGTGCCGAAAACCCGCCGGAATTTTAGGCAGGATATCTAACAGCCGCGCAGGACAGTCATAGATGGTTTTGGTCAAAAATGCGGCCAAACCCACGCCATAACCATAAGTCTGACGCGCCAATCCTGAATATTCGCGTCGATGTTTATGGTAGAGAATTGCACTTGGTTCATAAACCAAACGCTCTCCGCTGCGAACAACATCAAAAAAAGCCGCCAGGTCATCGCCACCCAGCGCCAGAGTGCCAGCGCCCAAAGCGGGGTCAAATCCACCGCGCGCCATCAGGGCCGCAGTGCGGAAGGCCATGTTTGCGCCAGAGCCAAACATACCCGCTGAATAAGGAAACAGAATATGGCCTGGGTGATTTTCAGCCAGGTCAAACACTTTGGTTTTGTAACCTTTACTAAAACCGCCATATTGCTCAATCCATAATTGAGGCGGTGTGACAATTTCGTAAGGCAAAATCATCCCGGTAACACAACCAACGCGGGGGTCGCGTTGAAAGGGAGCAACCAGCGCTCGCAACCAAAACCGGTCTACAACAACATCATCATCTGTGAAAGCCACAATAGGTGATTTGACCTCAAGCAGAGCGCGGTTATGCGCTACCGCCAACCCTGGTATTTTTTCACGAACGTAGCGTATTTTGGGGTTGAGAACAGATAGACTATGGATATAGTCTTCAGTGGCTGATGTACGCGAGGCGTTGTCAACAACGATAACTTCATAGTTTGAGTAATCGAGCGCGCTGATAGAGCGCAAACACTCGCGCAAACTATCCACCCGGTCGCGCGTGGCAATGACAATGGTTACAAAAAGTTCTTCCTGCTGCTTTGCCAATAAACAAGGTTGACCTGGCAACCCATTCACTCCCAATTCTGTCACGCGGGCGAGATGATCATCCGCAAGATGAGCGTTGATGGGGCCTGCCAGGTTCTGCCAAATCGCCTCCGCGAGGTCAACCGCCCGAACTGTTTCATCTGTAACGTTTACTTGAACCATGCCAAGTGGTTGATGATGCAAGCGTACCAGCACCCAGGCCCAGCCACATCCTGCCAAGCCTGGGTTCTCTTGCGCTGTCAGATCATTCAGCGGCTCGTCAATTTCGACTGAAGTTACATAAATCGGCACAAACGCAGCAGAGTCATGGTTCGCGGTCTCATGCATATTTTATTGCCCCGAAAGTGGCTCGTTGATTAAACCCGACTCCAATTTCTGAAGCGTAGGTTTTCTAATGGACACTTTCCCAAGCACATACCCCCAGGTGGTGAGCAACAGACCAATCACAATCGCAAACGCCCGTCCAAAACCAGAAATATCGCGGCGCGCAATGACATCTCCCATACCGCGCAATACACCCAATGGTAAAGTCTTGAAGGTATAGGCACGCTCTGACCGCAATCCATCACGCCCACCCACCAGCGAAGTGATTAACGCCTTCGATAATCCTTCCGCATAACAACGACTACGAAAATACTCAAACCTTGTTCGCGTGGAGGGAACGCGATGCGCTACGCGCGCAGTGGGAGTATAGATAAATTTTTGACCAGGAAATTGTTGACTCGCGCGAATACATAGCTCAGTCTCTTCGCACCCTAAAGGTACAGAGCCAATACGCCCAATTCCCGAACGAAACCCACCAATGCTGCGGAAGACGTCCGCACGGAAAGACATATTGCAACCGATAAGATTTCGCACAGGCGCGGCTGTTTCGCTTACGCCACGATACGTACAACCCACAACCCAATTAAATTCTTCAGGGAACCATGTTGGGCGCCCATCCACCCATAAAGGAGAAATCAGGCCGCCCACGCCCATAACACTTGAGTCAGCATATATCCTTGCGAGACTCTCAAGCCAGGTTGAATCTGCCAGAGCATCTTCATCCATAAAAGCGATGATTTGCCCTCGCGCCCTGGCAATACCGGTATTACGAGCGCCAGATAAGCCGCGCGCATGAGCGTTTTCCAAAACGCATACATCCTTAAATATCTGACGGCTGCGCGCAAACAGCGATGGATTGTGGTCAATAACGACAATCATCTCCTGAGGCGGTAGGGTTTGGCATCTTACCGAATCAAGCGCTTCAACCAACTGCTCCCAGCGCTCCTCGGTATAGGCGCAGATAATGACGGAGATTCCCCCCTCGCATGATTTTCGAGTATCCATCGCCATGCCTCTACTTTCCAGCGGCATGGCTGACAAACTGCTGTAACAATGCCAATTCTTTCTCGGTGAACTTTTTATCTTCCGGACGAGTCAAGGTCAGCACGCCGACCAATTTTTCCCCCACAACCACCGGAAACGAAAGCGCAGAACGACCGCGCTGAAGGACATCCTCGTTCGGACGCTTCAACCAGCGAGGGTCATCCACCGTGCTGGAGACCAGAGCCGGTTTGCGGTTTTGAATGACCCATCCAGCCAGCCCTTGTCGAATCAATTCAGGGTCTGAAATGCCCCCTAACAATTTCCCATCGTAACTTCGGCAGCCATCGCTCACATTTCCATTTTCATCCAGCAGAACAAAACTGCCGCTGGTCGCGTCCAGTGCATTGACGGTCAGGCTGAGAATCTGTTCCAGTACAGATTGAACATCACCGCGCGCCATCACCATAGCATTGAGCAGCTGCAAAAACTGCAAGTTCACCTGGTCATTGGGATGCTCAACATTCAAACTGTTGAGGGTGTAGATATCAGAATACGGAAACTTGAACCCCCGAAACCCTAAATACACATCCCCATCTCTGTTACGGAGATACTCTTTCCATTCTTTGAAAATTGTGCGCAAAACGCGAAAACCATCCGGAATGGTATGCAGGTTGCTGCAACCATAAAACCGATACCCCTCGAAACTGGGAACTTCTACAATGCGCAATTTTTTCCGCACCGCTTCGAGATAAATAGCCGTATCAATCTCAAATCCATCTACATTATCCAGTTCAATGGCATCGAGGCAATAACGCCAAAAGGCATGGAATCCATAGCACAGGTCGGTGAAACTCACACCAAACAACAAATTTCCCGCCAAGATAAACGCCAAGTTGCCCGCCTTGCGGTATGCTGGCATATCCGTAGTACCGCCGCCAGGCGCAAAACGGCTGCCTTTGACAAAATCAGCGCCTTGCATCAGTGCTAAAATGTAGCGCGGAATTTCGCGTGGGTCATGCGAACCGTCAGCATCAATCACAACCAGAATATCGCCCGAAGCCGCCTGGTAACCGGAGCGCATTGCAATTCCTTTTCCCTTACGTTTTTCCATAACAACTTTTACCGAAGGCAAAAGCTGGCGGGCAACTTCCACCGTGTTGTCGGTTGAACGGCCATCCACCAGAATAACCTCATCAATCCAACTCATCGGTAAATATGGAAAAACAAGCGGCAGATTTTTAGCCTCGTTTAGCGTGGGGATAATGACCGAGACAGTGGGACGAACCCGCGACGTGCTTCCAGAATGCACAAAATCATCGTATACAGCAACTGCCTCTGAAACCTTTTTTTCAGGCGAAACGGAAAGATGGCTGATATCCAACATGATGTCCTCCCTCAAGAAACTTGTTGGTTTGAACTTTGCCTTACAACGATGTTAACTTTACATTAATGTCAACAAAAAGTCAATACTTGTGATGACAAGCACTTATTAAAAAATCATTTGGCCTCTCATCTTGACAGGTTCCCCTCATCAAGTACACTCATCCTATATCCAATCATCAAGCCTAGCACAACCGTCAACAACTATTGAAGGACGCAAAAATCAGCTGTTTTCGGCCTACGCGAGAGAACACCATGAACATCCCCTTCAAAGCCTATTGGGACTTGCTCTCCCGCCACCTTGCCCCGCAAAAGGGACGCTTTGCCCTGCTGGTTGCGCTGTTGTTTGGCAGCATCGGCCTGCGGGTTTTCGCGCCGCAGATTATGCGCGCCTTCATCGACGAGGCCCTGGCTGGGAAACCACTCCAACTGCTAACTGGCATCGCGCTGGCGTTCATCGGGGTTGCCCTCTTGCAGCAGGTTGTAGCCGTCAGCGTGACGTACCTGGGCGAAAACGTGGCCTGGACCGCCACCAACGCCTTGCGGGCCGAACTGGCCTGGCATGCGCTCAACCTGGATATGCGCTTCCACAACGACCGCACGCCCGGTGATCTCATCGAACGCATCGACGGCGATGTGACCGAGATGGCGACTTTTTTCTCGCAGTTCGCTCTCAACTTGGTGGCCAACGGGCTGCTGCTGGTCGGCATCCTGGCGGCCCTGTTCCTTGAAGACTGGCGCGCCGGGCTGGGGTTCACGGTCTTTGCGATTGTCACCATCCTGGTTTTGGGCCGTTTGAGGAACATCGCCGTGCCAGAGCAGAAGGCGCGGCGCGAGGCCGAGACGAGGTTGTTCGGTTTCGTGGAAGAACAACTCAACGGGACGGAGGACATCCGCTCGAGCGGCGCGGTCGATTTCTCCATCCGCGAGCTGTTCCGTCACCAGGCCGGGGTTCTCGTTCACAGCCGCCGGGCGCACTTCAAACGCTGGATTCTCGAAAATTCAGTCCGGGTGGCCATTACGCTGGGCCACCTGCTGGCAATTTCGGGCGGCTACTGGCTGTTTTCCATCGGGCTGATTACCATCGGAACGGTCTACCTGTTCATCCACTACATCAGCCTGCTGGAGGAGCCGCTGTGGGCGATGACTCACGAAATCGACACGTTCCAGACGATTGGGGCCTGCGTCGAACGCCTGAGCGAGTTCCGCAAGCTCCAGCCGGAGGTGGTGGACGGCCCAGGCGTGGAGGCAGTTCCCGGCCCGCTGGGGCTGGCCTTCGAGGGCGTGACCTTTTCTTATAGCGGGAATGATTCCGTGCTGAGCGGCCTGTCCTTCTCCCAAAAGCCCGGCTCGGTGCTGGGCCTGCTGGGGCGCACTGGCAGCGGCAAGACCACCCTGGCGCGGCTGATTTTCCGGCTGTATGACCCCCAAGCCGGACGGATTACTCTGGGCGGGACCGATTTGCGGCAGTTCCAGTTGAACGCCTTGCGCCAGCGGGTGGCGCTCGTGACCCAGGATGTGCAGTTGTTTCGGGCCAGCGTGCGCGACAACCTGACCTTTTTCGACCGCTCGATTCCCGATGAGCGGATTCTTGCCACGCTGGAGCAGTTGGAACTGGGCGAGTGGCTACGCGGCCTGCCGAACGGGCTGGAGACCGAACTGGAGACCGGTTCGCGCAGTCTTTCGGCAGGGGAGGCGCAACTGCTGGCCTTCGGGCGCGTTTTCCTGCGCGACCCCGGCCTGGTCATCCTGGACGAGGCTTCGTCGCGCCTGGACCCGGCCACCGAGCAAAAACTGGAACGCGCCATCGACAAACTGCTGCAAGGCCGCACCGCCATCATCATCGCGCACCGCCTGCACACCGTCCAGCGCGCCGATGATATCCTGATTTTGGAGGACGGCCAAACCAGCGAGTACGGCGCGCGCCAGGCGCTGGCCGCCGACCCTGCCTCGCGCTTCGCCCAGCTCCTGCAAACCGGGCTGGAGGAAATGCTGGCTTAAAGCGTAAATAAGAAAACAGGTAAACACGACCTGCATCCTGCCCAAGATACCTGTTTACTTATCTCCTTGCATACCTTAAAAAACCATGCGCACAACTAATCCCCTCCCCTCCCCCGCCCTGCCCGCCTGGCGGGTGGTGTTCGAGATGATTCGCTTCCGGCCCTGGTACTGGTTCGTGGACCTGGCCGCAGTCGCCCTGATGAGGTTCTGCTGGCAGATTGCGCCGGCGCTCATCATTCAGGCTTTTTTCGATATGCTGACCGGCGAAGCGCCGCTGGCTTTTGGCATCTGGAGCATTATCGGGTTTACGGTGGCAGCCGCGTTGGGGCGGGTGGCCGCCAGTTTCGGCTTTTACTACGCCGATGTGCCGATTTTTGCCGAAGTCAATACCCTGCTGCGCAAGAACCTGCTGGGCCACATCCTGCGGCGCCCCGGCGCTTCCGCGTTGCCCGATTCGACCGGCGAGGCGGTCAACCGCTTCAAGACTGACGTGGACCAGATTCCGCTGTTCGTGATTCTTATCAACGACATCGTGGTCGGAATTGCCATCGTTGCGGTTGCCATCGGGTTGATGGCGCGCATCAGCCTGCCGGTGACACTGATGGCGCTGGCCCCGGTGCTGGTGGTGGGGCTGATTGCCAACGCGGCGGCCAAACGCATCGAACACTACCGCACGGCCAGCCGCCAGGCAACCGGCAAAGTAACCGGCTTTCTGGGTGAATTTTTCGGCGCGGCGCAGGCCGTCAAGGTCGCTACCGCCGAGAAGCAGGTCATCGGGCATTTCCAGCGGCTGAACGAGGAGCGGCGCAAATTCACCGTCCGCGAGCGAGTGTTCGACGACATCCTGGGGTCAGTCTACCGCAACACATCCACCTTTGGGACGGGCGTCATCCTGATCCTGGTCGGCCAGTCGATGCGCGAGGGCAGTTTCACGGTCGGCGATTTTTCGTTGTTCGTCTACCTGCTGCAAAGCATGGGCGACCTGACGACCTTCGCGGGCATGCTTTCGGCGCGTTACAAGCAAATGGGAGTCTCAGTGCAGCGCATGGCCCGGTTGATGGAGAATGCGCCGCCGGGTGCGCTGGTGGAACACAGCCCGGTGGATTTGGAAGGCCGGCTGCCGGGGGTGCGTTACCGCTCGAAAACGGAAGCAGACCGCTTGCGCAGCCTGTCTGCCGTTGATTTAACCTTTCACTACCCCAATTCGAATAACGGAATCAGCGGCGTGAACCTGACCCTCCAGCGCGGCACGCTGACGGTCGTCACCGGGCGGGTCGGGTCAGGAAAAACTACGCTGATTCGGGCGCTGTTGGGGCTGCTGCCGCTCGAAAAAGGTGAAATCCGCTGGAACGGGGAGCGGGTTGACTCGCCGGGCGATTTTTTCATCCCCCCGCGCTGCGCCTATACGGCACAGGTGCCGCGCCTGTTCAGCCAATCGCTGCGAGAGAACATCCTGCTCGGCCTGGAGAAATCTGATGAGGAGATTTACGCCGCGGCGCGCCTGGCGGTAATGGAGAAAGACCTGGAGGGCCTGGAGGCTGGCCTGGAGACGCTGGTAGGCGCGCGGGGGGTCAAACTCTCCGGCGGGCAGGCCCAGCGCGCCGCCGCCGCGCGCATGTTCATCCGCGAACCGGAACTGCTGGTGTTCGACGACCTTTCGAGCGCGCTGGATGTGGAGACGGAACGCCAGCTGTGGGAGCGGATTTTCAGCCGCGCGGGCCAGACCTGCCTGGTGGTTTCACACCGCCGCCCTGTGCTGCGCCGCGCCGACCATATCATCGTGCTGAAAGACGGACAGGTGGAGGCCGAAGGCCGGCTGGAGGCGCTGCTCGAAACCAGCGCAGAGATGCGTGAATTGTGGCAGCAGGAGACCAACGGCGCGGCATAATCTGCCATTTGGCCCAAAATCACTTCAGCCAAGAATAACAGAAACGCCGCAGTTGAACTGCGGCGTTTGTAGATGGGTCATAAAACACAGGCTATTTTCGACTGGTGCGGGTGGTTACATCGAAAATAACCGCCGCGACAAGCACTGCGCCGCGCACGATGTATTGTAGGGAGATGTCGATGCTCATCAAGTTCATGCCGCTCGTGAGCGAGGTCATGACCAGCGCGCCAATGATAGAGCCTGTCACTTTGCCAACGCCGCCCGCCGCCGAAACACCGCCCACATAAGCCGCGGCAATGGCATCCAACTCGAACAGGGTCCCGGCAGTGGTGGTGGCCGATTGCAGGCGCGAGGTGAACAGGATGCCAGAGAGCGCCGAGAGCAAACCCATCGAACCAAATACAACATAGGTGATATTTTTGACGTTGATTCCGCTCAATTCCGCCGCTTCGGGGTTGCCGCCTACCGCGTAAATATGCCGACCCAGCACAGTTTGGGTGGTAATGAAGTGATAGACGGCAACCACAATCAGCATGATGACCACCGTCCATGAGAGGCCGTTGTAACCAGCCAAAACCCAGGTGATACCACCGACAAGAACAGATATGAAAACCAGTTTGATGACAAACACGTCCATCGGCAGTACATCAAAATTATAAGCCTGCTTCTTGCGGCGGTTGTTGATTTCACTGATAATAAACAGGATGATTGCCACCAGGCCAAGCAACAGGGTTAATTTATGCACTTTTGGAAGGAAGAAATCCAGACCGGGAATATCGGGAATGAATCCGTTGCCGATGGCATTGAAGGCAGCATCAGGGATGATAATCGTCCCCGTTCCCATCGTACTGAGCAAGAGCGCGCCACGATAAATCAGCCAACCCGCCAACGAGGCCACAAAAGCCGGGATTTTCAACTGTGCCACCGGGAAAGCAGTAATCAAACCTGCCAGTACGCCCAACGCCAGCACAAGCGGGATGACTACAAAGACGGGTAACTTCCAGAAGACCAGCGCAATTGCCGCTATCGCGCCCAGGAACCCCGCCAGGAAGCCGACCGACAGATCAATATGCCGGATGACGATGATGAGGGTCATGCCAACGGCCAGTACCGCGATATAGCCGGTCTGGTTGAGCAGGTTGCTGATATTGCGGGACGAGATGAAAATACCTTCGGTGGTATAGGTGAAAATCGCCATAATCACGAACAGGGCAATGAACATGCCATATTCGCGGATGTTTTGGCGCAAAACTTTTTGCATGTTGGTGAAAAATGCCATGCCGGGCCTCCTCAGTTCGTTGCCAGGTGCATAATTTTTTCCTGCGTTGCCTCTTCGATGGGCAGTTCGCCGGTAATCTTGCCAGATGAAACGATGTAAACCCGGTCACTCATGCCAAGCACTTCGGGAAGTTCCGATGAAATCATGATGATGCTCATGCCTTGCTGCACCAGGCGGGTCATAATCGTGTAAATTTCAAATTTCGCGCCCACATCGATGCCGCGCGTCGGTTCATCAAGGATAAGAATGTCAGGCTTGACGAACAACCACTTGGCAACCGAGACTTTTTGCTGGTTGCCGCCGCTCAGGTTGCCAACCGTCTGCGCAACAGTGGGAGTTTTAATGTTGAGAGAGTCCCGATATTCGTTCGCCACTTTGACTTCCGCATTGCCATCGATGACACCCCGATGCGAAATTTCGCGCAGGTTGGCGAGGGTGATATTCTGTTTTACATCTTGGATAAGAATCAGCCCATTGCCCTTGCGGTCTTCGGTGACGTAAGCCACGCCGGCCTTGATGGCCCACTGCGGATGCCCAAAATTCTGTTTCTGGCCTTTGACCGTCATTTCCCCGCTGATTTCGTACCCATCGGGATTCCCGAAAATGCTCTTGGCGAGTTCGGTGCGCCCGGAGCCCATCAGCCCAGCAAACCCAACGATTTCGCCTTTTTTGACGTTGAAAGAGATGTCTTTCAGGACATTACGCCCCAATTTCGGGTCATAAGCGCTCCAGTTCCTGACTTCCAGGACGACATCATCAGAGCGGGCGCGCTCGCGCACGGGATATATATTATTGATTTCACGCCCGACCATGTGCTTGATAAGCACCTGTTCAGAGACCTCGCCCTTTTTCGCATCCAGGGTACAGATAGTCTTGCCATCGCGCAGGACGGTGACAGTGTCGGCGATGGAAATCACTTCTTTGAGTTTGTGAGAAATCAGGATACAGGTGACGCCGTGTTTTTTCAGGTCGCGCAAAAGATTGAGCAGATTGGCGCTATCATTCTCGTTGAGCGCTGCTGTAGGTTCGTCCAGGATGAGGAGTTTGACATCCTTGCTCAAGGCTTTGGCGATTTCAATCAGTTGTTGCTTGCCGACACCCAGGTCGCGCACTTTGGTTTCGGGGTTAACCGCCAGGCGCACTTTGGCAAGCATCTCGGCGGCGCGTTTGATGGTTTCGTTCCAGTCGACTGTCACGCCCTTGCGGATTTCGTTGCCGAGGAAGATGTTTTCGTAAACGGTCATTTCAGGAACAAGCGCCAATTCTTGATAAATAATTGCAATCCCGGCTTTTTCGCTGTCTCGAATGCCAGAAAACTTCTGCGCCTGCCCGTTGAATAAAATCTCGCCGCTGTACGAGCCATGCGGATAGACTCCGCTCAACACCTTCATCAGCGTCGATTTCCCCGCGCCATTCTCGCCAACCAGACAATGAATTTCCCCTTCAGCCACCTGGAAACTGACATCGCTCAAGGCTTTGACACCGGGAAACTCTTTGGTGATGTTTTTCATCTCCAATATGGGAGGTCTCATAGCCGCTCCGGTTCCAACCAAGATTTTTATATAGAGATTATACAGGAATAGTGATGGACTGCGCCACCACTATTCCTGTATGTTTTACTACGATTTGTTACGGAAGGCCGGTGAAGTCGCTGGCAGGCCAGTAGCCAGAGTCGATGATGGCTTCCTTGACGTTGGCCTTATCAACTGCAATCACAGCCGACGGCTTGGCAGGCACATCAATCTTGCCGTTGTTGTAGGTGTTGGTCTGGGGCGGAGTCTTGCCCTCCAGGAAAGCAATCGCAGCGCTGATGGCGTCGGCCACCAGGGTGCGGACATCCTTCAGCACGGTCATCGACTGCTTGCCGTCGATGATGTACTGCACAGAAGCCTTCTCGGCGTCCTGACCAGTGACAACGTAACTGGTTACGTCCTTATCGGCGGCAAAGGCATCCGCAATCGCGCGGGCCGTGCCATCGTTCGGGGCCAGGATGAAGACGTTGCCCTTATCGGCAGCGGTGGCCTTCGTCAGGTTGGCTTCGGCCAGGTTCTTGGCGGTGTTGAAGTCCCAGTTCGTGGTGACCTGTCCGAGAATCTTGCCCATCTCATCGCGGGTCAGGGTCGCCTTGCCAGACAGGGCTTCGGCTTCGCTGGAGTTCTTGATGACAAAAGTGCCATCCGCAATCTTGGGCTGAAGCACATTCCAGGCGCCCTCGAAGAACAGGAAAGCGTTGTTGTCCGACGAAGCGCCAGCATACAGATACAGCGGGTTGCCCGTGCCGGTGGCCTTATCGACCAGGTACTGCGCCTGGGCTTCGCCCACTGCCACGCTGTCGAAGGTCACATAGTAGTCCACAGCATCGGTGTCGCGGATGAGGCGGTCATACGAAATGACCTTCACGCCAGCGGCCTTGGCGGCTTCAGCGGCGGCAGCCGCGGCAGAGCCATCATGCGGGCAGATGACGAGAACTTTGACGCCCTTGGTGATGAGGGCTTCGACGTTCTCTTTTTCTTTGGCCGAAGAACCCTGGCTGAACAGGATTTCGACATCATACCCGGCGGCGGTCAGGGCATCTTTGAAGCGGGTTTCGTCCTGAATCCAGCGTGGTTCATCTTTCGTGGGCAGTACAATGCCAACTGCCAGTTTGCTCTTGGGCGCTTCGGTTGCTGCGGGAGCGGCAGGCTGCGCAGGCGCCTGGGTGGCCTGACCGCACGCCGACAGAATCGCGGCGGCGATGAACAGGACAGCCATCATTACGTAAAGCGAACTCTTCTTGAACATTGACGTTCCTCCTATAGAATTTGGTGAAAGGGAATTTCTGAAGGGTAAATTTACGGGTTGGGGTTGGTTATAATCGGGCAGAACCTCCTGTTCTTTACGTGGACAAAAGCGTGCAATATAATGATAACGATTCGTTAATCTCCGCTTCAACCCTTATCCCCTTGATTCCATCATAGGAATTCCCCTTAACTTTTTGGGGGATTTCCCCCGGTTTGCAAAGAGAGCGACTGGAATGTCTCCTGCCCGCACCCTGTTAGCCGATGACCACGCCCTGATACGCGCCGGGCTGCGCGACGCGCTCTCCAACCTGCCCGGTATCGAGATTGTCGGCGAGGCCGGGAATGGACGCGACCTGTTCCTGGCGCTGGAGCAGCTTCATCCCGACCTGCTGGTGATGGATGTCAACATGCCAGACTTCGAGCCAGTGGCGTCTGCCCATAAAATCCGCGCCACCTACCCACAACTAAAAATCTTGGTCGTCAGCGCTTACGACGACGAAGCCTACGTCGTGGGGCTGCTCTCGGCAGGCGTGAATGGTTATCATCTCAAAGATCAGCCGCTCTCGGACCTGCAACTGGCCGTCCGCCGAGTCCTGGATGGCGGGCGCTGGATTTCGGACCCCCTGGTCAACCGGCTGGTAGACCACCACCAAACCGAGACGGCCTCGCCTCTCACCCGCCGCCAGCGCGAATTGCTCTACCTGTTGACCCAGGGCTACAACAACCAAAAAATCGCCATCGTGATGGATTTGAGCATTAAAACAGTGGAAAACCATCTCACCGCGCTTTATCGCGCCATTGGCGTAGAAAGCCGACTGGAAGCAAACAACTACGCCAGCCGCCACCCTGAACTTTTGCTGATACCAGAACAGGAAAAGGGACAGGGGCGAATGGAGGCTCATGCTGAAATGATGGCCGTTCTGCTGGTAGACGATAATGCCCGCTATCGAGCGCAGTTGGGCAGGTTGGTGGGCCGCGTCAGCCCGACAGCCACCATGTACGAAGCCGAAGACGGCGCCGAAGCGGCGCGCCTGGCCGGGCAGGTCAAACCCAAACTGGCCTTTATTGATGTTGTACTAAAGGAAGAAGATGGGATTCAATGCGCCCGCCGCGTCAAGGCGGTTTCGCCTTCCACGCGCATCATCCTTATCAGCGCGTATCCCGACCGGGAATTCCGGCGCATTGGCCTGAATGCGGGCGCGGTCGCTTTTCTCGACAAAAAAGACATCGACGCTGCCACCGTCCGCCAATTGGTGAACGACGCCCTGGAAGCCTAGTCAAACCACCACGGTTGGATACGGGCTGGGGATTTCAATCCGCGCATTTACGCCGCCTCCTTTAGGCGATTCTATCTGTATCGTTCCCCCTAACAAACTCACCCGTTCGCTGATTCCCACCAAACCAAAGTGTTTCTTTTCGGAAAGTTCTGCCAGGTTGATTGGGATATCGAGTCCTGGCCCGTTATCCGACATTTGCACCACCAGGCTGGCAGTGGGGGACCGTTGAAGCGACAGTTTGACCAGCGTCGCATTGCTGGCGTGCTTGCGGACGTTGCTCAATCCCTCCTGGATGATGCGAAATACTGAAAGTTCGATGGCCTCCGGCAGGCGGCCCAGTTGCGGGTCAATCTCCAACTCCACTTTGATTCCGGTTTGTTTCGACCATTGGTGCGTCAGCGAGCGGATAGCCGCTGAAAGGCCGTGACTGTCGATGGTGGGAGGCCGCAAGTCGCTGCACAATTGGCGCAGACCGCTCACCACTTGCCGAATTCCGTTGCGGATGCCCGCCAGCTCAGCCCGCATCTCTTCATCGCTGGCCTCGTTCTCGGAATCTTCCAATTGATAGGTATAACTGAGTAAATCCTGAATCACCTGGTCGTGCAATTCACGCGCCAGGGCTTTGCGTTCGGCCTCGCGCTCGGTAATCAGGCGGCGATTGGCTTCCTGCAAGGCCAGGTTCAGGCGGTCGAGCGATTCCAATTGCTTGCGCAGCCGCTCAATCAACTGACGATTGAGCGAATCCTGCTCCTTCAGACTCTGCTGTAACACCTGCTGGGCGCGCCGCAATTCCTCGGCCTGCTGCTGAGCAGCATAGTAATTCTCGAAAGCCCAAATGACCGGCGTGACCTGCTCCTGCCGGTTCGAGCCGACAATCCACTCGACAACTTCGCGCGGAGTGGTTTTTTGGGTTTCGCGCAGCGCCGCCTGGCGTCCATGGTACAAGACCAGGATGCGGTTGGTGACAGCAAAAATATGTTTCAGGTCGTCGCTGCTGATAATAATTGAGACATTTTGCGCCGCCAACTCTCGTACCCGATCGAGCAGTTTCTGCTGGCGTCGAAAACTGAGCGCGGCCAGGGTGTCATCGAGCAGCAGCAATTTGCACGGACGGCACAGCGCGTGCGCAATTGCCACCAATTGCCGCTGTTCGTTCGACAGGTTGGCGGGGTATTCGTTGATGATTCCAGGCGGCATGTCGAAATCGGCAAAAAAGGCGCGCGCCAACTCTGCCATTTCGCCTTCTTTGGGCCATAACTTTAATCGCTCGACCTGGCACAACTCCCGCCCCAAAAAGACATTTTGCAGCACGTTGAAATTATTTGCCAGTTGGGGGTTCTGGTATGCGCTCTCAATGCCCCAGCGCCGAGCCTGCGAGGCAGCGCGAAACCCAAACCGCTTGCCCTCGAAGACAATCTCGCCGCTGCTAGGGGTATACACCCCGCCCAACAGCCGAAACAAGGTGGATTTGCCCGACCCGCGCTGACCGACCACGCCCAACACCTCGCCCGGCTCCAGGTCGAAGTTGACCCCGCTCAGGGCTTCGACCGGGCCGAACGATTTAGATAGGTTGCTGACAGTAAGAAGTTTTTGGGAGGTGGGCATTTGGTCATCCATGCGCATACTGGCGCGCATTGATTATACCCCTAGCCTCAATACCGCCCCCGCTCACTGCGCAATTCTGAACCGGTCAAGCTGCTCCCCCGAAACGGGAAGACCTGCACCGCGCAGGCCTTGAACTCTGGGATTTTGGCCTGCGGGTCGAGCGCGTCGGTAGTCAGCAGATTGGCGGCGGCTTCGTGGAAGTGCATGGGAAGAAAGACTACGCCGACGCTCGTCTTTTCCGTCACCCAGGCGCGCAGCACCACCTCCCCGCGCCGCGAGGTGACGCGCACCGCTTGGCCGTTGCGAATGCCGTGAATCTCGGCATCGGCAGGGTGAATTTCGAGACGCGCCTCAGGATACAGTTCGTCCAGGTCAGAGTGGCGCGTCATCGAGCCGCCGTGCCAGTGTTCCAGCACGCGCCCGGTGGTCAGGATGAAGGGATATTCATCATCGGGCGGCTCGGCGCAGGGGACGTAATCGAGTGGGATGAACTTTCCGCGCCCGCGCGGGAACGACTCAAGGAACAAGGTCGGCGTGCCGGGATGAGATTCGTCTGGAACGGGGTACTGCAAGCCGGTCTTTTCGATACGCTCATAAGTGATTCCGGCGTAATCGCGGTTGACCGAGGCCATCTCTCGCAGGATTTCGGATGGGTGAGAATACTCCCAGTGAGCGGTCGGACGCCCCAGCCGGGCTTCCAGGCGCAGGGCCAGGTCGCAGAGGATGTCGCTATCGCGGCGGGCAAGTCCGCGCGGCGGGTGCGCAGCGCGTACTCTCTGCACGCGGCGGTCGGTGTTCGTAAACGTCCCTTCCTTTTCAGCAAACGGAGTGGCCGGGAGGAAGACATCCGCATACGCTGCCGTTTCGGTCAGGAACAAATCCTGAGCGACCAGAAATTCCAACTGCTCGATGTGCCGCCGCGTCTCGTTCAGATTCGGTTCGGTCATCATCGGGTTTTCGCCCATCACATACAGCGCGCGCACCCCGCCGGGATGGGCATGAGACAGGATTTCGGTCGTCGTCAGGCCAGGTTTGCGTGAAAGGCCGCCCGGTTCAATGTTCCAAACCTTCTCCCACTGCTCGGCATTGCCCGGCGCGTCAACCCGCATGTAACCGGGGAAGTGGAAAGGCATCGCGCCCATATCACTTGCGCCCTGCACATTGTTCTGCCCGCGCAGCGGATTCAGCCCCGTGCCGGGCCGCCCGACGTGGCCGGTCAGCAGGGCCAGGTGAATCAGCGCCAGCGCGCTGGCCGTGCCGTGCGAGAGCTGCGAAATGCCCATGCCCCAGTAAATGGCCGCGTTTTTGGCAGTGGCATACAGCCGGGCAGCCTTACGGATGTCGTCGGCAGGCACGCCGGAAATGGATTGGGCGTATTCGGGGGTGAATTTTTCCAGCGAAGCAATGAAATCGTCTATTCCCTCGGTGCGGGCGCGGACGAACTCCCAGTTGACCAGGTTTTCCTTGACGATGACCTGCGCCATTGCGCTGAAAACCGGCACATTCGTCCCCGGCTTGAGCGGCAGCCACAGTTCGGCAAAATCAACCAATTCAATTCGGCGTGGGTCAACCACAATCAGTTTCGCGCCGCGCTTGCGAACGGCGTCCTTCATCTGAAGCGCGATAATGGGATGATTTTCGGTGGTGTTCGAGCCGGTGACGATGAACACATCATTGAGCATCACCTCGCTGGCCGTGTTCGACATGGCCGAAGTGCCGAGCGCCTGCTGAAGGGCGACCACGCTCCCGGCATGGCACAGGCGGGTGCAGTGGTCTACGTTATTGGTGCGGAAAATCGCCCGGAACATTTTTTGGAGCAGGTAATTGTCCTCGTTGGTCGCCTTCGCGCAGCAGTACACTGCCATCGCATCCGACCCGTCGCGCCGGTAGATTTCGACCAATTTATCGGCGGTGATGTTCAGGGCGGTCTCCCAGTCGGTTTCGACCCAATCGGTAGACGATTGACCATTGACGATCGACGATGGGAAGGTGCTGCGATTTATGGACTGAAGTCCACCGTCTAAGAGATAGCGCCGCACCATTGGCTTGGTAATCCGCTTCGGATGATAGATAAAGTCGTAGCCAAACCGCCCTTTGACGCATAAACTACCCTTATTGACAACCGAATCGAAGGGCGAGGTGACTTTATAGATAAAGTTATCTCTGACGTGCAAATCGAGCGTGCAGCCAACTCCGCAATAAGGGCAGGTGGTACGGGTAATTTGTTCGGGCTTGAGCATAGGCCTCCGGTCAAATCGTTATCAACGCAATCGCCGCCAGCGCCGCTGCAATGCCAACCACCTGCTGGCGATTGATATGCTCCTTGAGCAGCATCCAGGCCAGCAGCACCGTTGTGCCAGGATACAGCGAACCCAGAACAGCGGCTACATCTACCCGCCCAAGTTGGGCGGCCAGGGCATATAAACCATTTCCGAGCGTATCCAACAATCCGCTCATCAGGATGGGAAAAAGACTCGCGCGGGAGGGCGCAACCGGCTGGCGGGTGGCGAGCGAAAACAGGAGCAGGCTCGCAATCGAGACAATCCGCACGGCAATCAGCGGGTAAATGACCGATTCTCCGCTGGCAAGGTGCAGCGTAGTAAAGAAAAACCCAAACGCCAGGCCGGCCAGCGAGGGCAGGCGCAGCTCGGCCAGCCGAAAATCCCGGCTGCCGCCGGAGACCAGCCAGATGGCCGCCAGCGCCAGCCCAAAACCGGCGATGACCCACAGCGAGGGCAATCCGTCCGTCAGGGCGGCAAAAGCCACTGGCATGGCCGCCGCCACCAACGCCGAGACGGGCGCAGCCACGCTCATCCGCCCGCTGGCGAGCGCGCTATAGAGCAGCACCAGCCCAATCGCGCCGCCTAACCCGGCCAACCCGCCCCACAGCCAGGCCGCAAACGGCGGAAGCGGTTCGCGCAGCAGCAAAGCAGCCGCCAACAGTAAAACCATGCTGAAAGCGTGCGCGATGATGACCACGCTCAGCGCATTCGTCCGCTTAGAAGCAACCCCGCCGCTGAAATCGCCCGCGCCCCAAGTGAGCGCCGCGGCCAGGCCGAAAATAACGGGCATCAAACCAAAATTCATAGAAATCCTTTGAAACGGATTTTCGCCGAAAACGACAAAAACATCCATGTTTTCTCCCCTCTCCCAGTGGGAGAGGGGCAGGGGGCGAGGGCAGGTAGATGATTACTAACCTTCAACTTTTGAGCGTCTCTTGCGTCCAGTGTTGATGGCTGTAATCTCTTCTGGCTTTAGCCCCTGCTCCAACAGGAATTCGCGCTTGGGCTTGAGCGCGCCGGTCGGGCACACTCCCACGCACTGACCGCAGAACACGCAGGTCGTGGCGGGCATTGGCGCATCGAAAAACGTCCCGATTTCGGTCTCGTAGCCGCGCCCGCTGAAATTGATGGCGTAAGTATACTGGGCATCCTCCGCGCAAACCTGCACGCAGCGCCAGCACAAAACGCATTTGGCATAATCGCGGATATACATCGGGTTGTCGTCCTTGAGCGGCACATCGCGCCGCGCTGCTTGTGGAAAACGCTCCGCCGACGCGCCGTACTCCTCCATCAGCGCCAGGATTTCGGGCGAATCGGACAACTCCACGCTCGCCGCGAGCATCTCCAGAATCGTCCGACGCGCGCGAACTACCCGCTCGGACTTCGTCTGTACCTTCATCCCCTCTGCCGCCTGAACAATACAGCCTGGCTGAAGCAACCGCATCCCTTCCACCTCCACCACGCACAGGCGGCAGAGACCGTTCGAGGTCGTCGCCGGGTGCCAGCAGATGGTGGGGATATCGATTCCAACATTCCGGGCCGCCTCCAGCAAGGTCTGCCCCTCCGCCGCTGTAATCTCCTGACCATCCACAATCAATTTTGGCATATCAACTCCGTTTTCGACGCAAAAAGTCCATGTTATTCCGCTTCATCATCCGTTGCCACATCCGCTTCATCCGTTGCCATATCCGCTTCTCCGCTTCGTCATCCGTTGCCACATCCGCTGCCCACATCCGTGTACAGTTTTTACAACCTGACCAGTCCCACCTTCATCGCACTCAGCACCGCGCTGGCTGCCGTCTGACCCAGCCCGCACAGACTGGCATCCGTCATCGTCCAGCCCACATCTTGCAAACGCTCGAAATCGCCTTCCAGCGGCTTGCCCTGCGCCAACCGTTCCAAAATCTCTGCCTGTCGCTGCGTCCCCATCTGACAGGGATAGCACTTGCCGCACGACTCATGCGCAAAGAAATGCCCCAACTTCGCCAACACCTTGCGCAAGTCGCGTGACCGGTCGAACACCATCACCACGCCCGAACCGAGCGACAACCCCGCCGCGCGCAAATCCTCGAACGTCAGCCGCACATCCAGGTGTTCTGCCGTCGCAAACGTCCCCGCCGCCCCACCGAACAGGATGGCCTGAATCCGTTTTTCCGCTTCACCATCCGTTCCCGAATCCGTTTCCAATCCTGCCATCCCCAACAATTCCCGCAGCGTCACACCAAATGGGACCTCGTACACCCCTGGGCGCGGCACGTCCCCCGAAACGCAAAACAACTTCGGCCCGCTCGATTTCTCCGTGCCGATTTTACGATACGCTTCCGCGCCCATTTTCAGAATGAGCGGCACATTGCACATCGTCTCCACATTATTGATGACCGTCGGCTTGCCAAACAGCCCGTGCGTGGTTGGGAAAGGCGGCTTGATACGCGGAAAGCCGCGCTTGCCCTCGATAGACTCGAACAGCGCCGTCTCCTCGCCGCAAATGTACGCTCCCGCTCCCAGCCGAATTTCCACCTCGAACGAAAACCCGGAGTTCAGAATATTCTCGCCCAGCAAGCCCGCTTTGCGCGCCGAAGCCATCACCGCCTCCAGCACCGGCAGCATGTAGGCATACTCTCCGCGCACATAGAAATAGCCGCGCTCCGCGCCAATCGCATACCCGGCAATCAACATCCCTTCGAGAATGCTGTGCGGGTCATCCATCAGCAGCACTCGGTCTTTGAACGTTCCCGGCTCCGATTCGTCCGTATTGCAGACCACATATTTCGGCGAACCCTCTGCCCTGGCCGCCCCCTCCCACTTGACCCCAGTCGGGAAGGCCGCCCCGCCGCGCCCCACCAGTCCCGAAGCCTTAATCTCGTCAATCACCGCCTGCGGTGTCATCGCCAGGGCTTTACGTAAGGCCTGGTAGCCGCCATACTCGGCCAACGTCGTCTGGCGTCCTCTGCCGCAGCGAGCGGTCAGCAATCGGTCAGTACCATAGACCAGCGAGCGGGGGCGCAGTCCTCCCTCGCCCACCGTCCAACGTCCATCGTCAACGGTCAATACTGCCGGGGCCAGGTCGCACATCCCCAGGCACGGCGCAGATTCGAGCGTGACACCGCCATCCGGCGTGGTCTCTCCCGGCCCAATTCCGTGCCGGGCGCACAGCGCGCTCAAGATGTCCTCCCCGCCCTTCAGCGCGCAGGCCACATCCGTACACACCCGCGTAATGCGCCGACCGACCGGTTCATTATAGAACAAACTGTAAAACTCGATGACACCATGCACATCGGCCAACGGGACGCGCAGCGCGCCCCCAATTTCGGCGGCGGCCTCCGGCGGCAGCCAGCCATACAAGCATTGCGCGGCGTGCAGGGCTGGCAGCAAACCGGAACGTCCCTGCGCGGCAAAACGCGGCAAAATTTCTCGAAGCGGGGCAAGGTCTATTTCAGACATAAACTCTCCAATTGTCAAAAGTATAGCGCAATTTTCCCAAATCCATCCACCGATTACGCCGATTTCGCAAATTTTTGTAACGGTCGCAAAAATGGTAAACACAAATCTTGTACACGGACACTTGCGCCTGCGCGCAGCGCAGGTGACACACGGAATTCGCGGAATCTCGCGGAAAGCGCCTGCCAAAACGGCTTTTTCCGTGTTTCTCCGTTCGTTCCGTGTTTTCCGTGTCCTAATGCTTTCCATCCTATTCTTGACCAGTACAGATTTTGCAAATTTTTCTGACAACCCATATATTTTGCAGACAAGAAACCCTATCTGAAATTCCAAAGAATCATTGCGCAACTTGACACAAAGTACGCTATACTTTTTTCATGCCCGGAGAACTGCTCACCCTCACCCTGTTCGGACGCTACCGCGCCGAAGCCTTTGCCGCCTCCACCCCGCAGGGCGAACTCTACCGTGCCTGGGACCTGCACAACAGCCGTCACATCGGGCTGACGCTCCTGCCGCCCGAAGCGGTCGCCAACCCCGAAGCCTTCAAACAACTGGATGTGCGCGTCATCCCCCTCAAAAAAATCCGCCATGCCGGGTTGCTGCCCTTCTACGGCTTGGCCCAAGACGAAAAAAACACCTGCCTGCTCGAAGGCTGGGTAGACGGCCCCTCGCTGCGCGATGTCCTGCTCTCGCGCCCCGGCCAGCCCCTCAGCGTCGTCGAAACCCTGGCCTACGCCAAAGCCCTCTCCGCCACACTCGACTTTTTACATCTCCAGGGCTACGTCCACGCCGGGATATGCCCAGAGCGCATCCACATCGAACGGGAGGGGCGCATCCAACTCAGCGGGCTGGGCGCCAGCAAGCGCAGCGGCGAAATCGACTTCCAGCCCGCCTCGCACCCTTACGCCGCGCCCGAACAGGTGCACCCGGCCCGGCTCTCGCCCGCCGCCGACATCTACGCCCTGGCCGCCCTCTTGTTCGAGCTGCTCACCGGCCAGCCGCCGGTCGACGAACTGACCAACCCCCGCAAACTCAACCCGGAAATCCCCGACTTCCTGGCGCGCCTGGTGTTGCAGGGCTTATCCAGGCTGCCAACCGATAGATTCGCCTCTGCCGGGGAATTTTTCCTGACCCTGTGCATGGCCGCCGGGCTGCCGGCCGAATCCATCGCGGAACGCGCCACGCACGAACAGACTCCCGTTACCGGGCATCTCCTGCACACCTGGCATTACCTGCCGCCCCCCCTCGAAGTGACCAGTGCCCCCATTCCATTGCGCCCGCTCGAAAAAGTCCTCACCGCCTCGGGCGCCGTCCCGCGCCGAAAGATAGATTTCACCCGCTTCATCCGCCCTGGCCTGGGCCTGCTCCTGCTCATCGGGGCTGGCCTGGCCCTGTGGCTGGTGCAACCCCAAACGCCGACCGTCACCGTCACGCCGCAAGCCACCTCCCTCAATTCCCCCGCCAACGCCCTCCGGCCTACTGCCGTGCCTACCCTAACCCTGCCGCCCCGCCCCACCGAAACACACGGCGGAACCATCGTCTTCACCTGCTCGCGCGGCGACTTCAACCAGATTTGCATGATTCGCGCCGACGGCCAAAACCTGCAACTGCTCACCAACACCACCTTCTCGCACAACTACTACCCCGCCTTTGCCCCTGGCGGGCAGATGGTCGTCTTCGCATCCAACCGCAACGGCACATTCGACCTGTACCTGCTCATTCTGGAGAGCGGCAACCTGTCGCAACTGACCAACCGCATCGGCAACGTCCTCTCGCCCAGTTTCTCCCCCGACGGGCAGAAAATTGTCTTCGCCAACCGCGCCGCCGAGGGACCCACATCCATCTGGGTCATCGACAAAGGCGGCGCCAACCCCAAACTGCTTTACCCTGCCCCAAACAACGTCGTCGCCGTCGCCTGGTCGCCGGATGGCGCGACCATTGCCTACGCCATGTCGGTGGACCAGCCCAATGAATTCCAGATTTTCCTGATGGACGCCGACGGGCGCAACCATCGCCGCATCAGCCAGGGCTTGCTGGGCATCGGCGGCTCGCTTGCCTGGTCGCCCGACAGCCGCTACCTGCTCATCTTTGCCGGCCCCCTTGGCGACAAAGACATCTACCGCATCGATGTCGCCACCGGCGACTACCTGCGACTGACCTCCGGCGGCAACAACACCGCCGCCAGTTACTCCCCCGATGGCGCCCAAATCGTCTTCAACTCACTCCGCAACGACGGCCAGGCCGATTTATACATCATGAACGCCGACGGCTCGGGCCTGCGCCAACTCACCACCCACCCCGAACCCGACTGGCAGCCCAGGTGGGAAAAATAGCGAGAATTATCCAAATTCAATGGTTAATGTATCGAGATTGATTCTCGCGCCAGCCGCAAGCATAAAATCCATGCCAAGAATGCCGCGAATCGCAAAGCCGTAATCCATGCCCCCCACTTCAATCTCGAAGTTCTCCAGAGAAAACTCTCCCACGGTCAAACTCCCCACAGAACGCATAAACACAACTTCACTACCACCCACGCCGTGAATGGTGTGTAAAACGTCATTGGCTTCTGGAACAATACCAATGGCCGCAACCACATCAGCCGCGAGAATCGTCCCACCGGAGCCAGTATCCACCAAAACATCGGGAATTTCAACATCCCGACCCCGATAAAACAAATGGACCACCACAAAAGGGAGGTTATCGCGGAGTTGTAACTGCACCACCCCTCCGAATCCCTAACCATTGGCGCTCACGAATATCCAGCCGCTCCCGGCTGGTATGGACATAGTAAAACTCACGTTCCGGGTATTGTTGATGGAGGCTGCGATAACGCCGGAGCGCTTCGCTGCCATCAGCGCAAGTCTCCAGGACGGAAATGGCCTCCAAAACACGCTGGCTTGCTTCACTGCGCGCCTTAATGGCCTCGATAACCAGCCATTGATTGGGGTGTGCCTTTCGGACTTCTGACCAACGCATACGACTCTCCTTTCTCTGTAATTATACGCCTTGACCATACAGAAATACGAGAGTAAAATTATCAACAATAGTTGAGCGATTACTCAACTATAAAGAATCTACAGAGCCGAAATGTCCCACCTGACCCTCGACGACCCCACCGCCAGCCGCCTGGCCGACCTGTTCTCGGCCCTGAGCGACCCCACCCGCGTGCGCATCCTGGCCGCGCTCATGGAGGGCGAAGTCAGCGTGGGCGACCTGGTGCAACAGATTGGCCCCACCAAATCGGCCATCTCCCACCAACTGCGGGGGTTGAAAGACAAGCGGCTCATCCGTTCCCGCAAACAGGGGCGGCAGGTCTTTGTCGCCATCGATGACGACCATGTCACCGAGTTATTCCAAAAAGGACTGGAACACGCCCAGCACGGCTAACTTCATGACCACGCATACCCACTCCCACTTCGAAACCCTCTCGCAAAAAACAACCTGGCGGCTCGGCCTCTCACTCGGCCTGACGCTGGCCTTCGTCGTCGTCGAAGTCATCGCCGGGCTATTGGGCAACAGCCTGGCCCTGCTCACCGACGCCGCCCACAACTTTACTGACGTGCTGGCGCTCGGCCTGAGCTGGTACGCCATGCGCAAAGCCTTGCAGCCCGCCAACGCCCGCAAAACCTTCGGCTACCACCGCGCCGGAATCCTGGCGGCTATGGTCAACTCAGCCACCCTCGCAGTTATCTCACTGGGGATTTTCCACGAAGCATGGCAGCGCTTCATCCACCCGCCCGAAGTCAATTCCGGCATCCTGGTCGGGGTGGGGTTGGTGGCCTTCGTCATCAACGCTGTCACAGCCTGGCTCATCAAAGAAGGCAGCGAACACGACCTGAATATGCGCTCGGCCTTCATCCACCTGATGGGCGACGTGCTATCTACCCTGGGGGCAATGCTTGCCGGGGTCGTCATCTTCTTTACCCGTTGGAACTGGCTCGACCCGCTCGTCAGCGTGCTGATTGGCCTGCTGATTCTGTGGAACGCCTGGGGCATCCTGCGCGAAACCATCCACATCCTGCTCGAAAGCGCCCCCGCCGATGTTGACATCAAGAAAATGGTCGGCGAGATGAGCGCCGTGCCGGGCGTCAAGGGGATTCACGACCTGCATGTCTGGAGCATAGACCAGCAAAAACGCCTGCTCTCGGCGCACATCGTCACCGATGACGTGACCATCAGCTGCGGGGCGTCTATTCAGGGTGAACTGAACGAGTTGCTCGCCCATCGCTACGGAATCGCCCACGCCACCCTGCAACTGGAATGCGCCTGTTGCAACGGGGGCGAACTATTCTGCAAAATGACAGAAGGACCACACGAACATGCCTGAAAAAACCCCCCGCAATGCCCGCAAAACTGCGCGCCAACGAAAAAAACCCCTGCCCCTGGTATTGTTGGGGCTCGGCGGTTTGCTGCTCATCGCCCTGGCGGTCATTTTCCTGAGCCAATCACCGGCAGCCGCGCCACCCACCGCGCCCGCCCCTGCCTCAGACACCCGCTCCGTGCCACGCGTCGGCTTGGAAGAAGCCTACCAAGCCTTCGAAAACGACGAGGCCGTCTTCCTGGATGTGCGCAGCGCCGAATCGTTCCAGCTACTCCACATCACCGGAGCGGTCAACATCCCCGAATACGAACTCTCCACCCGCCTGGCCGAACTGGACAAAAACGATTGGATTATCCCCTACTGCACCTGACCGGCGGAAGAATCCAGCGCCCGTGCGGCGCTGACCCTGCTCCAAAACGGTTTCACCCGCGTCACCCCCCTGCTGGGCGGATTCGCCGCCTGGCAGCAGGCCGGGTACCCAACAGACAACTAATTTTATGATAGGGTTTTAATACAATTCCAACAAAAAACGGGTATCATTGCCCTATTCAGCGCAGGAGGAACCCCAATGATTCCCAATTTCAAAAATGTAACCCCGTATGTTATCGAATCGTCGAATTACGGCGAACGTTCATATGATGTCTTCACCCGCTTGCTCAAGGAACGCATTATTTTTCTCGGGACCGGGATTGATGACCAGGTTGCCAATATTATCGTGGCGCAATTGCTGCACCTGAACCACGAAGACCCGGAAAAAGAAATCCAAATGTACATCAACTCGCCGGGCGGTGTCATTTACGCCGGGCTGGCAATTTACGACACA
>Ga0101944_10001276_pt1 | contig 54700 bp, 22 predicted proteins | sample DewCreD2012metaG_FD_75245 | JGI IMG/M metagenome (GOLD analysis project Ga0101944, IMG submission 75245) | Hot spring sediment bacterial and archeal communities from British Columbia, Canada, to study Microbial Dark Matter (Phase II) - Dewar... ...
TTGAAAACGCTTAAAAAAGGCAGATCGATGCCAATTGAACGAAATTTTGGGCCGCCGGTCTAAAACTGGATCACTTGCCCTCGCGGCATCGCAAATAATCACCTGTTTTCGGCCAGGCACTACGTAGTGCCCGCCGCCCAGGAATAAACCGGCGTAGGCGCATCCCAGCGCCAGGCAAAACGGGAACAGCAACCCCCAAGCCCATTGGCAGTAGCGATACCAGCCAAAGGGGGCGTCGAAACAAGCTTTTCGCCGCAACAGCCAGTAAAGTCCCAAACCGGCAAAAGCGCCGCCAAGGAAACCCAAAAGACTTCCCGAAACGGACGCGCCCGCCACTTTGCCCGTGAATCGCACGCCATCCTTCCAGGAATTTGCCGCCAGCACCGTCAGGTTATGCCACACGTCCGCTTTACCGGCGGTGGTCTCCGGGGTTACCTCGCCGTGCGCCGAAGCGCCCGTCGCCGCCGGTTGGCGGTCGGCCTGGCCGGGCGCTTCTGCGAAAGAAACAGCGCCTTGGGCAATTTGCCCCAGCAACAGGACGCCCCACAACCACCCCGCCAATTTTCTCCCCATGCGCGCAGTTTAAGCGCGCCGCCCCGGTTGGCAAAGTAAAACGCTCGCCTTTTGTCGTCCGTGTGACAAGCGAAGGGCGGGTGTGGGATTTTCGATAGCCTTCTGTTCCGGCTAAAGCCGGGACAACAAACAAAGCCGGGACAACCAGCGACGCCGTTCGTTGTCCCGCCTTTAGGCGGAAAGGAGAGCGTGGGGTTTTCGGGAGCCTCGCGTTCCGGCTAAAGCCGGGACAACAAGCAGCCGGGACAACAAGCAGCCGGGACAACAAGCAGCCGGGACAACAAGCAGCCGGGACAACAAGCAACACGGTTCGTTGTCCCGCCTTTAGGCGGAAAGGGGGGTGTGGGGTGTTCAAGAGCCTCTCGTTCCGGCTAAAGCCGGGACAACAAGCAACTCAGTTCGTTGTCCCGCCTTCAGGCGGAAAAGGGGGCGTGGGATTATCAAGAGCCTCTCGTTCCGGCTAAAGCCGGGACAACAAGCAGCGCGGTTCGTTGTCCCGCCTTTAGGCGGAAAGGAGAGCGTGGGGTTTTCGGGAGCCTCTCGTTCCGGCTAAAGCCGGGACAACCAGCAACGTGGTTCGTTGTCCCGCCTTTAGGCGGAAGAGCAGGCGCGGGGTTATCAAGAGCCTCACGTTCCGGTTAAAGCCGGGACAACAAGCAGCGCGGTTCGTTGTCCCGCCTTTAGGCGGAAGACCAGGCGCGGGGTTATCAAGAGCCTCTCGTTCCGGCTAAAGCCGGGACAACAAACAGCGTGGTTCGTTGTCCCGCCTTTAGGCGGAAAGGAGAGCGTGGGGTTTTCGGGAGCCTCGCGTTCCGGCTAAAGCCGGGACAACAAACAGCGTGGTTCGTTGTCCCGCCTTGAGGCGGAAAAGGGGGCGTGGGGTTGTCGGGAGCCTCGCGTTCCGGCTAAAGCCGGGACAACAAGCGACGTGGTTCGTTGTCCCGCCTTGAGGCGGAAAAGGGGGCGTGGGGTTGTCGGGAGCCTCGCGTTCCGGCTAACGCCGGGACAACAAACAGCGTGGTTCGTTGTCCCGCCTTCAGGCGGAAAAGGAGGCGTCGGGTTGTCGGGAGCCTCGCGTTCCGGCTAAAGCCGGGACAACAAGCGACGTGGTTCGTTGTCCCGCCTTTAGGCGGAAGAGCAGGCGCGGGATTATCGAGAGCCGTCCGTTCCGGCTAAATGTTAAGCGGGCGTAGGGGATTTATCAGAGGGCGATGCCAAATACGGCGGCGACGCGCCGAATAAATGAATGGTGTCGCGCCGGACAGGCCGCCTGCCACTCGGCCAGGAATTGGCGAAAGGGTTTGCGCTCGTCGCGGGTGTCGAGATTGAGGTAAAGGGCCGCTTCCCAGTGGCGCGGGTCTTCCTCGAACAGCGGCAGCAATTGCGCAGCCACCAGGCCGTTCAAGGGGCGTTGGACGGCGTTGGTGCGCAGGCGGGGCTGTGTCCGGGCAAACCAGGCCGCAAAAGACTCGCCCGCCGGCAACTGGCGGTCGGGCTCCGCCAGCAGGTTGTCCGCGTAGCGGCGCAAGTTGGGGGCGTAGGATTTCCAGTTCGGATAAGGGGCGTTCGTTGCCCACTCGCGGGCCATGGCGCGCAGCGCGAAAAGCGAGGCGGCCTCGCAAAGCGATTCCTCGAACCATTTGTTGGCGTGGGTGGTGTTTTGCCATTTGCGGCGCCAATCCCCGCCGTGTACCGCCATTACATGGCCGAATTCATGGGCAAACTGGTAGGCGAACTGGCTCCAATAGGTGTCCTGCGACGCCAGCCGGACGATGATGGCGCCGTCCGGCTCGCGCTGGAAAATGGCGATAGGCGAACTGCCGCTGCGCTTGACGCGAATGGGGTCCAACGGGGGCGCGTTGGAACAATGGCGCCAGATTTGACGCGCCGCGGAGGTTACGACGGCTTGGATGTCGCGCGGGCTGGCCTGCCCCCAGGCATCCGGCTGGACCGTGATTTCCAGTGGGCGCGGGACATCCGTGCCGGTGGCGGCCATACCCGTACCGGCCTGCCAAAGCCAGAGACAGGCGAGCCAGGCCGTCAACCGCAGAAAGCCCCGGCATTTGATGGCGTTGCATGTTGCCAGCGTCACGGCCCCGAAATGTTGTCCGCGTTCCCGGCAATGTCAATGCCGCCCGGTCTTGCGCCTTGATCATTGAAAATTGAGACTTTTACTCGCCCTTCCCCTCCCCTGCCCTGTCATCCAAAAATGCGACTGCCAAACGCCTCGGGAACTGCTAGGCTGTCCGCCATGTTGAACCGAGGCGAGACTCATTGGCTCACGACGAAAAACGGTCGGAAAGCGGCAGCGTTAATGACCGCGCTGCTCGCCGCCGCCGCCGGTTGGGCGGATATTTCCCTGGTAGCACCCACCGGGCCGGGGGTGCGGCGCCCGGTGACGTTCAAAGCCCAACCGTTCCCGCTCCAGGACGTGCGCATCCAGGATGGGCCGTTCAAGGCGGCGATGGAACGGGACGGCCAATACCTGCTGGCTCTCGAACCCGACCGCCTGCTGCACACCTTCCGGCTGAACGCCGGTCTGCCCTCGACCGCCGCGCCCCTCGGCGGCTGGGAATCGCCCAAGGTCGAGTTACGCGGGCATTTCCTGGGCCATTACCTTTCGGCGTGCGCCCTCATGCACGCCTCGACCAGCGATCCGCGCTACCGGGACCGCGTGGCGCTCATCGTCGGGGAATTGGCCAAATGCCAGGCGGCGCTCGGCCCCAGCGGTTACCTGAGCGCGTTTTCCGAATCGTTCATTGACCGGGTCGAAACCACCGGCAAAGTCTGGGCGCCCTATTACACGCTGCACAAAATTTTCGCGGGGCTGTTGGATGCGCACGCGCTTTGCGACAACGCGCAGGCGCTCGTGGTCGCCCGCAAGTTTGGCGATTGGCTGGCGGCCCGCAACGCCCGCCTCAGCGACGAGCAACTCGAGAAGATGCTCGACGTCGAACACGGCGGCATCAACGAATCCATGGCGCGGCTTTACGCGGCGACGGGCGACCCCAGGCACCTGGCGACGGCCCGCCGCCTCTGGCATCGGCGCGTTCTCGATCCGCTGGCGAACCGCGAGGACCGACTCGCCGGCTTGCACGCCAACACCCAGTTTCCCAAAGTCATCGGCGCCGCCCTGCTTTACGAGTTGACCGGCGACAGGCGTTATCAAACCACCGCCGAATTCTTCTGGGACCGCGTCGTCCACCATCACAGCTATGTCAACGGCGGCAATAGCGACCACGAACACTTCGGCCCGCCGGACCGCCTCGCCGAGCGTGTCAGCCCGTGGACCGCCGAAAGCTGCAACACCTACAATATGCTCAAGCTCACCCGGCATCTCTTCGCGTGGGAGGCCGGGGCCGCCCAGGCCGATTACTACGAGCGCGCCCTTTACAACCACATCCTGGCGTCGCAGGACCCGCGCACCGGCATGATGGCTTATCATATCCCGCTGTATGGCCGCTGGTTCATGCCCTACAACACGACCAACGATTCCTTCTGGTGCTGCACCGGCACTGGCGTCGAGAACCACGCCAAATACGGCGACAGCATTTACTGGCACGACGACGAGGGGCTATTCGTCAATCTCTTCATCCCCTCCGAATTGGCCTGGCGCGAGAAGGGGCTCATCCTTGGCCAGCAAACCAAATTCCCCGAGGAAGAGATTACCCGCCTGAAAATCTCCTGCGGGCAGCCGGTGGCGATGACATTGCGGATTCGCCGGCCGTTCTGGGCGCAGGAGGGCTTTGCCGTCACCGTTAACGGCCAGCCGGCTTCCGTGGACACCAAACCCGGCAGTTACGCCGCGATCAAGCGGTCCTGGAACCACGGCGACCGGGTGGAAGTCCGCCTGCCGATGAGTCTGCGCCTTGAACCGATGCCCGACAATCCGAACCGCGCCGCAATTTGCTACGGCCCGGTGGTGTTGGCCGGCGCGCTCGGGACCGAAGGCATCGTTCCGCCGATGCCTTACGCGAAAGGGCAAGGCGACTTCTTCCGGGCTGCTTTGCCGCCGCCGCCGGTGTTGGTAACCGACAATCGGCCTGTCACCGAATGGGTGACGCAGGCGGCCAATCAGCCGCTGCGTTTTCGCACCAAAGGCGTGGGCCGCCCGCAGGATGTTGAACTGCTAGCCTTCCACACCCTGCCGCCTCAGCGCTATACTCTTTATTGGGATTTGCTGACCGAAGCAGACTGGCAAAAGCGGGAAGCCGCGCGCAAGACGGCCGAACGGCGCGAGCGCGAATTGGCCGCACGCACCCTTGACGTGGTCCGCATCGGCGATTTCGAGTCCGAACGAGCCCATGCCCAGAAAGGGGATCGCACCCAGTCCGGCGTCCACGCCGGCCGGCTTTGGCGGCACGCCACCGACGGCGGCTTTTTCTCCTACGAGCTGAAAACCGACGGGTCGCCCAGCCTGCTGCTCTGCGAGTATTGGGGTGACGACGCCGGCCCGCGCGAGTTCGACATCCTGGTGGATGGCGAGAAAGTGGCCACCCAGAAGCTGGCGCGCAACAAACCCGGCGAATTCTTCGAGGTCCGCTACCCCTTGCCGGAAAACCTCACCCGCAACAAAAACAAACTCACGGTCCGCTTCCAGGCGCAACCGGGCCGCACCGCGGGCGGCTTGTTCGGACTGCGACTGCTGCGCAAAGAAGACACGACACCATGAGATTCGCAATACTGTATGGTCTCCGGGATGCAATACACAATTTGTCACTTTGGGCGATGTTCTCCCTCTCCCCCCTTGGGGGGAGAGGGCAGGGTGAGGGGGCGCGTGTCGTCTATCCCAAGCACTCATCAATAACTCTCGCGGTCTTGCTATTGCCGTCCTGCGCATTGCTCGCCGCCGAACCGCCGGGGCTTTTTCTTGAGCGCACCAATCACTGGCTCATTGTCCGGGGCGCGGCCATTCCGGGCGGCGCGCTCAAGATCAATTATCTCGAAGCCTATTGCCGCGCCAATTCGACCGATGCCGACTGGGTCAAGCACACCGTCATCCCGCACCGTTCGGAAATTCTCTCCGTGTCCGAAGACCGCCGGCAAATCAAGCTGCGCGACACGCTCGAGGACGGGCTGGTGGTCGAGCATGAAATCACCGCCCGGACGGATGAGGTCGAGTTTCGCCTGGCGGCCCGCAATCCGACCGCGAAACGTTCGGAAGCGCACTGGGCCCAGGCCTGCCCGCGCCTGGGCGATTTCACCGGCTTTAACCAGCCGGGCAGCACCAACCTGAACGACTACCTGCCCAAGTGCTTCATCTTCCTGGACGGCCAATTGGCGCGCCTGCCGACACAACCCTGGGCCACCGAGGCCCGCTATACCCCCGGCCAGACCTGGTGCCCCAAACACGTGCCGCGCACCGATGTCAATCCGCGACCGCTCAGTGTGCTGGTGCCCAGCAATGGATTGATCGGCTGTTTCAGCGGCGACGAACGCCTGATCTTTGCCACCGCCTGGGAACCTTACCAGGAACTGTTCCAAGGAGTCATCCGCTGCCTCCACGCCGATTTCCGCCTGGGGGGCCTGCGGCCCGGCGAAACCAAACTCGTGCGCGGCAAAATCTACCTCGTGCCCAATGATGTCCCCGCCCTGCTCCGCCGCTACGAGAAGGATTTTCCCGAACACGGCCGATGATGCTCGGCGGCGCGCCCTTCAATCGCCGGCCTCGAGGCGCAAGGAAGCAAAGCCCTGACCGGCGCCTCAGCCGGGCTGGCGTTTCCGCCAGGCAGCAATGAACATGCCGTTGCACTGGTGATTTTGCGGCCAAAGCCAGACACAGTCGGACCGGCAGCCGGCTTCCAAGGGATGGGTAATCTCCAGCGGCGCGAAATCAGGGTGGGCGGATTCAAAAGCCTTTTTCACCTCAACCGTTTCCGGCCGAGTCAAGGTGCACACTGAGTAAATCAGGCGTCCACCGGCCTTGACCGCGCAGGCCGCGCCATCAAGCAACCGGCGCTGCACCCCGGCCAATTCCTTCACTTCCTGCGGGGTGGTGGTCCAGCGGGCCTGGGGATTTCTTTGCCAGGTGCCGACGCCGCTGCACGGCGCATCCAACAGCACGCCGTCAAAACGGGTGCGCGGCGCCGGCTGCGCCAGCCCGTCCCACCGGCGCGCGCGGTAATTATATACCCCCGCTCGCCGCGCCCTTAGCCGCAACCGCGCCAGCCGCCAATCCGAACGGTCGCTGGCCCAGATCAAACCTTGGTTGCCCATCAGACCGGACAGGTGAATCGTTTTGCCGCCTTCGCCGGCGCAGGCGTCCCACCAGGTTTCGCCGGGTTTTGGCCCGCAAACCCAACCGACCACTTGGGAGGCGAGGTCCTGAATCTCAAAATTGCCGTTCTGAAACGACTCCGTGCGATAGAGGTCCTGGTCGCCCGAATAAAGCAGGGCGTCGGGCAGCGGGCCGCGGCGCGTGTTGCCGAGCGCCCGGGCTACGGCATCCGCTTCTCCACGCTTGGCCCGCAGCCATAGCGGCGGCTCCCTTTGCAGGGCCCTCAACCATTCCGGGGATGCGTTCAAGTGCGAAAAGACCCAGCCGGGCGCGACGGCGCGCAGGCGTTCCCCGGAAAAGGTTTCGGGCGCGGATTGAAATTCGGCGGCGATCTCCCCGGCCTGGCGCAGGGCCTTTGGCAGGTTGTCCGGTTCGTCGAGCAGACCGCGCCACCGGTAATAGGCAAAAACCAGCCGCCTGACAACGCCGCTATCCACGCGCGACAGACGGGCGCTCCGCAGCGTTCTTCTCAGCGCCTCGTCCGCCGGACGGCTCCGGGACGCTTGCGCGATTATTCGTGCTGCCAGCGCGTAAATTCCCCGCGCGCCGCCTCCCGGCGGCGGAATCGTGTCCAGACTTTGATCATCCGGCGAAGGGATGGCGGAATTGGCGGCCACAAAAGACGGCGGCGCGGACGGAAAAACGCCACTGCTCAATCGGTCTCCTTGATCCGATAAAAACGCCGGGCCGCCGAAGCCGACGGGTCGGAAAGGACTTTGGTCGTGCCGTCCCCCGGCACCGCGGGCAAAGCGGTCCAGACCGCATCGTTGAGATTGTTTTTATACTCCAACGCGTAGTTCCGGCCGGTTTTAGTGGCCACCTTGGCCGAAAAAGCGTTGCCAGTCCAACCGGGGGCTGACAATTGGGGCGGCGTCAATGGCGTATAAATCACCTCGTCGAGCCAGGCCAGATCCTCCGCCACCGCGCTGGCAAACCATTGCTCGCAAATCCACTCCAAACTGACCTGGCCCGCGGGCACTTCGTAGGTCTGGCGTATCCAACCGGTTTCCCCCGTAATAAAATCCATTTCTTCATTATTCATCAGGAAAGTCAGAACCATCGCCTCCTCGTCGGCGGAGATTTTCCACCAAAAAGAAAGCCGTCCGGGGCCTTGCACAGTGGTCCACAGAGCGCAGTATTGCAAAGGAAACATTGGCCCTGTCTGAGCGGCCTTCTGGCCGTCGTGCGTGACCGCATTCTGCACGGTCCATAGGACGGAAGGACCGTTGCCGAACACCAAGCCGGGGGCGTTGAGGGCCGCCGCCATTGGATCCTCAATCACCTGCAATTGGGCCACCTGGCTGGTGACGGAGCCATATTGGTTGGTCACCACCACATAGTAGCTCCCCGCCTGACTCACCAGCACCGGGTCCAGATTCAGCACTGCGCCCGTGGCCCCGCTTAGCGGCTGGGCGCCGTGCCACCATTGAAACTGCAGGGGAGTGCCGCCGATCGCCCCTGCGGAAAGCGTTACCCCTTCCCCCGCCATAACCGTCTGTCCCGCCGGGTGCCGAAAGAGGTATGGCGGCGCCGCGCCTGGCGCGAAAATGACACTGTCCACCCACCCGGCATCCGGCTCAACGGCGTAGGCGTCATCCTTTTCATAGGCCCATTCGAGCTGTTGCGGACCTTGGGGAATGGGAATGCTGACCAGCCGCCAATCATTTTCCCCGCTTAGTTCAGCCACCGTCAGTCCGCCGACCTTGAACCGCAGCACGTCGCTCTCCGCTTCCGAGGCGGTGGTCCACCAAAAGGAAATAACCCCCGGGCCGGTGACCGTCGTCCGCAGCCAGGAAACCCCGTTGTCGTCCGTCAAGCCGCTTCGGGCCGCCGAAACGCCATCGTGCGAGACCTCGAAATCCTCCTCCCACGGCGCGGTCGCGCTGGTGGTCCAAGTCAGGGCGGTTGCATCGAGCGCCTCTCCCAGATCAGCGCGTCCGCAGGGAACAGCACTCAGCCAAAATAGGCAGAACAGACAACAGACCGCCTGCGGGAGCCCCGTCCGGCCCGCCCATTTATTCATCCAGCGCGATTGCATGAAAGAATATTACCGGAATGGCGGCCAAATTCAACCTTGGACCGCAGCCCGGGGCGGGCGCCCCTAACTGCCGCAACAATGCTTGTATTTTTTGCCGCTGCCGCAAGGGCAAGGATCATTGCGTCCGACCTTGGGACCGGTGCGCACCGGCTTGGCCTTGGCCAGGGCCTCTGTGGCCTCGGACACCACGTCGCTGGGTTTGGGGGCTTTGCCCTCGCCGCCGCTGCTGCCGGTGGAGGTCCCGCCATAGGCGCTGCTGCCTTCGTGAACTGTCTGCTGGGGCAGGTTGCGCAGGAAATTCTCAAAGGCCATCATGCTCGAGGCGCTGCGGAAAATGTTGTGGCATATCTCGCTTTTGATGTTGAGCATGAGCTCGTCGAACATCTTGAACGCCTCCGCCTTGTATTCGATCAAGGGGTCGCGCTGGCCATAGGCGCGCAACCCGATCGAGTTGCGCAAGCTGTCCATCGAATAGAGATGCTCCTGCCAGAGCTTGTCAATCGCGCTGAGGATGGTGAAACGCTCGACCACCGCCAGGGCCTCCGCCTGCTCGAATTTAATCTTGAGATCATAGGCTTCCCTCACCGCCTTGATGATGAAGCGGCACAAGCTCAATTGGGCCGGCGTCAACCCCTCGAAAATCGAGCCGGGCACCGGCAGCTCGGCGCCTTCGTTCGCCGCTTGCAGCAGTTGCTCCTCCGGCATCGCCAGCGGGAAATTCAGATTAACCCAGTCGGCCAGGGCGCGCAGGTTCCAATTCGACCGCTCTTCGTCGGCGCTGATGGTTTGCTGCACCTTGCCGATGACCACCTCCTCCATCACGTCCATCAAGCGGTCGCGCACGTCCGCCGAATGGATGATCTCATTGCGAAAGCCGTAAATGACTTCGCGCTGTTTGTTCATCACGTCGTCGTATTCCAGCACCCTTTTGCGGATCTGGAAATTCTGCTGCTCGACCCGCTTTTGGGCGGACTCGATGGACTTGTTGAGCATGGGGTGCTCGAGTTCCTGCCCCTCTTCGTAGCCGATCTTTTCCATGAACTTGGCAATGCGATCGGAGCCGAACAACCGCATCAGGTCGTCTTCGAGCGAGATGAAAAAGTGCGACGAGCCGGGGTCCCCCTGCCGGGCGCAGCGTCCGCGCAACTGGCGGTCAATGCGGCGGGCCTCGTGGCGCTCGGTGCCCATCACATGCAGGCCGCCCGCCTCCGCCACGCCCGGCCCCAGTTTAATGTCCGTGCCGCGTCCGGCCATGTTGGTGGCGATGGTGATGGCGCCGCGCTGCCCGGCGCGGGCGACGATTTCCGCCTCCTGCTGGTGGTACTTGGCGTTCAGCACCGAATGCACCAGGCCCAGGCGCTGCAATTTGCGCGAGAGGAATTCGGAGGTCTCGACGGAGACGGTGCCCACCAGGATGGGACGGCCCTGCGAATGCACTTCCTGGATTTCCTTGGCGACCGCGTCAAACTTCTCCCGCTTGGTCTTATAGACCGAATCATTCTTGTCCTGGCGCACGCAAGCTTTGTTGGTGGGGATCACCAAAACATCCAGTTTGTAGATGTCGTGGAATTCCTGGGCCTCCGTCTCGGCCGTGCCGGTCATGCCGGCCAGTTTCTGATACATCCGGAAATAGTTCTGGATGGTAATGGTGGCGTAAGTCTGTGTCTCCCGCTCAACCTCCACCTCCTCCTTGGCCTCAACCGCCGAATGCAGGCCGTCGCTCCAGCGCCGGCCGGTCATCAGTCGGCCGGTGTTTTCATCCACGATGACGACCTTGTTTTCCTGGACCACGTAATGAACGTCTTTGAGATACAGGCAATAGGCCTTCAGCAACTGGCCGATGCAATGGATGTTTCGCGCCTTCAGCTCAAAATCCGCCTGGAGTTTTGCTTTAAGCTCCATCCGTTTGCGCGGGTCCTTCTCCGGGCCGGTGTCAATTTCGTGAAACGCGGAAATTAAATCCGGCATCACAAAGGCCTCCGGATCGGAGGGGCTCATGAAGTTGCGCCCCTTTTCCGTCAGATCAGCTTCATGCGTTTTCTCGTCCATCGCAAAAAAGAGCTGCTCTTTTTGCGCGTAAAGCTCCTTCTTGGATTGGTCGGCGTGCAACGCCAGTTCGGCTTTGTTCATCAGCCGTATATTCTCGGGATTTTCGAGAATCTTCATCAGGGCCTCGGACCGGGGATTGCCCATTTTGACCTTGAAAAGCAAAAGCCCGATCTCATTCTCCAAAGCTTCGGGATTCTCGGGATTGCCGCCATCGGCGGGATGCAATTTGCGGATCAATTCCTCCGCTTCCCGCAAGAAACGGCCGCAAAGCTGTTCCTGCGCGCTGACCAAACGTTGCACCGCGGGCTTGAAGCGCACAAAATGCTCGTTGTCGGCATTGACCACCGCCGGGCCGCTGATAATCAGCGGTGTGCGCGCTTCATCAATCAGGATCGAGTCCACCTCGTCCACAATCGCAAAATAATGCCCGCGCTGGACCTGCTCTTCCTTGGTGGTGGCCATGCCATTGTCGCGCAGGTAATCGAAACCGAACTCGGCATTGGTGCCGTAGGTGATGTCGCAATAATACTGCTCCCGGCGGACTTTCGGCGGCTGATCGTGCAGGATGCAGCCCACCGTCAACCCCAGAAAGCGGTAAACTGACCCCATCCATTCGCTATCCCGCGCCGCCAGGTAATCGTTGACCGTGACCACATGCACTCCGCGACCAGTCAAAGCGTTCAAGAAAACCGGCAGTGTCGCCACGAGGGTTTTGCCTTCCCCGGTCGCCATTTCGGCAATGCGCCCTTTGTGCAGCGCCCAGCCGCCGATCAACTGCACGTCGAAGGGGATCATATCCCACTTCAAGACGTGGCCACGCACCGTTATTTCCGTCCCCATCAACCGCCGGCACGCATTTTTCACCACGGCAAACGCTTCCGGCAGAATGGCATCCAGCTCGCGCTGCAATTCGGCGTTATCCTGGATACGGACCAACTTTTCTTTCCACGCCGCAGTCTTGTCGCGCAGCACCTGTTCGGGCGCGGATTGCAATTCCTGCTCCAGAGCGTTGATTTGCGCCACCAAGGGCCGCAACCGCCGGCACTCCCGCTGGTTGCGCGTGCCAAAAATCTTTTTTATAAGGTAACCGATCATGTCTTTGCGTTAATCCCTGCCCAACCCTAGGTAATTGCAAGACTTACGTCAAAGATTATCGGGAAAGCGCCGGATGCCGTCGAAGCGGGTGGCAGACGGTCGGCGAAGGTTACCCCGGGCAGGAGCGATTGGCGCCCCGTTGCTTACAGGGTGCTTGGGTTCGCCACGCGGCCCATGAAGAGGATGCCGCCCGTGCGATTTTCGCGGATCAGGAAAAGAAAAGGATGATCGGCCCGAAAAACCGGCGGTGGAGCGGGGATGCTGCGCAGGCCGACCACCACGCCGGTCGCCGCCGCCGCTTCTGTGCCTTCCTCGTTCACCTCGACAAATGCCTGATGGTGTATGCCACTGATATACAGGTGGTTCTTGCGGCCATCCAGGCCGGAAAAATCGGCCGTGACCTCGCTGAATGCGTCAGGCATGCCCATGCGAGCCAAGGTTCGACTCAACTCCACCGGCTTTTTAATCTTAAACTTTGGCAGAAGAACTTCAACTTCCCGACTCGGAGGCGATTTGATCCAGTTCGCCAGGCGTTCTGGAGTCAGGTTTTTCTCCAGTTTGCCCAGCCCATCTTTTCCGGCGGGCAGCAGCACTACCAACGAGAGGTCGCCGCCCTGGTAATTCATGGACAGAATGCTCAATTCCGGATGTTGAGCGAATCCAAACGAGCCCTTTTGCCGCATGAAAAGCGCGGGCGCCGTCGCTCCGTTGCCAAGAAAAAAAGGAGCCTCTTTGGTCTGCTGGGGATTGAACTGAACGGCCCATTTGCCCTTAAAATAGATCGCGTTGGCCAACACCAACCGCGTTAGCGAAGTCACGGCGCCCGAAGGCAAAAGGTCCTTGATCTTATCCTTGGTCATTTGCTCGGCCCAGGAATTGATCCGAAGGCGGGCCGATTCGGGGTTGCCCGTGTAGTCACAGGGAGTGATCGTTACCCCGTAATGGCGCCTGGCCAGCGCCAGGAACTCCGGCAAAAACGGGTATTTTTTGTCGGGCCAGAGCGAATTGGCGGTCCGCAACTCCACCGCGCCGGTTTCCTGGATTTTTTCTAAAATCTCGAGCCACTCCTGAAAAGCGGCGTGGGTTTTTTCCTGCTCGGCGGCAAACCGCAGCACCTTGGCCATTTGCGTGGCGGTTTCACCTCGCGCCCCGCCGTAAGTCATGCCCAAAGCGGTGCTGATGCTGAAAGGTGAAAAGAAGAGATTACCATCCCCCTCCATCAATCGGGTGTAGAGATTAGCCGCAAAGGTGTTATTGGCCTCGGCGGCGGCGGAGGGACTGGCCGCCATTCCCTGGAGGGGAATTAGCAATAGTCCGCCGACGAGGATTAATCCGCTCTGGTTCAAAATTTCCGTCAATTTCATGGAAGGTTGGACGGGACCGCCACTCTTTTGCTCCCGCTGACAGCGCTTTTTGCATGATCGCCAGCCTTGACTTTTGCGTCCCCGCGGGTCATCACCATTTCAGGGTGAGCGCCGCGGCAAAAAATGACATCGAAACCATGCTGGAATTCGAGCGCGCGCTTTGGCTTCGCGGGTTGGCGCGCGTCGCCGGTGTGGATGAAGTTGGGCGCGGTCCTTTGGCCGGTCCGGTGGTGGCCGCCGCCGTCGTGCTGCCCCCCGCTTGGGACCGCGCCGGCCTGCCCTCCGCACTGGAGGGCTTGAACGATTCCAAACAGGTTCCGCCCGCCCGCCGCGCGCAATTTCATTCTTTCCTGGTGCAATGTCCGGAAATCCAGTTTGCCATCGCCTTGGAGGAAGCCGAGGCCATAGACCGCCTGAATATCCTGAATGCCACCCATCGCGCGATGGGGCGGGCCTTGGCCCAATTGACGCCGCCGCCGGACCATGTGCTCGTGGATGGTCTCACGGTGCGTGGATTGGCTTTTCCCCAGACCGCCATTGTCAAAGGCGATGCCCGCAGTTATTCCATTGCCGCCGCCAGCATCCTGGCCAAGGTGACTCGCGACCAGTTGATGCTGGAATACGACCGCCAATGGCCCGTTTATGGATTTGCCGGGCACAAGGGGTATGGCACCGCGCAGCATCTCGAAGCCTTGGCGCGACATGGCCCCTGCCCCATCCACCGGCGCAGTTTCGCGCCGCTCAAAGGCGGCCAGCCAGAATTGTTTGCCGTCACGCCCGCATGAGTATTGCCGGGCGCATTTTCCATTGGCTGGGCGGTGGCAGGAAACCGACCCACCTGCGCCGCGGCGAGTTGGGCGAACGCGCCGCCCGGCGGCATCTGCAGAAGCTCGGCCTTAAATTCCTGGCCGCCAATTTCCGGGCGGACGACGGCGAAATAGACTTGGTATTCAAAGACAGTCAATGTCTCGTTTTTGTGGAGGTTAAGACCCGTTCCTCGGAAGAGTGGGTTCGTCCGGCGGCGGCGGTGAACCAGGAAAAAAGGCGTTTGGTGGCCCGCGCGGCGCGGGCTTACCTCAAGCAAATCCACAATCCACCCGTCAAAGTGCGCTTCGACATCGTAGAGGTTCTGCTGGCGGAGGACCAGGTCCGGGAAATCCGGCATTGGCCCAACGCCTTTTCCCCCGCCCAGCCACAAAGATAAGCGCCGCCTAACCCTTCCCTTACTGATAAGGGCTTGGGATAAACGACACGCGCCCCCTCACCCTGCCCTCTCCCCCCAAGGGGGGAGAGGGAGAACGTCGCCCACGGTGACTAATCGTGTATTGCATCCCGGGGACTGCACAGCATGTCTCTCTGTTCCCCTTGCGGCTAATGGCATTGCGGACGATGGCCTCGGCCGCTCCTGACTTGCGGGCCCGGACGGACAGGCTATTTTGGCGCAAGATGATTATGAAATTTCGGCTCCTGCTTAAGGCAATCGCGCCCCTCTTGACCGTCGTGGCGACAGTGAGCGCGGCGCCGACCGCCACCGCCCAGGCAAGGCCGACAGCCGAGACGGCGTCGCCCCGCAACGCCACCCCCGCGGAGTTCGCGCGATTGGCCGCCGAAGCGGACACGGTGATCTTGGACGTGCGCACCGCCGGCGAATTCAAGGCGGGGCGGCTCAAGGGAGCGATCAACATCAATTACCACGGAGTTGATTTTGCGGAGCGCCTTGCCGCGCTGGACAAATCCAAGACTTACCTGGTGCATTGCGCGTCGGGGGTGCGCAGCCTCAAGGCCTGCCAAAAAATGAGCCAGATGGGATTTGCCAAATTGGTGAATCTTGCCGGCGGCCTGCAAAGCTGGAGCAGGGCTGGTTTGCCGCTGGAGAAGTAACCTGATTTTGCTCGCCTCTCCGAAAGGTTTGCCCTAGCGTCGCCGGCGTGTTTTGGAAACAGATCACGTTGATTGGCATGGGCCTCCTGGGCGGCTCGCTGGCCTTGGCGGCCAAAGAGCGCCATTTGGCCAGGCGCGTGGTGGGCTATGTCCGCCGTGAAGCCAGCCTCGCGGATTGCCAACAGCTTGGCTTGGCGGATTTGGTCACCATGGACTTGGCCGAGGCGGTCGCGGGGGCGGATTTGGTCGTTTTTTGCACCCCCATCCGCCAGATGCGATCATTGGCCGAATGTTTCGCCCCTTTGCTGGCGCCCGGAACCATCGTTACGGATGTCGGCAGCGCCAAAAAAGCCCTCGTCCATGATTTGACCCCTTTCTTCGCCAGGCACCGCGTGCATTTCGTGGGCAGCCACCCAATGGCGGGCGGCGAAAAAACCGGCCCGTCCGCCGCTGTGGGCAATTTATTCGATAACGCCGTGTGCGTGGTGACCCCCGGAGATGGCGTCTCGCCCGCCGCCGTCAGGAAAGTGGAACGATTCTGGAAGGCACTCGGCGGCCGGGTGCTGCGCCTGCCGCCGGGCCGCCATGATGCCTTGGCGGCGTGTTCCAGCCATTTGCCGCACCTGGTTGCCAGCGCGCTCGCCGCCCACGTGCTGAACCCGCAACACCCACGCGATTTGGCCACGCTTTGCGCCACCGGCTTTCGGGACACCACCCGCGTCGCTTCCGGCTCGCCGGAGATGTGGAAGGACATCGTGATCGAAAACCGGACAGCCCTGCTGCGCCAACTGCGGGCCTTCGTCAGGCAATTGCGCGACTTGGAAAAACTGGTCGAGAGCGGCAACGAAAAGCGGCTGCTGAAATTTTTCAGTGACGCCAAGGCCCGCCGCGACGGCTGGCTGGCCCACGCCGCGTCACCCAGTCCGGAATAAGGCTTTGGGGTATGGGAGATTCCTTGCGGAAAAACATCGTCATCGCCATTGATGGCACCAGCGCCAGCGGCAAAAGCACCAATGCGCGACTGATCGCGCGCAAGCTGGGTTTTGTTTATGTGGACACTGGCGCCATGTATCGGACCCTCGCCTGGCACTGTCTGCGACAGGGCATCAACGTGCAGGACCCGAAAAAGGTGGTGTCCGCCTGCCGCCGCTGGAAAACCAAACTCCAGTGCGAGGAAGGCGAGCCGAGCTCGGTTCGGCTGCTGGTGGACGGTTATTACCCGGAAAAGGAAATCCGCACCGCCGAAACCAGCGCCGCCGTGCCGCACGTCGCCGCCATCCCCCAGGTGCGGGAGTGGATGAAGAAAACCCAGCGCCGCTGCCTGCAATTCGGCAGCCTGGTAATGGAAGGCCGCGACATCGGCACCAACGTTTTTCCCGAAACTGAATTCAAGTTCTACCTCGACGCCTCGCTGGCCGAGCGCACCCGCCGCCGCCTGGCCGACGGCGTGGAAGAAAACCTGGCCGCGCGCGACAAGCGCGACAGCCAGCGGGCCGCCGCGCCGCTGATGATCCCCCTCGGGGCGGTGGTGGTGGACAACTCCGGCGAAACACCCGAGCAAACCTCGTCCCGCATCATTGCGGAATTCAAACGCCGGCTCAAAGCCGCGGCCAAGGCCGCCAGGGAAAAACCGTAGATGCGCCGTGCACGTCGCAGTGCAGACTTCCAGTCTGCTGTATCGCGGATTTCCAATCCGCAGAACCAGTGTGCTGCCGCGGCGCCCTCGCTTGTCGCGCGTGCTGCCGACTTGAAGTCGGCGACACAGCAGGTTGGAAACCTGCGCCACATAACCTCGCGGAATCCACTGGGAGCGCTGCGCACTCCCCGCCCATGAAACCCGCCGGAATGCATTGGGGCTATTGGGTAGGCTGGCAGTCGAGCCGGCTGATTGCCAAAGGCTATTTTGGCTGGCGGGCGCTGCATCCAGAGCGCCTTCCCCTGCATGGCCCCTGTCTGGTGGCGGCGAATCACGCTTGCTTTTTTGATCCTTTCTTTGTGGGCGCCGGCACCACCCGCGAGATGTATTACCTGGCGCGCGCTTCCGCCTTCTGGTTTCCGTTGGGCGCGATGCTCCGGCGATTCAATGCCATTCCCATGGACCGCGAAAGCGGCGGCCTGAAGGGGATGCTGCGCATCATTGACATCATTAACCAGGGCCACGCGATCACCCTTTTCCCCGAAGGCACCCGCACCGCCGACGGCCAATTGCAGCCCGCCAAGGCCGGCGTGGGTTTGATTGCGATCAAAAGCGCCGGCCCCGTGGTGCCCGTGCGCATCTTCGGCTCCTACGAAGCATGGAACCGGCACATGACCTTCCCCCGTCCGCGCCGGCGTGTGACCGTGAAATATGGTCACCCCCTTGATTTCTCCGCGCTGCGCGCTGAAGCCGCGGATTGCTCCAAGCCCCGCCTCAAAGCCATTTACCAGGAGGTCAGCGACGCGATCATGCGCGCCATCGCCAGCCTGGAACCGCATGAGGACCCCGCCTGACGTTTTTCAATTGCGCAGGCCGGTGCCGGGCCATAAGCTGGCTGGGTGAAAGCACAAAGCAGCCAGGCAGGGACCTCCTCCCCGCAAGTGGTCGAGTGCCTGGTGCAGGAAGCGGAACGAGTCGGGGCCAGCGACATTCATTTGCAAATGACCGGCAAGTCCGCCGAAATCCGATTTCGCCTGGACGGACTCATGACCGCGCCGCGGTCACTGCCCGAAGATTTAGCTGAGCGGGTCTTTTGGCGCATTCCTGTATGGTCTCCGGGATGCAATACACAATTTATCACTTCTGGTTGGGAGCCGGCGGGGGCGCGGTGGCCAGCCGGTTGGGGGCAATGGGCTGATCGTGGTTGCTGTCGGTTGTGCGCGGCACAAACCGCTTGGCCTGGCGCACGCGCAGGCCTTTGTCGCGCATCAGCCGGGCAATCCGTTTGCGTCCGTGGTGGCGCCCCTGCCGGCGCAGTTCGCGCTGGATGCGCGGCGCTCCGTAACGACCGCGATGCTGGGCGTACACGGCTTGAAGGTGCGGCCACAAGGCGGCGTCTTGCTGGGCCCGCCGCCAAGCGTGGTAGCCCGCCAGGGTCACTTTAAAGGCCGCGCACAGAGCGGCAAGGGTATGCTCGTTTTTCATGGCATGGATGCGTGGGTAGCGTTCTTGGACGGAGCGGTGAAGATACCCAGCGTTTTTTTAGAATCTCGCGTTGTTCGCGCACCCGGGCTAGTTCGGCCCGGAGGGCGCGGTTCTCGGCCGCCAGTTCGTCGCGTTCGGGGGTGGCGTCGCCCAGTAGCGGCGTTTCCAATCCTTGAGGCAAGGGTAGCTGACCCTCAGTTCGCAGGCGATCTGGGTGCCGGGCTTGCCGGTCTTGATCCACTGCTCGACAGCTTGGCGCTTGAAGGCTTCATCGTATCGTTTGGCTTGCCGTGCCGGCGGCGCTCAAAACCATGGCCCTGGTGCTCTGGTTGCGATGGGTTGTCGTGCTCCTGCTGGGCGCCCTCATGGCGTTCGGCACGGCTTCCGACACCGGTTTTATCGTGGTCCTGTCGCTCGGTTTCGGATTCGGTTATATGGTGGACATGGGCCTTTGCCTTTTCATCCCCGCCAGAATCCTCGAGGATTTTCGGAAATATGGAGCTCTGCCCGGCGGACAATGATCGTTGGCTGGCCATGCGGAACTGACAAAGTATTATTATGATTCTGAAACTCAAGCCGCCCATCGTCGCTGCTTTGGTCATTGTCCTCGCGGCCAACGCCAGCCGCCTGAAAGCGGACGCCCTGGATTGGATCGCGGTCAGTAAAGACGGCAAGGAATTCGTTGCCGGGCCGGCGGGAAAGCCGTTCATCCCCTGGGGATTCAACTACGATCACGACGAAAACGGCCGGCTGCTTGAAGATTACTGGGAAACCGAATGGCCCAAGATCGAGGAGGATTTTCGCGAGATGCGCGACCTCGGCGCGAACGTGGTGAGGGTCCATCTGCAATTCGGCAAGTTTGTGTCGCTGAAAGAGGGCCGACCGGTGGCCGAAGCACAGCCGATCGAGGCGGCGCTGCGCCAGTATCGGCGGCTGATTCAACTGGCCGAGCGAACCGGGCTTTACCTGGATGTGACCGGCCTCGGCTGCTACCACAAGGCCGATGTGCCGCCTTGGTATGACCGGCTCGACGAAGCCGATCGCTGGGAGGTGCAGGCGCTTTTCTGGCGGGCGGTGGCCGGCGCAGGCTCGGGGAGCCCGGCGATTTTCTGCTACGATCTCATGAACGAACCGGTGACCCCGGCGGGCGTCCAGAAGGGGACAAATTGGCTCGGACCGGCGTTTGCCGGCAAACATTTTGTGCAGTGGATATCGCAGGAGGCCAAAGGCCGGGAGCGCCCGGCCATCGCGTGCGCCTGGATTCAGCGGCTGAGCCGCGCCATTCGCGAGGCGGATCAGCGACACTTGATCACGGTGGGATTGGTTCCCTGGAGTTTGCCCCAGCCAGGCCTCGATTCCGGTTTTCATCCGCAGGCGGTGGCCAAGGACCTGGACTTCATCAGCGTTCACCTTTACCCGGAGAAGAGCAAAGTCCCGGAGGCGCTGGCGACGCTGAAAGCCTTCGCCGTTGGCAAACCGGTGGTGATCGAGGAAACCTTTGCCCTTAAATGCTCGATCGAGGAGTTTTCCGCTTTTGTGGAGCAATCCCGCGGCACGGCGTCAGGCTGGATCAGCTTCTACTGGGGCCGCCCTCCCGCCGAACTGCGCGCCTCCCGCCAAATGGCGGATGCCCTGTTGCTTGAGTTTTTGGAGGCCTTTCAGCGATTACGCTCGGGCTCCGGGGCGGGAAGCGATCGTTAGCCGTTGAAGAATATGCCCGTGTGTGCGCCTACATTCGTGGCGAGACGCTGGGCGGTCACCTCGCCGCCGTCCATTAACGAACCGGCTGCCAGCCTTTGCCGGGGATATACTCCCGGCTGCCAGGGTCTTTGGTTTTACAGCCGCCCGTCAATAACCCCAGCAGGACAGCCAGGATCATAAGCGTTCCAATCTTGCGCATGTGGGAATGCTATTCGATATTGCCAAAAGCGCAAGTCTGAGACATGCTTGCGGCAGGATAGAAATAAAGGACACGAGTGGCCAAGGCGTTTAAATCGTTGCGCGGGCAGTTGCTGCTGGATGGCGGCAAACTGGCGGGCTCCTTTTTTCATCGAACGGTGGTGCTCATTTGCCAACATGATCCTGATGGCGCTTTTGGGCTGGTGCTGAACCGCCCCAGCGGAACCAAGATTGGCGACGCCATAGTGGCCGACCTGCCCGCCGAGCTCAAAGACCAGTGTCTTTTTATGGGCGGCCCCGTGCAAAGCAACGCCTTGAGCTTTTTGCACTCCGACCTTTTCATGCCCAAGGCGATGGTCATGGACAACCTTAACTTGGAACATTCACTGGACGCGCTGGTGGAATTGGGAGAGTCCTTCTCGCCCACCCGCCGCCTCAAGGTCTTTGCCGGCTACGCGGGCTGGAGTCCCGGCCAATTGGATGACGAGATGCGCCGGCAGGCCTGGTTGACCCACCCGGCCAGCTTGGACTTGATTTTCACCCCGGCGCCGGAACAACTTTGGGCCATGATCCTTCGCCTGAAAGGCTGGAAATACCGGCTGCTGGCGGAAACCCCGGAAGACATTTCCCACAATTAGCCGGCCCACCACCGCGACTTTTGCCCCGCATTGCCAACTTATGGCCTTCGAATACAAGGATTATTACCAAATTTTGGGTGTCCCGCGCGGCGCGAGCGAGGATGAAATCCGGCGCGCCTTCCGCAAACTGGCGCGGGAATACCATCCAGACGTCGCCAAGGACAAAAGGGCCGCCGAGGAGCGATTCAAGGAGATCAACGAGGCCTATGAGGTGCTTGGCGACCCGGAGAAACGGCAAAAATATGACTCTCTGGGAACAGCGCCAACCGGCAATTTCGAGCCTCCGCCCGGATGGCAGCGCCATCGAAGCTCCCGCGCTTCCGTCAGGGAGGCGGATTTCGATTTCCAATTCGGCGGCACCGGTTTCAGCGAATTCTTTGAGCGGCTGTTTGGCGAGCGTTTTCACGTCCGCAGCGAAACTCCGGAGGATTTTTCGGAGGAATTGAGGGGCGCCCGCTCCCGGCGCCGAACCGGACGCGACGTGCAGGCCGAGATTATGGTCACGCTGGGCGAGGTTTTGCATGGCGCGGTTCGTTCCTTGTCCCTGCGGCGCAATCACCCGCTAACCGGCGAAACCGAACAACAAACTTTGCGGGTGCGAATCCCCCCGGGCGTCCGCGAGGGTCAATTCATCAAGGTGCCCGGCCAGGGCGAAAAAGGCCTGGGTGGAGGCTCGCATGGTGATTTATTGCTAAAAGTACGCTACGCCCGGCATCCCGATTTCCAGGTCGAGGGCGCCAATTTGATTTGTGACCTCGAACTGGCGCCTTGGGAAGCCGTGCTTGGCACCACGGTTAAAATCCCCACTCTCGACGGCCCGCTCAAACTTAAGATTCCTCCCGGCGCCAGTCACGGCCAGAAATTTCGGGTGCGCGGCCAAGGGCTGCCGGACGGCCAGGGCGGGCGCGGTGACCTGCTGGCGACGGCCTCCATTCAAATGCCCAAGGAGTTGAGCGCCCGGGAAAGAAGCCTCTGGGAACAATTGGCGGCGGTCTCGTCTTTTCATCCCCGCAGCGACTGACCCACACGCTAATCTGCCAGGTGGATTTGCGGTTTTCAGAACCGGCGATACCTTATGGCATGATGACGAGACGAAATGCTTTGCAAAAGGGAGCCCTGGCCGCCGCGGCGATCACCGCCGGCTGGTCAGGATTTCAGCCAACCTCACTTCCGGCTGCCGAGGCCTTTACCCTGCCGCCGCTGCCGTATGCCTTTGACGCGCTGGAGCCGCATATAGACGCCCAGACCATGCAAATCCACCACGGCAAGCATCACCAGGCCTATGTGACAAACCTGAACAAGGCCCTGGCCGGCCATGCCGCTCTCGCCGGCAAATCCGCCGAGGACCTGATTCGAAACCTTGCCTCCATCCCGGAGGAAATTCGCAAGGCGGTGCAAAATAATGGCGGCGGTCATGTCAACCACGCTCTTTTTTGGTCGAGCTTGCGGAAGGACAGCGGCCAGCCCAAGGCGGAATTGGCCAAGGCCATAGAGGCCAGTTTTGGAAGTTTCGACAAATTCAAGGAGGAATTCTCCAAAGCCGCCGCCACCATTTTCGGCAGCGGCTGGGCCTGGCTTTCGCTCGATGCCGGACGGCTGCGCCTCGAACAAACGCCCAACCAAGACAGCCCGCTTATGCAGGGGCGCGTGCCGCTGCTGGGCCTGGATGTCTGGGAGCACGCTTATTACTTGAAATACCAGAACCGGCGCGCCGATTACATTGCCGCTTTCTTCAACGTCATCAACTGGGATTTCGTTGCCGAGCGCTACGCGCGCTTTCTCAAGGGTTGAGGCCGAGATTTTATTTGCCCTTTGCCGCTCGGACCGCATTCTATCCCCAGTGAGCGTGGTGACCAAAACCGGTGACAACGGAACCACCGGATTAATGTATAACCGGCGCGTGCCTAAGGACCATCCGCGGGTGGAGGCCTATGGCGCCGTGGACGAGACAAACGCGGCTATAGGCCTGGCGCGGGCCTCTTCGGCGAGCGATTTCCTTCGCGACCGCCTGCTTGCCATTCAGAAGGATTTGGTCATCCTGATGGGTGAACTTGCGACGTTGCCCCAGGATTTGCAGCGCTATCGTGCAGACGGCTTTCCGACGGTTTCTTCCGCCCTTGTCGCCAAACTGGACGCCTGGGTGGCGGAGATCGAGGCGCAGAAGGTGTCCCTCAAAGGCTGGGCGACGCCGGGGGAAACAGCGGAGGCCGCCACTCTGGATTTAGCTCGCAGCGTGTGCCGCCGCGCCGAACGCCGGGTTTGCGCGCTGATGCCCGCCGGCGAGCTTCCCAATCCCGAGATTTTGACCTACCTCAACCGCCTCAGCGACCTTCTCTGGCTAATGGCTCGGTGGTCAGAAAGCCAAAAACCAAAAACCGCCTGAGCGAAACCAAGGCGCAAGCGGAAATTCGTCCTCCGGCAAAGTAACCCTCCGCTTGCCAACGGTTGCCCTTTGTGATTCCACCTTTGATTGCGCGGCAGCGCGTGTCAGCTCCCGTCAACTGGCCGCTTAAACCAAAATCACCCGGTAATAGCGGACGGGCACCATGCTGGAATCAAGGTTGGTCTTTGGCGGGCCGTTATCCAGCCAGGTATAAACGGAACCCCTGCCAATGATCGGGGATAGAACGGTAGTCCAGTTGCTGCCGTCGTTGCTGTATTGGATGTAATAGGTGCGGTTGGCCAAGGCATTAAATAGGACGGTGTAACGATTATCCGTTTGGCGCAGCACGGTGACGCTGGTCATAACCGTGCCAACCGGGGTAAAGGCGGGAATAGGATTCACGGCGGTAGGCAGGAAGAACGGCGCGGTGGGAATCACCGCTGGAGAGGCGGCATAGTATTCAACCACCAAGTCAACCGTCTGGCCGGGCGCCAAGGCCTGGTTGTATTGCAAATAGGGCAGGCCGTTTTCGGTGCCAACCATGTTTTCGAGTCTGCTGCCAGCCGGGAGATTGCCGACAAATATGCGAACCGCATCAATAGTCGAGCCGGTGGGGTTGGAGATGCGAACCATCTGCGTATATAAGCCGGTCCGAGAATCCGCCGGGCTGCTGGTGCTCAGCGTCGTTAAAACCTGGAAGCCGGGATAGTTGGTCACGGGGGTCAAGTTATCCGTCAAGATGGCCGCAGTTCCACCTGTCTTAATTGCGCCTGTGAGAGCGGCCGAATCGGACACCACAAGCACGCTTCCGTCAGAAAGAACCCGGCTGGCCGGGACCGCTCCCACAGTGCCAACCGCCAGGTTCGTCAGGTCACGCAGATTGAATCCGCCGTTTCCGGCGTTCACCGCAACGCTCAGCAATTCCGTCTCTAACGCGTTGGGAGTCGCTCCGTGACTGCCAACTTCAATCGCGGCAACCAAGCGGGCTGACTCGCCAAAGACGTTGACGGCTTTGGCCGTCGTGACATCGGCGTCATAGATGCCACCACTGACGGCTACCACACTGACCCTTCCCCAAGAAGCCTGACCAGTCAGGCCGCCGGACAACCGATCCGCCGCCACTCGTGCGTCAAGAGCGCCGAGGACCGCATTTTGGGCGGCCTCAACCCGGATATTGCCGCCACCTGTTTCGGCAAAAGCATTTGCGGCCATGTTGACGGAACCAGTTTGCGCCAAAACATCCAGGGTGCCGGCGCCGCCGGCGCGCAACCCAGCTCCGGCCCCCATCGTTACCTCGCCCGCCATCACCGTGATATTGCCCCCTTCCGTGGACACGACGCCATTCAAGATGACCTGATCGCCCACCCCGCCGGCGCGAACGAGGATGTTTCCTTGTCCATGCGCCGCTATGGCAATGGTGTCCGCGCCGCTACCGGCTTCGACGGTTATGCCGCCGCCCAGGGTTTGCAGCACGATCCCTCCATTGCCGCCCAGCGTGCGAAGATCGCTCTGAGGGGCCATGATCGCGTCGGCCAGGGTGGCGTCCGCAAGGACGGCTTTTGTCGCCAGCGAGACATCGCCCACCACCACCGCGTCGGTTGCGAGCAGGTTGATTTCGCCCGCGCCAGCCAGCGCGGATAGGGTGCCCACCTGTATTTCCAAGCTGTCGGCGGCGCCCACCCCCAACTGTCCCACCCCCGAACCGGCGCTGAAGCGCGCGCCTCCAGCCCGCACCTCCAACAGAGCATCGCCACCGTCGCGGATCATGCCGGTAACAGCCACAACGGCAACGTTGCCGGCGGTTTGGACGCCGCCCAGCGTTATATCATTCCGCGCATGCAGGCTGATGTCACCCGTGCCGCTCGCGAACAAGGAATGGTTATCCATGGTGATGGAACCCAGAACAGCCTCAATACGGAGCGTGCCGGCGGCGCCACTCTGGACATCCGCACCGGCCGCGAAGACAAGGCTTTGGTCGGCGATCAAGCTGACGTGACCCGACCCGCTCAAAATGTCCGCGTGTGCCACGAGTTGTCCAGCCGCCCCGCCAGCCGACAGGCGTGCGTTGCCATTGCCGGCAACCATTACCGCCCGCCCGTCGCCATTGCCATCGCGGAGCGTCAGCGCCCCATCCAAAGTGGCCAGGACCAGCGAACCGCCGGAAAGCACGGTCAAATCGCTTTGCGGCACAAATTCCAACGCAACGAGGCCGCCAGTTGGCAGCACCCGGTTGGTTCCCACACCAACCGCGTCTATTTCCAATCCGCTTTGTTCGCAAACATTGATGCCGCCCAAACCCGCGACCGCGGACAGGCCGCCCGTCTCCACATCCAGGGCGTTAAGCCCCGGGAAACCGCCGTTGTAAGACCGATTCCAAGACAATTTGACCGTGCCATCAGGCTGGAAAACCGGCATCAGATATAAGGCACGGGCATTGTCATCGGGCATGATGACCCGGTAGAAACGCATGGTGCCGGCGGGAGCGGCATCCACATAAGTCAATTGCTCGTCAGCCGTGATGATGGTGGCCATGTTGACCCAAGTCGTGAAATTCGCGGTGTATTGCAGGCGGTATTCGCGCACATCGAAACCACCGATGGCGTTTCCAGCGAAAAGACGCAGCGCGGAGGCCATCAGGTGCGCCTGTGTGTCGGCAGCCGGCGCGGATTCAAAAATTGAACCGTTCGTGGCAGTGATGGCCACCCTGCCCCATTGATCCTGGGCAAGGTTGGAAGCGGCCCCGCGATCGGCCGGTGTTCTGGCGTCCAAAGTTCCCACGGCAACATTTCGCGCGGCACTGAGAGCCATGCTGGCGCCATCCGTCTGGGCCAGCGCGCCCGCCGACATGTTGATGGAGCCGGAAACGGCCTCGAAATCGAGGGTGCCGCCGCCAGCAGCCATCACCCTGGCGTTTCCAGCCACATTAATGTCCCGGCCGGCCTGCAAGGATATGCTGCCACCGGCGCTGTCCACATCCGCCCCGATCACCAAATCGCTCGTCGCGCCAAGGCCCGCCAGCAGGATATTCCCTGCCGCGCTGACTGCGCGGCCATCCGACGGTGCGTCGCCATCACTCAAAACCAGAGAGCCGGCCAAAGCCTGAATCACAATCGGCGCGGCCCCGGTGGTGGTCACCAAGTCGCTTTGGCTGCCAGTGGTTTCCACCACCAAGGAAGCATCCGATTGCACCACTTGGACGGCAACGGCAACCCCGCCAATGGTTACCGAATCATGTTCGGCGATGAATATGCCGCCCGAACTGGAGCGGGCGCTCAGCAGCGCAACGCTCGTTTCCAAGGCATTGGTGCCGGCGCCCGTCACGCCAATCCCCTGGGCTGCCGCAAGCCGCAGGCCGTTGGCGGAGATGTCGGTGTAAAAGTCGCCGCCGTCCAGAATGCTTCCGTTAACGGCCGTGAGCGCCACCGAACCCAGGGTGGAAATGCCTCCCACCACCAAGTTTTGATCCGCGACCAGCCGGATGTTTCCGGCGCCCGCGGCAAGCCGGCTGTTGTCATCCATGAGGATGCTGCCGCCAAGGGCGCGCAAATCGAAGGTGCCGGCGACCGCGCCCAGCAAGTCGGCGCCCCCGGCAAGCACCAAATCGGTCCCGGCGCGCATGGTTACATGGCCGCCGCCGGCCATCACATCGGCGTTGACAAACAGGCTGCCAGCCCCGCCGGCCTCCAACAGCACATTGCCGCTGCCATGCACAGAGACGGCGGCATTGTTGGCCGGGGCGCTGCCGTCATTAAGAGTGAGCGAGCCGGCTTGAGAGCGCAAAACCACCGAACCATTGCCGCCAACGGTGGTTAAATCGCTTAGCGTTGGATCACTGAAAACAACCGCCGAGCCGTCCGGCTGCACCAAGGAGACGGTGGAAGACGCATTGCCGACCGCGAGCCCATCCGCCTCGACCAGATTGATGCCCCCGCCGCGGGCCTGCGCCGCCAGCGTGGCCACCTGGATTTCCAGCGCATTGGCGTTCGCGCCCAGCTCCCCAATGCCAATCCCGGCGATTAACCGCGCGCTGGTTGCCGCAATGTCCAGATAGGCATCGCCTGCGTCCAGAATGCTGCCCTCGACGGCGGTGATGGACGCCTGGCCGGCCGTTTGCAAGCCGCCCACGAAAACGTCAACCGCGCCAGCCGCTCGAATATCTCCGCTTCCCGTCGCCAATAAACTCTGATCGTCCATCATTAAGAACCCCGTTTGCGCGGTAACGCTGATGGACCCCAAACCGCTGGTCCTCACATCCGCCGCAAAAAGCAGCGCCAAATCCCGTCCGCTCCACAAGGTGATATGTCCGCCGCCGCTGGTGATGTCGTCAAACACCAGCATATCCCCGGCCATCGAACCGACCGCCAGCAGAACGTTGCCAGCGGCATGCGCGCTGACCCCGGCATTATTCAGCGGGGCGCTGCCGTCCAACACGAATAGATCGCCCGCCAGCACTTGCAGGACAATGGAACCGCCGCCGGAAACGGTGGCCAAGTCGCTTTGGACGTTTTCATCAACCTGCAAGGTTCCGCCGTCCGGCTGAACTTTGCGCACGGAAGCGCCGGTGTCTCCCACGACCAACCCGGACGACTCGACAAGATTGATGCCGCCCGATCCCGCCCTGGCGCTAACCACTTCGACCGTTATCTCCAGAGCATTGGCCGCCGCGCCCAAGCGGCCAATGCCCGCGCCCGCGACCAGTTTCAGGCCGTTGGCAGTAATGTCGGTGAAGTTATCGCCAGCGTCGAGGACGCTTCCGGCAACGGCGGTCGCCGCCACGCTGCCGGCGGTGCTAATTCCACTGAGCAGGATATCTAACCCGGCTTGCAACCGAATGTCCCCACTGCCGGTGTTTATTACCGAGTCGGCCGACAATCGGATATCGCCGGCAGCCGCCTCAATATCTATGGTGCCGCTCGCGGCGGTGCGAATATCCGCGCCGGATTGGAACAGGACGTGCTGCCCGGCGATGGCGGTAACATGGCCTCCCGCGCTTAGCAAATCGGCGTTCACCTCGAGGCGGGAGGAGAGGCCGCCGGCCTCGACGAGCACGTTGCCGACGCCATGAGCCTGCACCGCCAGATTGTTCAAACTGGCCTGCCCATCATTCAATGTCAGGGAACCCGCCACGGTCCGAACCACAACGGAACCGTTGCCCGCCACGGTGACCAGGTCTCCCTGAGCGGCATCCACCACCAGCAGCGTGAGCCCGTCGGGCAGAACTTTTAGGATGGCGACGGTGACATCATCCACCACCAAATCGGTTGCCTCCAAAATATTGATTCCGCCGCCCGCGGCGCGGGCGCTGATGACACCGACATTTGTTTCAAGCGCATTGCCAGCCACGCCCAGCGCGCCGACGCCATTGCCAGCGTCCAGCCGCAACGCCGCCGCCGCCACCTCGAAAAAGGTGTCGCCCGCGTCCAAAATCGAGCCGGTCAGCGAGGTAACGCCGACATTGCCGGCGGTAGCGATGCCGCCCAGAACTGCGTCGCCCACAGCGTGCAAACGCACATCTCCACTGCCAGCCGACAGCAAACTGGTATCCTGCATGGTGATACCGCCATTCTGCGCTTCGAGGTTAATCGTGCCCGAAAGCCCGGTCACAACATCCGCGAAAGGCCCGAATTGAACCGCGCTTCCCGCCAAAACAGTGATATGCCCGCCCGCGCTGAGAATGTCCGCGTTGATGGCGATTCCATTGGCGGAACCACCGCTCGCCAAGAGCACCCGGCCGGCGCCGTGCGCGCTAACCGACACGCCGTCGGCACTGGCGGCGCCATCGTTCAAAGTCAGCGGGCCGTTGGCGGTTCGGATGACGATCGAACCATCCCCGCCAATGGTGACGGCGTCGCTGGAAAATTCAGTTGGCATCGCCGCCACCGTAGCGTCAGGCTGCACCTTGAAGGCCGCTACCGATACATCGCCAATCACCAGGCCGTCGGTTTCCAGGATGTTAATACCGCCGCCGGTCGCCCGGCCACTGAAGGTTGCCGCAGTTGTTTCCAGTGCCCCATGGGAAGTTGACAGGGGGCCAATTCCATTTCCAGCCACTGCTTGGAGGCCGTCGGCCACCACATCCACATGCGCGTCGCCGGCATCCACGATGGAACCATTGATCGAAGTCAGGCTCACCTGGCCCTGGGTGTGAACTCTGCCTAACGCCACGTCCCCGTCCGCGCGCACGCGGATGTTGCCGGCGGCGCCAACAAAGAGGCTGGTGTCATGCATGGTGATGGCTCCACCCGCGGATTCCACGACGATATTTCCGGTCCCGCCAGTGCGGATGTCGGCGTCGCTCAGGAAAATTATGTCTTTGCCGCCCACCAGGGTGACATGGCCGCCGCCGCTGAGGATGTCCGCCCCGGCAAAAATATCCCCGGCGCCGCCGCCGGCCTCCAAAAGGATGTTCCCAACGCCATGCGCGCTCACCGCGATATTGCCGGACGGCGAAACACCATCCTGCAAGGTCAGAGCGCCGCTAGTGGTTCGCACCACAATGGAGCCGTTGTCTGCCAGCGTGAGGACATCGCTCTGGGAGGCGTCGGTGAGCGCCGTCAACGAATTGTCGGGTTGCACGGTGAAAACCGTGGCGGAGACATCGGCCACCACCAGACCATCATCTTCCAGCAGGTTTATGCCGCCGCCATTGGCGCGCGCCGAAACCATGGTCACGTTGGTCCCCAGCGGATTGGCGGAAACGCCGTTGGTCCCAATCCCGGCGCCAGCCTCCATTCGCAAGCCAATGGCAAAGATATGAGGCACGGCGTCCGCGGCGTCCGTAATGGAACCGGATGAAGCAACCAAGGAAACATTGCTGGAAGTAGCCAGCCGGCCCACCCGGATGTCAACAGCGGCCTTTATTCGAATATCCCCCAGTCCGGCGATGAATTGGCTTTGGTCGTCCATCGTCACCGAACCCGCCACGGCCTCGACGGCAATAGTGCCACCGCCGCCGGTGCGCGCATCGGCGCCGGCGGCGAACGAAACGCCGCGACCCGCCAGCAGCGTCAGATGTCCACTGCCACTCATGACATCCGCGTTGGCCGCAATGTCCGAGGCGCCGCCGCTCGCCTGCAACAATATATTCCCGCTGCCGTGCGCCCGAACCGCCAGATTGTTATTGTCGGGAGCGATGCCGTCATTGAGCGTTATTTGAGCAGCGGCGCGCACCACGATGGAGCCATTGCCGCTGGTGGTGATGAGGTCGGCAAGGGCATTCTCCGGCACGGTAACCAGCGAGGCGTCAGGCTGCACCACGCTGACGCTCACGAAAGCGGAATCCACCAGCAGAAAAGTCGCGTTATTGACATTGATGCCGCCGCCGCCGGCGCGCGCGCCCAAGGCCAGCACGTTGGTTTCCAAGGCCGGGTCCGCGGCCGGCAGGCCGGGCGTTGCCACGAAGCCGCCAATCCCCATCCCGGCCACCATTCGCAAGCGGTTGCCGGAAACATCCCTGTAAGCATCGCCCGCATCCAAAATGGAGCCGTTAGCGGCGGTTATCGCCAAGTTGCCCAAAGTTTCCAGCCCGCCCACTTGCACATCAGCCAACGCCACCACCCGGATTTCACCCGCATTGGCGAGGAACAGGCTGTTGTCGCTCATCAGCACGCTTCCAGCGGAAGCTTCGACATTGATTTCCCCAAGGCCGCCGGTGCGAATGTCCGCGGTGTTCTCGAACTTCACGTCGCGCGGGGCGATAATCGTGATATGTCCGGAACCGCTGACGACATCAGCTTGGGCAATGACATCGGTATTGGCGCCCAGGACCTGAAGGAGGATATTACCAGCGCCGTTGGCGTTCACGGCTTGGTTATTGGCCGGATTCGCGCCATCGGTCAAAACCAGATCACCCGCCAGGGTCCGAAGCACGATACTGCCATTGCCGGCGGTCGTCCGGACATCGGACCGGTCGGCAACCTGGTTGTTGGCAACCAGCCCGGTGGCTTGCACCTTCTGCACCACCACGCCGGCGGTGCCAACCGCCAGCGCGTCCGCTTCCGCGATGAACACGCCGCCCGCGCCGCTGACCACCGCCAAGGTTTGGACGCGCGTGTCCAAGTGCCGGGCGGCCTCGCCCACTCCAACATTGGCTTGGATTTGCAAGGCGTTGGCGACAACGTCCATATAAGTGTCGCCGCCATCGAATACCGAGCCAGTGGCGGCAACCAGGGCCGCATTGCCAGTGGTGCTGTGAATTCCCCCAACCCTGATGCTTTGCTGCGCAAACACGAAAATACCGGCTTCGGCGCTGAAGAGAACGTCGTCATACAGGGCATCCGCCATGGTGACATTTCCCGCAACCGCCTCAACGTCAATGGTCCCCGCGCCGGAAGTCCGGATATCCGCCGCCGCCTTGAAAATAACGTCCCGCGCGGCCAAAACGGTGACATGCCCAGTGCCGCTGCTAATATCCGCAAACGCCGTGAGGTCCGCTCCGGTTCCGCCGGCGGATAGAAGGATGTTCCCAGCGCCATGCGCGCCGATGGCACGATTGTTGGCTTGGGCGGCGCCGTCATTCAAGGTCAGGTTTCCGGCGGTGGTGCGGAGCACGATGGAACCATTACCGTCGGTGGTTTCCACATCGCTGAGAATATCTTCGACGACCTCGGTCGCGCCGGCCGTGTTGTTCACCCGCCAGATGGTGGTCGAGACGTTGTCCACTGTCAGCGCACCGCTTGCCAGGATGTTGATCCCGCCGCCCTTGGCCCGGGCCGCCAAAACAGACACATTAACATCCACGCTCTTGCCCAAGGTTCCCAGGGTTCCAATGCCCACAGCCGCCGTCAAGCGGAGTCCGCTCCCGGCTGCATCCACATCGCCGGTGGCGCCAGCGTCCTTGATGGACCCGGTTTCGGAATGCAAAGAAATGTTCCCCGCGGTGGAAATTCCGCCCAAGAGCATATCGCCGGAAGCCATGCCCCTTATGTGGCCGCTCCCGGATTGGAAGCGGCTGCTGTCAGCCATTTCCAACCCGCCGCCCATCGCTTCGATGTAAATGGAGCCAACCCCGCTGGTAAGAATGTCGGCATTGCTTCCGAAAATCACGGCGCCGGACGCCAGGATGGTCACGTGGCCGCCGCCGGACTGCACATCCGCCAGCGCGCTGAAATCCGCGCCAGCACCACCCGCTGAGAGCAGGATATTCCCTGTGCCATGCGCGGAAACAGCGATGTTGCCGGCGGGAGCGGCCCCATCCGTCAACCGCAATAATCCATTGGCGGTCTCCACCACAATGGAGCCGTTGCCACCCGTAGTGACCAAGTCGCTTTGGGTCGCATCGGAAGTGTTGACCAACAGACCACTGGCCTGCACTTTGCGCACGAGGGCCAGGGTGTTCCCAATTTCCAAGGAGTTGCTTTCCGCGACATTGATTCCCCCTGCCCCCGCCCGCGCGCTGATTACAACCACGGTGGTTTCCAGCGCATCCCTCGCCGCCCCCAACCTCCCCACGCCATCCCCCGCTTCCAGGCGCAACGCGCCGGCAATGACGTCAACGTGGAAATCCCCCGCGTCCAAAATGGATCCCGCCACCGCAGTAATGGAAGCATTGCCCTGGGTGCTAAGTCCGCCGATGACGGCATTGACGGCGGCGCGAACACGAATGTCGCCATTGCCCGAGGCCGCCAAACTTTGGTCATTCATCTGGATGTTGCCGCTGAGGGCTTCCACGTCAATGGTGCCGCCATCCCCAGTCCTGATGTTCGCGCCAGCGTCAAGAAGCACATCCAACGATCCCAGCACGGTGATATGCCCGCTGTCACCAACCACCTCGCCGGCCAAATGGACGCTTGCGCCGGCGCCATTGGCGGAAAGCAGGATGTTGCCGACGCCATGCGCGCGGACGGCAACTCCGTCCGCTAGCGCCAGGCCATCCTGTAAAAGCAGGGTTCCATTGGCGGTTCTCAAGATAATCGAGCCATTGCCGCCCAAAGTAACCAAGTCGCTTTGCGGGGAATCGGTCCACGCCAGCACAGTGGCATCCGGCTGAACCTTGTAAACGGTCGCCAATGTGTCACCTACGGTTAGCCCGGTGAATTCGGTGAGATTGACGCCCCCACCAAAAGCCCGCGCGCTGACGGTGTTGACCGCCGACTCAAGGGCGTTCGTCATGACCCCGTTCACGGTGTCAATGATGCCGATCCCATTCCCCGCCCACAGACGAAGCCGGTCGCCTATCAAATCAATATAAGTGTCGCCGGCATCCAAAATCGAGCCGGTCTGGGCGGTAATGGAAAGATTGCCGCCGGTGCTTAGGCCGCCGACCCGAACATCCAGGGCCGCCTCAATGCGGATGTCTCCCGTGCCGGTGGTGAAGAGTCCGTCATCGTCCATGACCACGCTGCCGGCGGCGGCTTCGACATCAATGCTCCCGCCCGCGCTGGTGCGCAGATCAGCGCCCGGTTGGAAAGTCACATGCCGGCTGGCAATGACTGTAATATGGCCGGAGCCACTGACAAGGTCCACCGCCGCCACAACATCCGCCCCCAGCCCGGTTGCCTCGACGAGGATGTTGCCGGAACCGCTGGCGGCAACCGCCGAGGCCGTGTTCAAGGCGATCGCTCCGCCAGCCCGCAAAATTACCGCGCCATCACCGCTGATGGCGGATAATTCACCAGGAGAACTATCGGCTGGCTGGGCGGCGGCCAGGCCGTTTTGCCCAACCCGCTGAACCGAGATGCTGACAGGCCCCACCACAACACCATCCGTCGCGGCCACATTAATGCCACCACCACCAGCCCGGGCGCTCAATTCTGACGCCGTTATTTCCAGGCCATTGGCGGCGGTCCCAACACCAGTTCCCGCCACCATTAGTAGATGATTGGCGGCGATATCCAGGTAATGATCGCCGCCATCCAAAATGGAACCGGTCGCCGCCAGAACCACCACATCCCCGGCGGTGTTTACGCCTCCCAGGATAACGTCGGTCGCGGCGGACAAACGGATGCTTCCGTTTCCGGTGGAAACAAGACTCAGGTTATCCAAGGAGATGAGGCCGGTGGCGGCCTCGAGGTCAATATGCCCGCCCAACCCGCTCAGGACATCCACGCCGGCAACCAATCGAACATCACGGCCAGCCAGGATGCTGCTGTGCCCTTGACTGCTCCGAACGTCCGAATTAGCCAGCACATCGCTCGTCGCGCCTCCGGCGGCCAACAGGATATTGCCAGAACCGTGGGCCATCACCGCCAGATTATCCGCCGACGCCGCGCCGTCATCCAAGGTCAGAGTGCCGGCGAGCGTGCGAAGGACGATGCCCCCATTCCCGGCGGTGGTAACCACATCGCTTTGCGCGGTGTCGCTCAGACCGGACAGCGAACCGGAGGTCGTCACCCGGTTGACCGTCACCGCCGTGTCGGCGATACGCAACCCATCCGCATCAAGGATATTGACACCCCCATCCGCGGCGCGCGCGCTCAGAATTTCAACTTCCGTCTCCAAGGCATTGGCCGCCGCGCCCAGCACGCCGATGCCCAAGCCCGCCAAAAGCCGCAGTTGGACGCCGACGACATTGGATTGCAGGTCGCCACCGTCCAAAATGGAGCCGCTGCTGGCGATCACACTGACATTTCCGGCGCCCGCCAGCAGATAGCCCAGGGTAACGTCCGCAGCCGCCCGGTAACGGATGCTCCCGCCGCTGGTTTGCGCCAGCCGATTATTGAGCATGGTGACCGAACCGTGCCTGGCCTCGACTTCGATTGATCCGGAGCCCGAAGTGATCAGGTCGCCCGCGCCATCCTGGCGAACGTGGCGATTGGCAATAATGCTGACACTGCCGCCACTCGAAGCCACACGAGCGTTGAGGATAATATCCTTATCGTTGGCGCCCGTGGTGTCGCGCGCCTCCACCAACACATGACCGTTGCCGTTGGCCACCACCGCCGTTCCTTCGGCGGGAGCGGCTCCATCCTCAAGGGTTATGGCGCCGTTGACGGTTTGCAAAACAATGCTCCCGTCACCGGCCAAGGTCACCAAGTCGCTGAGCGCGGCATCCGTTTGCTGCAAAATGACCGGAGTGGTTCCATCGCCGGCCACGCGGTTGACCATGACTGGGCCAACGGTTGTCACACTTATGTTGTCATCCTCAACCACGAAGATGCCGCCGGAGCCCGCGCGGGCGGAAAGCGTGGCTACCGCGATATCCAACTGGTTTAATCCGGAGCCAATGCCTAGTTGCGCTTGCAAACGCAAGCCACCCGCCTGAATGTCCTTGTGGGCGTCGCCGGCGTCGGAAATGGAACCGGATTGCGCGGAAACGCTGACCAAGCCCGCACCCGCATCGAGGGCGGCAACACTCACGCCGCCGGCCGCGAAATAACGGATGTTCCCGCCGCCGCTCTGCGTCTGGGCGCCATTCTCCATGATAATCGAAGCGTTGGCCGCCAAGGCGTCCACCGTGCCGCCCGCCGTGCTGACCAAGCTGACCACCGTTTGCCGCAGGTTGGCATTGGCTAGCAGCGAAATATTCCCCGTGCCGGAAGCAACAGTGGAATTCAGAATTAAATCCTTGTTATTGGCATCGCTGGTCATGGCGGACAGGCCAATGTTGCCGCTGCCATGCGCCACCACTGATTGATTAACGGTCAGACTGCCATTAAGGGTGTATAGGACTATTGTCCCGTTGCCACTGGTGGTGCGCACTTCGGTCAGCGCCCCATCTGTCTGGCGCAAAACGACCGGCGTGCCGCCATCCACATCCACCCGGTTCACCGTGATGACTCCCAACGCGTCAATCACCAACGCATCGTCGTCCGAAAGGAAGAATCCGCCGCTGCTGGCGCGGCCAGCCAGGGTGACAATGGCCGTGTCCAGATGATTCCCAGCTGCCCCCACACCCAAGGCGGCCACCAAGCGGGCTTTGCCGGCCTGAATATCCTTATGGTCATCGCCGTTGTCCGTGATTGACCCGCTGCCAGCGTAAATGCTCACATCCCCCTGCCCCGCATCCACGCCGCCCAAAGCAATGCTCGCCGCCGCCCGAAGTCGGATAGCCGCCCCAAGCGTCTGAACCAGCGCCCCATTCGTCATATTGATCGAACCAAACAGGGACTCGAGGTCAACCGTGCCTCCACCGGTGACAACGTCCCCATCAACCCCCAGCGTGAGGTTTCCGTTCGCCAGCACACTGATCTTGCCGTTGGTGGATTTCACCGCGGCGTTCAAGGTGATTCCCTTGTCATTGGCAGCGGCTGTTTGCGTTTCGATCCTGATATTGCCATTGCCATGAGCGCTTATTCCCACCCCGTCGTTGGGCGCTCCGCCTGGATTGACCGTGATGGCGCCGTTGACCGTTCGCACGACAATGGCGCCATTGTTGTTCAGGGTGGTAAGATCGCTCAAGGCCGCATCCGTCTGCGCCAAGCCGGCAGGGGTGCCGCCATCCGCGTCCACCCGGTTGACGATCACCGGGCCAACGGTGTCAATGATCAACGCCCCTTCGTTGGTAACAAAGAGGCCGGACCCGGTACTCGCCGCGAGGGTGCCGGTGTTGGTTTCGATATGATTGGGTCCGGCGCCAATCCCGGTGGCCGCCTGCAGACGGGTCGTCATGGCCGCAACGTCAATATCGCCGCTGCCGCTGTCGGTAATCGAACCCGCCCCGGCGAGAACGCTCGCATGGCCGGCGGTCGCTGAGAGAGCGCCAAGCGAAATGCTCTGCGCCGCCCGATACCGCAGGTTGCCATTGACCGCCTGCGCGGTCGCGCCATCTGCCATGCTGATGCTCCCCGCCACAGCCTCCAGTTCCAGCGAACCGGCGCTCGCGGCAACGTGGCCGGCGGCCGTTTGGTTGATGTTCCGACCGGCAATGAGACTGAGCGACCCGCTGGCGGTGCTTATCCTCGCCGCCACGGTAAGGTCAGCGGCTGAACCCTGGGCCTGAACCAGGACATTGCCGGCAAAAACCCTTAGGCCGTTTCCGTCTCCCGGACTGGTCCCATCATTAATGGTAATGGAGCCGTTGGTGGTGCGCAGAACTAGCGACCCCGCCCCGCTCGACACCACGAGGTCGCTGAGGCCGCCGTCGGTCTGCTGGTTCAACACGGGCAGACTGCCATCGGTGGCAACTCGGCTCACCGTAATGGCGTTCACGGTGTCCACCACAATGGCGTCGTCTTCCAGAAGGAATATCCCGCCGGAGGCGGTATGGGCGGCAAGCGTGCCCAAAGTGGTTTCCAACGGATCAGCGCCCGTTGCGACACCCGTCAACGCCTCGATCCTGGCCCGCGAAGCCACCAAGTTCTTGTGCGCGGACCCCGCGTCGGTAATGGCTCCCGCCGACGCTTTAACACTGATGGCACCTGAACCCGCGCTAAGACCAGCCAACTCAACATTCAGGGCGGCAACTAAACGTATATTGCCGCCGTTGGACGCCACCAAAGCGCCGTCGGCCATGATCAAGGAACCACCGCCGGCCTCCAAATCTATTGTTCCACCCACGGTGGTCAGATCGCCGGCGGCCGACAAACTGATGTCGGTTTTGGCAAGCAGGGAAATGCTGCCGGAACCGCTGCTGATTGGCGCCTGCGCCGCCAAATTCCTGCTGGCGGGACCAAAGCCGCTTGCTTGCAACAAGATGTTGCCCGTCCCCTGCGCCGATACCGTCTGCCTTGCCATGAGCGAGCCAAGCAAAGTCACCAGGACAATGTTGCCGTTGCCGGCGGTGGTGGCCAGACCCGCTAAGGCGGCGGCGTCCTGCTCGACCGCGCTTAGTCCCGTTGCGGCTACTCGATTGGCGGGCACCTGACCGATGGCATCCACCGCGATGTCCGTTTCCGAGGTAACATAGATGCCGCCCGAGGCGGCCCGGGCCGCCAGCAGGTTGGCGGTAATCACCAAATGATTGGTCCCGGCGCCAATGCCGATGGACGCAACCAGCCGGACTTCATCCGCCGTAATATCCACCAAACTTGCGCCCAAATCGGCAATGGAACCGTCCGCGGCCGAAACGCTCACATCCCCGGTCCCGCCATCCAAGACCCCCAGCAACACTCCCTTGGCTGCCTTAACCCGTATATTCCCCCCGCCCGTTGTCAGGCTGGTAATATCCGCGCCTGACTCACCCATGGTCACGCCGCCAAACCGGGATTCCAAATCCATCGTGCCGCCAACGGTTGCCAGGTCCGCCGTTGCCGAAAGGTCCAAATGGCGATTGGCAATCAGGGAAATGTTGCCCGAGCCGGAACCGATGGCCGCAGCGGCCACGAGGTCCTTATCGTTGCTTGCGGTTGTCTGGGCGGTCAGCAGGATGTTGCCGGCGCCGGAGGCGGCAACCGCCTGATTGATCGTGAGGGAGCCATTCAGCGTGCGCACAATGATCGGCGAATCGCCGGTCGTGGTCACCAAGCCGGCCAGCGGACCGGGCAGGATGGCTGGATAATCGGCGCTTAGACCGTTATCCCCCACCCGCCGCACTTGCACCGCCACCACTAGCCCAACCGTCAACGCATCGTTGTCGGTTAGGAAAATCCCGCCCATGCCCGCTTGCGCCGCCACCACATCCACCGCCAAACCCAAATGCCCGATGCCTGTGCCAATGCCATTCCCGGCCGTGACCCGAAGAGAGTTGGCCGCCACATCCCAAGAGGAATCACCGTTCTCCAAAACATCTCTGCCCGCTTGGATCATGACCGTCCCCAATCCGGCATTAACTTCCGCAGCCACGACGTCCAAGCCGGCCGCCAACCGGACTGCCCCGCCCGCCGTTCGCAATATCGCCCCACCAGCCATATCAAACGAACCGCTTCCCGCTTCGCCATCAATGGTTCCCACTCCCCCGGTTTCGACCAAGGAAGCCGCTCCCTGAAGCACATCGCGTCCCGCCAACAGGCTCAGATTACCGGATGCACTCAAAACCGGCGCGGCCAGCAGGAGGTCGGTGGTTGCGTCCGCAGCCTTAAGCAGGATATTGCCGCTGCCATGAGCAACCACCGATTGATCCACGGATAGGTTGCCGGAGAAAGTCTGCAAGACGATATTACCGTTGCCGGTGGAAGTGGCGATGCCATTCACCAAACCGTCCTGCACGATGACGGTCGTGCCGGTGCTTTTGACCCGATAGCTAACCACCGGGCCCACGGAACCGACCGACAAGGGGCCCGTATTGGCGATAAAAATTCCGCCTCCACCCGCTTGGCCGGCCAAGATCCCGATTTGGGAATCGAGCGCATCACCCAAAGTTCCAATCCCCGCCGCGGCCTGCACACGGGCTTTGGCAGCAATGATCTCCGAATCCGCATCCCCATTGTCAGTGATGGACCCGCTATTGGCGATTACGCTGACTTGCCCCGTTCCCGCGTTCAAGCTCCCCAACGCCACGCCCATGGCCGCCTCATAGCGGATGACCCCGCCCAGCGCGCGCGCCAGCGCGCCATTGTCCATGACAATCGCCCCATTTTCCGCTTTCACGTCAATGGTGCTGGCGGAGTTGGTGATGTCGCCGGCGGCGGTTTGATAAACATGGCGATTGGCCAGCACCGTGATCCTGCCGCCGTTGGCGGCAACCAGCGCGTTCACGGTTACATCCTTGTCATTACCCGAACTGGTGCCGGCCTGAAGCAATAGATTGCCCGTCCCATCGGCGGTAACAGGTTGGTTAATTGTCAGACTGCCGTTTAATGTAACTTGCACCACCCGGCCATTCCCCGCCGTGGTGGCCTCGCCCTGCAACGCGGAGTCTGTCTGCCATAAAGCGGGCGGCAGCGTGCCATCCAAATCCACCCGGCTGACAGTTAATGCGGCCGCGCTGCCCACTTCCAGAGTGTCATCCTCAATGAGAAATATCCCCCCCGCGCCCGCAGTGGCCGCAATGGTGTTCACCGCCGTGTCAATGTGCCCGGCGCCGTTGCCAATCCCATTGCCCGCGGCCAAACGCACAACGCCCGCTTGAATATCCTTGTCCAAGTCGCCCCCATCCGCAATGGAACCGGCGGTGGCGATAATGCTGACGGCACCGCCGCCGGCATCCAATCCGCCAACAGTCACACCATTGGCCGCCTTATACCTTATTGCGCCGCCACCGGACAGCGTCAATGCCCCGTCTTCCATCAGTATTGAACCGCTCATGGATTCCGCTTCAATACTCCCGCCGGCCGTGCTTATGTCGCCGGACGCTTTTTGATTGATGTCCATGCCGGCGAGCAAGCTCAAGTTGCCGCTTCCCGATTGGATCGCCGATTGCAGAATCAGACCTTGCCCGGCGGCAAGCGCGGAAATCCTGAGGTTGCCCGCACCATCCGCCTGCACAAGGGCGTCAATGGTCACCGAGCCAGCCGCGGAATTTAACACAATGTGGCCATTACCACTGGTAACCAAGCCGGCCATGGAAGGGTCAGTCTGAATCAGTCCAACCGGCGCGGTGCCATTCAAATCCACGCGGTTCACAGAAATAGCTGAAACATTCCCGGCGGTGATACCGTCGGCGTCTGTAATAAAAATGCCTCCGGCGCCGCCACGAGCCGCCAGTGTATCCGCGGCCGCTTCCAGATGGTTGGAACCGGCACCCACGCCCAAACCGGCGACCAGGCGGACTTGGACGGCGGCAACCTCGGGATGGGCATCTCCGCCATCCAGGATCGAGCCGCTGACCGCGGTCACGCTTGCCGAACCAATCCCGGCATCCAAGCCTCCCAACTGCGCGTTCAAGTAGGCATGGTATCGTATGTTCCCACCGGTGCTTTGCGACAGCGCCCCGTTGTCCATGGTGATGGAGCCGCTCAGGGCCGCGACATCAATGGTGCCGCCCCCCGAAAGAATATCGCCTGCCGCCGTTTGGCTGACGTCCTGCCCAGCCAGCACGGAGATGTGGCCAGTTCCAGAAGAAATCGGCGCACCAATCGAAATATCCTGCCCCAACCCGCCGGCTTGCAGCAGGATGTTGCCGGCGCCGCCCGCCTGCAAGGGGTTGTTGATCTGCAAGTTGCCGTTTTGCAAAACAATCACGATTACTCCCTCAACGGTGGTTGTCAGTCCAGTCAGGGAAACATCGGTAATGCTGGCGGAAGAGGCGCTGAAATTGAGATAATCCACCGTAACGGTTACGGAATCAATCTGAAGGCTGTTGGTTTCCGTTAGAAACATGCCCCCAGCCGCCTGGGCCGCCAGCGCGTCCACGCTCGTTTCCAGCGGGTCAGCCCCGGTCCCGATGCCACCCCCGCTTTCCAATCGTAGCTGGGAGCCAATGAAATTGCCCGCCGCCCCATTGGCATCGGCGATGTCGCCGCCCGCTTTGACGCTGATTTTGCCGCCACCCACGCCGGCATTCAGAACACTTATCTGCGCGGTGGTCGCGGACGCATAACGAATACTACCGCCGTTGCTGGTGGTTTGGACACCGGCGCTCATGCTCACGGCACCGGCTGTTGATTGCACCGCGATATCCCCGCCATCCGCGGCAATAGTTTGATTTTGCATGACCGCCGTTGCCGCGTGCAGGAAAACATCGCCCTGCTGGGCGGAAACTCCCCATCCAGTTGATTCCACCGTAATGCTGCCACCGGCGGACGCCAAAGATATGCTGCCCGAAACCGTGGCCAGCCGCGCCACCGAGATGGAATCCAACTCGCTGATCAGGATGTGGCCAAGACCGGAGGACCTCGCGTCAATAGCGCCCACCGAAGTGTTCAGAGTGATATGGTTGGAGGCGCGAACGATGAGCGATTGGGTGATGACACTTGCCAAGGCGGGGGTGGCAATGTCGCCAGTGATGGCTTCCATCTCGATTTGCGCCGGCGCGGTCAGGTCCGCGATTATTTGGACTGAAGCCCCGTATATTCTGATCGGATCCACCCAAGTGGCTCGCCCGACCGTTACGGTCCCCGTCCCACCGCTATCGCCGGCCGCCAAGTCGGCCCGGAAATGGGCGTCCGCCGCCAGATTGACCGCGTCCATGATTTCCGCCGCGGTATGAGCCGGGCCAAAGCTCCCGGCAGACAGGCGGGCGGTGATGATCAGAACCTGGCTCCCCGGCGATCCGGCAACGTAGTTGACGCCGATGGCGGCCTCATTGCGGTTCAACAAAATAATGGTGGCCCCGTTGTCGTCCGCGCCGGCGGCCAGGGCGGTGAACAGCATGTCGTTAGCCGCGCCCGGCAGTCTGACCAACGCGGTGGCCGCCACGTCGTCGGTCCCGCCAGCGGTTCGAGCGGAGATTACAGTGTCAAATACGCCTAAGCCCGTTGCCCCATAGTCGGTCCCGGCGGAAGCCGTCAAAGGACGGTTGGCGGCGGTGTATTCGGCCGCTGAATCGCCGATTTTGGTGTGATCGTTGACGGCGGCCAGCACAGCGGCGGCGGTGGTGGTGCCCAGGTTGACATTAATCCGAAGTTTTCGCGTTGCCTCATAATAACGAACCTCGACCGCGCCCGCGGACATGGTGGCATTGTCAAATATCTCAACGATCATGCCATTGGCGGAACTGCCGGGAACTCGGGCGGTAAAGACCAGATCATTGCCCGCGCCGGGCGATTTGATTTCGACAAAAGCGGCGGAAATCAGGCTGCCCCCGGTGGCCACCGCGCTATTCGCGCCCCGCAAGCCCGGCAACACGAGCAAATCGGACGCCTGCCAGCCAATCTGGACGGCAAGGAATTTGTCGGTCAGGGCGGCAATGTCGGTATTGCTGATGTCGAGGACGCCCGCATTGGCCCCGGCGGCCGTTCCCAAACGGATGGGGACCACCGAAGATGACGGACGCAGCACCAGCAGGCTGGCATCATTGCTGGTGCTGGACACGGTCGCCGGCCCGCCCAGGAAATCAATCTCATCCGCGGTCAGCACCAGATTGCCGGCGCCGTTAACAGACACCCGGTCGTTGAAAACAATTTCTTGGTTAACCAGGGAGATGTCGGCCGCCGTCACCGCCTTGTCAAACCGCGAAGCGCCGCCGCCGTTCGTTTGGGCTAATTTGCCGGTTGCGGTCAGCGCGCCGATAAATCTGAGGTCATGAACGGACGCAATTATGAGGTCGCCGGCGACGGAGGTGTTGCCTTTGACCGTGATATTGCCGGAAAGCGGATCCGTTGAAAGACCAAGCGATGAACCAGGGCTGCCGCTGGAAGTGGTAATCAGGTCGCCCTCGAAAACGATGCTGGCGGAACTCGCGAAATCCAACACACCCGCGTTGACACTGCCAACCGGTCCGCCAACAGTCAAAGGAACGCCCAAATGGATCAGGTCGCTGGTGTTATAAATCTTGAACAGGTTGCGCACCCGAATGCTGCCATTGATAGTCACCTTGCCGGCCGAGATGATGATCAAATTTTCCAAAGGCTCCACGCTGCCCACGTCGCCAGTAATGACAATGTCACCAGTGCCGGCCAGCAAGGTCAGGGTTTCCGGCAATCCTCCGCCATCTGGCGCGCCGTCAACCTTGCCTTCGATGTGAATGTTGCCGCCCAATGGCCCAGTGCTGATGGTGACACTGGCGCCAGCGCCGACCACAATTCCACCGTCAATGAGCTTGTTGTCCCCGTTGGTATAAATATCGCCATAAAGCGTTGTGGGGCCAAGATCGCGCGCAGGGCCTTCCGCCCCGGACGATCCGGCTGCCGCTTTGGCAAAAGACCGAAGACCGGAAGACTGCGCCGGTGGAGCGTTGGCCGCATTCAAAACTTCCACCTGTTGTGCGGTGTTGAAATTTGCCAGGGGGATGACGCCGACCGCACTGGCGTCGGCCGCCATGCCAACGGGGACATCGTTCGCCTCGTCCGCCGGCGGCAACACCTCATAACAAGAGCAAGCAGCGACTTCGGCCCCGGTGTCTTCAGGCTCATCGCGCCCAGGGGCAGCCGAGTCCATCGGCGCATCGGAAACCCCTTCCCAAATGCCGTCGTGATGACCTTCGATCGCGGTTTCCGCACCGGCAGCTTGGGTTAATTCGTATTGGATGACGAGGGAGTTTTCCGGTAGGTCGTCAATAGGATTCGCCGGCGCAAGGGCCAACGGTGTGGCGGAGATAGGATCGCCGGAAAGCAGCACGCGAGCCTCCAGGCTCTCAAGCGCATAAATACGGTTTAACGTGCTCTCGGACATTTCGTTGCTTACAAATAGCGGCTAACCCGGGCACCGATCAGAAACGCTTGGCCGTAGATTAGCCCGTTTTGACTGCCTGTCAAATTAAAATGCGTGTCTTTCATTAATCATAAGCTCCCAAAAAACGAATGCGCGCGTCCAAAATCGTGCTCAAGGTGCCAACGACGGTGATAGACCCGCCGAGTTTTGGCGCGCGGATAGTGACCGAATCCCTGAAGGCGTAAGTTCCCACCTCAATGATGTGGCGTCCGTTCGCGCGCCCGATGGTGATGCCGTCGTAGCCTGAGATTTCATCATCGCCAAAGCCATCCATCAGGAAATCGAGTTCCGAGCGGCCCAGGTGGAAGGCGCCAAGCGCTCCCATGCCAATGCCGATGCTTTGGGTGGCGCTCAACGGCTGGAGGATTAGACTGCCGCGCATCGCATCGCTGCCGCCCGGCAACCCGCCATACCAGCTACGGATGGCCGCGTTGATTTCGATGGCGTCGGTGGTGATCACAATATCGCCTCCCCCGGCCTCAATCAGGCTGTCAATGGCCAACACCCCTTGGAGGTTCAACAGATCAATAATCCCGCCATTGGTCTGGATGCCCGACAAGCTCGTGCCGCCGACGGTCACTGAAGAAACACTTGCCCCCTGCAGGAAAGCTAAATAGACATCGGCGGCGTCGGTTTGCACGGCCACCTTCGGCGTCTGCAAATAGAGCGGCTCGCCCGGCGTGCCGATCCCGTCGCGGACCTCCATGACAATCCCTTGGGCGGCGTTCAGGAGCAGCATCGGCACCAAGCCGTCGGCGAAGTTCAAGGTCTGCTTGCGCACCGTCAACTGCTCGGCCGCAAGCAAAATGCCATCCGCTGTCAGCCCATCCCGCAAGGTGATCGTCTTGGCGGTTATCTCGATGTTGCCGTTGACGCTAATCATATCCGTCACTTCCACCGACCCTTGCGGCATGTTGATGACCACCGAGGCCGCGGACGGGATATTGATGTCAATCCCGTTGTAACTGAGCTTCCGGGCGCCGATGCGCAAGCTGCCGCCCAGCGGATCGTTGACTATCAACCGCACGGGACCGCCGCTGCCGGCGACAAAATTCTCGATGGCCGCGCTGCCGTGCAAGATAGTCGTGGCGCCAAAGGTGGTGCGATCAGCAATCCGCACCGCCACGTCGGCAGCGGTAACCAAGCGGAAGTCAAAGGTATCATTGCCGCCGGTCGCCTCAAATTGCTCGCTCACGATGTCGTCGCCGGAATTGTCGTCAAACACATAAGTGTCGTTGCCCATGCCGCCGAGGAGCACGTCCGCCCCCGCGCCGCCGTTGAGCGTGTCATTGCCCGCGCCGCCGACCAGCACGTCCGCGCCCGCGCCGCCGTTGAGCGCGTCATTCCCCGCGCCGCCGACGGCAAAGACCGGCAAGGTGACATTGGCATCCACCGCGAGAACATCGTCGCCCGCGCCGCCATCGAAGAAGATCGCCTTGACCCCCTTGCCCGCCAAGTCGGTGATGGTCTCCTCAAAGACACCCGCCGGACTGGTTAACTTGATGACCAAGTCGCCGCCGCTCATGCGCAGTTCAACCGTTTCTGCGGCGTCCACCCCGTCGCCCGAGGCGAGTCGGTTGACCGCAAACCGGCCCGCGCTGATGACCAGCACCCCGTCGCCCGCGGCCAGCCCCAAATCGGTCTTATTGAATTCACTGCCGTCTTTGCCGGTGATGACGGTCTCGGTCACGATCCGCCCGAGTATTTGTTGGTCAGTCCAGGGCGATGGCGGCGCCAGAATGATCGGGAACACCCCGTCAACGCTCAAGAGTTCCAAGGTCAGAAGATTCACCAGCGGCGCGGTGAGATTCTCGATGCGGCTGTGATCGAGGCTCAATCCGCGCAAAGCCCCATTCCGCAGGTCACCCAGCGCGCTGATATCGGTGTTGCCAATGGCCGCCAGGTTGTTGGCCGAAGGCGGGCGCAACACCCGGTAGGGTTGTCCGGTCAGCAGGCCATCCCTTCCATAGATGGAGGTGTCAATCGCATGGGTCGCCGAGGAGGAATCAAATTGCCAATAACCGGCCAGGCCGATTTCATTGCCCAGCAGCCAGACATTCATACCGGAAGAAATGTCAGCGGCCGTCCGGACCTGCCGCCAGATTTGCAGTTCATCCAAGTGCCCGCGCATCAGGCTGTTGGCGTTGAATCCGCCAATAACGCCCGAGTCGAAGGCCTGGCCAATGGCCAGCTTCTGGATGGTTAGATCTGCCGGCAACGCGGTGGCGAACACCAAGGTCCCCAACGAAACACCATCCAAATACAAGGTGGCCTGGCGGCTGCTGATGTCGAAAGTCAGAGCGTAGTGATGCCACAACCCGCCGGCGGCGATATTCGTCCCCAAGTTCCATGGAGCCAAGGTCTGGCCGTGAACGACTAGCTGAACCTGTTGCGCCTGCGGGTCCATCTGCAACAGGAACTCCCGATCTTGCGGAGCAGGCCCCGGACCGCTCTCATACATGCCGCTCAGGATGGTCTGCCGGCCCAGGTTGGTGGTGCGGTACCAGAACGAAACAGTCACCTGCTGCGCATCGTTCAACACCGCCGGGTCGAGGTCAATCCGGTCGTCTTCGCCGTCGAAGCTCATGGCGCCGGAGCCATTGAATTCGAGGAACAGGTATTGCAGCTTATTCATGCCGACCGGCGAGCCAGTCAACGGATCAATGCCCGGTCGCAGCGCCGCCAAGTTGGGGATCCGGTTGCGGTTCAAATTCAATACCTGCAAATTGACCGCGAATTTCAGCCCTGTCAGGTCGGTAATGCCCAGCCCATCCGCCTGCAATTCCGTCAATATTCCCAAGGCGCTCGCATACACGGGCTCACTAGCCATCGGTGTCCCGTCATAAGCCACAGTCACCGGGATGCCGAGCGCACGGGCCACAGCGGCTTGCAGCGCCGGGTCCTTGAAGTTCACCACTGGGTCCACCGGCGCGGGCTGCTGTCGGCTCAGTTCCGACACCGGCGGCAGGGCAAAACCTTCGTTGACGTCGAGGTCCCTGATTTCCGCGGACTCACCCACAAAAGTATCCCGTCCGCTCTGCCCGAACAGCCGGTCATGGTCCCGGTTGCCGATCAGTATGTCATCCCCATCACCGCCGTAGATTTCATCCCGGTCGGAATCGGGATGGGTTTCTCCGGCAAACGGCACCCAGGTCTCGATTTGGAACGGCAACTGGGAAACCGACCCGGTGATCTGGTAAAGCTCCTCGCCATTGGCGCCGCCCACCAGGAAGAACCTTCCGCTGGCGAAGGCCCATGACATGCGGGAGCCATCCACCTCCAGCCAACCGCCGCCATCCCCCTGCACCGGCACTGTGCCGCTGATGGTGCCATCGGAGAGCCATGCCCTTTCGCCCACCCCGGCCTGAACCGTGATCAACAATCCTTTGCCCGTCGATTTGAGGCCGGTAATGCCTGAGGCGAAGTCGGTGACTTTGCCCGTCAGCGGCTGGCCTTGCGACATGGTGCTGCGCCACAACTCGGTGCGTGAATCCATGACAAAATACAGGTCATTGCCCACCGCCACAAACAATTCAGGATTGCCGCGCAGATGTCGGATTGAACGGATGACCAGGGCGCCGTCATCCAATTGTCCCCGCCACAAATCCGCGGCGCCGGCGGCTGGGTCGCGGGTAACAAAGTAAAGCGCATTCCCGGTGGCGATCAAATCACTCGCGCCGGCGGGCAGGATGGCGGCCAATTCAATTCCCAGTCCGTTGGTCTTCCACAGCCCCGCCCACTCGCCGCCGCCGCTAGAACCTATAAACCAAGTCGCTCCAGCAAACTGGGTCAAGGATCCGACTGCCCCGGGCAGATCATCCGCCAGCCGGCTGGCGGTGCGGCCGTATGCCTTCCACAACTGCGGCGCGGCGCCCGGCCCCGCATCCACGCTGAAATAAAGAACTCCCGCCTCGATGAAGAGATCGTTGTTTTCGCCGGCCAGCGCCAGCAGCAACCGGCCATCATTGCTGGACACCGGCGCCTCGTTAATAACGCCGATGCCGTTGTTGCCGCTCACATTGGCCGCCCTGAAGTGGCCTTCGATGTTGATGGCGCTCACCACGGCATTGGCGGTGGTCACCCCGTTGCGGATGCGAACCGTCAGCACCCGCGTCGGTTCATCGTAGGAGGCCAGCGCGCCGGCCCCGCTGATGCGGTCGTCGTGAACGAAAACCACGGTGGCGCCGTTGTAGGGCGCTCCATCCTGCGAGGCGCTGCGAACAAATATGTCGTTGTTGGCTCCCGGCGGGGTAATGGTGGCAAACGCGTACCCGTCGAGGCCCCCGGCGGTGACATTGGCAAAGGACTCACCCACCTGCACCGCACTGGTATTGCCGCTGACCACGCTCGCCAGGAACGGGATGCCCGGCGTGGCGTTGATGAATTCCACCACTTGATCAGCGGTCGTCACGCCGTCCCGGACTCCCACCTGGAGCAGGCGCGCGCCCGCGTCAAAGGTCACAAACTCGAAGCCTTGATCCACCCGCACAAAGGTCACCGTCAAGCCATTCAGATGGGCGCCGAATTCGTTCGCTTCAAACTGAAGCGTAAACCCGCTTTGGACGTCGTTCAAGGCGCCCGACGCTTTGGCCCCAACCGCGCCGCCGCTTAAGGTGACTCCCGCGGTGTTGACCACCCCCAGCCCGGTGTTGCCGCCGATTTCATCCCGCTGCAAGTAGGCCAGGAGATTGTAACCGGCGCTGTTGATGGCAGCCATAATCTGGTTGGCCGTGGTCACTCCGCCCCTCACGCCAATGGACAACACCTGGTTGCTGTAGGCGACCACCGGAGTGGTCCCGGAGGCGAGCTCGTAAATGACCACGGTGAGGCCGCTGCGAACATTGACCAATTCCGCGCTGCCCGCCAGGGTCGTCACCAGGACCGTCCCCGCCTCTGTGCCATTGCTCAACCACAGTTCCACTTGCGAACCGCGCCGGGCCGTGAAATAGACATTGCCATTGGCCACGCCCAGCAAACGTTCGGGCGTGACATTCACCAAGGCGTCACTGAGACGCTTGATGACCGCACCTTCGCGCGGGCCGATGGCGCCGGCGTTCCATTCACCCTTCCAAAGTTCCGTAACCGTTCGCCCTTCAATAACACCGGCCACCAAGTAATACACTCCCCCGTTGCCGGCCAACACCGTCTGCTCAGGCGTGGCGGCCGGATTTGTCTCCAGGACCATCGCCCGCGCGGCGCTGGCGCCGCTGCTGACCCAGAATTCGGCCCCGCGCGTGAAGAACAGCGCGTTGCCGGTGGCGGTCAGGTTGCCAATCTTTTCCGCCGCGCTGCCGCTGGCTATGAGCGTGGAAACTCCGCCATCCAGTTTGTAAAGTTCAGTTTCCCCGGCATTGGTGTAATAAAGCGCCGATCCCAGGAAGGTCAGATTGGCCGCCGCCACAGGCAAGGCCGCCGCCTCCCAGGCAAAGAAACGATTGGCCACCCAAAGAGCATGGGAGGCGCCCGCGTCTATGGTGAAATAGAGCAAATCTCCCGCCGCCACCAGGTTGCCGATCGTGGCGGCGGAATTACTGTTGACCACCGTGTTGCTAACGACCACTCCCGATCCGGCCAATACGCCCGTCCTGACCAACTCCGCGGCGGTCCCGTTGCCGCGCCAAAGGGTCACGGCGCCCTCGTACTCAGCGAGGAAGTAAAGCAGGCCCTCCACATTCACGAGCTGGCTGGGATTGTTGATCGCCTGGCCGCGGTTGTTCCGAACACCTTCCGCCACCGCCTCGACGAACGGATTGTAAACCCGCAGGAAATAGGTGCCGGCTTCGAGGTTGCGCAGGTCAATGCTGGCCTGGCCGCTGTATAACTTCGCCCCGCGCTCATCGTAAAGGTCCGCCACAACGCCGGGGCGGGAGGTGGTCGCGACCTCCAAGCCGGTCAGGTTGCTCGCCCCCGACCGTTTGATGCGGATGACATCCAGGGAATTGGTTTCAATCCGCACCGTGAAGCGTGTCCAGCCTTTTTGCAGGAGTTCACGCACGGCTTGGGTCAAGTCAATCCAATCCGGCCCGGCCGGCTTATTGAACACATACAGCGCGGGCGCGGTCTTGTCCGCCAAGGTCACCATGCCGTCGCCTTCGTCCGCGAGAATGTATATCGTAAGGGCTGGAATGGTGTTGTCGGCCAGGTCCAAAAGTTCGTTAGTGCGGTGCAGGTTGACCGTGTAAGCGTTGTCCTGGCGGCTGACCCAGAGCACTTGGGAAGCGGCGGCGCCCGCCTTGTTCGAGGCCGCGGCAAACAGAAGGCCGTCCTGGAACACAATCATTTCCCGCACCGTGATGGGCGCCAGCGAATCGTAATACAGGTTGTCATTCGCGGCGTCGCCGGTGTTCTCGCGGACCAGCTTGATCGTCGCGCCGTCGCTCCACCACAGCAATCCCACGCGGTCGGTGAAAAAGAGGTTATTATTGTCCACCGCCAGCGCCTGGCCAATCAATCCCGCCTGCGTGGCGCCGTCCTGCACCAGCCCCGCCATTTGGGCGGTGGTTTGCGTGTTGCTGTTCGTCCACAACTCAAGCGCGGGCGGCACGCCCGCGGTGAAATAAATTTTGCCCGCGGAACCCGCCAGCAGACGCACCGTGGCCGCGTCGAAATCGGCGGTTGTCACCGGATGCTGTATTGCCACCGCTGTAGTGACGGAATTACTCACTTTCCACAGCTTGTTTCCGGCCACGAAATACAGGTAATCGCCCGCCGGCGTCAATTGGGCGGGCGCCCCGGTCCATCCGGTAATCTGCACCACGCTGGTGGTGGTGTTGGCCCGCCATAACTGCCCGTCGGCCACGTAATACAGCTTGCCGCCCGCGCTGACCATGCTGGTGACGCTCGTCGGCGTGACGCTGGCGCCCGAGACGACCTCGATTGTGGTTGGAGCGGTGCCGGACGATTTCCACAAACTGCGATTGGCGGCCGCCCCGGTGTGCGTCGCATTGAAATACAACGTGCTTCCCAGGACCGCAAAATTAATGGGACTGGAACTGCCCGAGGCGGCCACGTTTATGTCGCGCACCAAGCTGGCGGTGGTTCCGTCAAATTTCCACAATTCCCGCCCGCTGGAACCGCCATAAGCTGAGAAATACAACGTCCACGAACTGGGGCCGGTAAAGGCAAACACCAAATCCGCCGGCGCGGCGGCGGCCTCCGCCAACGAAGTCTGCTTGGTGGCGTTTCCGGCGGAGCCATTCGTGGTCCAGATTTCGTCCCCGTCCGCGCTGGTGGCGGTAAAATAAAGCAGGTCGTCGCCACCGGAGGTGCGCATGGCATAGGCGAAGGTTGCGGCATTAATGCCATCGCCCGTTCCGGCATTGATGTCCGCCAATCGGCTGATCAGGAAGGTCCCGGCCACTCGATACAATTCCCGGCCTTTCGCGTCGCCGATGGCGCTGAAGACCAGCACCCAGTCGCTTTCCCCGTCGTTCAACACCACAAAATTGCTGGGATTGTCAGCCGTGCTCCCGGAGGCTTCGGACACGCTTTCGCCCACCGCTCCATTGATGCGCCACAATTTCCCACCCGCGACAAAAAACAGGAAACTGGTCGTGTTGCTCCTGACCACTTTCAGACTGCCGGCGTTCGGGATGGAGGCGTTGCCGGCATCCGTCACTTCCACCGCGGTGGTCGCGGTCTTCTTCCAGAGCCAGACATTTCCGGCGGCCGCCAGCGACCCTGTCTTGGCGGTGAAATAAATCGTTCCGGCAACATTCGTCAGGTTGCCGACACCGGCGAATTGCGATTCCGCCAGCACCGCGGCAGTCGGCGAAGCCGTCAAAATCTTCATGATCTGACCGTCACCGCGCACGAAGAACAGCACACTGCCATCCTGACTAGCCGCCAAGCTGACCGCACCGGTCTGGCTTGACACAGTGACCGCGGTATTTCCGGCGCCAGTGGCCGTCCACAAAGTCTTCGCCGCCCCGTCCCGCGTGAAATACAGCCGCGTCCCCACCACCAACAACCCCGCCGCGTCCCCAATCGCGCTCCCGTCCGTCACCGCCGAAGACGCCGTCGGCGTCGCATCCACATCCACCACCCGCAGCGCGCTCGCCGTCGTGAAATACAACACCTGCTGCGCCCCGGACACCCCGCCCGCCAATACCAACGCGCCCGTCCCGCCCGTCACCGCCTGCGCCGTGTCCGCCGTCCCCGCCGCCGTCCACAAATTCCCGCCCTTCAGGAAATACAGCCGCGCGCCCACCGTCACCAGCCCCGACGCCCCGCTCACCAATGCCTTGCCCGTATCCGTCACCATCACCGCCACCGCCGGCGCGCCACTGGTGTTGCCCACCACCAGCAGATCGTTGCCCGCGCCCGTCGTGAAGAACACCACCCCGCTCCCCGCCACCCGCTGCGCTCCCACGCCCGCCACCCCGCTGTGCCCTTCCGCCGTCACCGCCGTCCCGCTCGCCGATTGCAAACGCGCCACCCCGCCCGCCACCCGGCTGTAATACAGCTTCGTCCCGCCCGGATTCGCCGCCAAGTTCACCGCGCCGCTCTCGCCCGCAATGACCACCGCGGTATTTCCGGCGCCAGTGGCCGTCCACAAAGTCTTCGCCGCCCCGTCCCGCGTGAAATACAACCGCGTCCCCACCACCAACAACCCCGCCGCGTCCCCAATCGCGCTCCCGTCCGTCACCGCCAAAGACGCCGTCGGCGTCGCATCCACATCCACCACCCGCAGCGCGCTCGCCGTCGTGAAATACAACACCTGCTGCGCCCCGGACACCCCGCCCGCCAATACCAACGCGCCCGTCCCGCCCGTCACCGCCTGCGCCGTCTCCGCCGTCCCCGCCGCCGTCCACAAATTCCCGCCCTTCAGGAAATACAGCCGCGCGCCCACCGTCACCAGCCCCGACGCCCCGCTCACCAATGCCTTGCCCGTATCCGTCACCATCACCGCCACCGCCGGCGCGCCGCTGGTGTTGCCCACCACCAGCAGATCGTTGCCCGCGCCCGTCGTGAAGAACACCACCCCGCTCCCCGCCACCCGCTGCGCTCCCACGCCCGCCACCCCGCTGTGCCCTTCCGCCGTCACCGCCGTCCCGCTCGCCGATTGCAAACGCGCCACCCCGCCCGCCACCCGGCTGTAATACAGCTTCGTCCCGCCCGGATTCGCCGCCAGGTTCACCGCGCCCGTTTCTCCCGATAGGGCGGTGGCGACATTGCCAGACCCGTTGGCGGTCCAAAGATCGTTAGTTGACCCGTTGCGCGTGAAGTAAAGACGGCTGCCCGCCACAAGCAGGTTGGCGGCGTCGTTCACGGAAGCGCCGCCGCTGGTCTTGACTTCCGTGCTGGTTGTCGCGGAAGCGCTGACGTCAATGTGCCAAAGCTTGTTATTGGTGGTGGTGTAATAGAGGGTGCTGGCGCCGGCCCGAACCAAGCTCACATTGTTATCCACATTGACCGCGTCATTGCCCGCGGAAGAGGCGGTCCACAGGTTGCCGCTCTTGAGGAAATACAAACGGGAACCCGTGGTTACCAACCCGGAAGCGCCCGTCACGGGGTTGGTTCCATCAGTAACCGCCGCCGCCGTGCCGGGGGTGCCGGCAACATCCGCAATCAAGAACAACTCATTGCCGGCATTGCGCGTGAAGTAGAGCACCCCGGCGCCGCTGGTCAGCCGGGCCGCCGAACCGCCATTGGCGACCGCCGCCGCATCGTTGCCAGCGCTTGCGGCGGTCCACAGATTTCCGCCCTTCACAAAGTAAATCCGGGCGCCAACCGTAACCAAGCCCGACGCGCCGCTGACCGCGGTGGCTCCATCCGTCACGGCGGCGGCGGACAAAGGCGCTCCGCTAACATTGGCAATCACGTAGAGATCATTTCCGGCATTCCTAGTGAAATACAGGACGCCGTTGCCCGCCGCCACTTCGCCCGCCCCCGCCCCGTTGGTCACCGCCGCCGCCAAAGCCGCGTCCGCCGCCGCCGCCACCTGCCACAAATCCGTCCCGCCCTTCCGGAAATACAGATGCGAACCCACCACCGTCAATCGATCCGCCCCCGCCATCAGGTTCCCCGCCGCATCCTTCACCAGCGCCAACCCCCCGCTCCCCAGCGACCACAACACATTGGCCCCGCCATAGTCCGCCGTGAAATACTCCACGTCCGCCAACCCCGTGTTCAACACCACCAGGTTCCCCACGTTCCCAAACAGCGTCACCCGCGCCACCACCCCCGCGTCGCTCGACGTGTAAAATTCGCCCGCCGCCCCGCCCCGCGTGAAATACAACCGCGTCCCCGCCACCACCAGGTTCGCCGCGTCCCCAATCGAGCCGCCATCGGTAATCTCCGCCGCCGTCCCCGCC
>Ga0101944_10001277_pt1 | contig 54645 bp, 38 predicted proteins | sample DewCreD2012metaG_FD_75245 | JGI IMG/M metagenome (GOLD analysis project Ga0101944, IMG submission 75245) | Hot spring sediment bacterial and archeal communities from British Columbia, Canada, to study Microbial Dark Matter (Phase II) - Dewar... ...
TGAAAAATATTTTTTTGGAAAATCGGGTTTTACCCGTGCCGTGGTCGGAAATCATCCGCGTGACGGGTCTGCCGCCCCCCCCCACCTCAACTCGAAGAATTCCTAATTCGGAAGGGCCGCCCGCGGTTTTCCACGACGCGGAATTAACGGGTGACACGGGCCGGGCCGCGTGGTATCAAGGGCGCGCGCGCATGCCGCCGGAAAACCTCAATTTGTTTGGCATGGGCTCCGGCGGCCAGCCGAAGCCTTTCGGGCGGTTTTACCTCCACGAGTTGATCAACAGCGGCGGGATGGCGGACATCTGGGTGGCTACGGACGCCGAGGGTAAAACTTACGCCCTGCGCAAGCTGCTCGACCGGCTCAAGTTCAATTTCATCGCGCGCGGACGTTTCCGCCGGGGCTGCGAGTTGCTGGCCAAACTGCCGCCGCATGATTACGTGGTGAGTTACGTGGATCATGGGCGGATGGAAGGCACGCTCTACCTGCTGATGGAGTATGTCGAGAGTTCCAACCTCAAGCAGTTGCAGGCGCGGTCGGACCCGGTTTTCGCGGAGAATATCGCCTCGATCCTGCTGGCCTCGGTGTTGGCGCTGGAGCATTTGCATGACAACGGCGTCATGCATCTGGATTTTAAGCCAGAAAACGTGCTGATGTCACGGAATGGCCAGATTCGGCTGGTGGATTTCGACCTATGCCTCCCCATCCCCGAGCGCCCGAAAAAACTTTGGAAAAACCCCGGCACCCCCCAATACATGGCGCCTGAACAGTTGCGGCGCCAGCCGATTGACCAGCGGGTGGACATCTTCGCCTTCGGGGTGTTCGCCTACGAATTGCTGACTTACCAGAAGCCCTTCCCCGGGGAAACGCCCGACGAGGTGCTGCGGCAGCAAACCGACCGAAGCCATGCCTTTGGGATGCCGAGGGAGCTGAACCCGGACATCCCGCACACGCTGGAAAAGGTGATCCTCAAGTGCCTGGAGAACGACCCGGACAAGCGCTACCCGATCATGAGCGCGCTCCGCCATGACCTGGAAGCCGCGCTTTATGTAAGCTGATACCCCGCCAGCCCGTCCGTCCAGGCCTCAGGCAACGATCCCCGGGCCCAAGCTGGCGATCACTTCCGATCCTCAAGGGGCACGTAATCGCGCACTTGCTCGCCGATGTAAACCTGGCGGGGCCGGTAAATGCGGCTGTCGCCGGCGTCGGCAATTTCCTTGAAGTTGGCGATCCAGCCCGGCATGCGGCCGATGGCAAAGATGACCGTGAACATCTCGACCGGGATTTCGATGGCGCGCATGATGATGCCGCTGTAAAAGTCCACGTTGGGGTAGAGCTTGCGCTCGATGAAATAGGGATCGTTGAGGGCGGCCTCCTCCAGGCGCTTGGCAATGTCCAGCAGCGGGTCGTTGATCTTAAGCGCTTTGAGCAGATCGTCGCAGCGCTGCTTGATGATCTTGGCGCGGGGATCGTAATTTTTATAGACCCGGTGGCCAAAGCCCATCAAGCGCTTGCCGCTGCCCTTGATTTTGGCCGCCTCGATGAATTTGCGGCCGTCGTCGCCGCTGGCGTGGATTTGTTCGAGCATTTCGATGACCGCCTGGTTGGCGCCGCCGTGCAGGGGGCCCCAAAGCGCGCAGACGCCGGCGGCCGCCGAGGCGAACAGGTTGGCCTTGCTGGAGGCGACCATGCGCACGGTCGAGGTGGAACAGTTCTGCTCGTGGTCGGCGTGCAGCAGGAAGATCAGGTCCAGCGCCGACACCACTTCCGGCCGCAGCTTGTATTCCTGGTAGGGCTGCGAAAACATCATGTGCAGGAAATTGGCGGTGTATTTATAGGTGGGATTGGGATAAACCACCGGCCAGCCTTGGGATTTGCGGTAGGCGAAGGCCGCGATGGTGCGCACTTTCGAGATCAGCTTGGCCGCCGCCACCTCGAAGGTCTGCGGATCGTAGGGCAGCATCACTTCCTTGTTGAAACAGCCGGTGGTGTTGATCATCGCCGAAAGGATGGCCATGGGATGGGCGTTGACGGGAAAGCCCTCGAAATGGTGCCGCATGGATTCGTGCAGCATGGCATATTGGGTCAGCAGGTTCGAGAACCGGTTGAGCTGCTTTTTCGTGGGCAGATTGCCGTAGATGATCAGGTAGGCGGTTTCGATGAAGGTGGATTTTTCCGCCAATTGTTCGATGGGAATGCCGCGATAGCGCAGGATGCCCTTTTCGCCGTCAATAAAGGTGACACGGCTCTGGCAGGATCCGGTGTTGCCGTAGCCGTCGTCGAGCGTGATGTAGCCGCTTTGCTGGCGCAGCGCGGAGATGTCCAGGGCTTTTTCTCCCTCGGCGCCCACCACAATGGGCAGCTCGTAGGTTTGGTCGCCAATTGTCAATTTTGCCGTGTTGCTCATGGTTTTGGTGCGTGCCAAGCCGCGTTTATTTGTTCTTATTCTCGCTTCGGCCTCATTTAATACTCGCTGTGCCGGCTTGGCTCAAGCGGTTTAATAAAAATTTTACGATTTTTTTTCAACCGCCCCAAGGTCCCCGCTGATTCCACTCCGGCCGGTTGTATTTTTGCCGGCACAAGCCCGTAACCGTCGCCAAAGGAACGGGCGGCGGGCTGGCTAACACGCCCCATTCCGCGCGCAGAGCGTTTTTTACGGCGGGGGCCGGCAGGCCCAGATTGTGGACGAAAGACTCATGAGAGCGGCCCGCGCGGTAATCGGGGGGGCGGCTGGGAAATTTCAAGCAGCGGGCCAGCAGGGAAAGGTCCAGACCCAGGAGCAATACTCCGTGGAAAAGCAGTGAATTCTTCAACCGCCGTTGGGCGTTGCCGGAGATTTTCCGGTCGCCGATGGCCAGGTCGGTGTGCCCGCAAACTGTGACTTCGCGTCCGGTCAGACGGGAAAGGGCGCGGGCATTTCTGGCCATGATATGGCGATTGGCGCCCGTGACGGAGAGCAGGTCGGGGTGGGAGTCGCATCGCAGGACCAAGGCGTAATTCAAACAGCCTGGGCCTTGCAAAACGGTGCCGCCCCCGCTGATGCGGCGAAAAACCGGAATATGAGCCGCTTCGCAAGCGGACAGGTTCACCTCCCTTTCCACCTGGTTGGAAAAGCCGGCGACGACGAAAATCTCAACTGGCTCCCAAAAACGCAAAACCTCCGGCCCACCCTGGTCGCATTGCAAAGCCAAGGCCTCATCCAGCGCCAGATTTTCCGCCGGGGTTGGCAGGGTGCAATCCAAGTATTTCATAGCCCCGGCCCGCCCGCACCAGTGGGCCGCCGGACCAGGCTATTCTGCCCGCAAACCCCCGGGCTGTCATGAAAAAAGGCCGGCGACAATCTTGTAACCGCCACGGAGGCCGTCTATAATTGAGGCCGCTGTAGGCGGAACGCCCAGCCCCCGGCTCGATGACCGGCCCGGCTCGGGCGCCCGACCGATCCATCCTTGGGGAACTTTTTAGGTGACAATGCAAAAGACAACCGAATCAGCCGACGGCGGGGCCAATGGTCCGTCGCGGGCGACAAGAGCCGCCATGAAGGCCGCGATGGCCTGCTTGGAGAATTTACTGGAAGTAACTCTGGCTGAGGAACAACCGGAGCAAGCTTCTTTTTTGCTCAGCCGGTTTGTCGAGCGTTTGCGCAAGGGCGGGCTTGAAGTGCCACACGTGGTGCAAACGCCATATCTCAACACCATTCCGCCCGAGGAAGAACCGGAGTATCCGGGGGACGCGGAAATCGAGCGAAAAATCAAAAGCTACATCCGTTGGAACGCGATGGCGATGGTGGTGAACGCCAACAAGCATTGCGACGGCATTGGCGGGCACATTTCAACTTACGCCTCGGCGGCCACCTTGTTGGAGGTGGGATTCAACCATTTCTTCCGGGGCGGCGACGGGGATCGTCCCGCCGACATGGTATATTTCCAGGGGCACGCCTCGCCGGGCATTTATGCGCGGGCTTTTTTGGAACGGCGGCTGAATGAGGCGCACCTGCATAATTTCCGCCGCGAGCTGGCCGAGGGGGGCGGATTATCTTCATACCCACATCCATACTTGATGCCAAATTTTTGGCAGTTTCCGACGGTTTCCATGGGACTGGGCCCGATCCTTTCGATTTACCAGGCGCGCTTCAACCGTTACTTGAAACACCGCGGTTTGTTGAAAGGGGAGGAGTGCAAAGTTTGGTGTTTTGTGGGGGACGGCGAGTCCGACGAGCCGGAAACCTTGGGCGCGTTGACCTTGGCGGCGCGGGAACGGCTCGACAACCTGATTTGGGTTGTCAATTGCAACTTGCAGCGGCTGGACGGACCGGTGCGCGGCAACGGCAAAATCATCCAGGAACTGGAATCCGCGTTCCGGGGTGCTGGCTGGAATGTGATCAAAGTCATCTGGGGGTCGGATTGGGACAAGCTGTTGCGCGCTGACAAAACCGGCCTACTGCAGAAGCGGATGGAGGAAACGATTGACGGCGAATCGCAGAAATACTCGGTTGAGCCGGGCAGCTACATCCGCAAGCACTTTTTCGGCAAATACCCGGCGCTTTTGGAACTGGTGAATCATTTAACGGATGACCAACTGCGCAAGCTGATGCGGGGCGGGCATGACCGGCGCAAGGTGTACGCGGCGTTTCACGCCGCGGTTAACCACCGGGGCTCCCCCACCGTCGTGCTGGCCCAAACGGTCAAAGGTTACGGTTTGGGCGAGGCGGGCGAAGGCCGCAATATTTCGCACCAACAAAAAAAGCTGAATGAAAAGGAACTGCGCGAGTTCCGCGAGCGTTTCAAGGTGCCCATCAGCGATGAAATCATCGCCGAGGCGCCGTTTTATCGGCCGCCCGAGGACAGTCCGGAAACGCGCTACCTGATGGCGCGGCGTCAGGCCTTGGGCGGTTTCCTGCCGGAGCGCAAAGTTGTCGCCCCCCGCCTGGCAACTCCCAAGTTGGCGGATTTTGGGGAGTTTCTCCGCGGCTCCCCGACCGCGGTTTCCACCACCATGGCGTTTGTGCGGCTGCTGAACACCTTGTTACGCCACAAAGGGATCGGGAAAAACGTGGTGCCGATCATTCCCGACGAGGCGCGGACGTTTGGGATTGACCCGATGTTCCGCGAATTCGGCATTTACTCCTCCAAAGGCCAACTTTACGAACCGGTGGACCACAAATCGCTGTCCTATTACAAGGAGGCCAAAGACGGGCAGATATTGGAGGAAGGTATCACCGAAGCCGGGTCCATGTCCTCGTTTGTGGCGGCGGGCACCGCTTACGCCGCGCACGGGGTGAATATGATTCCCTTCTACATTTACTACTCGATGTTCGGATTTCAGCGCATCGGCGATCTGGCTTGGCTGGCGGGCGATATCAAGGCCAAGGGATTCCTGCTTGGCGCCACCAGCGGGCGCACTTCGCTCAACGGCGAAGGCTTGCAACACCAGGACGGCCACAGCCTGTTGCTGGCCAGCACGCTGCCGACGTTGCTAGCTTATGATCCGGCCTTCGCCTATGAGGTCGCGGTGATCATTGCGGACGGACTCCGCCGCATGTTCCAAGAGGGGGAAGAGGTGTTTTATTACCTGACGCTTTATAACGAAAACTACCCCATGCCGCCCATGCCACCCGGCGTGGAGGAGGGCATCGTCAAAGGGCTCTACCGCTACAAAGCCGGCCCGGAGGGGTTGAAGCAGAAGGTCCAGATTTTGGGGAGTGGGTCGCTCATCCATTCCGCCCTCGGGGCGCAAAAAATTCTGGCGGAGAAATTCGGGGTGTCCGCCGACGTGTGGAGCGCGACCAATTACAAGCAATTGCGCACGGAGGCCCTGGCGGCCCGGCGGTGGAACATGCTCCATCCCGAAGCCAAGCCGCGCCAATCTTATTTGGAAAACCTCTTGGAAAACTTGGAAGGGCCTTTTGTCGCCGTGTCGGACAACCTGAAAATGGTGCCGGACCAAATCGCACCCTGGGTGCCTGGCGGGCTGATGACCTTGGGCACCGACGGCTTTGGGCGCAGCGAATCACGGGAGCGGTTGCGCCGGTTTTTCGAGGTGGACGCCGAGTGCGCAGCCATTGCGGCGCTTTTCGCGTTAAGCCGGAAAGGGAGGATCAAACCGGAGATGGTGGGCAAGGCCATCAAAGAACTGGGGGTTGATCCGGAAAAGGTATATCCCATTTGCATTTGAGGCGCGGCCGGGAGAGCGCTATTAGCCGCCGAGTCCGCCGGATGGGGCGCGCGATTAGCCGCGAAAGAACGCAAAGGAAAAGAATTCAAAGTTGAGATGCGAGAAGGCAAAGGAGCGGTGGAATCCACGCAATTATTTTAATCTTCCGGGGCCGCCAAATTGGGCTATTCAGAGGCGCGGATGGATGGTAAACTGCCATGCGTCATTACAAATGGGTAATAGTGCGGGTTCAAAGAGCGATATGACGGAAATTCGATTGCCAAATCTGGGTGAGGGCGCTGACAGCGGGGTGGTTGTCAGCATCCTGGTCAGCGTGGGCGAAACCATTGCGGAAGGGCAAAACCTGATCGAGTTGGAAACCGGCAAGGCGGTGGCCTCGATTCCCGCCACGGCCGCCGGCACGGTGGAAAGCATCGCGGTGAAAGTGGGCGACAAGATCGCGCCGGGCGCGGTCTTGGCGCGCCTGGGGGGCGTCGCGCAAGCCGGGGCGAAAACCGCGCCGGCCCGCCCGGCGGCCAAGGTTGAGACTCGGCCAGCCGCCGAACCGAGCGAATCCGCCGCGACAGCGGATGAGGAGGAGGAAATGCTCCCCACGGTGGAGAGCACCGAGTCCTCTTTTGCGCCGCCCGCTTCCCCCACTATCCGCAAACTGGCGCGCGAGCTGGGCTTAGATCTGAGGCTGATCAAAGGCAGCGAGCATGGCGGACGGATTGTCATGGCGGATTTGCGCCGCTACATCCAAGGGCTAATGCGGAAGGCAAAGCAAGCGACCGCCCCCGCGGCGGCGGCCCCCGCGGCGGCGGCCCCCGCGGCGGCGGCCGCGGCGATTGACTTCGCGCAATGGGGCCCGGTGACCCGCAAGCCGATGTCGCCCTTGCGCCAAGTGGTGGCGCGGCGCATGCTGGAGAGCGCCAACACGCTGCCACAGGTGACCCAGTTCGACGAGGCCGACATCACCGCGTTGTTGGCATTGCGCAAGCAATATGCCCCCGCCTACGAGGCCAAGGGCGCCAAATTGACTTTGACCGGTTTGGCCATTCTCGCGCTCTGTCCGGTGCTGAAGAAGTTCCCGGTTTTCAACGCCAGCCTGGACGAAACCACGCAGGAAATCGTCCTCAAGGAATATGTTCATTTGGGCATCGCGGTGGACACCGAAGCCGGCTTGGTGGTTCCGGTGATTCGAGAGGCTGATCGGAAGAGTTTGCTGGAGGTTTCCCTGGAACTGGCGCAAATGGCGGCAAAGGCCCGGGAGCGGAAGCTGGCGCCGACCGACATGCAAGGCGGAAGCTTTACCATCTCCAACCAGGGGGCCTTGGGCGGAGGCCACTTCACTCCCATCGTCAACAAGCCGGAAGCGGCCATCCTGGGTTTGGGGAAAGGGGCGGCCAAACCAGTCATAACAGACGACGGGAAGGTAACGGCGCGGCTGTTTTTGCCCTTGGCGCTTTCCTATGATCATCGCCTGATTGATGGCGCGGACGCCGCCCGATTCATCGTCGAACTCAGGCGGTCGCTGGAAACTTTCCCCGAGGACAAATTAAAGCTGTAAAGCAAGGTAATCCGCCGGCTCGCGCCTTTCAAGCGGGGCTGGCAAACACAAAACGGTTATTTCTTCATGGAAGCGACAAAAAGCGAATTGGTGGTGCTCGGGGCGGGACCGGGCGGATATGCCGCGGCCTTTTATGCGGCGGACTTGGGCAAGCGGGTCACCTTGGTCGAGCAAAATCCCCGCTTGGGCGGGGTTTGCTTGAATGAGGGCTGCATCCCTTCCAAGGCCCTGCTGCACGCGACCAAAGTGCTGAGCGAGGCGCGTGAGTTCGCCGAGCACGGCATTATTTTCGGAGAACCCAAGGTCGAACTGGACAAGTTGCGCGCTTGGAAGGACTCGGTTTTGCAAAAACTGGGACAGGGAATCGCCAGCTTGGCAAAGATGCGGCAGGTGACGTGTCTGAACGGGCGCGGGTATTTCGAGAATTCGAACCTGCTGCGGGTGGAAACGCCCGCGGGCCAGCAGTTCATCGAGTTTGAAAAAGCGATCATTGCCGTGGGCGGCAAGCCCGCCATGCCGCGCGCGTTCGACTTGGGCAATCCGCGGGTGATGACCTCGCGGGAGGCCCTGGAATTGCCGGACCTGCCGGCCAGCCTGCTGGTGATCGGCGGCGGCTATATCGGGATGGAGATGGGAACCGTTTATGCCTCCTTGGGCAGCCAGGTGACCGTGGTCGAGGCGCTCGACAGCATTCTGGCCGGCGCTGATCCCGACCTGGCGCGCCCCGTGGTGAATTACGCCAAAAAGCATTTCCGGGAACTGCGAGTGAAAACCCGCGTGCTGGACATGAGCACCGTGGGCCGGCAAATCAAGGTGGAGATGGAGGTGAATGGACAACGGCTCGAAGAGTTTTTTGACCGCGTGCTGGTCGCGGTGGGCCGCGCGCCCAACGGGGTGGACATCGGCTTGGAAAACACCAAAGTCACCAGAGACGAAAAGGGATTCATCAAAGTGAATGAGCGCATGGAAACCGCCGACCCCAGCCTGCTGGCCATCGGGGACATCGCGGGTGGCGTGCTGCTGGCGCACAAAGCCCACAAGGAGGCGCGCATCGCGGTGGAGGCTCTGTGCGGTGAATCAAGCGTGTTCAAGGACGTGGTGATTCCCGCGGTGGTTTTTACCCTGCCCGAACTGGCTTGGTGCGGCCTCACCGAGGAGGAGGCCAAGGCCCGCGGCCTCAAGGTCGAGGTCGCCAAGTTCCCGTGGGCCGCCTCCGGTCGGGCGATGACCTTTGGCAAGGCGGAAGGGTTGACCAAGCTCATTATTGAACCGGAAAGCGAGCGCATCCTGGGCGCGGGAATTGTGGGACACGGGGCGGGCGAACTTATCGCGGAAGGCGTGCTGGCGGTCGAAATGGGGGCCACCGCGCATGATTTGGCGGCCTGCATCCATCCGCACCCGACGCTTTCGGAAACTTTCATGGAGGCGGCCGAGGTCTTTTACGGTCATGCCACGCACGCCTATTCCCGGAAAAAACGGGGTTTGGAATAAGCCGTTCCGCCGCTACTGCGCGCTTGCATTGCTTTGAGTCGAACTTCATGCTCCCTGCACGTTGAATTTTACGAGAGGCGCCGCCGGCGTCTCTGTCGGCAAAGCCTATGAGCAATACGGAAAACGGACTGGATTTGGAAAAGCTGTTCCTGCCCGCTTGGGCGACGGAGAAGCCCGCCGCTGAGCGCTTCGCCCATTACACCGGGGAGGAAGGCACGCGTCCCGACCGCCGGGGCGGACGCAAAGGCGACCGGCGTGGTTTTCAGGAGGGACGCCCGCCTCGCGATCAGCAGCGGGGCGGCGACCGGCGGTCGGACCGGCGGCCCGAGGGGGAACGCCGGAGCGGAGCGCCGGGCCAAGGCGACCCTGGTTTCCGGCGCGATCGGGGTGAGCGCGGCGACCGGCGCGAGGACCGGCGGCCCATGGAATTGCCGCTGCCCGAGGTCGAGGTTTGGCTGGCGGTGGAGGACAAGGACGCCGATTCGCTGGCCCGGCAAATACGAATGACCGGACGCGCCTACCCCGTTTTTGAAATCGCCCAGATGGTGCTGCAAAAAACCGAACGTTTCCAGGTTGGGTTCCGGGTGATAAAGAAAACGGACGGCCAGGTGGCGCAGCGGCTGTTTCGGTGCGGCTTGGATGAAAGCCTTTGGCTTTCGGAAGACGAGGCGGTGAATTATGTGTTGGAGCGGCATTTCGACACTTTTTACCAGGCCGAGCGCACCGCCACCCAGCCGCCCAAAGGGGTCTATACTTTTGTCGCCCAATGCGGTTTCAGCGGCGCCATTTTGGGCCCGCCCAACTATCACGGATACCAGGAGCAATTGCGGAAATTGCATGCGGATCGTTTTTCCCACCTGCCGTTCGAGGTCTTCAAAAGCCGCGTGCGGATTACCAAGGACGAAAGCGTGGTAAAGAAATGGATCGAGGACCAGAGCTGGAAAACGGAATACGTTTGCTTGAATGTGCCGGAGTCGCCCCGGCTGGACAGCCGCGAGGCGGTCGAACGGCATTTCCGGGAAACCCACCTGTCCACCATTGTCCAGGAAATCGAGGAACAACGGGTACCTGGCAACCGGGCGCTGAACCTTGCCTGCCAGGGTTTGCGCCGGCTGGCCCGGCGGGCTTTTGAGGAGCAGCGGCGGTTCCCGCTGAAACTGGTCCATGCGTTGAGCCAGCAGTTCGCCGCCCGCGGGTTGCAGTTTTTCAAACGGGATCGGACGGTTATTCATGTATCGGTGGCTCGCCCCAATTACCTGGATTTGGAAACCTCGGTGGTTTCGGACACTGTTCGCCGCATTATTGAGTATCTCAACGCCCATCCCAAGTCCACCCGGGCCCAGCTCATGGAGGCTCTGGCTCCCGCCCCGCCCAAACCGGCCCCGATAGTTGGGACAACGGAGCCCGCCGCCGAAGCTTCGGCCGCGCCCGCAGCGGGCAGCGCCGCCACCGTGCCGCCGCCCCAGGAACTCACCCCGGAGCAAATGGCGATGATTTCCGATCTGCATTGGCTGATTCATCAGGGACATGTGATTGAATTTGCCAACGGGATCATGGAAACCGCCAAAAAGCCCTTGCCGAGACCGCCCAAGCCGCCGCCTGCGGCGCCGACGCCAGTCGGTGGCGCCGCCACCGCTGCCGGCGCGGAAGCCGCGACCCTGGAAACCGCCGTCGTCGCCCCGCACGGGGAATCGGTTTCCGAAGCTGCCCCGCAAATTGCCGAACCCAGCCAGGTTCCCGCCGAGTCTCCGGCATCGGCGCCGTCGCCACCGTCTCCGGCCGCAGGCGAAAGCGCGAGGCCATAACGAGGCGGACGGTTTGGCGCGCCTGTTTTTGATTTGGCGGCCACTCAAGGGGGCAAACCGGCGGCGGCGCAGTGTGACGAGGGCATTGGAACCTTTACGCTGGCGGTGAATACATCTATGGTTTGGCCGCGAAAACAATGAAGCAAAAGACGGGTTCAAGGCCTGAAAGCCATCTGGAGTTGCCGCCTTGGCGACTGCTGGCCGCGCGATGGCTGCTCTTGGCGGCCATGATCATCGCCGGTTATTTGCTTTATGTCTCGCTCTCCAGCGGCGGCGCGGCGGGATGCGGCCCGGACTCGGGCTGCGACCGGGTCCTTAAAAGCCGTTGGGCATTTTGGTTCGGAGTTCCCGTCAGCGGCCTGGCTCTTCCTGTTTATTTGGGACTGCTGGCGTTGGTGAGCGGGCTGGGACCCAAAAGCCGCCCCGCCACGCGTCGCCGTCTCTGGCCGTTCGCGGTGGCCTTGGGCGTGATGGTGGCCGGCGCCGCCCTGTGGTTTCTGGGCTTGATGGCCTTTGCCATCAATGGGCTCTGCCCTTTCTGCCTGGCCGCCCATTTGTGCGGTTTGAGCGCGGCCCTGCTGCTGTTATTTTCGGCGCCCATCCGCCCATCTCCGGAATTGCCCTGGCAAAGGGAGAAGCAAGTTTATCTGCCGCCGCCAACCGCCAAAAAATTTGCGTTGGCGGGATGCGCCGGCCTGGTGGTGTTGCTGGCTGGCCAGGCATTGCACCAGAAGAAAACGCATTTGGTCAAAAACCTGCCGTCGCCGGGGGGAATCATGGGAAGTGGAAGCAACCGCGCAGTGGCCAGCGTCGCGCCACCGGTTACTCCCGACCCCGCGCCGGCGGCCGTGCCGCCGCCAGCCAACAAGGCAAGTCCAGCCAAGACCAACCTCGCTTCGCCCTTGCCGCCGCCATCCGCCGCCAGACGTGTGCATACGACGCATGGGGGCCTTTTTCAGTTTGACCTGAACGAACTGCCGTTGGCGGGACGACCGGAAGCGTCCAAGGTCATGGTGAGCTTGTTTGATTACACCTGCCATCATTGCCAGATCATGCACGGGCACTTGCGGACCGCGCGCGAATACTTCAGCAACGATCTCGCCATCATTTCGTTGCCGATGCCGCTGGACGCGGATTGCAATCCGGCGGTGACACGCACCCACCACACCGCCAGCAACGCCTGCCAATACGCCCGTTTGGGACTGGCGGTCTGGCGCGCGGACCGGCGGCATTTCGAGGAATTCGACGACTGGCTATTTGCCAAGCCCCGCCCGCCTTCGCTTGAGGAAGCCCGCTCGAACGCCGTGCGCCTGGTCGGCGCGGCGGCGTTGGAGAAGAGCTTGCAGGATCCCTGGATTAACCAGCAATTGCAAACCAGCATTGCCCTGTATCAAACCAACCTGCTGGCCTTGCGCACCGGCCAAATGCCCCAACTCATTTTGGGTTCGCGGGTTTCCGTCGGCTCGATGCGCAGCGCGGAAGACCTGATTAAACTCATCCTGGACAATTTGCCCGGTGGCAGGTAATTCGCGCCTGGCGGGTCGCCGACTATGGAGCTGCCCGCCGCAAAAGCTTGCCGGCCTGTTTGGGGGTGATAAAGAGCTTGAGTTCCGCGAGGCTTGAAGGCTCCCAGGCAATTACCGCCAAGGCGCCTTTGGGAAGGGACACGGCGGGAGCCTGCCGGATACCCAGCAGCCGGGCCAGGTGCAGGCCAAGCGATGGCATGTGGCCCACCAGCAGGACAGCGTCCGCCTTTTTCAGCCCGGCCAGCCATTGAGCAACAGACGTGTCGGAAGCCTCGTTTAACAAATGATCGGTTTCTTCGATAACCGTCTTTTTTCGTCCGGGAAGTTGTGCGAGGACAATTTCCTCAGTCTGGCGGGCGCGCACGAGCGGACTGGTGAAGGCCCGGTCAAACTCCACGCCCAAAGCGGCCAGCAGTTGTCCCATAAGGCGCGATTGTTCGCCGCCCTTGGCGGTTAGTTCGCGTTCCGCGTCGTTGGCTCCGTCTTCGGCCTCGGCGTGGCGGAGAAAATAGATTTTCATCGCCTGCGGCTTTCGTCTGGCCGCTGTTGGTGGCGGCCTACAACCGAGCATAATCGTTTGCGGGGTCGGTTTCAAGCCGTGGCGCGCGGTTTTTGTGCGGGGATGCGGCTCGACAAACCAGCGGTCTGGTGCCAAGTTTCCGGTGTCGTGGATGACAAGTACAACAAGCTGCGCGAATTGCTGAGAGGGTGGGGTTCGTGCCTGGTGGCGTATAGCGGCGGGGTGGACTCGGTGTTTTTGGCCTGGGCGGCCCGTGAGGCGCTGGGGGACCGGGCGTTGGCGGCGATAGCCGATTCGCCCAGCCTGCCCCGGCGCGAATTGGCGGAGGCGCTCGAAATCGCCGCGCGTTACGGCTTTCCGGTGCGCGTGGTCAAAACCGGCGAGTTTGACAATCCCGATTACCTGGCGAACCCCCAAAACCGCTGTTATTTCTGCAAATTCGAGCTGTTCACTGAATTGACGCCACTGGCAAGGGCTGAGGGCCTGGCGGTGATTGTTTATGGCGAGAACGCCAGTGACCTCGGCGACCACCGGCCCGGGGCGCAGGCGGCCGCCGAGTTCCAAGTGCGCGCGCCGCTGAAAGAGGCGGGTCTGACCAAGGAGGAAATCCGGCTGCTATCCGCGCGGTTCGGTTTGCCGACGCACGACAAGCCACAAATGGCCTGCCTGAGCTCGCGGATTCCCTACGGGGAAGCGGTCACTCCGGAGAAGTTGCAAATGATCGAGGAGGCCGAATACGTTCTGCGCGACCTGGGCTTTTATGATGTGCGCGTGCGGCATCATGAACTGAACCCGCAGGAAGGCGGGCTGACACGGCACTTGGCCCGCATCGAGGTGGGCCCGACGGAGCTTCCCAAATTTCTGAGCGACGGCGCCGCCCAAAAAGTGGCGGACGCGCTGCGACAAAAGGGTTACGCGCATGTGACCCTTGACCTGCATGGCTACCGGCGGGGCAGCGTCAACGAAATAACGCTGGCGCGGAAGCGTTCCGCCCCAACGCTCAAGCCGGCTTGAGTCAGGCGCGGTCCGGCTGAGTCAGCCGCCGCGCCAGAATGGCCGCGCCGGCAACAGCCGCCGAATCCCCCAGTTGGGAAACAACAATTTCCGGCCCTGTCGTTGCGCGGTGCGGTTCGCTCTCGCGCACGGATTTGCCGATAAGTTCGAGCAGAGGCTCAGTCAGCGCCTCCACGATTCCACCCCCCAGCACCACGCTTTCCGGAGTCAGGCTGGCGGAAAGTTGCGCGACCGCCCGCCCGATATTGACCGCCGCTTCCTCCATGACCGCCCGCGCCAGCGGATCGCCGCGCTTGAGCGCTCGGCGCAAATCGCCATTGCGTATTTCCGCCAAATCTTTTAGCGGAGAGGCCACCAGGCAGGTTGTGGCGCCGGCGCTCACCGCGGATTTGAGGCGCTGGATAATGCCGCGGCGGCTTGACAGCACGTCCAAGCAGCCGGCTTGGCCGCAGAAACAGGGCGGCCCTTGCGGATCAATCACCCGGTGGCTCCAAGCCGCGTTGGAACCTTGCGGGCGGCAAATCTCGCCTGCCTCCACCAGGCCGACGCTGGCGCCGTAACCGACAAAAATTCCCAGCAGCCGTTTGGGCCGGACGTCGAACTCCAACAAATGGCTGGCCAGCGTGGCCGCGTTGCCCGACTCCTCTACCGCCACCGGGACTCCCAGCGACTCCTCCAGCGCCGATTTCAGCGGCAAGCGCAGCGGCTGCGGACCGGGCGAAAGCCATGCGCGGCCGTTGACGGGATCCACCGCGCCAATCGAGGCGACCCCGAGGGCCCGGACCTGGCTGAAGCTCAGGTCGGCTTCATCCACGGCATCGCGGGCACACCGGGCCAGCCGATGAATGATGGCCGTCTCGCCGCGGTAGGTTTTGGCGCTAATTTTGGCTTCCCCCAGGCAGTCCATGTCAGGACTGAAGACCCCGGAGCGAATCAGGGTGCCGCCGAGTTCAACGCCAACATAATAATCGTGGAATTCGCGGTGCTTGGGCATGGGGCGCTTTTTCTTGAACGTGCTCCGGCGGCGATGGGCGGCGTGCCCACTCTCCCGCGGGCCGATATCATTCAGGCGGTGGAAACGGGCTTCAGCGTATGGCGGATGTCCCGCCCCTCATGCAGGTAAACCACTTCCTCAGCGATGTTCTTGGCGTGATCCCCGATGCGCTCGAGGCTTTTGGCCACCGTCATCAGGTCCAGGCAGGCGATGGTATGCTGGGGATTGGCGGCAATGGCGGAGGCCAGCTCTCTTTGCATTTTTTTGTTCAAGGCATCCGCCTCCTTGTCGCGGGGAACCACGGCGCGGGCCTTGGCGGCATCGCCCTGCACAAAGGAGTCCAAGGCGTCTTTGAGCATCTCCAGCACCAGGGTGGTCAAGGTGTCCAACTCGGGCAGGGACCGGAACGGGGGCTGCTCGGTGAGCGAGCGGGCGCGCCGGGCGATGGTGGTGGCGGCATCCCCCACGCGCTCCAGCTCATGGGCGATTTTCATTCCCATGGTGATGAGCCGCAACTCGGAGGCGAGCGGGGCCTTGGCGAGCAGGTGAATGCCCATTTCATCCAACTCCACCTCGAACCGGTCGAGAATATCGTCATCGGCCTCGACCTGGCTTGCCAAAACGGCGTTCTGCTCCAACACCGCCCCTACCGCGCGGCGGACCGCCTCCTCGGCGTGGCTGGCCATCACCAGCAGTTGTTGCTTCAAACCGCGCAATTCGTTTTCAAAATGCAGTGACATATTCGGTTCTCCTTGTTCTTCAGCGCGCCCGTCGGTCCGCTCAGCCAAAGCGCCCGGTGACGTAGTCCTCAGTTTGTTTTTTTGCTGGATTGGTGAAGATCTTTTCCGTCGAGTCATACTCGATTAGCTCGCCCAGGTAAAAAAACGCGGTATGGTCCGAAATGCGGGCGGCCTGCTGCATATTGTGCGTCACAATCACGATCGTGAAGTCCTTTTTAAGGTCGAGGATCAAGTCCTCGATTTTGGCGGTGGCGATGGGGTCAAGCGCCGAAGCCGGCTCGTCCATCAGGATGATGTCCGGGCGGATCGCAATGGCCCGGGCGATGCATAGCCGCTGTTGCTGGCCGCCCGACAATCCCAGGGCGCTCGTATGCAGACGATCCTTCACCTCGTCCCACAAGGCCGCCCCTTTGAGGCTCTTTTCCACGATCTCATCAATGGCCGCCCGATGACGAATGCCTTGCAGCCGCAACGCGTAGGCGATGTTCTCATAAATGGATTTGGGAAACGGATTGGAACGCTGAAAAACCATGCCCACCCGTTTCCGCAGTTCAATTACGTCCACCTCCGGACTGTGGATGTCCTGGCCGGCGATCTTGATGGCGCCTTCAATGCGCACGCTGTCAATCAGGTCGTTCATGCGGTTGAAGCAACGGATGAACGTGGACTTGCCGCAGCCGGAAGGGCCAATAAACGCGGTGACCAGCCGTTCCCGGATGCTCATGGTGATATTGGACAGGGCTTTGTTCTGACCGTAGTAAAGGGAGAGCCCCTCCACCTCGATCAGGGTGGGCGCCGTGGAAGAATCGCCACTGGCAGAGTCGCGCCGGGACGCGAAATTCAGTTTGGTAACAATCGGTTCCGCCATAAGCTCAAGGGTTTCAAGCATGCATGAGTCGCATTTTCCGCCGCATATTCGCGCGGACGAGGATGGCCACGATGTTCAGGGCAAAAGTCAGCAGCAGCAGCACCATCACCGTGGCGTAGAGGATGGGCCGGGTTTGCTCGATGTTGGGGGACTGGGTCGAAAGAATGAACACATGGTAGCCCAAGTCCATAAATTGATCCGCCAATGACTTCGGAAGGTGCGCCATGTAATAAGCCGCGCCGGTGAACAGAATAGGCGCCACTTCGCCGGCGGCGCGGCTGATGGCGAGAATCGCGCCGGTGAGGATGCCGGGCAGGGCTTGGGGCAGCACAATCTTGATAATCGTCTCCAATTTGGTCGCGCCCAAAGCCAGGCTCGCTTCGCGCAGCCCCATCGGAATGGCCCGCAGGGCTTCCTCGGTGGCCACAATCACCACCGGCAAGGTCATCACCGCCAACGTGGCCGAGGCCCACAATAGCGCCGGTTTGCCCCAATGAGGCTCGGCCCCGGCGCCGAACAGGTCATCGAGGTTGCCGCCCACAAAATTGATAAAGAAGCCCAGGCCAAAAAGCCCAAAGACGATGGAGGGCACCCCCGCCAGGTTATTGACCGCCCCGCGGATGATGCGGGTAAAAATGGAGGTGGCGTGCGCGTATTCGGTCAGGTAAACGGCGGTGATGACGCCCACCGGCAAGACCAGGATGGTCATAAGAATCACGCGCGCGCTGGTGCCGATAATCATGGGCAACACCCCGGCTTTGTTGACATCGAACATGTCCTCTTTGGTGCCGCTGATGATGAAGCGCCACGAAAAACCTTCCATCCCATGCCACAGAATGTTGCCAATGATCACGGCCAAAAGGAGCAGGATCAGGATTGTTGCCACCCCCGTCAGCCCGGTGAAACAGAAGGAGGCCAAATCAAATTTGGCGGATTTAAAAGCGCCGGTTCCGCGCGCCCCCTGTTTGGCTTGCCGAAGGCTGTTCACGCTTTGCCCTCCAATTTATTTTTCAGGCGATGGATGATGAGGTCTGCGGTGAAGTTGGAGAGGAAGGTGATGACAAAAAGCAGCGCGCCGATCATGAACAGCATCGCGTAGTGGTGCCCGCCGAAAACGGTCTCCGCTAATTCCGCGGCGATGGTGGCAGTCATGGTGCGGGTGGAATCGAAAAGGCTGGCGGAAACAATGCTGGCATTGCCGCTGGCCATCAGCACCACCATGGTTTCGCCAATGGCCCGTCCAAATCCCAGCACCACCGCGGCAAATACCCCCGGCACCGCCGCCGGCAGCACGATGTGCCAGGCGGCCTGCCATTTCGAGGAACCCAAAGCCAGCGCCGCCTGGGTGTAACTCCGCGGCACACTGGTCAGCGCGTCCTCGGCGATGGAAAAAACCACCGGAATAACGGCCAAGCCCAGCGCGATGCCGGCCACGAAGGCGTTCAGCCGGGATTGATAGCCAAAAATTCCCTGCAACAGGCTGGCCATCACAATCAACGCGAAAAAGCCCAGCACCACCGAAGGGACGCCCGCCAGCAGTTCGATCGCCGGCTTCAGCCACTCCTTGATTTTGGGCGAGGACAGTTGGGAGACGTAGATCGCCGCCGCCAAGGCCAGCGGCACCGCAAACAGCAGGGCCACCAGGGTAGCCTTCAGGCTGCCGATCAGCAGCGGGACAATGTTGTATTTGGGGATTTGTGATACCGGTTGCCAAATATACTCCGGTTTGTCATAACCGGTCCATTGATGGGGACCCACAATGTAGCGCCAGGACGTGGTGTTCAAGGCCGCGTCTTTGTCCTTGGGGGCGTCCTGCTGCTCTTCCACCTTTAGCAGCATCAGGTCCTTGAGGGTTTCCTTGTCCATCTCCTTGTATTGCGCCGGCTTCAGTTTCAAATAGGCCTGAACCTCCGCCGGGGTCATTTTCTCCAGGTCTTCCACCGGCCGCACAGGGCGCAGCAGCGAGCTATCCATTTTGCCGGCAAAAATCGGGTAAGCCTCGCGCGCCACGAAGACAAAAATCAAAAAGACCATTAAAATGGCGGAGAGCGAAATGAGAAAGATCAACCGCTCGGCAACCCATTCCAAAGGACGCGCCTTGTGCCCGCGCTTAAGGCCCATCCATCCGACCGATCGGTTCGCTTGGCGGTTTTTATGCGGCATGTTATCGGGTTCTGATCAAACTAAGGGCGGACGGGCTTTCAGCTTGCAGCCAACTTGTTCCCGCCCGCCCTTGCATGTTCACCTTAGGAGATACCTTACTGATGATTGCTGGGGATAAACGACACGCGCCCCCTCACCCTGCCCTCTCCCCCCCAAGGGGGGAGAGGGAGAACGCCGCCCACAGTGACAAAGTGTGTATTGCATCCCGAAGACCATACAGTAAGGTGTAATTCCGATTTCAGTTTTCGCGCTGTCTCTCCGGCAGCGGGAAGTAGCCGATATCCTTCACCACGGACTGGCCGTCATCGCTGCGAATCCACTTGAGATAAGCGGCCACTTCGCCCTTGTCGAGGGCGGGATTGATATAGACGAACAGATACCGCCAAATGGGGTAGGTGCCGTCCACCACCGTCTTTTCCGATGGCTCGACGGCCGGACTGTTGGCGTCCTTTTTCACCGCCAAGTGCTTGGCCCCCTGGCCATAAGCCGCCCCGCCGTAGCCGATGCCGTTTTTGTCCTTGGCCACCGCCTGCAGTACCGCCGCCGTTCCCGGCATGGTCTGCGCCGAGGACGCAAAATCCCGGCCCTTTAGCACGTGTTCCTTGAAGAACTCATAGGTTCCTGAACTGTTCTCGCGGCTATAGACGGTGATCGGCGCGTCGTTGCCGCCCACTTGCTTCCAGTTTTTCACTTTGCCGGTAAATATTTGTTCCAACTGTTCCAACGTGAGTTCTTTGACCGGGTTGTCGGCATTCACATACACCGATAATCCGTCCATGGCGACCTTGTATTCCGTGGGCCGTTTGCCGAAGGCCCGAATGCACGCCTCGATTTCCTTGGGCCGGATTTTGCGGGAGGAATTGGCCAGGTCGGTGGTCTTGTTTTGCAAGGCCGCCAAACCCACTCCAGACCCGCCACCGGTCACTTGGATTTTGGTGCCCGGATTCTTGGCCATATAAACCTCCGCCCATTTTTGGGCCAGGATGACCAGCGTATCCGAGCCTTTTACCGTGATGTTGCCAGCCCAGGCGGAAGCGGAAACTCCCATAATTGCCCCCATCAAAACCAGTTTGTTCATTGTTCTTTTCATCATCGCTCTTTCTTTTTTTCGATTTAGACGTTGCAACCTAACTCATTTGTGTGACGCCTTCGTTACGCGCGGGTTAAAATTTCCACATAATGTCCACGATTAAGCGGCCAGCCAGGCCATCGTTCTTGGAGGCTGGAGCCAGGGATGGATAATCCTTGATGGTGTCGAAATGATAGTAACTGGCGGTTATGGTGGTGGAATCGAATGGCGAATAGGCAAGCCGGATGACATGGCCTCGTAGGTTGGTACCGGGCACATAGCCCGAGGCTGCGCCCGCCGCCCACGAGGCGGGAATGGCGCCATAAAACGCCCCGGTGTCGCTGTCGCCGAATTCCTCATACCAGGCGTCCGCCTCGAGCTGTTTGTAGTTATAGCCAATTTGCCACGAACCCCTTTTGCCGGCCTTTCCAAGCTGGAACCCTGCTGACCAGCCAATGTTGCGGTTGCCAACCGAAAAATTATGGAGGTAATCACCCATGACTTTGATGGGGAAAGGCCCGTCGTGCAGGGGAAATTTATCCAACAAGTAAGTAAAACTGGCGTCAGCCACCAGGGGCGTGAAATCATGCACCAAATTGCCGGCAGCATCACGGGTGTTGCCGCCGCGAACGTTGGCCACAGCTCCGTTGCCAAGGTTGTCCGAACCTCCCAGCAGCAGACCGGCCAAACCCAGGCTGCTGCTGATTTTTTCGCTCCAATGTGAATCCAGGCGCAATTGGCCGGCCAACAGCATGGGATCGTGCGCGGCCGCGGTAATCTCGTCCAGCGGGAAGAAACCGGCGGTGAATCCCAAGGAATGTTTCTCGTTCAGGTGCCTGGTCAATTGCAGCGAATATCCTTCCGGCGTGTAATCGCCGTCAAAAACGAGGTCCGAAAACACCAAGGGATTCTCCATCTTGCCCACCGCCAATTCCAATTTCCAATCCGGATTATTGAGGGCAGTCCATTTGGCGTAGGCTAGATCAAGAAAGACAAATTTCTTGGAGCCATTGTCCTTGTAGGAGGCGTTGCCAGAAATCGGGTCCCCGCCAAACGCGCCGTATGGCTCCGCCGAAGTCAGCCGCAGGCCCACTTCGAAATTGTCATGCAAAACGGCCGTAATCCCCGCCCGGAGCCGATAGCGAAACCGCATCCGATCGGTGGAGGCGGCCACCCCGGGCGCCAACTGTTTGTTGGGAATAAAGATGTTATCAAAACGGGCCCGAAAATCGCCGTTGATTTTAAGGGCCGTCACCCAGTCGGGCATGCCGCTCTTGACCGAGTAGACGCGGTTGAAATCCTGGTCCGCCTGCTCGCGCAGTTCATTGGCCTCCTTCACCGTCAGGATGCCTTTGTCCACCAGCTTATCAATCAGCGAATCGGCCGATTGGCCAAACGCGGTCCCGCTGATCGCCAGGGTTGCCAAGGCGCCGGTTACAATCCGGTGCCATGATGTATTACAGTTTTTCATATATAGCCTCGATTGTGCTCAGGATTGAGCCTTGTTCAGCGCAGGCTATGGAATGATTGTTACAAACAAAGGACTGCATTGTGACATTAAAGTTACGTTTCCAACCGCGACTCCGCGCCGGATTGGCCCGCGCCCGCCGGCCGCGCTTGCAAGGGCGGCCCGCCGCGGACAAATGCAAAATCCTAATGATACCCTGTTGCACTAATAAGAATAATAATTTTGACTGATCATAATTCGCTTCTATATTCAGGCCACAATGCCCGGGGTAATCCGCAGGTTATTTAGGTGTTTTGTTTAACGGCATGAATTTTTTGCAAATTTGTTTGCGGCGTCCGCTGACGGTAATCGTGTTTGTGATTGCTGTGGCGCTGTGCGCTGGCTTGGCCATCCAACGGATGACCCGGGACATTTTTCCCCCGTTGGGCATACCGACCATTTATGTGGCCCAGCCGTATGGGGGAATGGACCCTGCCCAGATGGAGGGCTATCTCACCTACCGGTACGAATATCACTTTCTGTATATCAGCGGGATTGAGCATGTGGAATCGAAGTCCATCCAGGGCGCCTCAATCATGAAGCTGCAGTTTCACCCGGGGACCGACATGTCGCAGGCGATGTCCGAAACGGTGGCCCAGGTGAATCGCGCGCGCGCTTTCATGCCACCCGGCACCGTGGCGCCTTTTATCATGCGGTTTGACGCCGGCAGCGTGGCCGTTGGCTACCTGGTTTTTTCCACGGACGACCCCAACATCACCCTGAACCAGATGCAAGACCAGGCGCTGAACCGGGTCCGTCCGGCTTTTGCCACTCTGCCCGGCGTTTCCGCGCCGCCGCCCTTCGGCGGCAGCTCGCGCGCCATCACGGTCAACGTCAATCCGGACCGCATGAAGGCCTATGGGCTTTCCCCGGATGACATCGTGCAGGCACTGGCCAAGGGGAACGTCATCAGCCCTTCAGGAAACCTCAACTTGGAAGGCAAATATCCCATCGTGCCGGTGAACGCCATCGTCTCCAACATCAAGGAGCTTGAGGGCGTTCCGCTCAAGCAAGGCCCCGCCGGAGCCGTCTTTGTGCGGGACGTGGCCACCGTGGAAGATTCGGCCGATGTGGTGACCTCCTACGCCCTGGCCAATGGCCGGCGCACTGTCTATCTGCCGGTGACCAAACGCGGCGACGCCTCGACCCTCGAGGTGGTGAATTTGGTCAAAAAAAACATCCCCGAATTCCAGAAGCTTCTGCCAGACGGGATCAAGGTTAGTTACGAGTTTGACCAATCGCCCGTGGTCAAGCGTTCGATCAGCGACTTGGTCAAGGAGGGGCTCCTGGGGGCTTTGCTCACGGGCCTCATGGTCTTGGTCTTTTTGCGCGACTGGCGGACCGCCCTGATCGTCATCGTCAATATTCCGTTGTCCTTGTGCGCGGCCGCGTTTGGGCTGTGGATCGCGGGCGAGAACATTCATCTGATGACCCTGAGCGGGATGGCGCTGGCGGTGGGCATCCTGGTGGACGAGGCCACCGTCACCGTTGAAAACATTCATACGCACCTGGCGCGCGGAGCGCGCGTGGCGCGCGCGGCGCGGGATGCGACCGAGGAGACCGCGCTGCCGCGGCTCCTGGCCATGTTGTGCATTGTGGCGGTCTTCATTCCCGCCTTTTTTATGGTCGGCGCGGCCAAGGCGCTCTTTGTGCCGATGGCACTGGCGGTCGGTTTTTCCATGGCGGCTTCCTATCTGCTTTCCAGCACGCTGGTGCCGGTGCTGACCATTTGGATGGTGCGCGCGCATCGAAAGGAGGAGATCGAGACGGCCCGCCAGTCGCGTTCCCTGTTCGACCATTTGCTGGGGGGATTTGCGAAAGTGGCGGGCGTTGTGGTAAAGCTGCGCTGGCTGGTGGTCGTTGTTTACGCGGCGGTCGTGGGCGGGATTCTCTGGCAATGCGGCAGCCGGCTGGGAATCGAGATTTTTCCCAAGACGGACACCGGCCAGTTCGCGCTGCGTTTCCGGGCGCCCAGCGGCACCCAGGTGGGGATCACCGAAAAAATCTCCCAAAAAATCCTGGCCGCCATTGCGCGGGAAGCCGGCGGCGATGACAAGGTAGCAATTTCCATCGGCATGGTGGGAGTGCATAACTCCAGTTTCCCAGTCAATCTTGTTCATCTTTGGAATGGCGGCCCCGAGGAAGGGTGGCTGGCGGTGCAAATCAAGCGGGAGGCTGGGATCAAGGTGGAGGCGTTCAAGGAGCACCTGCGGGCGGTGCTGGCCCGGGAACTGCCCGATGTGCGTCTTTCCTTCGAACCGCAGGATATTGTTTCCCGGGTGATGAGCTTTGGATCGCCAACGCCCATTGAAGTCGCCGTCAGCGGACCGGACCTGAAGGTTAGCAAGGCCCACGCGGAGCAAATCCTGGAACGCATGAGGCAGTTGCCTTTCCTCAGGGATGTGCAGATTGCCCAGACGCTCGACTTCCCTACGGTGGACGTTAACATCAACCGCGAGCGAGCGGGCTTGCTGGGGGTTAAAGTCGAGGACGTGACCCGATCCCTGGTGGCGGCCACTACCTCGAGCCGTTTCACGGTAGCCAACTTTTGGGCGGACCCCAAATCCGGCATCAGCTACAACCTGCAAGTGCAGATTCCGGAGGACCGGATGCAATCGGTGGAAGATCTAAAAAACATGCCGGTTTCATCCGGCAAATCTGGCGCGGTGCTCCTGCGAAATTTGGCCGAAGTCAAACCTGGCGCCGCCGTTGGCACCTATGAGCGCTACAATATGTCCCGGGTGGTCAGCGTGACCGCCAATATTCACGGCACTGACCTCGGTTCCGCTATTCAGGCGGTTCGGCAGGCAATCGCCCAAGCCGGCAAGCCACCGGACGCCAAAACCAAGGTGGACCTCCGCGGCCAAGTTGTTCCCCTTACCCAATTGCTGGACGGCTTTCGCACTGGGTTGATCATCGCCGTCATCGTCATCTTCCTGCTGCTGGCCGCGAATTTCCAATCCATGCGGCTCTCCTTGGCGGCGGTTTCCGCCGTGCCAGCCGCCATTGCCGGGGTGGTCTTGATGCTCTGGCTGACACATACCACCGTGAACATACAATCGGCGATGGGGGCCATCATGGCTGTGGGCATCGCGGTCGCCAACGCCATTTTGTTGGTGACCTTTGCCGAGCGGACTCGGATTGCGGGGGGCGGGGCAGAGGCGGCGGCGGTGGAAGGGGCGCGCAGCCGGCTGCGGCCCATCCTGATGACCAGTTGCGCCATGATTGCCGGCATGCTGCCGCTGGCGCTCGGTTTGGGGGAGGGTGGCGATCAGACCGCGCCGCTGGGGCGCGCCGTCATTGGAGGGCTCGGGCTGGCTACAGTGGCTACGCTCCTGGTGCTTCCCGCCGTGTTTGCCATCCTGCGCCAAAAGGCCAGCACCCACTCCAACTCGCTGGACCCGGATGATCCCCTCAGCGGTCATTATGTCTCCCCGGTTGGCCATGACTAAGTCGCGCTTTCCTTGGAAAAATATGAAGAACCAAATCATGAATCGGTCATTCGGCGGCACGGTTGCTTTGGCCTTGTTTGGCGCCGCAACGTTGCTGCGAGCCGCCCCGGAGGCTCCAACCTTTTCCGCGGTGCGCCCCGCCCGCGGGGACGTTTTCCGTTATGTGACGCTTCCCGGCAAAGTGGCGGCTTACCAGCAAGTCACCCTTTATGCCAAGACGGCTGGATACCTGAAGACCATTAAAGTGGATAAAGGGGACGCGGTTAAAGCGGGTGTGGTGATTGCGGAGATTGAATCCCCTGAATTGCTGCCCGAATTGCAGCGCGCCCGGGTGGAGATCAAGCGCGCCAAGGCGGAGGCGGTCCGCGCCGAAGCGGAAGTGGAAGTGGCACAGACCACCCTGACCCGGCTTACGCGGGCCCAACAGCAGTCGCCCGATCTGGTTATGCCACAGAGCCTGGATGAGGCCAAAGCCCGACTGGCCACCGCCAAGGCTTCGGTCGAGGTATTTAAGGCCGCCGAAAATGCGGCCGCCGCGAATGTCGAACGGTTGGAAACCCTGTTGAGTTACACCAGCCTGCGGGCGCCATTTGCCGGCATGGTGACCGCGCGAATGGTGGACCCAGGCGCTTTTATTCCCGCTGCCACTTCCGGCAGCCCCGCCCAAAGCGCCGCCTTGTTGACCTTGATGGATTTCTCCAAGGTACGGATCCAGGTGCCGGTGCCGGAACTGGAGGCTCCCTTGGTAAAAGTTGGCCAGCCGATGAAATTCACGGCGGATGTGCTGAAAGATCGCGTTTTTACGGCAGCGGTCAGCCGGCACAATTATGCGCTCGATCCCGGCAGCCAGACGATGCTGGTCGAGGCCGAGATGCCCAACCCCGACCTTGTCTTGCGCCCCGGAATGTTTGTGACCGCCCGCTTGGGCGTGGATATCCATCCTAACGTCCTCACGGTCCCATCGGGGGCCGTGTTGGCCGAAAAGGCCGGCAGTTCCGTGTTTGTCGTCCAAGACGGCAAAGCCAAAAAGAAGGCGATCCAGCTTGGGTTTAACGACGGGGCGAAAGCCGAGATACTCGGCGGCCTCGCTGGTGATGAACTCGTGCTCCTGCCCGGTCCCCAACCGCTGGCGGATGGGCTGGCGATTAGCCTCAAGGAGGGCAAATGAGCCAGTGGTTCCTTGGCGGCATGGCAGCGGGTTTGGCCGCGGGATCGCTCCTGATGGCGGCGGCCGCCGGCGCTGCCGAAACGAATGCGCCATTGGCGATGGATTTGCCAACCGCCCTGCGCTTGGCCGGCGCGCAGAATCTCGAGGTGCGGATCGCGCAGGAACGCCTGAATAAGGCCCGGGCGGAGCACGACCAGGCGCGCGCAAAATTTTTCCCGTGGTTTCAACCCTCAGTAGGTTACCGCCGCCATGACGGACACATTCAAGACGTGGCGGGCAACATCCTCGACCTAAGCAAACAATCCTATTCACCAGGGGTATTGCTTGGGGCGCAGGTGGATTTGGGAGAAGCCATCTACCAATCCCTGGCGGCCAAACAAAGAACGGTGGCCGCCCAGGAAACCGTCGCGGCTGAACGGCAAAAAAGTGTGGCGTCCGCCGCCGCCGGTTTCCTGGAGCTTTCCCGGGCGCAAGGCGCGGTCGAGGCGGCTCGGGAGGCGGTGCGCATCGCGGAGGATTACCTGCGCCAGGTTACCCAGGCGGTGGCGGCGGGCATCGCTTTCAAAGGCGATCAATTCCGCGCGGAGGTCCGCGTGGAGCAGAACCGCCAGTTGCTGGCGCAGGTCGAGACGGACCGTCGGGTAGCTGCGGCGCGCCTTTGCCAACTTCTGCGCTTGGATCCGGCCACGGACTTGGCGCCGGTTGAGGTGCTGCTTGCGCCGCTGAAATTTCCCGAAGCAGAACAGCCGCTGGCTATTTTGCTGGCCCAGGCCCATGCCAACCGCCCGGAGTTGCGCGCCGCCGATGCCTCTTTAGCATCCGCCAAAACGGAGGTCAAAGGGGTAACCGTCGGCCCGCTCATTCCTACTGTCAGCGCACAGGCCAGCGCTTATGGCTTGGGCGGCGGTCGGAACGGGGATGGGGGCAATTGGGGAGACGGCCAGGATTATTTTGTCGGTCTGAGCTGGCGCATTGGCCCCGGCGGCCTTTTCGATGGCCCCCGGAAGCGGTCCGCGCTGGCTCGGGAAAAACTCGTGGAATTGGAAAAGCAGCGCCTGCAGGACGAGATCGCCACCGAGGTGGTGGAGGCTCACGCGCGGGCCGCTTCGCTCGACCAGCGTCTGGCGATGAGCCAGCGTGCTCTACAGGCAGCCCATACCACCCTGCAATTGACCCGGGAGCGCAAGGAATTCGGGGTGGGCGCGGTGTTGGAAACGCTCCAGGCGGAGGAGCAATTCACTCGCGCCCGGCTCGATTACCTGCAAGCCATCGCCGCCCTCAGCCGGGCGCATTTCGACCTTCACCGCGCCATCGGCTGGCCAATCGCGACGACCTTGGCGCCCGCTCCATGAAGTTCTTTTCTTCATAGGTCTCGCTTTCTGAGATTTTCGGCCCCTTCGTGCCCGCCCGCTCCTGACTGAGGTAGTCTCAGACCACGATAAGAGTCGGATTTTCCCTTGCGCCATGCCTCCATGGACGCGGGCGGATGTTCAATTGGAGACCTACTGTATGGTCTCCGGGACGCAATACAAAATTTGTCACCGTGCGCGACGTTCTCCCTCTCCCCCTTGGGGGGAGAGGGCAGGGTGAGGGGCGCGTGTCGTCTATCCCAAGCACTCATCAATCAGTAACGTGGTTCCAATCGCCTCCCTTCCTTTTCACCCAATTGTCACCGTGCTGTCTTTCTCCCGTAATACCGCCACACTAATTATCAGTCAGCTTGATTATGTTAAGAATCAAATGGGCATGGATGATCGCGCTGGCGGCTGCAACCGCCAGCGGAGCGGCTGAAGCTGGTTTGGCGGACGCGCGCGCCGCGCTGGCCAAGTGGGTGGAGGCCCGCCAACTGACAGGCAAACACCGCGCGGATTGGCTTGCCGAAAAAGAGACCCTGCAACAAATGGAATCCCTCTACGCCAAGGAACTCGAAAACCTCCAAGGCCAACTACACAGCGTCGGCACCAATACTAGCCGGGTGGAAAATGAATTGGCCGAGGCGACGAAGGAAAACGAGGCGCTCAAGGCCGCCGCCGAGCGAATTAAAGGTTGGCTGGCGGAACTGGAAAAAGACGTGCTGCGGCTGGCCAAGCGCTGGCCGGAACCTTTGTTGGAAAAGGTCAAGCCGCTGCTGCGCCGGGTGCCGGAAGACCCGGCGACGACCAAAGCCGGCCTGGCCGAACGGATGCAGAATGTCGTCGGCTTGCTAAGCGAGGCGGACAAATTCAACGGCAGCCTCTCCCTGGCCACGGAACTGCGCAAAAATGCCGCCGGTTCCGAAGTGCAGGTACGCACGCTCTACGTGGGGTTGGCGGCCGCTTACTTTACCGACAAAACCGGGGAATTTGCCGGCTTGGGCATGCCGGGGGAAAATGGCTGGACCTGGCAGGTGCGCCCGGAATTGGCCGCCCGCATTATGCGAGCCATTGCCATCCATGAAAACCTCCAGCCCGCCGCTTTCCTGCCGTTCCCCATAACCATCAAGTGACCGCATGAAATTCAAATTCCTGACCTTGTTCCTCGCTCTCGCCTTGGCCACCGGCTTGTCGGCGGCCGAATACGGAAAATTTGACAGTTTGGCTGCTCAAGCGGCGGCGGACCTCCAGAAAGCGCTGGCCGAACTGGCCGAGGCGCAAAAGCAGATCGCCGAAGAAAAAATTCCGCTAGCGGCGAAATTGAACCAGATGGAGGAGGACATCGCCCGCAAACGCCGGGACCTGGAGCGCGCGCAGCGCGCCCAGGACAACAAACTGGTGGAATTAAACGCGCTGAAAGCCGAGCTGAAAAAACGCGGGGACGAGCAACAATACCTGGTTTCACTGCTTAACGAATACGCGCGGCTGTTTGAAACTCGGGTTCACATCACCGAGGTTCAAGCCTATCAGCCGGCGGTGGAAAAAGCCAAAGCCGCCGTCGAAAACGCCGACCTCACGGCCGTCGAAAAACTCGAGCGGCAAACGGCGCTGCTGCGAACCTCGCTGGAGCGGCTGAAAAACCTGGAGGGTGGCCATATTTTTGCCGCCAGCGCGCTTTCACCGGCTGGTTTGATGCAGAAAGGCAAGGTGGCCTTGGCCGGGCCGGTGGCCTTGTTTGTGGATGATGCCGGAGCCGTAGCCGGTTTGGCAGAACTTCAATTGGGATCCCCAGAGCCCTCAGTGATCGAAGTGGGGGCGGAATTCCTGCCCGGTATAAAACAAGTGGTCGCCGGTCAACCCGGAGAGATTCCGTTGGATGGGAGCCAGGGCAACGCGCTCAAGCTGAGCGCGATCAAGGAGACCTGGGGCGAACATATTCTTAAGGGCGGACCGGTGATGGCGCCCATTCTTTTGTTGGGCTTAATCTGTCTGCTTATTTGCGCCTACAAGATTTTCCAAATCCGCCGCATCCGGGTGGCCACGCCAAAAGACTTGCAAGGCATTCTGGAATGTTTGCGCCAGGAGGACCGGGATGGCTCGCTGGCCATCGCCGGACTCTTCAACGGCCCGATTGGCGACTTGCTGATCACGGCGGTGAATCACGCCCGGGAAAAGAAAGAATACCTTGAGGAAGTCCTCTACGAAAAGATGCTTTTAACCAAGCCGCGCATCGAGCGTTTGCTGCCCTTTATCGCCCTGGCCGCCGCCGCCGCGCCGCTGTTGGGCCTGCTCGGCACCGTTACCGGCATGATCAACACCTTCAATCTGATCACGGTCTATGGCACCGGCGACCCCAAAACCCTCGCCTCCGGCATTTCGGAAGCCCTGATTACCACCGAATTCGGACTGATCGTCGCCATACCGGCGCTGCTGATCCACGCTTTCCTTTCCCGCAAGGTGAAAGGAGTTCTGGGCACAATGGAACAATTGACCGTTGGGTTTATCAACGGCGTGCCCGAAGCCAACAACAACCCCCATGAAAAATGAAAGGACGCAAATTATGATCGAAAATTTATGGTTCAAACTTTGGGACATCTGGACGGCGGGCGGCTGGGTCATGATTCCCCTCCTAATGCTGAGCTTCTTCCTCTATTTATCGGCCTATCGTCTGCTGGGGCTTTTTTCCAGCCTTGGCTTCCACCGTCTGGGGGAAAAGGAATGGATGGGCTGGGTGCGCAACCCCGAAACCGCCCGGGGCGAAGTGGGGGAGATCATTCGTTACACGCAGGACGATGTGCGCTCGGTTGACGAGGTCCACGGCCGTTTTGAGGAGGTGGCGCACGCGGTGTTTCCGATGATTGACCGGCGGCTTAGTTTTCTCAACGTCTTGGTGGCGGGCGCGCCGCTGCTGGGCCTGCTGGGAACGGTCTTCGGCATGTTGATGACTTTCAAGGCGCTGGCCGTTAGCGGCGGCAAATTGACCGAGATGATGAGTTCGGGCATTGCCCAGGCCCTTTTCCCCCCCGAGGTGGGTTTGTGCGTGGCGCTGCCGGGCTTGGTGCTGATGTATGTGATCAAACGCAAGCGGCACGAATACGAAGCGTTTTTAGCGCAAATCGAAAGCTACACGATTCAGGCGCTCAAGGGCCGCCTCGAGCAAACCGAGGACCGGACGATCCCGGCCGCCGAAACCGGCGCCGCCGCCGCCTAAGCATTTGCACGCTGTTGACACCGCATGAAGTTTCGCAAATCCATCACCGAAGCCGAGGAAATCTCGGACATCAACATTTCCCCGTTGATTGACATGGTGTTCATCCTGCTGATCTTTTTCATTGTGACCACCACTTTTGTGGAAGAAACCGGCGTGGAGGTGGACAAGCCCAAGGCCGCCTCCGCCGTGCAACTGGAGAAGAACAGTGTGTTGCTGGCGGTGACCGCCAAAGGCCAGGTGGTTTATGGCGGACGGGAGATTGGCATTGGCGGGGTGCGCGCCTTGGTGCGGCGCATGACCCAAAAGGAAGATGTGCCTGTCATCATCCAGGTGGATCAGGCCGCCAACGCCGGCTTGGTGGTGCGGGTGATTGACGAATCCAAACTGGGAGGCGCCCGCAACGTCAGCCTCGCGGCGGAAGCCTCCGGCAAGTAATCGCGGCGGATGCACAAAGTCTTCACACCACGCCGGGCCTCGCAAGGTTGGGGGACCGCGATTCTGGGCGCTGTCCTGACCACCATTGCCGTCTTCCTGGTTTTGCCGCTGACCCAGTTGGTGTCCAGCAGCGCCCAAAAAAAATACCTGCTCTCCAAAGTGGATGTGGCCATGCCGACCGCGCCGCCACCGTCGGTGGAACCGCCGCCGCCGCCACCACCACCCCAGGAAAAACCAGATGAGCCCAAGCCGGAATTGGCCGAGCAACCGCAGCCAATGAGCCTGAGCCAGCTTGATTTGGACATCAGCGTCGGCACCGGCGGCGCGCTCGCCTCGGGAATCGGCCAATTCCAAGAAGCCGCGCAGGCCGTGCAGGATTTGGCCGTGTTTGACGTCGCGGACTTGGATCGCCCCCCTGAATTGATCGCTTCCGTCAGCCCCATTTATCCCCAGGACCTGCGCAAAGCGCGGGTCGAGGGCCAGGTCGTCATCGTTTTTGTTTTGGATGAAAGCGGCAAGGTGGAAGATCCCCGCGTGGAATCCGCCAGCCGTCCCGAATTCGAGCGGCCGGCCGTGGAAGCCTTGCGCCGCTGGAAATTCAAGCCTGGCCAAAAAGAAGGCCAGGCGGTGCGCACCTACATGCGCCTGCCCATGCGTTTTAAGATTGGCTCGTAACCATGAAAAACCCGTTCCCTCTCATCGTTCCGCCCTGCCAACGCCTGCTGAGGGTGTTGGCTTTGGCGGTCCTGGCCCTGGCTGGCAATGCCTCCGGCGCTGAAAGCCGAAAAGCCAAAAACCTGCCGCCACCCGCGCCGGCGTCGCCACCGCCGGCCGCGGTGGTGATTGCGCCCGCCAAAATTGTCTATCCGTCTCCGACCAACTCGACGGAGCCAAAAACCTTTTGGGAGGAGCCCGGCTTTGTGCAGCGGTTTATGGGCAGCTACGGATTTCACTCGGAAATCGAGCCCAAGTTCACCGGCACCAACGAGCAGGCGTTTTTCCGCGAATTGGCGCCGCTGATCCGGGAATCGCCCGCCGAAGCCATCCATCGGCTGGAAACCAATCTGACCCAGGAATCCAGCGCCATCCTCAACTTCACCCTGGCCACCCTCTATTTCCAAATCGGCAGCAACCAGGCCGCCATAAAGAACTATGAAACCGCCCTGGCGAAATTTCCGGAGTTCCGCCGCGCCCACAAAAACCTGGGCCTGGCGCTGGCGCGCGAAGGGCGCTACGCGGAGGCGCTGGGGCCGCTCACCAAAACCATTGAGATGGGAGGCGCGGATGGGAACACTTATGGCCTGCTGGGTTTTGCGTATCTCAACTTGGGCAAACACTCCACCGCCGAAGCGGCCTATCGCCAAGCACTGCTGCTGATGCCGGAGGTAACCGATTGGAAATTGGGCCTGCTCAAATGCCACGTCGCGCAGGGCCGCCACCACGAGGCGATAGCCTTGGTGGATGAATTACTGGCCGCCAACCCCAACAGCGACCATCTCTGGTCATTACAGGCGGGCGTGTATTTGCAAATGGACCAGCCCCAACAAGCCGCGCTCAACTATGAGATTATTCGCAAGCTCGGCAAGGCCACTCCCGCCCATCTGATGATGCTGGGTGACATTTACATGACGCAAAACGCCCGGGAATTGGCGCTCCATGCTTATCTCGAGGCCGTGGAGAAGGAAGGGGCGCAAAACCGCGCCCGCGCCCTGCGGGCGGCGGACATTCTGGTCAGCCGCGGGGCTTGGGAGGAAGCTACAACCCTGCTCAAGCGCCTCAAGGAAGTGGCGCGGGAACAGTTGGCGGGCGACGAGGAATTGAAGGTGCTGAAGCTCGAGTCGAAGGTGGCCATGGCGACCGGGCGCGGCGAGGAGGCGGTGCGCGTCCTCGAACAGATCATCGAGAAAAACCCGTTGGACGGCGAGGCGCAACTTTTGGCTGGGGATTACTATGCCCGCAATGGCATGGCCGAGAAAGCTGATTTCCGCTTTGAAACGGCCTCGCGCATCAGCGGCTTCGAGGCCGATGCCTATGTCAAACAGGCCCAGTTGCTGGCCAAGCAGCAAAAATATGCCCGGGCCATTGATTTGTTGCAGAAGGCGCAAAAGCTCAAGCCGCGCGACAACGTGCAGCGTTATTTGCAAGCCATTGAAAAGCTCAGCCGGGCCGGCGGCGCCCAGTCCGGCGCCAAATCCTGATGCGCCACAAACCCGAAAAAACGAGGAGTTTGGCCTCTCCTGATGTCCTCGACGTTTCCAGAGGCTAAAACGATGCCAGCCATCTCCAAGGGTTGCCAGTTACTGATGAGTGCTTGGGATAAACGACACGCGCCCCCTCACCCCTCCCCCTCCCCTCAAGGGGAGAGAGGGATAACATCGCCCAAAGTGACAAATTGTGTATTGCATCCCGGAGACCATACAGTAAAAGCGGACGCCCTTTGTATTTCGTCAGAGCCTTTTCCCCTCACCCCGACCCTCTCCCTAAGGGAGAGGGAGACCTGTTCGCTGGCGAAGGGTGAATTCGGACACCTTCCGACCACCCCAGGCATGGGGTGCATGCAACGCCGCCAAATGGATTTCCCTCTCCCCAAGGGAGAGATCAGCGTCGCGCATTTTCTGGTTGGGCAGGCAATATCCAAGTTGGCCGCGCACGCGGTGTTGGCCATTAAGTTGTGTTTGATCATTTGCGCGGCGTTTTTCCTGCTGCTCCCCGCGCGCGCGGCGGATGAACCCGCGGCCATTGCCGGCAGCGTGACTGATTCGTGGAGCAGCCGGGGGCTTTCGGGAGTGGTGGTGTCCTTGCGCGGCACCACCGTGGCCGTCACCACGGACGCCGAGGGCCGGTTCCAGATTAAACCCGCGCCTCCGGGAAACCAAGCGCTGCACTTCTCCAAATCCGGCTACCAAAAAGCCACTGTCACTGAGATTAAAGTTTTGCCCGGCCAGGTGTCGCGGGTCGAGGTGCAGCTCAAGCCCGAATTCTATGAAATGGAAACCTACGAGGTGGTGGCGGAACCCTTCGAGGAGCAGCCCTTGGAAATCCTGGGTGATCGCCAAAAGGCGGCGGCGATGACCGACGCCATCAGTTCCGACATGTTTTCCCGCGTGGGCGCGGGCGATGCGGCGGAGGTGGTGGCCAAGGTCACCGGCGCCACCATCGTGGACGGCAAATACGCGGTGATTCGCGGGTTGAGCGACCGTTACACCGCCACCACTTTGAACAACGCCGAGGTGCCCACCGCCGATCCCTACCGGAAATCGGCGCAGCTCGATTTGTTCCCCTCCAAACTGATTGACCGCGTCGTGGTCAGCAAAACCTTCACCCCCGACCAGCCAGGCAGCTTTACCGGCGGTGCGATCAATATCATCACCAAGTCATTCCCCGAACAGTTTTTCTTCAACATGTCGGTTGGCGGCGAATGGAACAGCCAATCCTCTTTGAATCCCAACTTCCTCACCTATCCCGGCGGCGGCTTGGATTGGCTCGGCATGGATGATGGCAGCCGCGCGTTGCCTGAAGCGCTGGAGGCCGGCCAGGCCATTCCCACGCCCAACCAGGGCAACACCCTGGCGCTGCGCTCCGCCAACGCCGCCACGCTCGACAGCCTCACCCGCTCGTTCAAGTCGCACTACTTCGCGCCCATCAAATCCACCTCGCTGCTGAATCATAATTTCTCCCTGTCCGTGGGCGACAAGGTCAAGTTCTTGAACCGGCCCTTCGGCTATTTTGCGGGCTTGAGCTACTCGCACAAATACAACTTCTATGACGACGGATTGACTTCCCGATACATCGCCGAAGGCAACAGCTTGAGGCAGGTGTTGTTGCTGAACGATGTTCGTGGCGTGGATGAAGTGGCCTGGGGGGCGGCGGCCAACCTGGCCTCGGAGATCGCCGAAAACCACAAGCTGAGCCTCAATTTCATGTTTAATCAAACCGCCGAGGACGAGGCGCGGCGGCAGCAGGGATTTTTCGATCGCAACGGCCAGGCGGCCGACGGCAAGACCTACGACACCATCTCCCTGCATTACACCGAGCGCAACCTCAGCGCGCTGCAATTCAAAGGCGAGCACAAGTTTACCGATATCCACGGCGTGAAACTCGACTGGCTGGCCTCCTTCGCCACCACCACCCAGAGTGAGCCGGATTTGCGCTACTTCTCCTATTTCAAAAATCCCAACGGCTTTAATGAGTTCAGCAACGAATTGTTCCCCACCTCGCCCAGCCGGTATTTTCGAGAACTGGAGGAAAAAAACCGCACTTTGAAGCTTGACCTGACGATCCCCTTTCCCTCCTGGAGCGAACAGGACAGTGAAATCAAACTCGGCTGGAGCCTTAGCAATTCCGAGCGCGACTACCGCGACCGCGGTTTTGCGTATTTAAGCTCGCCCGGCATTGACTTTGCACCCTTTGATACCGCCGGCGATCCCAATGCCTTCGTCAGCCCGGAGAATATTTACTATACTCAAGTGGGAAATTTCTTCCGGTTTTCCCGCTACATCCGCGAAAATCCGCCCAACCGTTACAGCGGCCAATCCGAAGTCAAAGCCGGTTACGCCATGATGGATCTGGCGCTGTCGTCCAAACTTCGGACGGTGGGCGGGGTGCGCTTTGAAACCACCGACCTGACCGTGGACTCCGCCGGCGGCCAAACCCGTAATTCCGCAAAATCGAGCATTAAAGAGGGGGACTGGCTGCCGGCGGGCTCGCTGATCTACAGCCCGGTCTCCAACATGAATATTCGCGCCAGTTACGGCCTCACCTTGGCCCGCCCCACCTACCGGGAAATTGCAGTGGTGGAAACCTTTGACTTCGTCGGCGGCGACATCCTTGTCGGAAATCCCAATTTGCGCCGCAGTATGATTGATAATTATGACCTGCGCTGGGAATGGTTTCCCCGCCCGGGCGAGGTCTTTTCCGCGGGCGTCTTTTACAAAAATCTCAAAGACCCCATCGAGCAAATCAATGTGGACAACTCCGGCGAAAAAATTTCCTATGTCAACCGGGACCAGGCGCTCGTTTACGGCTTTGAGCTGGAGGCGCGAAAATCGCTCGATTTGATTCACCGGGAATTAAAGCCCTTCAGTCTTGGCGTCAATTTCGCCTGGATCGAATCGGAAGTTGAATTGACCCGGACGGAAATGGGCACCAAACTGCTTTTTGACCCTGCTGCCTCCGCCAAACGCCCGCTGTTCGATCAGTCGCCGTACATCATCAATCTGGATTTAGGCTATGACAATGAGCGCTTGGGCACTCGCGCCACCCTGGCCTATAACATTTCCGGACGCCGCCTCGCGATTGCTTCCGCCTTCGGTCCGGACATTTACCAGCAACCTGCGGCATCGCTGGACTTCATCCTTTCGCAAAAGTTAAGCAAACATTGGTCCCTGAAATTCTCCGCTAAAAACTTGCTCGATCCGGAATTCAAGCGCACTTACGGCGAAAACCCCCAGGACCGGCTCTACTCGACCCACCGCAAAGGACGCTCTTTCGGCCTCGGCTTGAGTTACGAATTCTAATGGAGCCTCGGCAGCATGGTTTTTCCACAATGTAACCACAAAGCCATTTGCCAGTAACGTGCGCCGGGCAATTTAGCGGCGTGTTATTGAAAAAAATATGAAAATGAAAACAATCAAAGCAGGCCTCGCAGCACTGGCTTCCGCCCTGTTGCTGAACATTCCCGGTCAAGCAGCTACCAACCTGGTAACGTCCGCCAGCATGGTGGCCGGCACTAATTACTGGCGGGCCACCAACCAGTATCTGCTGACGGAGATGGTTTTTGTGGAGGCCGGGGAGGTGTTGGTGATTGAGCCGGGCACGGTGATCAAGGGTCAGACCCTTCCCGGTTTGAGCGGGACGGCGGTGCCGTCGTTGGTGGTGGCGCGCGGGGGCAAAATCTACGCCGAGGGGCGCGCCGACGCGCCGATCATCTTCACGGCGGAGAACGACGACGTGAACGACCCGCACGACTTGGGGATTTACGACCGCGGTCTGTGGGGCGGCGTGGTGTTGCTGGGCCGGGCGGTCATCAATTCCGCCAAGGATTCGGCGGGCAATCTGGCGACGCCCAAGTATGACGTGTTTGAGGGGCTGCCGGACATCGAGAACCTGCGCTACGGCGGGGCGGACGACGAGGACAGCAGCGGGGTGCTGCGGTATGTCTCGATTCGGCACGGCGGCACGTCGCTGGAGGTGAACAAGGAGATCAACGGATTGACCTTGGGCGGCGTGGGGCGGGGGACGGTGGTGGAGCACGTGGAGGTCTATGCCAATGACGACGACGGCGTGGAGTTCTTCGGCGGCGCCGTCAACACCAAATGGCTGGTGTCGGCGTTCTGCGACGACGACGCCTTCGACACGGACGAGGGGTATCGCGGCACCAACCAGTTCTGGTTTGCCATTCAGGCGCCGACGGGCAACCGCAACTTCGGCGGCGAGTATGCCGGTTCGCCGGTGTCGCCGTTCAATTATCTGCCGCTGTCGGATTTCCGGGTCTATAACGCCACCTACCTGGGGGCTGGGGCGGGCAATCTGGTGGCCAAGGAGAACACCGGTTTTGACGTGAAGGAGGACTCGGCGGCCAAGCACTACAACAGCATCTTTACCGACTTTGCCAACCGGGGCATCAAGATTCAGAACAATGCGCTGACGCGGGCGCAGGCCGGGGACATTGTGTTCCAGAACAACCTGTGGTGGGGTTTTGGAACCACCGCCAATCCGAACTCGGTGACGAACATCGCGGCGCTGAACTCCGAATTCCTGTTCACCACGCCGGGGTATTCCAACCGGATCGAGAACCCGCTGCTGCGGGGCATCAGCCGGACCAACAATCTGGGCCTGGATCCGCGCCCGCAGGTGGGCAGCCCGGCCTTGACGGGGGTGTTCCCGGCGGGCGGCGGGGTGGTGACCCCGGTGGATTACCTGGGGGCCTTTGATCCTTACAGCGGGCTGTGGATTGACGGCTGGACCGCTCTCTCCCACTACGGATTCCTGAGCACCAACGCCGTGTCGCCCAAGTTCCAACTAGCGGTTGGCGCCGGCAACATCAACTTGGGCTTTGGCACCACACTCGGCAAAACCTACCAGCTCCAAAGCTCGGGCGACTTGAAAACCTGGGCCAACGAGGGCGCGCCTTTCGTGGGGGATGGGCAACCCATGTTGTTCCAAGCGCCCATCAATTATCAAACCAATCGCTATTACCGGCTGATCGTGCCGTAATGACGAAAAATCCTCACGCCAGCCGCAGGACGGTTATCACCGTCCTGCGGCTTTTTCCCTCTCCCCCCTTGGGGGGAGAGGGCAGGGTGAGGGGGCGAGTGTCGTTTATCCCAAGCACTCATGAGTAGATTGGGTGCTTCTTGGGATTTATCGCCGGAGTCACACTCAAAAGCACCAAGATGAAAGGGCGGCCTTGTAACCTAATCTTCTCAAATTCGTTACGCAGTCGCCATTTCATTGCCACATTGCCGGGGCAGCTTTCCGCACCATGCCAAAGGCTGGCAACTTGATGTTGACTCAAGTCACGATCGAGCCCGGCGCCGAATGGACCTGCGCCGGACCGGGGTGGCGCGTGCTCGCGATTCAAACCGGCATTGCCTACTGGATTAGTTCCGCCTGCCGCCGGGAATTGGCGGTCGGAGAGGTTTTGGTCTTTTCTCCCGCGGAAAGCGGCGCGGTTCGCGCCAGTCAGTTGGGCGAAGTGGAGATTTGTTATTATGTTGTCCACCCCGAAATTTTGGGTGGACTGCTTACTCTAGCCGAACGGCATCTGTTGGAAACGCCCGCCCTTATCGAGAAAAACCGCCTGCGGAATTTTTTGCCCGGGCATCCCTTGGCGGAAAGTTTTGCCCGGCTCAAAGCGCGCGCGGAGGCGGAAACAGCCTTGAGCCGTCGCTGTCAGTTGCTGCAATTATTCGCCGAGGCGCTCGCCGAGGATCTGCGACATCCTCAACCGCCCCGGCGCGCCGCCCAACCCGCTCAGGAGCGCTTTAAGCAAATCATGGCGGCCTTCTCGGAACAGGAACTCCTGCAAATCCAGCCGGAGGAACTTTGCCTCCGCTGCGGCTGCAGCATGCGGCATTTCACCCGCTTGTTCCGCGCCCACTTCGGTCAATCCCTCCGCGCCAAGCTGACTCAACTGCGCATTCAAAAAGCCCAGGAACTCTTGCTGTCGGGCTCCGGAAAAATCGCCGCCATCGCCTATGAAAGCGGTTACCGGCATTTGGGATTGTTCAACACCACCTTCAAAAAGCACTGCGGCTTGACCCCGCGCGCCTGGCGGCGGCTGCACGCCGGGGGCCAAACGGGTTGATCTTGAAGCAGGCTAATCCGCCGCCGGCGCGGCGCGATAGAAACGGCGGGCTGCTTTGGTTGGGGGCGCGGTTTCGCCGCCTTCACGGAAACTGGTCCGTTTCTCATTGACGATTCGTGGCGTGGAATGATCATGGCGGACATGAACAGATGCTGGCAAAGCTGGTTGGCGGTCGTTTTGGTCTTTCTGTCGGTGCGGGCGGGATTCGCCGCCGGGGCGGCCGGCGGCGCGGCCAGCCGCCCGGCCACTTCCGCCAACAATGAACGCCTGCGCGCGGCTTTGCAGCGCTTTCCCGAGGCGGACGCCGACAAGGACGGCATTTTGACCTTGGAGGAGGCGGCCGCCTATGCGGCCCAAAAGGGACGCACCCCGCCCAGGCTGGAGGCCGCCGCGCGTCAGCCCGCGGCGCCGATCACTTATGCCAACGTCAAATACGGGCCGCACGAGCGCCACGTGCTGGATTTCTGGCAAGCGCCCGGCGAAGGTCCGCGGCCCCTTCATGTCTTCATTCATGGCGGCGGTTTCGAGGGAGGCGACAAGAGCCATTTCCACCAGTCGCCGCTGCTGCGCCCCCTGCTGGAAAAAGGGGTTTCGTGCGCTGCCATCAATTACCGGTTTCGCGAGCAAGCGCCGCTGCAGGATATTTTGCGGGACACGGCGCGCGCGGTGCAATTCCTGCGCCGCCAGGCCGGCGAGTGGAGGCTGGACAAGAACCGCGTTACCGCGCAGGGGGGCTCCGCCGGGGCGGGCAGCGCGCTTTGGCTGTGCGCGCGGGATGACCTCGCCGATCCGGGCAATGCTGATCCGGTGCTGCGGGAATCGTCGCGGGTGCGGGCGGCGGTGCTGCAAAACACGCAGGCCACCTATGATTTTGCGCGCTGGGAATCCTTTTTGGGGCCGGCCCGGCCCGAGTGGCTGAAAAATCCGCTCGAAATGGCGGCCATTTACCACTTAAAAACGCTCGATGACCTGCAAACGCCCGAGGGAAAAAAGATTCGCCGCGAATGCGACATGCTGGCATGGCTGAGCCAGGATGACGGGCCGCTGCTGGTCCACAACGCGCAGCCGGACGGCGAAATAAAAAACCGGGGGCATTATCTTCATCATCCCAAGCACGCGCGGGAGATCAAAAAGACTTGCGACGCGGTTGGGGTGCGCTGCACGTTGCTGGAAGGCCGCGCGGCCCAGGCGAACGAGGCGATCCTGCAATTCCTCCTGGACAATCTGGAGGTAAAATAAGCGGCGGCGCCCGCCCGCCGGCCCGAAGCGGTTCCTCAGCCGCGCAAGAGTTTCAGGGCTTTGGCGGGGTTGGACACCCGGAAAACCAGCAGGCCCTGCCGGGCGCCGGGGCTGCTGGCGCAGTAGCAATACTCGATGTTGACCTTGCCCCGGCAAAGTTGGCGCGCCAGCCTGGCCAGCACGCCGGGTTCGTTGCTGGCTTCCACCATCAACACCTCGTCGTCCACCACCAGGGTTCCCCGTTCCTCAAACAGGAGCAGGGCCTTGCGCGGGTTGTCCACCACCATCCGGATGACGGTGTGGTCCACCGTGTCGCTGGTGCTCACCGCCAGAATGTTCAGGCCCGCTTGCGCCAGCGCCTCGCAGACCTCCGCCAGCATGCCGGGGCGATTTTCCAGAAAAATGGCCAGTTGCTTGGTCAAACTAACAGGTGTTTTCATGGCGTCCGCCTTTGGTTGAATTGTTTCCTGACACCCCCTTAAATTCCACCTCCCGGCGCCTGCCGTCAACTCCCGAAAAAGTTGCGCCGTTCGCCGCGGCCATGTTAGTTTGAGCGCATGGCTTCGCGCTTTTTGCCGCCGCGCCGCTGGTATGGCCTGCTTTGCATGGTCCTCGCCGCCGCCATGCTGGTTTGGGGCCTGACGCTGCTGAAGCCGCGCCTGGAAGGCCGGGCCTACATTATTTATTGGACCTTTTGTTTTCTCTTTACGGGACTGGCGCTGATCATCTCCCTGGCGGACACCTTCCGCCTGCGCCACCAGATGCGGGACCGCCAGAAGGAGCTCATCGCCAATATCCTCCGCGACGTGGAACGAGCCCGGCGGGAGAAGGAAAAAACAGCCAGCCCGGCTTCCGCAGCAAAACACGCCCCGCCGAAAGCCAACTCCCGCGCCGGCGACCGGGCATCCTCGCCGTGATTATCGCGGTTTGCGCGTGGCTTTAGGCCTTCGGACCGGCGGGCGCAATCGAAGTGGGGCGCGAGGGCGTAAGTTTTTGGCTCGGGTAGCCCTCGACCTTTTCCCCGCGCGCGCGAAGCGCTTCAGCCAGCGCGAATTTGAAATTTTCCGGGGCTTGGGCAAAGGCTTTTCTCAAGGCGCTGGCCACCGCCCTGCCGGGCAGGCGCAGCAGAGCGCAGCGGGCGTCCTCCCGGGCCTCCGGGTCTTTCAGCAGGGCGGCCATGCTGTTCACCGCCTGCTCGGCGCCGATTTCCGAAAGCATCCACAGGGCTTCGCGGCGCACGGCGGGAGCCGGGCTTTTGAGCAGTTTTAGCAGCTCTTTCTCGACCGCGGCGGCCTCTTTTCGGGCCCAGGGGCGGCCCGCGTGCCGCACGATTTTCCACAGCGCGCGCTTGGCCGAACGGGCCACTTCAAAGCGCTCATCGGTCATGACTTCGCCCAAGGGGCCGATGGCCGGCGCGCCCAGCGGCGCGGCCCCTTGCCAAGCCGGTCCCCGGACCGCGTCGTCGTCGCTTTTGATTCGGGCGATAAATTCGCCTACGTTTGGCTTTGAGGAGATCTTTTCCATGGCGGCATCAAACTCGCTGGTGTTGACTACAACACATAAGGGTAGCGCTGCGGTTTTTCACGCATCCGGTTGGCTTCCTCGTCGCCGATAAATTCCTCCTTGACGGCGTCCCAGACCAGCTTGCGCCCGAGCAGCAGTGAGAGGTTGCCGAGGTTGCAAAGGGTGGCGGTGCGGTGGGCGATTTCGATGTCCACCGCCGGGCGCAGATGCCCCTCGCGGATGGCTTTGAACCAGTCGGCTTTATGGTTCATGTTGAAGTCCTCGTATTCGTCGGTGCGATAAACCTCCTCGCCGCCGGGGGGGAGTTGGAAGTTGACGGCTTCGGGGTTGGCGGCCTTGTAGCCGCCTTCCCATTCGAGGACCAGCTTGCCGTTTTCGCCCCAGAAACAGTTGCCGAATTCGAGCTGGCCCTGTTTGTCGCCCGGCTGGCCCCAAACGAGAGTCCAATCCGGATTTTTAAATTGATAGACGACTTCCATGTCAATGGCGGTGTCCCACAGGCCCCGGGTGGGCACGGTGCCGGTGGCTTCCACGGTGACCATCTGGTAATCGTCGGCTTTCATGCACCAGAGAATGGTGCTGAACTGGTGGGCGCCGCGGTCGCGGATCTGGCCGCCGCCGGATTCCATGAGCCAGCGGAAGCTGGCGGGGCAGTAGCGGCGGTTGTATGGGCGCCACGGGAGCGGCCCCAGCCAAAGGTCCCAGTCGAGTCCTTCCGGGGGCTCGCTGTCGGGCACGGGGTTGTTGTCGGCGGGGCTGGCGTAATGCCAGCAGGTGACTTTCTTGACTTTGCCGACAATGCCGTTGCGGATGGCGCGGCAGGTGTGCCAGGCGCCTTTGGCGGTGCGGGCCTGGGCGCCGACCTGCACCGCGACCTTGTTGGCGCGGGCGGCGTTGACCATCGCGCGGCCTTCCTTGATGGTGACGGAGGCGGGCTTTTCGACATAAACATGCTTGCCGGCCTGGCAGGCATGGACGGTGTGCAGGGCGTGCCAATGGTCCGGCGAGGCCACAATGACGCAGTCAATGTCTTTCCGTTCGAGGATGTAACGGTAGTCGCGGTAAGGCGTGGCCTCGGGCCCGGCATTGTTGGCGGCGGCTTCGAGGCGGTTTTCGTCGCAGTCGCACACCGCCGCGATTTTGACTTTCCCCTCGGTGCGAAAGCGCATCATGTTGCGCAGATGGGTATTGCCCATCCCGCCGACACCGATGTGGGCGACGACGAAACGGGAGTTGGCGCCCATTTCGCCCGGCGCGCCGATGACGCCGGAGGGAACCAGGTGAAACGCGCCGACCGCCAACGCGCTGCGGCGCAGGAATCGGCGGCGACTGAGCGGACCAAATGAAGGGCTCATTTGTTCGGAATGCTAAAGCTGAAGGGCGGGAAGTTGAAGCAAAAAAGCGGACTGGCGGCGATGGCGCGGGAAAAGGCCAAGAGGGCCCGAATTTTGCCGGGGTTATTCGCCGAGGTTGCGGCGGAGGAGGTCGCGGAGGCGCTGGGGGTCGAGGACGGTGAAGTGGCGGCCCTTGACCGAAACGAGGCCGAGGTCGCGAAATTTGGCGAGGGTGCGGGAGAAGGTTTCGCTGACAGTGCCGAGTTCGGCGGCGAGGACGCGTTTGGTGACGGTCAGTTCGATGGCGACGGGCTGGTTGGCGCCGGCGGGAGGACAGCGTTTGACGAGCCAGTTGGCGAGGCGGGTTTCGACATCCTTGAGGGCGAGGTCCTCGATTTGCCCCACGAGGGCGCGCAGGTGCAGGCTCATGGCGGCGAGCATGCGGAGGGCGAGCTCGGGGCGGCGGCGGACGAGGGCGAGAAACTCGTTTTTTTGGACGAGGAGCACCTGGGAAGGCTCGACCGCTCGGGCATCGGCGGGATAACCCTTGGCGGTGGCGAGGGTGGCTTCGGCAAAGGATTGATGAGGACGAAAAATTTGGATGACCTGTTCCTTGCCGGCGGCGTTGACGCGGTGGATGTTGATGGCGCCCGTTTGCACGATGTAGAATCCCCGGGAGAGATCGCCTTCACGGAAGAGATACTCGCCTTTGGCGAGCGGCTTGGCCACTACAATTTGGGCAATAAAGCGCAGGTCGTCGGGGGGCAGGCCGGCAAAGAGCTGGCAGCTCCGCAGGGTGTTGACCAGGGCTGCTTCGCGCAATTGTGCGGTGTCGCTCATGGGGCAAATAGTAGTTTATAAATTGTGCCTTGTCCCGCAAAAACGGCGGCGGGGCGCGGGCTAACGGACGCTGCTCATGCCGCGCAGGTCTTCCAGGCGGTTGAGCATTTCTTCGAGTTGTTCGGGGTGCTGCCGGGCGAGGTTGTTGGTTTCGCCGGGGTCAAGGTCGAGTCGGAAGAGGAAGCCTTCGGGGGGATCATCCGGGCCGGGGTGTTTGACGTTGCGACCGGGCAGGACAAGTTTCCATGGGTCTTCTCGCAGGGCGAGGACTTCGCCCTGTTGGACGAGGTGGTCGCGACCCTTTTTGGATTCGCCGAGGAGGACGGGAAGCAGGTTAAAGCTGTCGGGGCCGGCGCCCAGCCCGAGGCGCTGGCCGGTGAGGGCGGCAAGGCTGGCCAGGAAATCCACCTGACAAATCAAAGCGTCGGAGACGCCGGCCTTAACGCGACCGGGCCAATAAACCAGCAATGGCACGCGGGTGCCGCCTTCAAAGGGGCTGTATTTGCCGCCGCGCCAAGGACCGGCAGGGCGGTGGTCCCCCATTTTTTCGGCGGCGCCGTCTCGGTAACCGTCATCGGCCACCGGTCCGTTATCGCTGGTGAGGATGACGAGGGTTTTTTTGAGCAGTTTATGGCGGTCGAGGGCGTTGATGATTTCGCCGACGGCCCAGTCGAATTGGGCGATGGCGTCACCGCGGGGGCCCATATCGGACTGGCCGGCAAAGCGGGAATGGACAACGCGCGGCACAGCGATGTCGTGGGTGGCGAGGAGGAGAAAGAAGGGGGATTTTTTTTGGCCTTCGATGAAGGCGACAGCCTTTTGGACGAGCGTATCGGCAATGTCCTCGTCTTTCCAGGCGGCGGCTTGGCCGCCGGCTTGGTAGCCGGAGCGGCTAAGACCATTGACAACGCCCTGGCTGTGACCGTGGCTGTAAGGCATCTTAAGCTGTTTGCGGAATGCGGACGCGGTGGGAACATCCGGTGGCGGCTTGCCATAATAAACGCGCAGCGGGTCGGCGGGATCCAGCCCCACCACGCGGTCATTTTCGACATAGACACAGGGGACGCGGTCGGCATCGGCCGGGATGAAGAAGGCATAATCGAAGCCGATATCGAGAGGACCTGGTCTGAGGGGTTCGTTCCAGTTGAGGTCCTCTTTGCCGGCGCCGAGGCCGAGGTGCCATTTGCCGACGAGGGCGGTTGCCAAACCGGCTTGCTTGAGCACGGCGGGGAGGGTTTGACGGCCGGGCTCGATGGCCAGCGGGGCGTTGCCGGGCAAGTCCAAAAACAAACCGCGGCGGCGGATGGTGTATTCGCCAGTCAAAAGGGCATAACGGGAGGGCGAGCACATGGCGGAAGCGGAATGCGCGTCGGTGAAGCGGAGTCCTTGGGCGGCGAGGCGGTCGCAGTTCGGAGTTTTGACGCGGGTGGCGCCGTAACAACCGAGGTCTCCCCAGCCCAGGTCGTCGGCGTAAATCAGCACGATATTGGGCGGGGTTTTACCAGCGGCTTGCAGGGCAAAACCGGCGAGAGCCGGCAGGAGGATCAGGGCGAAGGCAATTATCCCGGTGGCGCGCCGGCCGGCCTTTCCCGTCCGGGGCGGGGATAGCCGCGACGGGGCGGCGGGGCCGCCAGCAACGCCAGGATGGAAATGAAAAGGCATGGCTTAGTGAATAGCGAAAAACGGGGGGGCGGACAAGCTGAAACCGCCACAGGTCAGACCTGAATACCTCCGCCGGTTTCGCCGTCCAAAACTTATGCAACTTGGGACAAGGCGTGGGCGAGATTCCGGGAGTGGGGTCGCGCCCGAGCGGCGCCGCAAGGCCGGCGATGCCATCTGGCGCCAAGCCCTTCGACCTCTGTCTCTTGGAATAAAGCTTGCCTCAACGCTCGAAAAAAAATTAACCTTTGGGGGAGATGTCCACGCATTCCATACGGAAAGTGTCGCGCGACGGGATCGGTTATTCCGTCGTGAGCCTGAATGATGTATGCCACGTGTTTGCCGCGGCAGCGCCGCGGCAAGGCCGGACGCTGCGGGAGCAGGTGCGGGACGCGCTGCACACGATCGAGGCGGTAATCCGGGAGGAAAGCCACCATCAGGCCATCGTGCATCAGGCGGTGTTTGTGCCGGACGAGAACCTGATTCCCGAATGCCGGCAGCTCATCCGGGATTTTTACGGCCGGGATTTGCCGGCAACGAGCTACATACCGCAGCCGCCTTGCGATGGGAAATTGGTGGCGATCGAAGCGTTGGGGGTGGGGCAGGGCAGGGGGGAAGTGGAGATCGAGCGCGTGAGCGAGCAGTTGGTGATCTCGCGGCATAATGGCATCGCGTGGGCGCACTGCGCCCAGGTGATGCCGCAGAAGCCGACCGAGGATGTCTATGCCGGCGCGTTATGCGCGTTCGGGCAAATCCGGGAACTGTTCCAAAGCGTGGGAGTGCGGTTCGACCAGGTGATTCGGACTTGGCTGTACCTGGGCGGGATCGTCGAGGGGGATGGCCCCCGGCAGCGGTATCGCGAGTTGAACCGGGCCAGGACCGATTTCTACCAGGGCATACCATTCCTGAAGGATCTGCTGCCGGCCGGCCATGCGCGGGAGGTGTTTCCCGCGAGCACGGGCATCGGCACCGAGGGGCGCGGCATCATGATGAGCGCGATCGCCCTCGCCACCGAACGCAAGGACATCCTGGCGGTGCCGCTGGAGAATCCGCGGCAAATATCCGCCTTCAATTACTCCGAGGCTTACAGCCCGCGCAGCCCGAAATTCGCCCGGGCCTTGGCGCTGTCCTGCGGCAATTACGCGACGATTTTTGTTTCGGGCACGGCAAGCATCACGGCGTCGGAAACGCAGCACTTGAATGACGGAGTGGCGCAGACGCACGAGACTTTGAACAACATCGAGGCGCTGATCTCCGAGGAAAACTTGAACGCGCATGGACTGCCGGGCCTGGGCACTTCACTGCCGGGCCTGGGGTTGGTGCGGGTTTATATAAAGCGGCAGTCCGATTACGCCGGCATCCGGGCGGCCTGCGAGCGGCGGCTGGGGGAACTGCCGACGATTTACGCGATTGCCGACGTTTGCCGACCCGAGTTGCTGGTGGAAATTGAAGGCATTGCGTTCTCCACCCGAACTCCGGCTTGACCGCGAGCACATTCAGCCAGCGCCAGCTAAATAAGCGCAAATCACTCGGCGGCCGTGCGGTAGAATCCTCGGTTGGGGAGCGGGGTCAGGTCGTCAAAAACCAGGCTGCCATTCGGGGCGGCGGTTACGTTGGTCAAAATGAGCCAATGGACCAGGTTGCTGGAACGCTGCACCTGGTAGCTGGTCCCCGGAACGCCGACAAACTGCAGCCGGAATCCGCCCGCCACGAGCCCCAGCCGGACCTGGTTGAAACCTTCGGCGGCGGTGATTTGAACGACCATTTGCGCAACCACCTGGCCGCCTCGGCCATCACTGACCACGTAACTGAAGCGATCGGCGCCGGCATAGCCTGGCGGCGGCTGATATAGCACTCCGCCATTGGTCAGGAGGAGCGACCCACCGTTGGTGCTTAGCGGGCTGACGGACTGCAAGGACAAGAGGTCACCGTCGGGATCGGCGCCGCCGGCGAGCAAATCGGCCGCCGTGATCAGCAGGGGCACGTTTTGCAGGGTGTTGGTGGATTTGTTGGCCAGCAGCGGCGGCTGGTTGACGGTCAGAGTAGCCACCAGGCTGGTGGCGGAGCCGGCGCTGTTGACGGCCACAAGACGGTAATCCCCCTCGAAGGTTTTCTGCACGGCGGGAATTTCCAACCAGGAGTTGGTGGCGCCGGGCAGGGGGATTTCGTTGAACAGCCATTGGTAGGTCACCGGCAGGCTGCTGCTGGCCATCGCCGCCAGGCTGACATTCGCCTCCCGCTGGACTAGCTGCGGGAAGGGGTGCAGCACGATGCCGGGGGGCAGAACCAGGTTCGCCGGCGGCGGGAGGTTGGCGGGCTGCACCAGCACATAGAGGTTTTTCACGGCGTAGGTGGCGGCGTTGTCGGCGTGGGTCCAGTCCATGTTGGCGCTGGCGGGCCGGGTGCCGATGCCGACGCCCGGATTGTTGACCTGAGCGCCGCCCCAGCGGTTGAAGGCGAAGAGCACTTGGCCGGTGCTATTGGCGCTCCAGTTGTGAATTTGCATCGAGCCATAACCGCCGCTGCTATGGGTGTCGTTCCAATCGAAGGCGCTGTTGCTGCCGGTAGGGACATTGACCGCGTTGGAGGCCGCGGTGTAGTTGCGTCCCCAAAATTCGATGTTGCCGGTGGTAATGCCGGCGCCGGCAATGATGCCGGCATCGCTGGAATAGACGTTCATATTCGTTAGCCGCTGTTGGAAACCGGCGCCGGTGCCGACCACCGGCACGCCGACGCGATTGATATTGGTGGTGATCGCCTCGGAGGAAACATAAATCCAGTTGGTGGGTCCGCCGACGTTGGTCGCCAGTTCCAGGTAATAGGCCGTACGGATGAATGGTTGCAGAACCGCGCCGCGCAAGTCGGCGTTGTAGGTGATCCCCTTGATGTTGTAATTCGGCGCGACGGACGGCAGCGCCAGGTGATGCACTAATTGGTAATTGGCGGATTCCGCCACCCGGCCATAAACCGGCGCGTCCGGCGCGGCGGTGAAGATGGCCGTGCTGTTGTCGGCAATGGCATTGGCCCAATAAGAACGGTCGCAAACGCCGTTCACGGTCAAGGTATAAGTCGCGTCTGGCGTAAGCGGGTCCGTCGTCAAAACGATTTCCCGCAGGTTGGGCCGCAGTTGGGCGCCATAAACCAAGGCGCCGCCGCTTAGCTCAAAGTTGATGGGATCGGCGGCGTAATCGGCCAGCAACTCGTCAAAAGTGACGACGACATTGGTGCGGAAGCTGGACGGGGTGACTTTCAGGATGCGCGGCCCGCTGACATCCGGCGCCGGCTGAACGAGCACCCAAAGTTTTTTGTGCATATAGGCGCCCGCATTATCGGCAAAGGTCCAATCCACCGTGTTGGAACCCGGCCGGTTGCCCATGCCCAGGCAGACATTGCCGGATTGGCCGCCGCCCCACTTGTTGAAGGCAAACAACACCTGGCCGGTGCCGTAGGCTCCGTGGTTATGAATCTGCATCGAGCCGTAGCCACTCGCGCTGAAGGTGGTCACGTTGGTTACGTCGCCAAAATCGTGATAGGTTGAGTTGGCATTTGGCACCGACAAGTAATTGGAAACGCCGTAATCAAACGGCCAAAACTCCATGTTGCCGGTGGTGATGCCCGTGCCGGTGGCAATTTCGGGACTGCTGGAATACACATTCAGGTTCGTAACCGGCTGCTGGAAGAAAGCCCCCGAAACCATGTCCGGCACCCCGACTTTGCGCGGGTCGGCAGTGAAAGCGTCCATGGAAACATAAACCCAATTGGTGGCGGCGGTGTTGGTGGCCAATTCCAGATAGTAGGCGATGCGTTCGAATTGCGGCAGCCACGCGCGGTTGTCGGTATTATACACGGTGCCGTTGGTATTCCAGTTGGGGGCGGTCGAGGGGATGTCCAGCTGGCAGGCGACCAGATAATTGGCGGCTTCGGGCACATTGGCGACCAACTGCGGCGGGGCCATGAACGGAGTGGGCCCGGTGACAGGCACGGTGGAGCCCGGGGCAATCAGGTGGGCGCCAGGCGAGCGGTCGCGGACCCCGCTCACCGTAACGGTGTGCGCGTTCTGCAAATCCAGCGGCGTGGTGTTCAGCACGACCTGGCGCAGATTGTTGCTGAGCGAAAGGCCCAGGATGCTGGCTGGTCCCGTCAGGATAAAGTTGTTTGCCACAACCGTTGCGTCCGCCACCGGCTCGCTGAAGGTGACGATGATGGAGTTGAAATCAAGGGATGCTTCGGCGCTCACCAGCGCCGGCGCGGTGTGGTCCGGCGCGGGCAGGACGAAAACCATGAGCTTCTTATGAACATAGGTGGCGGCGTTGCGAACGTGGGTCCAATCCGGGTCGGCCGTGCTGGTATTGTTGCCGATGCCCAGGCAAATGTCGCCGCCGTTGCCGCCGAAATTATTCATGGCCAGGAGCACCTGGCGGGCGGCCGTGTTGTGAATCTGCATCGAGCCGTAGTTGCCGGTCCCCGTGCTGACCGTGTCGCCCCAGTCAAAAACCGCGCCGCTGGCGTTCGGCACATTCAGCGCGTTGGCCTGGGTGTAATTCCAAGGCCAAAACTCGATATAGCCGCCTGCGAGGTTCGTTCCCGCTTCGATGCCCGGCACACTGGAATAGACCGTTAGGTTGGCGACCGGTTGTTGGAATACATCATTGCCCAACCTGGTGGGAACGCCAAGGCGGCGGGCATCCGGCGAAAAGGGGTCCATGGCCACCCAAATCCAATTCGTCGGGCCGCCATTGGTTGCCAATTCCAGGTAATAGGCAACCCGCGTGAAATTGGTCACGCCAAACCCGTTGTCCACGGCATAAGGAACCCCCGTGCTGTTGAAGTTGCCGCTCACGGGAATGTCCAGGGCGTAGGCCAGTGTCCAGGCGGCCGCTTCCGGCACATTCTGATACAGCCCGCCCCCGGGGGCGCTGGCAGTTAGGAAAGCGGCGGCGCTGCCGGGGGCAATTTCCAGGTGGCCGGCGGTGCGGTCGCGGAGACCATTCACGGTGACCGCATACCAGGTTCCCGGTTGTTGCGCGCTGGTGGTCAAGGTGACCCGGCTCTTGGTCACTGGGTCAAGAGTTGCGTTTAATATGGTTACCCCGCCGCTGACGGCATAGTGCGCCGCATTGGTGGCGTCATCTTGCAACGGCTTGCTGAAGTGCAAAACGATGCCGCCATAACCAGGCTGGGCGGTGGCGTTCAGCAACGCCGGCGGACTGTTGGTTTCCGGCAGCACAAACACCTGCAAGGTCTTCACGGCGTATGTGCCCGCGTTAGCCATGAAGGTGTAATCCGCGTTCGTGTTGCCGGTGTTGTTGCCAATGCCCAGCGACGCCATGCTGCTGGCGCCGCCCCAGGAGTTGAAGGCAAAGAGCACCTGGCTGGCCCCGCTATTGTGAACCTGCATGGAGCCGTGGTTGCCCGAGTTGGTGCTCATGTTGTCGCCCCAATCGTAGGTGAGGCCGCTGGCGTTGGGCACATTGGCGGCATTGGCGGCGCCGTAGTTCCACGGCCAGAATTCGATATTGCCCCCGGCCATGTTCGTGCCGCGCAGCACGCTCGGCACGCTGGAATGGACGGTCAGGTTGGTCACCGGTTGCTGGAACCAGGCCCCCACCGAGGCGACCGGCACCCCGATGGCGTTGACATGGTTGGTGAAAGGGTCCATCGAAACCCAGACAAAATTGATGGGACCGCCGCTTGGCTGAAGTTCCAGGTAATACGCAACCCGGGTGAAAGCGGAGACGCTGGCGCGGTTGTCAACGTCGTAGGCTATGCCCCCGGAATAATTGGGGTTGTTGGGGATATTCAAGGAATAGACCAGGGTGTATTCGGAAGCCTCAGGGACGTTGCCGAAAACGCCCCGCACCGCCGGGGACATAAAGTTGGCGGTGCTGTTGGGCGCCACGGGCATTTGATTGGTGGTGCGATCACGCACCCCATTGACAGTGACGGTGTAGAAGGCCGCCGGCGTTTGCGGGGTGGTGGTCAGCGTCACGCTCATTTTGCTGATGGGTTCCACGGTGGCGCTTAAAACCGAGAGCCCGCCATCCAGGGCGTAGAAAGCCACATTGGTTGAATCCTCGGCGATGGGTTTGCTGAAAGTCAGCACCACGCTGTTGTTATTCGGGCACGCCGCTCCAGCCAAAACCGGCGGCGCGGAGTTATCGTTCAACAACACATAAACCTGCAAGGTTTTCACCAGGTAATTGTTTCCGTTGTTCATGAAGGTCCAATCGGGGTTTGCGCTGCCGGTGTTGTTGCCGATGCCCAAGTCGCAGGCGGCCCCGGCGTTCCAACGATTGAAGGCAAACAGCACCTGGCTGGCGGCGGGATTATGCACCTGCATGGAGCCATAGGTGCCGGTGGTCATTTGATCGCCCCAGTCATAGACTGTCCCGCTGGCGTTGGGCACGCCCGCGATATTCGTGGTGGTGTAATTGCTGGGCCAAAACTCCAGCCAGCCGCTCAGGTTCGTCCCCACCACGATGTTGCTGGCGCTGGACCAGACATTCAGGTTGGTGACCGCCTGCTGAAAAAACGCCCCGCTCGGGATGGTGGGCACGCCGATATGATTGACGTTGGTGGTGAAGGCGTCCATCGAAACCCAGACGTAATTCAAGGGGCCGTTGCTGGTCTGCAACTCCAAGTAGTAGGCCACGCGGGAAAAGCCGGTGACATTGCTTTTGAGGTTGATGTTGTAGTTCACACCCCCCGTGAAATTTGGGTTGTTCGGGATGTCGAGCGCATAAACCAAGGTATAATTGGCGGCTTCCGGCACATTGTTCAGCGCGCCGCGCACGGCGGGGCCATAAGTCCGGAACGCGGTGGTGGAATTCGCTGCGATGACCGCTTGGGCGGCGGTGCGGTCCTTCACGCCGTTGACGGTGACGGTGTAAAGGGCATTGGAGGCCAGGAGGGTCGTGGTGAGGATCACCTTGCGTTTGTCGGCGCTGAGCGAGGCGCTCAAAACACTGGCGCCGCTGTCCAGGGCGAAATTCGCAATCGAGGCGGCGGCATCGGCCACCGGCTTGCTGAAAGTCACCACCACGTTGCTCAGGCCGTCCGCGGCGGCCCGCGCCAGCGCCGGCGCGTTGGTGCTGCCTTCGGGGCTGAAATGATTGGTGATGTTCCGAAACCAGTTGGTTGCCATTTTGGCGTAGCCCGTGGCGCCGGGATGCAGCGCGTCCGGCATGTCCGCAACCGGCACGGCGCTGCGCAAATCATTAAAGTAAACCTCCCGTCCCAGCCCCCGCTGGCGTTCGCAGATGCTTTGCACAAAGGGGTTAAAGGTGGTTTGTATTTCGGTGTTGTTCGGTTCGGCGCGTTCGAGGAGATTGGCGACGATGATCTTCGCATAGGGCCGGGCTATCGCCATCTTGGCAATCAACGCCTCCAGCCGGTTGGTGGCGTTATCCTGGTCGTAATTCTGGCCGTAATCGTTGGTGCCGATAAGCAAGAGGATGACGTCGGGATCTTCAATCGCGTCGAACACGCTGAGGATAATCGAATCAATTTGGTCAATGCGCCAACCGCCATGCCCCTCGTGATCGGGGTCCGCCATGCCCGTGCTGTTGCCGGTCTGGGTGCCAACCATGTCCACGGTGTAGCCGGCATTGGTGAGCAGTTGGTAGAGCGGCAGACGGTAGCCCCCGTTCACGCTGGAGCCGTAGGTGATCGAGTCACCTACCGGCAGCACCCGCAGCGGCGGCGCCGCGCCAGCCGCCGGTTGCACCCAAAGGCCCAAGCCCAACAGACTGCCGACCGCCACGACTCTTAGCGTGCTAATCATAATTTTCGCTCGATTTTCATTTTCGTCCGCCCAGCCTGCCAAGGGGAACCGTTGGACACAAGGAGGAACGGAAAGGACTTTGTTTTTGAACGCCGCTTCCCTTGCGCCTCGGCGTGGAGCGGTTAATTCAACTTGCGCTGGCTGAAAATCGGGCGCATTAGTTTGGCCTATGGATGAAATGAAAAATGCCAGTGAGGCGCGTTCCTTTGGCTGCCCGGCCTTGTCGGCCGCCCAGCAGGAGGAGCTGCTGGCCTTGCTGGCTGCCGGCAATAAAATTTTGGCGGTCAAGCGTTACCGGGAAATCGTCCCGTCCGCCAGCCTGGCGGATGCCAAGACGGCGGTGGAAACCTTATCCGCTTGTCCACCCCGGCTGAATGACTTGCCCGCTGCCGCGCCCACCCCGGGCCACCAGGCCCGGATGGAAGTGGAACTTCTGGAATGCCTGCGGCAGGGCGCAAAAATTGCCGCCATTAAACGCTATCGCGAGCTGCGTCCGGGAACGAGCCTTGCCGAAGCCAAAACCGCCGTTGAAGAGATCGCGCGCCGTCATGGAATCCAAATGAAGAGCGGCTGTTTCGTGGCCACGGCGGTCTTTGAGGACGCCGATCATCCCGCCGTCAACCGTCTGCGGCGTTGGCGGGATGTTCGTCTGGGCGCCAGCCGGACCGGGGCATGGCTGATCCGCGGCTACGAACTGGCCGGGCCGGTGATGGCCCAAGTCCCCCGCCGCAGTCCCATCCTCCGACGCTGGTTGCGCGGTTGTCTAACGCGCTTGGCCCGGTGGTTGGTGGTTTGATCGGGCAGGCTTGCACAATAGTGGTGCTTCGATGTTTTCGGTGGAATTGCCGGAAGCGAATTACGGTGTATAACGTCAGGCCTGGGGTTTTCGATAGCGCGGTTTCCCCTCACCCCGCCCTCCCCATGAA
>Ga0101944_10001279_pt1 | contig 54589 bp, 38 predicted proteins | sample DewCreD2012metaG_FD_75245 | JGI IMG/M metagenome (GOLD analysis project Ga0101944, IMG submission 75245) | Hot spring sediment bacterial and archeal communities from British Columbia, Canada, to study Microbial Dark Matter (Phase II) - Dewar... ...
AATAGCCCTGCTGGCGACACCTTGCGCATAGCAATCACAGGAGCGCCGGGGGTGGGCAAGAGCTCATTTATTGAGGCTTTGGGTTTGCACCTCGTCGAGCAGGGGCAGCGCGTGGCCGTGCTTGCCATTGACCCTTCCAGTGCGGTCAGCGGTGGCAGCATTTTGGGCGACAAGACGCGTATGGAACAGCTCTCGATGTCGGAGCAGGTCTTCATTCGCCCCTCGCCCTCGGGCGACTCCCTGGGCGGCGTGGCCCGCAAAACGCGGGAGACCATCCGGCTCGTAGAGGCCGCAGGCTACCACACGGTGTTGGTGGAGACGGTGGGCGTAGGGCAGTCCGAAATTGCTGTACGACACATTACTGACATTTTTTTGTTGCTGTTGCTGCCCGGGGCGGGCGATGAGTTGCAAGGCATCAAGCGCGGCATTGTAGAAATGGCCGACCTACTGGTTGTGAACAAAGCCGACGGCGAGCGCTTGCAGTTGGCCCGACAGGCCCAGGGGTATTACCTCAACGCTGTGCGTCTGCTGCCGCCACACCCCAGTGGTTGGGTGCCTCGCGTGCTTGCCTGCAGCAGCGCGGAGCGCACGGGCATCCAGGAGGTATGGCAGGCGGTGGTGGAGTGTCTGCAGCAACTGAAAGCAAGCGGCTACTTTCAGCAACAGCGCCGTCAACAAGCGCTCTACTGGCTTCACGAGACTGTCGAAAGCAGTTTGCGGCAGCATTTTTACCAGCATCCCGCCGTCCAGCAGCTGCGACATATGCTGGAAGAGCAGGTGGTGGCTGGGAACCTCTCGCCTTTCGCGGCTGCAGAGCAGCTGCTGCAGGTGTATTACGCAGCGCTGCGATGAAGATTAGAGGCTATGGCAGCTTGAGCACCTTTTGAAGTAAGAGCCCCGCTTTAGCCGCCTTTTTGTATTGCGGCATCGTTGGAGTTATCTGCTGTTTGCCAGAGGCTATCCAAATTTTGCCGTTCTTTGCCTCAAGTTGTAGCAGCTCAGGAGCGCTGGTGCGGAGCCATTCGTTTAGCCAATCTAATTTTTTCAACACGGCCTTCACCTCGCCGGCGCAAGCAGGGTGGACTTCGATAAAATAAGCTTTATTTTGGTAGCCCAAGGCGTAGTCCCAGCGGCTGCTCTGGGGGTAGGCCTCTTTCAGGCACTCGTCCAGGTGGATGCTGCCTTGGCAGTGGCGCGAGTCTTTAGGAACAATCTTTTTTCTGTCCGGCGCTAATAATGCCTGCAGCCCTTCCTGATAGCAGGAAGCGATGGGCAAGGTGGCCTTTACTGCCTGTTTGAAGAGGTTTTCTTGCTTTTTTTGAACCGGGTTCATTGTCCCGCCAATTTCGACACTACCTCTCCTGCGCGACTTGCAAACTCAGATAAGCCGCCCCAGTACGCCTCTGCGGGGTCGTTGCTGCCGGGGTCGAGGTGAGAGATGTCTTGGATGTAAATGTCCTGTTCTTCGCGGCGGAAGTAATAAGTTTTGAACTTTTTGTCTTTTAAACAAATCTGGAATACTTCCTTTAGTGCTGGAGATTTTTGTTTGAGGCCAAACAGTTCGAACAAGGTGTCAGGAGTGGCACCGGCTTCGACCAACTGGTTGAACGCCCATGCTAGCTCAAGGAGCACAGGAGAATGGGTGGTCATGGCTACGCGGTAACCGCGAGAAAGCAATTCTAAGCACAGGAGCATGACCGTTTGGATAGCGCTGGGGTGAAGCCCCATTTCCGGTTCTTCGATGACCACCCACTCAATGGCATCCCGGGTAGAGATTTTGGCTGGGGGCGTAAGGTGATACAGCGACAGCAGCAGCGGCATGAATTCCTTCTGCCCTGCCGACCAGATCATGAACGGCAGCCGACTATCTCCTAACCGAAGCATAAAGCGCTTGCGCAGCCTCGCTTGGTCGAGCTCGATGGTAGCGCCATAAAAGATGCTCCTCTCAATGGTGTCGCGAATGGCTTCCTTAATACGCCCCTGGCGAGGAAAAATAGCCACGGGCGCAGGGCCGTTGCCTGGTTCTTTTTCCATAAGTAGGCGCAGCGTCTCGCTAAAGGCTTTAAGTACGTAAGGGTCTCCGGTGTCGAAAGAGTGAAAGGGTCGGGGCCACCCCTGGGCCATGGTTACTACCCGTTGAGCAGGAATGTAGAACAGCCGTTCTTTGTTCTTAGCCTCTCGGGTACCTCTGCGACTCGTGATGATTTCCAGTAATTGGATGTCCTCATTCCACCACACTTCAGTGGCTTCGCTCCAAAGGTTAGCCATAGACTCGCCAAAGAAAAGCTCGAGCACGTCCCTTGGATTATTCCAGGTATAGCCGTGTTTTTCTAAAGCATCCAGGATGGGACGTCGGTCGAGAATCAACTTAAGGGTCTGAAGGAAAACGCTCTTTCCACTCGCCTGGCCGCCCACCAGTATCGTCAAGTCGCCAAACGTTACGCTCCCTTCGCGGATTTGGCCCAGCTGGCGCACTTCCAATGTCGAGCCTTTCGGTCGCTTGTCGGTCATATTCTTCTGCCACTTCTAAGGACCAAAGATAAAGCGCCGGCGGAAGAATAGGCAGATGGCTATCTTTAGAGAGGGGCCTTTTGCAGGTCAGCGGGAGTTGGGCGACGCACGCTCAAACATTTTCGTCACCTTTGCGTCTTGTTTAGACCAAACAAAAGAACTGCGCACGCATGCCTCAAGTGACGTTTCAGTATCCAGCCTGGTTTCTGTTATTGTGTGTTTTGTTGGGGCTGGGCTATGCTTTACTGCTGTACTATCGGGAGACGGCCTTTCGCGAGCAGGTGCCCTGGTTGCATCGAGCGCTGGGCGTGTTGCGGTGGCTGGTGGTTACGGTGATGGCGGCGCTGTTGCTGTCGCCCCTGTTGCGGCGCGTGCAAACGCAGACCCAGAAGCCAGTGGTGGTATTGGCTCAAGATCAATCGGAAAGTGTGGGTGCTGAGCTACAAGGCGCCGCTCTGGCCCAGTACAAAACCGACTGGGAGCGCCTGCGCGAGGCGCTGGCCGACGATTATGAGGTGCACGAGTTTGCCTTTGGCGATGCCGTGCGCGAAGGGGTGAACTTCGAGTTTACCGATAAGGTGAGCAACTTGTCGCGGCTCATACGCGAGATGTACGACCGTTTCGGGACGCAAAACTTGGGCGCCGTAGTGATGGCTACGGATGGCATCTACAATCAGGGCAGCCACCCTGCCTATGCGGGCGCCCCCATAGCAGCGCCGGTGTTTACGGTAGCCTTGGGCGATACCACGCCGCGAAAAGACCTGTTCGTTAAGCGGGTTTTTTACAATAAAATCGCCTATTTGGGCGACCGATTTACGGTGCAAGTAGATGTGGCCGCGCTCAATTGCGCAGGTGCCCAAACTGCCCTTACGGTGAGCAAAGTCGAAGGGGAGCAAGTGCGTCTATTGCAAACATTGCCGGTAAGTATTGACCAAAACGACTTCTTTACTACGAAGGAAATCCTGTTGGAAGCCGATAAAACCGGCGTTCAGCATTATCGCTTTACATTGGCCAAAGTGCCTGGCGAGCGCTCTGCAGCCAACAATACGCGCGATGTTTTTATAGACGTGCTCGACGCGCGCCAGAAAATTTTGCTGCTGGCCAATGCTCCGCACCCCGATATTTCCGCTATTCGCCAGACGCTGGAGAGCAACCGCAACTACGAGGTAGCCGTGGCCTTTGCTGGTGAGCCGGGCACCGATGTGTCGAAGTTCGATTTTGTCGTGTTGCACAACCTGCCCTCTGTTCAACAGGAAATCAGCGGTCTGCTCAGTGTGCTGGACAGCAAGCGCATCCCGCGCCTTTTTGTGGCAGGTATGCAGACGAATTACTCGGCGTTGGCGCGGATGCAGCGCTTAGTGAGCATGCAAAGTAGCGCCCAGCAGGCCGACGACGTGCAGGCGCGGGTGTCGCCTCAGTTTGCGGCGTTCGTCCTTAGCTCGGAATTAGCGTCCGAATTACCTAAGTTTAGCCCATTAACCAGTGCTTTTGGCACCTTTTCCGCCACACCACAAGCGCAGGTAGTGCTGTGGAAGCGCATCGGCCGCGTGGATACGGAGCAGCCGCTGCTGGCGGTGGGCGAGGTTGATGGCGTTCGCTGTGGGGTGCTCTTAGGCGAGGGACTGTGGAAGTGGCGCCTCTTTGATTACATGCAGCACAACAACCACCAGCTCTACGACGAGCTGATTGGCAAGACAGTACAATATCTCAGCCTGAAGGAAGACAAGCGCAAGTTCCGCGTTACACTCGACCAAAACATCTTTAATGAAAACGAGCCGGTTTTCTTCAGTGCGGAGCTTTACAACGACAACTACGAACTGGTGAATACCCCTGACATAGCCCTGTCGGTGCGCAATGCGGAAGGCAAGGAGTTCCTTTTTACTTTCAACAAAAAAGGCAACGCCTACGCCCTCAACGCGGGTATGCTGCCCGTAGGCAATTACACCTTCCGGGCCACCACCGCCCTCAACAATCAGACCTTAACTTATGAGGGCCGCTTTAGCGTGCAACCCATTCAGCTAGAGCAATTCGCCACTACGGCCAACCACGCCGTGCTGCGCCAGCTGAGCGCCCAACACGGCGGTGAGATGGTGTACGCCAATGACTTACTAACCCTTGCTGATAAAATCAAGCAGGCGCCAACCATAAAACCGGTCATTTACCAGTCTACCCAGACCACGCCGCTGGTGCACCTGAAATGGGTGTTCTTTTTGCTGGCGCTGTTGCTGTCAACCGAATGGTTTGTGCGCCGCTATTATGGCGCCTACTGAATCGCCACTTTTGCGCTATGAATTTCCTCACGCTGGAGAATGTTACCAAGACGTACGGCGAGAAGGTGCTGTTTCGCAACCTCAACATGCACATTGACAAGGGGCAAAAGGTAGGTCTGATAGCCAAAAACGGCACAGGTAAGAGCACGCTCCTACGTGTCATTGCAGGCAAAGAGGGTAGCGAAGGTGAAAATGCGCGCATTGTGATGCGCAAGGATATCCGGATTGGCTGGCTGGAGCAAGAGCCGACCTTTTCCCCTCAAATAGATGTGCTCACGGCGGCGCTTGACCCGGCTAATCCTGTGGTGCGCGTGGTGCAGCGCTACGAGCGCGCTTTGGCGCACCCTGAGCGTGCGGAAGAGCTGCAAGAGGCTATGGCTCAGATGGACCTGCACCACGCCTGGTCGTTTGAGGCGCGCGTCAAAGAAATACTCTACCGCTTTCGCTTAGAGGACCTGAACCAGCGAGTAGGCTCGCTTTCCGGAGGGCAGCAAAAGCGCCTTGCTTTAGCCAAAATCCTGCTGGAAGAGCCCGATTTTCTCATCCTGGACGAGCCAACCAACCACCTGGATGTCGAGATGATTGAGTGGCTGGAGGAGTACCTGCAACAGCCGGGCATCACGCTGTTCATGGTAACGCACGACCGCTATTTTCTGGAAAACGTCTGCGACAGCATCGTCGAGCTGGAAGGGGGGCAGCTGCGTCGGTATTCAGGGTCGTATGCCGATTATTTGGAAAAGAAAGCCCTGCGCGAAGAGGTGGAAGCCACCACCTATGAGCGCCAAAGCAAACTGCTCAAACGCGAGCTGGAGTGGGTGCGCCGAAGCCCTGCTGCCCGCACCACTAAGGCTAAAGCCCGCGTAGATGCCTACTACGAGCGCAAAGACGCCATAGAAAGCCTGCGCAAGAAGCCGGAAGAAATGACTATTGCCATCAAAGAGAATTGGATGGGTAGCAAAGTGGTGGAACTGCACAACATCAGCAAGTCCTTTGGTGGCAAAAAGATATTGGACAATTTCTCCTACAAATTCAAACGCCGTGAGCGCTTAGGTATCGTCGGCCCCAACGGCTCAGGCAAGAGCACTTTCTTAGACATCATCACCGGAGCGCTGCCGCCAGACACAGGCAAGGTCGTCATCGGCGACACCATCGTCTTCGGTCATTATCGGCAGGAAGGCATCCGACTGCCCGAGGATAAACGTGTCATCGAGGTAGTGCGCGACATCGCTGATTATATCCCTCTGGAGAAGGGGAAGGAGTTGAGTGCAGCTCAGTTACTCGAGCGCTTCCTCTTTACACGCCCTCAACAGCAGGTGTACGTCAGCCAACTCAGTGGCGGCGAACGCCGACGCCTTTACCTGCTGACGGTGCTCATGAAAAATCCTAATTTCCTCATCCTCGATGAACCGACCAACGACCTGGATGTGCTGACCTTACAAGTACTGGAGGATTTCTTGGAGGATTACCCGGGCTGTTTGGTCATCGTTACCCACGACCGCTACTTTATGGATCGCTTGGTGGATCACCTTTTCGTCTTTGAAGGCGGCGGAAAAATCAAGGATTTTAATGGCACTTACGCCGAATACCGCGCACTGCGGCGCACCGAGCCCGTAGCGCCATCCGCTCCTGCCGAAGCCACCAAAGCAGCCGCACCGTCAACAGGGCTGACCAACGCCGAGCGCAACGAAATGAAGCGCATCGAAAAAGACATGGCCGCCTTAGAACGGCGCAAGCGAGAAATCTTGCAGCGTTTTGATAGCGCTCAGCTCAGCCCGCAGGAAGTTAGCCGCCTTTCCGAAGAGCTCGGCACCATCCAAAAGACGCTGGAGGAAAAAGAAATGCGATGGTTGGACTTGGCCGAACGCATGTGAAACCCGCAGGGAGTCTTTTAAAAGAAGCGCAAGCCCAGCGAGTCGCGTAGCGGCGAACTGGCGTTATCGTTATGTCTCCAATAAGCATCCATACGCACGAAGCGCAGAGTGGCGCGGTTGGTAATGTGGCCGCCGTCGGTCTCTTCCCAGCCCAAAATCCGGTGTGGCCAAGCGGTTTCGAATCGGATGAGTAGCGAACGCGGCAGCTGCGCGTAGCGAAGGTGCAGCTTGCTTTCGCGCTCGCCCTTTTCGAGATGCAAGGCCGCGTCATAGGCTTTTAGCGGCTGATGTTGAAAACGGAAATAGGTCAGGGCGGGCACCACTTGGGCTTTCTCTATGCGCTCGAAACGCCCAGGGTTCAGGCGCAACGCAGTCCAGATTTCCTCCTCAAGCCAATCGGCGCGGAGCACGCTCTCCGCATCGCCCTCGCTTTCGAAATAGGAGAATAGTCGAAAGCGGTAAGAGCCATCGGGTTGTTGGTTGGCCTGAGTGAAGACTTGCCCACACCAGTCTTGCATTGACCAAGTAGCCTTCAAAGCGCGGGGCGATGCAGGGTCGGTGGGAAAGAAGACGGAGGTCATGAGCGAGTAGTCGTAGATGCCCGTAGTAAACCGACGCAGGGCATTCAGCTTGAGCACGGGCACGCGGTCGGCACCGGCAGCTTCCGGGTAGTCGAGTTTGACCTGTTTTTGAGCCGAGAAGTCTTCGGTAACAAAAATGTTGACCTGCTGGCCGCGGCGCATTTGGCCGTAGCGGCGCTGTTCGATGTCGAAGGTGCTGATTTCAGCCTTGCCTTGATACCAGTAGGCTGAAACTATTGGGGGGAGCACAGCGGGCGCAGGGGCAGCCCTGTTGGCATCGGCCGAGCGGCTGGCACAAGAGGCCCACCCCAAGAACAAGAGACTTGCTGCTGATAAGCGACAGAGGAAGACAAATGCGGACATGTGAAGGGCTTTTATTGCTCGATAATACGGCAGAGACTTTCCATAAGTTTTTGTGCAGGGATTTTTTTCTTAGAAAACCTCATAATCACAGCCATGTTGGGGTGTTAGGGGCTTATTCACTACCTTGCTGACCTAAAACGACGTGTGGTATGGCACAACCCTCCGGCTCAGGTGTTATCGTCGGGCGTTTTCAGGTACATGCCCTTAATGCTGCGCACGACAGGCTCTTTAAAAAGGTGTGGCTCAAACACAAACACCTTTACGTGGTGCTATGTTCCAACCCAGCACCAGGCATACACAATCCCTTGCCCTGGGAATTGCGTCGACTGCAGTTTCTGCAAAAATATAACGATCGCATTACGGTCTTGGAAATGCCCGACCTTCCCGATGACCGCATCTGGAGTCAAGAGCTCGACCGGCGCATTTTGGAGTTGCGCCCCCCTCGCCCCATCGTACTATACGGCACTCCCGACCGCTTTGTGTCCTTGTATTCAGGGCAGTTTCCTGCCAAACCCTTAGAGGTGCCTTTGGCAGAAGCCCAGGAGGCCACAGAAAAACTGGGGGGTATCCTCTCGCTCGAAGACTTCTGTGCAGGGATGGTGTATGCTACGGCGCGCCGGTATCCGACGGTTTATCCCACCGTGGACATTGCCCTTTTTTCCAATGACTTCCGCTACGTGCTGCTGGCGCGCAAACCTAACGAGACAGGGCTTCGCTTTCCGGGTGGCTTTGCCGATCCCCAGCAAGATGAAAGTTTCGAAGACGCTGCCCTGCGCGAATTGGTAGAAGAATGCGGCGATATAGAGGTGGATGAACTGGTGTACATAGGCTCCTGCCAAATAGACGATTGGCGTTATCGGTATTCGCCAGATACTATAATGAGCCATCTGTATGCAGCCAATATGCTAAGTGGTGATATCCGCCCGGGTGATGACATTGTCGAGGCATTGTGGTATGAAATGCGGCAGCTGAAGGAGACCGATTTCACTTACGAACACCGGCCGCTCTTCGAGATGATTAAGCCCTATTGGGAGGAGCAAATAGAAACGTTTCAACAAGGCGACTCAACGCAGCAATAGTTGCTCGCGCGCAGGGCCAACAGAAATCATCCGAATAGGCACGCCGAGAAGGGCCTCTATAGACTCGACATAGACCTGAGCGCTGCGAGGTAATTGTTCCCATTGATGCACCCCCCGCAGGTCACTTTCCCAGGGAGTAAAGTCCTGAAGGACAGGCTCTACGGGTATCTGGCAGAGGTCGTAAGGCAGGCGAAGGGTCTGTTGCCCGCTGTAGCGGTAGTGGGTCGCGGCGGCAATGCGCGGCAACAGGCCCAGCACGTCCAATTTGGTCATACACAGCTCGGTGGTGCCCGTTAGTTGGATGGTGTAGAGGAGTTGAGGCAGGTCCAGCCAGCCGCAGCGGCGCGGGCGGCCTGTAGTAGCGCCAAATTCGCCGCCCACTTGGCGCAGGTGCTCGCCCAGCTCATTGTTGAGTTCGGTAGGAAATGGCCCGCTGCCCACCCGCGTGCAGTAAGCCTTGGTAATGCCGATAACGCGCCCAATGCGCGAGGGCGCCACCCCCAACCCCGTGCACACGCCCGCTGTTACGGTATTGGAAGAGGTGACGAAAGGGTAGGTGCCAAAATCAATATCGAGCATAGCGCCCTGGGCGCCTTCGGCCAGCACGCGTTTGCCGTCGTCAAGAGCATCATTGAGGTAATATTCACTATCTATCAGAGGCAAAGAGCGCAGCAGATTCACACTGTCGAACCATTCTGCTTCTGCAGCGGCGAGGTCGAAGGGTGTGGCCGGGTACAGGCGCAGTAGCTCCAAGTGCTTTTGCTTGAGTGTTTCGTAGCGCTCGCGAAAGCCGGGCTGCTCAATGTCGCCTATGCGCAGGCCATTTCTTCCGGTTTTATCCATGTAGGTAGGGCCGATGCCTTTGAGGGTAGAGCCGATTTTCTCTTTGCCTTTGTGCGCTTCGCTGGCCACGTCCAGCCAGCGGTGGGTGGGCAAGATGAGGTGCGCCTTTCGGGCCAGCAACAGGCGTTGGCGGAAGTGAACACCGCTCTTTTCCAGTTGGTCCACTTCGCGGCGGAAGATGACAGGGTCGAGCACTACGCCGTTGCCGATGAGGTTGATGATGTGTGGGCGAAAAATGCCAGAGGGAATGGTATGCAGCACGTACTTGTGACCGCCTAAGTGCAAGGTATGGCCGGCATTCGGGCCACCTTGAAAGCGCGCGACCACGTCGTAATGCTCGGCTAAGTAATCCACAATTTTACCCTTGCCCTCGTCGCCCCATTGAAGGCCAAGGATGACGTCTATTTTCATGAAAAAGCGTTGAAAGAGTGAGCAAGACTGCTCGAAAAAGGAAAGGTAAGCGACATGGGAGTTTTGAGTGGCCCAAAGGTAGGCAAAGAAGTTGGGGCGGTGTAATACCTTTGCTCCATGCGATGCCGGAGCCTGCTCGTGCTACTGTTTGCTCATTTGCTCGTTGTGTTACATGCTCAGCGCGCCTCGCTCAATCCCTTCGACATCGAAGCGCGTCTGCCTCAGCGCGTCGGGGGTGAGGGGGGGGCTTCGGTGCCGTTGGAGGTTGCTGTCAATCCGTTCAATGTAGTGCCTCACCAGCGACCTAACATTACTAATCGTCCGGCGCCATCGCTTGCTGTGGAGCCGGTGCAGGCCATTACTTCAAAAAGCGTACTAGGGCCTCCACTTACGGAGAAGCAAATTTTCTGGCTGTTGATAGCCCTATTAGCCTTTTTAGCCTTTTCTGTGGCATCTAAACGCGATATAGTCGTCAAGGTATGGCAGGCTTTTCTCAACGACAGCGCGCTCAGCACGGCCTTGCGCGACGCTAGCGGGCTTATCGGCAGCACGCCTTATTACTTACTGTATGCCAGTTTCTTTCTTAACGCCGGGGTATTCATCTTCCTGATTGCGCGGCATTTCTCGCCCAGTGGGTTTAACCACGTGGGCTTTTTGGTGCTCTGCTTGCTGGTTACACCACTGCTTTTTGCGGGCAAGCATACGTTGGTGTACCTCGTCGGCGAGATTTTCCCGCTCAAGGCAGAAATGCGCCGTTACAATTTTCTGATCATGCTGTTCAACTGCGTGCTTGGTCTTTTTTTGCTGCCTTTCAACTTTTTACTGGCTAAGCAGCAGCCATATAGTGGCTTTTTGGTGTTCTGGCTGCTGGCATTGGCGGTCATTTTCTATCTCTATCGCTACGTGCGTGCCAGCGCCATTGCGGCCAAATTTTTGCCTCAGCATCTGTTCCACTTTTTGGTGTACCTTTGCAGCGTAGAAATCGCTCCGGTAGCAATGCTTGTAAAACTGGTCTTCAGCTCTTTCTAATGCATCCAGAAAATGGAGTTTCTGAAACACATGTTTAACCCTAAATTATCAGCAAAAGAAAAAACTACGTCTTCTCAGCCAACGGCTAATCCAAATACTACTGAACCGGCTTCTAAACACGATAACACCCAAATGTCTGCTCCTGCTATTCCTGCTTTAGAAGAAACTTACAAGCGCGTACATAATATCCTCATTTCACAAGCCACACCACCACCTACCCAGCGTCAACCCTACGAGGAGTTGGAGAAGCGCTATGGAGTGCGTATTGATTTTGTGCCGTTTGTGCAAATAGAGGGACTGACGGAAAAAGAGTACCGCAAAAACCGCATCTATCCCAATCAGTATACGGCCATTGTTTTTACTAGTCGTACGGCCGTAGACCATTTTTTCCGGCTGTGCAACGAGTTGCGCATCAAAATGTCAGACGAAACGCGCTATTTCTGCGCCTCGGAAGCCATTGCTAATTACCTTCAGAAATTCATCAATTTCCGCAAGCGCCGCGTCTTCAACGGCGAGCGCTCTATCATGGAGCTGCGCTCTTACCTCTTGCGCCACAAAAATGAGCGCTTCTTCCTGCCCTGTAGCGACCAGGGTAATCCGGAGGTTATGCAGCTGTTTGCTGAGCTAAAAATTCCCATTCAGGAAGCGGTAATGTACCGCACAGTCAACGCCGATTTGTCGGGCCTGAAAGACATCAAGTACGACATCATAGCTTTTTTCTCTGCCCTCGAGATCAAATCCATGTTTGATCAGTTCCCCGACTTCAAGCAGGAGGATCGTCGTATTTGCGTCTTTGGCAAGGCGGCGCAAAAAGCAGTGGAGGAAAGTGGCCTCACAGTCAATATTTTGGCCGGCACGCCAGAAGCGCCCTCTATTGCTGTAGCTTTAGAAAGCTACCTAAAAATTTCCAACAAAGATACTGCCAACGGATTGCGATAGGCGAAGAGAGCCTCTTATTGCCCTTCCACGCGCTCGTGGACGAAAATGAAATTCGGGTGCTGAGGTTTGTAGTTATTGAGTGCCTCCGCCTGGTGATATTTTGTGCGCTCGCCTGGAGGCAGTTCTATCGCTTGCACTATCCGATAGTTATAGGCGTATTTCCTGTACCAGTCGAAAATATAGCTGGAAGATTCTTCGCGGCGCAGCCACGACAAGGGCAAACTCACGTAGACCAAAAAGCGCGGGCGATTGCGCTCGATTTCCTCTGCCATCTCTTGCTGCATGGCGTCGCTGTAGGGTTGGTTCTCCATCAGAGGATAGGTGTAAATGAAGCCAGTAGCAGGCTGAAGTCGGCTATAAAAATAGAGTTGTGGCTCGGAGCCCACAACGGCCAAGCGGTCGCCTGGTTTGGCTCGGCTGCGCAGGAATTTGCTTATCTCTACCGACTCCACAAACGGATTGCTGCGCCCATAGAGCCGATAGCAAACCATCTCTGGACTTTCCCGAAAAAAGATGTTGCGGTGATAGCGAACAGCATAAACGCTACAAACCAAAAACAGCCCCACAGGCAGTACACTCATGCTCGGCACTTGGCGCGTGCCTATCCATTCGGTCCATCCGCGAACGGCCAGCCCAACCAATAAGGCTAATGCTGGAAAAAAAGCAATAAAGTAATGCGAGCGAAAATAGAAACCCGGTAGAACGCACAACAACGACAACCCAGTGAACAGCAGCACAGGCACACCCCACCGACGCAGTGAGGGTGCCACCCACAGTGCGCTGAGCCCACCTATCAACCCTAAAACCCACAAAGGCACTACTCCTTTAGTGATGTTTGTCAGGTTAGTAGACAAGTTCGTCCATGCCCGCTCTAAGGTTTTAGTGCCCGCGTACTGGCTGGCGTACTCTACCGTCCAATGCCAAAAGCGCTCAAAGGTACCGTTGGCTAATGTCGACAACACGAACAAGCCGTAGGGCAACAGCGCTGCTAACCCAAAAACAGCGAGCCGTGTCAATCCTATCCGCCAATGGGCGCGTGGGGACTGCCTCCAGGCGGACCATCCCAGCAACAGGGCCCCCAGAAGCGGGAAAAATACACCTTGCTGCTTAGCTAAAAACGACAGCCCAAAACACAGGCCGCTACTGATTAACAGGACCCAACGAGGGGACTCTAAGCAATGCAATAATAGCCATAGCCCAGCCAGCGCAAATAAGACGTTGAAGTGCGTAGCGTGTGCCATGAGCCCAAGAGTGGCCGGCACCAGGCACAGAAGCCCGTACGTAGCAGCCGCTACAGCACCAGGCATCGCTCCGCCTATTTTCCGCCCAATGCCAAAAAGCAGCCCCATACTAACCAGATGCACAAGCAGCAACCCTAATCGTATGCCTTCAGGCGTCTGACCGAATAGGGTCATCAACAAGGCATAGGCGTAGTAGGTACCGGGTAACTTCATGTTGTAGGCCATTTCGTAAGGCGGTATACCTTGCAAGATAAGCTGTCCCATAAGGGCATATTCGCCTTCGTCGCGTTCCAAAGGCACGCTGCGCAGACGAAGGCGCACCGCCACCACGAGCAGCACTGCCGCCACCAGCACGATGTAAGCCAGTATATCCGGGCGGAATGCCTGTCTGGAAGAAGATGCAGATGCTGGCTGAGGGCGTTTTTGGGAAGATACAGGGCGTTTGCGGGCGGCTTTCATGTGTAAGACGTTATCAGGTGTGAGTGCGGGTTTCGACGAGCGCGAAAATGCAGACTTTTCCTGGGAGACGCATGTCTGTGCCACTTCCCCCCTTAGAGGGCCTTGCCGTGTGGCGGTGGTGTTTGGCTTTAGGAAGATAGGTAAGCCCTACACCTTGCGGAGAAAGACTATCGGGATGAATAGGGCTTCCACGTTTTTTCCTATCCACCCGCTGTCGGCTCTTCAGTCCGTTTTTCTCGCAGGCAGACAGCCGATAAGCTAGGCGCGCTTGCCTTATTGTTTAAGCAGTTCCAATAAGTTCTTGAGCCGTGGCGAGAGCGGCCTCGCTGGGTGGGTCGCCGCTGAGCATGATGCCGATGGCGCGCACACGCTCGGGCAGAGTCAGGTCGCGCAGACGCGTGACAGTGCGCCCATTTTCTACCTCCTTATAGACGAAATAGTGGCGGTCAGCGCAGGCTGCTATTTGGGGCGTATGGGTGATGCTGACTACTTGGTGTCGGCTGCTCAGTTCGCGCAAGATAGCTCCCATGCGGCGAGAGACTTCACCGCTGAGGCCGGTATCGATCTCATCGAAGACCAGCGTAGGTAGCGGTATGGCGTCGGCCACGAGGCTTTTGGTGCACAGCGTCAGGCGAGCCAACTCGCCGCCGGAAGCGACGTCCTTTATAGGCAAGAAGCGGCTGCCGGTATTGGAAGCAAACAGCAATTGGACTTGGTCGGCGCCTGTGGGCGTGAGGGTTTGGGCAGGTTGGATGTCTGCTTTTAGGCGCGCATGGGGCATGGCTAGTTGTGCCAGCAGAGCGTGTACTTTTTCTTCGAAAGGGCTGGCCACGCTACGGCGGCGTTCGCTCAATTGAGCGGCCAGTTGTCGCAGGTGTTGCTCCTGGTGGGCTATGCTGCGTCCCAGCTCGGCTATTTTATCGCCCAAGTCGGTGAACTCGCTCAAGCGCTGTTGGAGCGTCTCTTGCAAGCGAAGCAGTTCGCCGACGTATTGTACACCATGCTTTTTCTGTAGGCGATAGAGCGCACTGAGCCGCTCCTGCACTTCGGCCATACGCGCGGGGTCGTGCTCGGCTTCTTCGCCGATGCGCAGACAATCGCGGGCAACCTCTTGCAGCTCGGCTACAGCGGCCTCCAGGCGCTCGCTGAGGTCGTTGAGCAGTGAGCTTACCCGCCGCATCGGGCTTAGGGAGCGCGCGATAGCTTGCAGTTGGCTAATGATGCTGTTTTCGGCCTCGGCCAGATAATGGCCCGCCGCCCCGTAAAGGCGTTTAATGTCTTCAGCGCTCGACAGACGGGTTAACTCAGCTTCCAGCGCCTCTTGCTCGCCTTCTCGCAGATTGGCTTGCTGTAATTCTTCCCATTGAAACCGGAGGAAGTCCATCTCTTGGGCAGCGCGTTGGTTGCGCTCGGTCAGCTCGGCAAGCAGGCGCCGATCTGCCTGATATTGTCGAAAGCCTTTTTGGTATTCGGCCAGCAAGGGGCCGTTGTTGGCTAATGCATCCAGCATGCGCAGTTGGAAATTGACCTCGTGAATATCGAGGACGTCGAACTGCTGATGCAGATCTACCAGCGCCTCGGTCAGGCGGCGGAGGATGGTGTTGTTAACAGGAGAGTCGTTGACAAAAGCGCGGCTCTTCCCGGCCGGTGATAGCTCGCGGCGGATGACCACCTCATCGTCGTAGTCGAGTTCGTTTTCTTCAAAAAACTCTCTCAAATCATAGCGCGCTACGTCGAACCAGGCTTCGACCACACACTTGTCGGCGTCATTGTAAAAGATCTTGGTATCGGCGCGCTCGCCCATGACCAACCCTAAAGCGCCCAGCAGGATGGATTTCCCTGCGCCCGTTTCTCCGGTGATGATGGTCAGGCGTTCGGAAAAATGCAGCTCGGCACGGTCAATGAGCGCGTAGTTCTGGATGTGCAAGCGTTTCAGCATGACTTGGCCAGCAGAGCGTTTACCTCCGGCAGGGCAAAAGTAGCCAGCAGGCGGCTGCTCTGAGGCGATTTTTTGGCGGTGAAGCCCTCTGTCTGCTTTTTGAGCCGTCCGGTGTCGCCCGTTTGCCGGCTATGGCTCATTTTTGCCGCCAGCATCTGGCTACGCGAGTAGCCGTTATCCAACTCGACGCATGCGATTGACTTTGTTAATCCTTCTCCTACTGCTTGCCTATATGCCGGCCGAGACCCAAACCACTGCGGTGCCGCTGCGCCAAACTCTTCAGGCCGACTGGGCCTTTCGACAGGCACACACAGGCGAGTGGATGCCCACCCGCGTGCCCGTTAGTGTGCATACGGCGCTGCTGGCAGCCGGGCGCATCGAAGACCCTTTCTATGGAACTAACGAGGAGAAAGTCCAGTGGATCGAGCGCGAAGACTGGGAGTTCCGCTGCTCCTTCGACGTACCTGCTGAAGTGCTCCAGCGCAAACACGTAGAAATAGCTTTCCGAGGCGTGGATACTTACGCCCTTATTTTTCTCAACGATAGCCTCATCCTGGAGACGGAGAACATGTTCCGCACTTGGAAAGCCGAGGTGAAGTCGCTGCTGAAGCCCACGGGTAATGAGCTGCACATTTACTTGGAAAGCCCTGTTAAGAAGGTGGAGCCTGAATGGTCTGCTTTAGGCTATGAGCTGCCCGGAGGACCGCGCACCATGACGCGCAAGGCCCAGTTTCACTACGGCTGGGATTGGGGGCCGCGCTTGGTCGGTGGCGGCCTTTTGAAGGCCCCGGAAATCATCGCCTGGGACGATTTTATCCTGGAGAACGTACTTATTACCCCCCAAAACATCACGGAAAGGGAAGCCCAGTTGGTGGCTCGTTTCCGTTATCGGGCCGATGTGCCCATGCGCGTAGATGTTTCCATCCTGGACGGCCGGCGTAAGTCCATCGAAACCCGAAACTTCGAGGCAGGAGTCTATGAAGATTCGGTAACATGCTCCATACCCAACCCACGCCTGTGGTGGTGTGTGGGTATGGGCGAGCCTTATCTGTACGATTTCACCCTGGATATCAAGCGCGGCTACCAACTCATTGAGCAGTACCGCGTCCGCACGGGCATCCGCACCATCGAACTGGTAGCGGAGCCAGATGCTACGGGGCAACCGTTCTACTTCCGCCTCAACGGCAAGCCTGTTTTTGCCAAAGGTGCCAATTACATCCCTATGGACATCTTCCAGGACCGAGTAACGCCATCACATTATCAACGCCTGCTCGACGATGTGGTGGCCGCCAACATGAATATGCTGCGCGTGTGGGGGGGCGGCATTTACGAGGACGACCTTTTCTACCACCTGTGCAACGCCCGCGGCATTTTGGTTTGGCAGGACTTTATGTACGCCTGCGCCATGTACCCGGGGAGTGGGCGATTCTTGAAAAACGCGGCTGCAGAAGCCATTGAACAAATAGAGCGCCTGCGCCAACACCCCTGCATAGCGCTGTGGTGTGGCAACAATGAAAACAGCGAAGGCTGGCACCATTGGGGCTGGCAAATGGCTTTCACCGAAGCACAGCGCAAACAAATCTGGCGCGACTACCAAATACTCTTCCAAGATTTGCTCCCCACTTACGTGGGCAACTATAGCGGCGGGGTACCCTACTGGGAAAGCTCACCCAAATACGGCCGCGGCAATGCCAAATCGCTTCGCGAAGGCGATGCCCATTATTGGGGCGTCTGGCATGACGAAGAGCCTTTTGAAATATTCAACAAAAAGGTACCCCGCTTTATGAGCGAGTTTGGCTTCCAATCTTTCCCCGACTGGGCGACCATCGAAACGTTCTCCCAACCCGAAGACCGCTTTCTGGAGAGCAAGGTCATGCTTAATCACCAAAAACATCCCCGCGGCAACGCCCTCATTGCGGAGTATCTGCGTCGCGACTTTCGCATGCCTCGCTCTTTTGAGGACTTTGTGTACGTTAGCCAGCTGCTCCAGGCCGAAGGCATGCGCATAGGCATCGAAGCCCATCGGCGCAACAAGCCTTACTGTATGGGCACGCTTTACTGGCAGCTCAACGACGTATGGCCGGTGGCATCCTGGTCGAGCGTGGACTACTATGGCCGTTGGAAGGCGATGCATTACTACGTGCGCGAGGCGTATCGCCCCATTGTTGCCCTACCTATAGTCGAAGATGGTATTTTGAAAGTTTATGCCAGTGCGGATGTGCCTAACGATTCCGTAGCCCTGGCCTTACACATACGCACGCTCTCCTTTGCCGGCAAACGCCTTAGCGAAGTGACGGTGCCCGACTTGATGCTTGGCCCCGATTCTGCGCACTTGCTTTGGCAAGGTACGGTGCGCTCGTTGCTCGATCGCCACAAGGAAGAGGACGCGGTGGCCGACATCCGCCTCATCGGTTCTAACGGCGAAATGCTAAGCCGGCGGTTGTTCTACTTCGCGCCGCCCAGGAAACTCCTCTTGCCCGACACCCGCATAGCGCTCCGCGTTAGCGCCGTCAACGAGGGCTACCAGATAGAGTTGGAAAGCCCTCAACTGGCCAAAGGCGTGCGCCTAAGCACGGCTGTCCCCGGCCGGTTTTCTGACAATTACTTCGACCTGTTGCCCGGCGAGCGCCGAACGGTTCTGTTCCAGACGGAGCAGATACTAGACACCCCTCAGGACGCTTTTCGGGTGAAACACTTGCAGCAAGTCCAGTGAGGCGTCGGATTTCGAGAGCACTGCCTCGCCTGCGAGCGGTCTTGCGAACTCAATGGAGCAATAGAGCGGAGGGCTTCAGCAGGCGCACTTGACCGTATTGGCCTCGGCGTTCTTGCACGAAAATACCGCGCCATGTTTGGCCACAGGCGCCGTGAATGCGACAGCCGTCGAGCCAGAGCGTGCCGCCAGGCTGAACGACGATGCGGCTTCCGGGCGGCATAGAGAGCCGGCAGCCCAGCCGCAGGCTTCCGCCCGGAGCAATGACTAAGTCGCCCTCCAATTCGCGAGCACCGACCCAGGCGATGGTGTCGGCGATGGTCAGGGTGCGTTCGGGATGATAAGTACACCAACGGCGCACCAAGTAGCGACGGATGGAAGCGTGCTCGTTAGCCAATAGGGCGTGTATCTTCCCGATTTGGCAGGGGGTGAGCGCAATTTGGTAGGCGTTGTAGTCCATCATATTGTTTGTAGCTCGATCGCGGCAGGGCGGGTCGGGTGTCCATTCCCAGCATTTATTGGGGTGTTCTTCAGTGTCGTCGCAGCCGTCGTACATCCAGGCGTGGGGCAGGCCGAGGATATGGCCCATTTCGTGATTGAGCAAGCCTACACTGGCCTCAGGGCCGAAGGGGCGTTCCAGGGCGCCGGCTATTTTGAGCGAAGAGCCCAAAGCAATGCCCTGGCCATCGGCCTTGTAAGTAGGAGAGGCGATACTATCCGGGTGGTGTACTAGGATGAAGATGTTGATAATGGAGTCGGTGCCGATGCCGTAGCGTTCGATGACGTCGCGCGTGTAGTTATTCTGGTTCTTGCCTTTGGAAACAAAGAAGTACAGGTCGTCGTCGTAGTGATAATAAATACCGTCGTCGTTGGGCAAGTGCGGTTGTGGTGTCAGCACGTATCGGAGGCGCTTGGTCAGGGCAGGAGTGCCCGCTGGCGAACGCCAGTTGACGATGTTCGTATCCAGGGCGAGGTTGGCTAATCGGATGAGCTCACGGGCGAAGTGGCGGGCCGAGTCGGGTGGGCGATGGGCGGTGCCGCGGCCGTTGTCCATGATGTGTACATTGACCCGCAAATGGCGCATGGGCAGGTATTCGGGGTGCCGGTAGTCGGGTACGTAATTTTCCCAGGCGAAACAGGCTGCATGGAGATGGCTTTCAGCCATCGCATTCCATTCCGGCGGCAAGGTGTAGGGCTGCGTGCGGAGGCGAGGGGTGCACGCCCAAGCAGCCAGCAGGCTTATCAGCCCTATCGTGCACAGCAGGGCGCTACGGTTGCACATCGCCGAACGTGCTGCGCCAAGCCAACATGCCCCCCATGAGGTTGCGCACATTCCGAAACCCCTGTGCCTGCAAGATAGCCTGTGCTGTAGCGCTGCGCACGCCCGAGCGGCAATAAACCACCACCTCATCATCGCTGTGTTCTGCTAATTCCGACCAGTTGCTTGCTACCGTACCTACCGGCATCAAGTAACCCCCAATGTTAAATTCTTCGTGTTCCCAAGGCTCGCGCACATCCACGAGCACGATGCGCTCTTTTTGGCGAAGCCGTTCGCGCAATTCCTGAACTGTAATATCCATTTTGATGCGATTGAGACGCGGCCCCTCTCCAATGAGGGCAGCCACCAGAAACTCGGATTTATTTCTTCGAAAACTTCGTCAGCTCCATACGGCTCTCCTCCCGTCCTTTATTATCGTAGGAGACCGACTTGACCGTGCCAACTGCGGGAGCATACCACACCTCGTTGCGAGAGGTGCGCGTGCCCAATAGTTGAAATTCAAAGTCGTAGGCAATTTTGTAGCACTTGAAGGTTCCTCCACTCGTAGTTACTGATTCTTCCGCCTCTACTCGCCGATTCTTGATAACGTAGCGATTTTTCATCAGTTGCAGGCTGCCCATGCGCGCTACCATTTCCATCTCGCTATCGGGAAGCGTTTGGCCAACCCTCAAATTTCTGGGATAGCTTAAATCGGTACCGCTGAACTCCATCTGGATGTCTGGGCTTTGGCCGGCCTCCACAGGCGGCGTGATGCTGCGCATATTGAAAAACAGCGTCTCTTTGCAGCACTTGATGGGCACGGTGTATTTCGCCGTCTCTTTGTTGTTTTTTGCCTGAATTATCGTCACTTCCGTGTAGGCGATGAGAGTATCTTTACTTTGCTCCAGGCGCGTAATGTGGTGCGTGTGAATGGTCTCGGGCTTGCCCTTTTTGTCGTAGTGCGTGTACTCTAACATGGCCCCTTCGCGGAAGAACTCGAACATTTCCGAGCAGTCTTGCGCTCGAAGGGTAGAAAATAGCAGCAGGCTGCTTGCGGCCAGAAGCGCTGTAAATCGGAACACAGGGAATGTTTTTTAGTAAAGAAGGATTCTGCGGGCAAAGAAAACCAAAATTGGCAAGATATCCGTCCTTGTGGTGTCCTTTTAGGGCAAGACGGCTCTCCAATGTAGGCTCAGACGCCTTGCCCTGCTTCTGGCTTTTGCGCACACCCGAGCGATAAGCGGCGTCGCTGCGCTGGGCGGGCTAAATGCCTCGCATAGAAAGCGCCACGCGCTGCCGCTCTAAGTCCACCTCCAACACCCGCACGCGCACGGGTTGGTTGAGCTTGACAACCTCTGCCGGATTGCGGACGAAGCGGTCGGCCAGTTGGGAGATGTGCACCAGTCCGCTGGCTTTGATGCCAATATCTACGAATACGCCGAAGTTAGTGATGTTGGTAACGATGCCAGGCAGCACCATGCCTGGCGTCAGTTCCTCCAGGCTGCGCACGGCGGCAAATTCGAACGGCTGGGCCCGGCCGCGCGGGTCGAGGCCGGGCTTGTCTAGCTCGCGCAAGATATCTTGCAGCGTAGGCATGCCTACATCGCCGCCGATGTAGCGTTTGAGGTCTATCTTTTGGCGCAGGCTCTTGTTAGCGATGAGGTCGCTCACCGTGCAGCCCAAGTCGCGCGCCATTTGCTCCACTAAGGCGTAGCGTTCCGGATGCACGGCGGTATTGTCTAAGGGGTGGTCGCCGCTACGGATACGCAAAAAGCCTGCGCATTGCTCGAAGGCTTTTTCACCCAAGCGAGGCACCTTTTTCAGTTCGGCTCGGGAGCGGAAAGGGCCGTTTTCGGTGCGGTAGGCCACAATATTTTGCGCCAGGACGGGGCCAAGCCCCGACACATAAGTAAGCAGGTGCTTGCTGGCCGTATTGAGGTTGACGCCCACCGCGTTCACGCAGGAGGCCACTGTGCGGTCAAGGCTTTCGCGCAGGAGCGTCTGGTTGACGTCGTGCTGATACTGGCCCACGCCGATGCTTTTAGGGTCAATTTTGACCAACTCGGCCAAAGGGTCCATTAGCCGACGGCCGATGCTGACGGCTCCGCGCACCGTTACGTCTTCTTCGGGCAGCTCTTCGCGCGCGACGGCAGAGGCGGAGTACACAGAAGCGCCGGCTTCATTGACCTGATAAACGTCCACGGGCCGGGCGAAGGTCATGTCGCGCAGCAAGTCCATGGTCTCGCGCCCGGCGGTACCGTTGCCCACGGCGATGGCTTCCACCTGGTGGATTTCCACCAAATGGGCCAAAGTCTTGCGGCTCTCCGTCATTTGGCGCTGAGGCTCGTGCGGGTAAATAGTCGTGTGTTCGAGCAGATGACCGCTGCTGTCCAACACCACCACTTTGCAACCGGTGCGAAAGCCCGGGTCAATGCCCAGCACCCGGCGTTCGCCCAGGGGAGGTGCTAACAGCAGCTGACGCAAGTTCTCGGTGAACACGCGAATGGCCTCCGCGTCCGCCCTTTCTTTGGAGCTGTGGCGAAATTCGGTTTCGATAGAGGGCTGTAGCAGGCGCTTGTAAGCATCGCGCACGGCCATTTGAACCTGTAAGGCAGCTGCGGCGCTCCCTTTTGCCCATAGGCGTTCCAAGTCAGCGGCGATAGCCTCTTCGTCTTCGGGAGCAATCAGCAGGCGTAGGAAGCCCTCTTCCTCGCCCCGGCGCATGGCCAGCAAGCGGTGTGAGGGGCACTGGGCCAGCGGTTCGCTCCAGGCGAAATAGTCGCGGTATTTGGCGCCCTCTGTTTCTTTGCCTTTGACGACGCGCGAGGCTATCACAGCGCTGCGTTCGAAGTGGTAGCGTACGCGGTCGCGGGTGCGGCGGTCTTCGCTTACCCATTCGGCGATGATGTCGCGGGCACCTTGCAGGGCGTCTTCTACTGTGGGCACTTCGGCGTTTAGGAACGGCTGGGCAATGGCCCGGGGGTCGTCGTGGTCTTGTTGTTTCAGCAAGAGTTGGGCTAACGGTTCCAGTCCGCGCTCGATGGCTATGGTGGCGCGCGTCTTCCGCTTAGGCCGATAGGGCAAGTAGAGGTCTTCCAGTTCGGTCATGGTGCGCGCTGCCAGCAGGGCTGCGCGTAGTTCGGGAGTGAGTTTGCCCTGCTCCTCGATGCTCTGCAGGACAACCTCGCGGCGCTTGTCTAACTCTTGCAGGCGCTTAAAGGCGCTCTGTATATCGGCAATTTGCACCTCATCGAGCGAGCCTGTAGCCTCCTTTCGGTATCGCGCGATGAAGGGAATGGTTGCGCCGCTCTCCAGCAGGCGCAACGCTGCATCTACCTGGCGCGGAGCGATGCCCAGCGCCTGGCTAATCGTTTGAGCGTAAGCGGTCATTTACGCGTTTTTGAAATCCCAGGTATTCAAAAAGCCCGTGTGGAAGTTTCCGCGGCGAAAATCTTCATTCTGCATGAGCTTCTGGTGAAAGGGCACGGTGGTTTTGACGCCTTCCACAATGAACTCATCTAAAGCACGCTCCATTTTAGTGATGGCTTCGTCGCGTGTGCGAGCGCGCACGATTAGCTTGGCAATCATCGAGTCGTAATATGGAGGAATAGTGTAGCCGCTGTACACGTGCGTATCTACGCGCACGCCGTGCCCTTTGGGCGAGTGGAAGGAGGTAATGCGCCCTGGGCTGGGGCGGAAGTCGTTGAAAGGGTCTTCCGCATTGATGCGGCATTCGATGGCGTGCATTTCGGGGAAGTAGTTGCGTCCAGAGATAGGCACGCCGGCAGCGATTTTGATTTGTTCTTTTATGAGGTCGAAGTCAATAACCTCTTCAGTCACCGTATGTTCCACTTGGATGCGCGTGTTCATCTCCATGAAATAGAAATTGCGGTACTTGTCCACGAGGAACTCCACGGTGCCTACGCCTTCGTAATTGATGGCGTTGCAGGCTTGGATGGCGGCGGCGCCCATTTTCTCGCGCAGTTCGGGGGTCATGAAGGGCGAAGGCGACTCTTCGACGAGTTTTTGGTGGCGGCGCTGGATAGAGCAATCGCGCTCGGAGAGGTGGCATGCCTTGCCGTACTGGTCGCCAGCCACCTGTATTTCGATGTGGCGCGGCTCTTCGATGAATTTTTCGATGTAGATGCCGTCGTTTCCGAAGGCGGCTTGCGCTTCGCGGCGGGCGGTCTCCCACTGGCTTTCAAATTCACTGTCTTCCCAGACGATACGCATACCCTTGCCGCCACCACCCGCGGTGGCTTTGAGCATAACGGGGTAGCCGATTTCTCTAGCCAGCCGCATGCCCATTTTAGCGTCAGAGACTAACCCTTCCGAGCCTGGGACGCAGGGTACGCCAGCGGCTAACATGGTTTCTTTGGCCGTAATCTTGTCGCCCATTTTGCGAATCTGCTCCGGTGTCGGGCCAATGAACTTGATGTTGTATTCGCCGCAGACCTCGGCGAATGTAGCGTTTTCGGCCAGAAAGCCGTAGCCGGGATGGATGGCGTCGGCGTTGGTGATTTCCACGGCCGCCATGATGCGAGGGATGTTGAGGTAGCTTTCGATGGAGGGAGGCGGACCAATGCATACGGCCTCGTCGGCAAAGCGCACGTGCAAGCTGTCGCGGTCGGCGGTGGAATAGATAGCCACCGTTTTGATGCCCATTTCTTTACAGGTGCGGATGATGCGCAAGGCGATTTCGCCTCGGTTGGCGATGAGTATTTTTCGAAACATGGTGTACGTCAATTTGACGGTGAAGCACCCTAGTGAAAAGTAAGGTGGAAGGCACTGGCTTACAAGGGAACACGGCCTGCACCTCGGATCAGGCAGGCTCTACCAAAAAGAGCGGCTGGTCGTATTCTACCGGTGAGGCGTCTTCCACCAGCACTTTGGCAATTCTGCCTTTGACCTCAGACTCAATTTCGTTGAACAGCTTCATCGCCTCGATGATGCACACTTTGGTGCCTACATTCACCATATCGCCTACCTTGACAAAAGGTGGCTTGTCTGGGCTGGGTGCCCGGTAGAAGGTGCCTACCATGGGCGACTTGATGGTCAGCAAATGGCCAGCAGGCGCAGGCTCTGGCGCGGGGGGCTCTGCCGGTGCCGCGGGTGCTGCCGACGCCGGGGGGGCCGCTGCCGGCGTCGGCGGTGCAGGGAGCGGAGGGGTAGCGCCTGGCATGGCGACTACAGGCGGCGGAAAGGCCACCACCTGGGTGGAAGTGCTTGCGCTATGTTCAGGGGCGGCTTGGTTGCGAATGATAATTTTAAAATCGCCTTCTTTCAGGATGAGCTCAGCAATTTTGCTTTTGCTGACCAGCCGGATAAGTTCTTGTATCTGATTGATGTCCATAAGCAAACATGATTTTGGCAGGCGCCAAATATAGGGCGCCGCCGAGAAGGCGATGGCGCCCTGGATTTTTTATTTTTTCACGCGCTCGATGTACTCCCCGGTAGCGGTGTCAATCTTGATGTAGTCACCTTGCTCGCAGAACAACGGCACGCGTACTTCGGCGCCTGTCTCTACAGTGGCCGGCTTCAGGGTGTTGGTGGCCGTGTCGCCGCGCACCCCGGGCTCGGTGTAAGTGATTTGCAGCACAACCGTTTGCGGCATCTCGACAGAAAGCAGCACCTCTTTTTGGGCGTGGTAGAGCACATCCACGACGTCGCCCTCTTTCAAAAAGCGCGCATTATCAATCATCTCTGCCGGCACAGTGATTTGCTCGTAGGTATCCTGGTTCATCAAGACGAAGGCGTCGTCTTCGGGGTAGAGATACTGGAACTTGCGGCGCTCTACACGTACTTCAGTGATGTTGTGGCCGCTCTGGAACGTGTGCTCGATGATTTTGCCCGTAGTGGTGCTCTTGAGCTTCGTCCAGACCTTGCCGCTTCCGCGGCCTACCTGGAAGCGTTGAAAGTCAATGACTTTCATAATGTCGTTGTTCAATTCAATGCACAGGCCGTTGCGGATGTCTGCCGTGGTTGCCATTTTTTAGTGCTGGTTTGATGTTCAAAATTTTTTCGTGAAAGGCGCGCAAAGGTACGCTGCTGCTGGCTTTCATGGTGATGTCGGCGTGCGCTTGCTTCGTCTTTAATGACATTATCTACAGGCTCATTGGCCCGACAAGCGACAGCGGCGGGTAAAATCCCACACAGCAATGCCCGCGGCCACGGCGATGTTGAGCGAATGCTTGGTGCCAAATTGGGGAATCTCCACCGCTCCGTCGCAACAGCGCAACGCAGCCTCCGATACGCCGCTTACCTCATTCCCCAGAATAAAGGCATAGCGGACGCCTGCCTCGATGATCAGCTCGTGTAGCGGTATGCTGGGCGCAGCCTGCTCGATGGCCAACAGGCGATAGCCTTCTGCCCGGAGTTGCTCCAGTGCCCGCACCACATCCGACTCATACGACCAGACGACGGATGCCGTGCTGCCCAGCGCTGTCTTGTTAATCTCGCGGTGGGGCGGGCAGGCAGTGATGCCACACAATACGAGCCGCTCCACCGCGAAAGCATCGGCCGTGCGAAACACCGAGCCAACGTTAAGCGCGGAGCGCACGCTGTCGAGTACCACAACTAACGGCAGCTTTTCGCTGCTTTTGAAGGCTTCTACCGAGAGGCGACCTAAATCGGAGGTATGGCGTTTTTCCACTGCTCGCATGGGTTTTTGTCCGGCAAAAGTAGGGCGAGTAGCCAGTGCGCTTTGCCCCAAAAGACGCTGCCAGGCAAAGCGCCTCTTTTCTCAAAAATAAAAGGTGTTGCCGGGCTTTTTTTGTTTGCAGGAGCCGGAGCTATCGGCAGAAGGAAGTAGATTTGTCTGCCTAGATCGGCTTTGTCAGCCGCCTCCTTGGGCAACACCTCACCAAAGACTCACCAACCGGCAGGACTTACGTTACCGGATTTTTATTTTGTAGTCAAATATTTAGAATTGCTGTCTCAAAACAATCGCTGGTGCATCGGCAGGTTGTACCGTTTTTTCTTTAAAAAATTTGCATAGAATGTCCGCCGTGTTTTTCTATCTTTGGCGGCTTTTTTGAAGGCGGCTCTCGTACAGCGCCTTTTTCCCGTTCTTCATTAGTTTTGAGTGTTTGATAAAAAAACTGTTTTTGAGCAATGTCATCTATAGTTGGCACACCCGACATCCTTCAGGAAAATTTACTTAAGCATTTCGGCTTCGAGGCGTTCAAGGGACAACAACGCGAAATCATCCAGAGCCTGCTGGATGGGCACGATACTTTCGCCATCATGCCTACAGGCGGCGGTAAAAGCCTGTGTTACCAGCTGCCTGCGCTGATGCTTCCAGGCACGGCTATCGTCATCAGCCCACTGATTGCGCTGATGAAAAACCAAGTGGATAACATCCGCGGCTACTCCGACACCGACGAGGTGGCGCACTTCCTAAACTCCTCGCTGACGCGCACCCAGATGCGCAAGGTGAAACAAGACATCGTGGACGGCAAAACGAAGTTGCTTTACGTGGCCCCAGAAACGCTGACCAAAGAGGAAAACATCGAGTTTTTCCGCAACAACAACATCTCCTTCGTAGCCGTAGACGAGGCACACTGTATCTCGGAGTGGGGACACGACTTCCGGCCTGAATACCGCCGCATCCGGCTTATGCTCGATGCCATCGCGCGCGATGTGCCTATCATTGCCCTGACGGCAACGGCTACCCCCAAGGTGCAACAGGACATCATCAAGAACCTGGACATGGACGATTACAACTTGTTCGTGGCCTCGTTCAACCGAGAAAACCTCTTCTACGAGGTGCGCCCCAAAGTCAAGAAAGAACAGACTATTCGTCAGATTATCCAAATCATCAAGGAAGAATTCCGAGGAGAGTCGGGCATTATCTATGTACAGAACCGCAAAACGGCAGAAGACTTAGCCCAGGTGCTTGCCGTGAACGACATCAAGGCGGCGCCTTATCACGCTGGCCTCGACCCTAAAACGCGCTCAAAGACGCAGGACGATTTCCTGATGGAGGAAATTGACGTTATCTGCGCCACCATTGCCTTCGGTATGGGCATTGACAAGCCGGACGTGCGCTTCGTCATCCACTACGACATGCCCAAAAGCATCGAAAACTACTACCAGGAAACCGGCCGCGCCGGCCGCGATGGGCTGGTGGGCAAGTGCATCGCCTTTTACAATTACAACGACATCCTGCGCCTGGAGAAATTCCTGCGCGATAAACCCTTGGCCGAGCGCGAGATGAGCGCCCAGCTTATGCAGGAGGTAGTAGCCTACGCTGAAACAGCCTCCTGTCGGCGCCGCTTCCTGCTGCACTACTTCGGCGAAGAGTTCAGCGAGGAAAAATGCGGCAAGATGTGCGACAACTGCAAGACGCCCAAGGAGCGCATCCACGTGCAGACGGAAATGAGGCAGGCGTTGTCGGCCATCATAGAGCTGAAGGAAAACTACATGATGAAAACAGTGGTGGACTTCCTCCTGGGCAACGAAACCAAGGAGATGAAGGACTTCCGCTTCAACCGCTCAGAGAACTTCGGCGTCGGCGACGAACGCGACGAAAACTTCTGGACGTCCGTGCTCCGACATGCCATCATCAATAATCTGGCCTACAAGGAAATAGAAGAGTTTGGCATCTTGAAGGTCACCGAAGAAGGCCGCAAGTACATAGACGCGCCCTATCCGATCCAAATCACGATTAACCACAACTACGACGACGGCGGCGCTTACGACTTTGACGACGAAAAGGGCGGCACCGCTGTGCTCGACGAGGCGCTGATGAACATGCTCAAGGACCTGCGCAAGAGTGTGGCTAAAAAGCACAACCTGCCCCCGTACGTCATCTTCCAGGACCCTTCGCTGGAAGAAATGGCCACCCAATATCCCGTTACGATGGAAGACTTGGCCAAAATCCAAGGGGTATCCTTGGGCAAAGCCCAGCGCTACGGGCAGCCATTCCTGGATTTAATCAAAAAATACGTCGAGCAGAACGAGATAGAGCGCCCCACGGACATCATGATTAAGTCCGTGCCCAACAAGTCCAAGACGAAAATCAGCATTATCCAGGCCATAGACCGCAAGATACCGCTCGAGGACATCGCCAGTGCCAATGACCTCAGCTGGCAAGAGCTGATGGACGAACTGTACAGCATCGTACAGGCTGGCACGAAACTCAACCTCGACTATTACATCAACAAGCAGGTGGACGAGTACGTCCGAGAAGTCGTCTTGGAATACTTCACCACCGCTGAAACCGACAGCCTCGAAGTTGCGGTAAAAGCCCTTAAAGAGGAGGAGATTACCTGGGAGGAAATAGAGCTTATGCGCCTGAAATTCCTCAGCGACAACGCCAACTAATGGTGTATGCAGAGCCACCGGCCATTCGCTACCAACAGCCGGGCTGCATCTTTTGTCCTGCACATCTTTTTTACTTTTGAGCAAGCATGTTGCATCGCAAGGGCTCAAAAACACACCTGCGAGAAAGGGCATACGCACTCCAGCAGCACACAAAGCCATAGGACGACGCCCTAGCACTCAGGCATAAGGGATCATTCCAAGGGAGATTTTATCCGTTAGGCTCGAAGCATTTCGAATGCAAAGGGCACCCAAAATTTTTCATAAGCACGTTTCGCCACCCCAACAAAACATCGTTGGTAAAAGTATAGGCACACCACCCAAACCTATGTAAATTTGTCCTAGCGCAATCAATGGGTTCATGGAGTCAGCGAACGACACATCGGCCTTGAAGGCTTGGGTTTCGGTTCTATTTGGGAAACATCGAGGCATTGGAAATGCGAAAACTCACCGCTCAAAGATTTTAAAAACCGTTTTATTTATATAAAATTAATCCGATAATTTATTGGATTAAAATAGGGAAAAGAACAAAAAAGTTAGTGATCATATAAATAATTCCGACAGCCAAGGATGTGCAGAAATGCCTCCTAAACGTCGGTACATTCACTCACCCAACCGTTGGTGGCAATAAGACGCACGCGACACACAGGGCAAAGGGGTATGGGAACAGAGAGTAGACCTGCCCTGTGCAATAGCGAAGTGTGTATTTCACAGGGCATGACGCGCCTCTCCAAACATCAGAACCAAGGCTGCGTGCCTATCTCGACCTGTACCAGCCCACAGAATACTTGTTGGAAGGAAGAGCCGAACGGCGGGCAATACAGCGAGCGGAGCGGGTAAGAAGTGTTCTCTCAGGCGAAAAAAACCTCAGGCTGCCATGCACACCTTGCGCCACGCTTTGGCCGCGCACCGGTTAGAAAAAGGCTGGGACAAGCAATACAGCCTATAGACGACATAAACGTTAAAAAAAACGCCCAAAAAACTTGGTTATATAGAAAAACATCTGTATATTAGCCTAGTGTTTAGCACATCGCGGAAAAACGTTTTTGCGACAGGGCAATAGGCGGTTTCAAGGGCTCGAAAAAGCGCCGCAATGGCGTCAATCCTTGCTCACGGCGGCGAAGTAAAAGGCCCAATGCAGGGCAAGATAACCGCCGATTGGGTCAGTTATACGCAATACGGGATAAGTGCTGTTTGGGGGGCGCTAGGTGCGGTTGCGGTAGTGTGGGTGTTCTCGGCAACAAGAAAAGATAATAAAACAGGACAGAACAAAGAAATTGAAAAAAGAAGAAGAGGCGTGTTGATTCCTCTGGTAGGTCGTATCCTTATAAAAAGTACTTGTGCTTGCCGGAGGATTTGCGGGAAATCCAGGCTTCCAAGGTATGGCTAATCCAGTTTTTCGGGAAAATTCCCAAAGACTGATATTTTTTAACCAAAGCCTTTTTTGTCATGAAAGAGAGTACTTTCAACAGCCGGGCATCCCATGCCCCTCACCTTTATCGGATTGCCGTTGCAATCCTATTTGCCCTCGTGCTTTTCGCAGCCAACGCACTTGCCCAGTCCACCGCTTTCGCCTTTGTAAGCCCCTACACGGGGCTTGATGCCGACCAGACCAAAGTCCTCAACTACGTCACCGACCAACCCCGGCTGGGCGACGTGCAGCACATCGCATGGGCCTCGGAGAGCCTGTTCGACAGCAACGGCAAAATCACCGTCACCCTTCCGGGAGAAAACGGCGGGTAGCCTATTTCCTTTGAGGTACTGGGCTCTCATTTCGCCAACGAAAGCGACTATGCCGTGTTTGGTAGGGCGGAACAAGGAGAAATTGCTATTTATGTCACCTCTCTGGGCAGGGGCGGCAGCATCACGCTCACGAACAGCACTTATGTGCTTTACCCTTTGGGCGGGACGAAAGGGGTGCTCATCAAAACAAATCCCTTTGAAGGCGAGAGCGGTACTTGCGCCACCGACTTGCTCCCATCGGAAGGAGCAGGCTACTGCGAGGACGATTGCGGCAGCGGTATCCTCGACGTGCTTGTCATGGTGACACCAGAGGCGCAGCAATGGCTGAATGCCAATTATGGTCTTTTCGGGCTCTGGTTCTTGTTCGTGGAGACCAACAACATCAACGGGGCGTTCATCAATAGCATCGTGCCCAACAAGCGGGTCAGGTCACAGATTATTTCCTACACGCCAGATTTTCAATTATCGAAAAACATATCTATAGACATAGAAACATTAGTAGCTAGTACAGATGCCCGACAAAAACTACGGCAGAGTGGAGCCGATGTAGGTATTTTACTTACAAACCAAGACTACGGCCAATATTTCGGGGTAGCCAGTTCTCTTGACCCAACCCGCGAAAATAAATTTTGTATCGTCCAAGTTGCATTCGTAGGTCCTATCCGCTACACCTTTGCTCACGAACTCGCCCATGAAATGGGTTGCCGGCACAGTATCCCGCTTACCACGGGTTGCCCGCACGGCAAGAACATGGGAATTGGTAAGAATACCATTATGGCGAACAATGCCCAAAACTATACCCGGATACAGCACTTCTCCAACCCGAACGTATTCTTCGGCGGCGAATCAACCGGCATGCCAGGCAGCCGGGACAACGCTGCCCAGATACGGGGCGCATTTTGCGAGGTGGCGAACAACAACTCGCCCGTGTGGTTCTCCGCGGACTATACGCACACTCCTGTTACCATGGGCATCACGCGCGATTGCCCCTTTGTCGCCATTGCCAAAATCCAGCCTGGCATGCAGGAAATAGGGGGCGTCCTATGGGACTGCGGCTTCACTTACTACTATCAATGGTCGTGGTCAACCGATAATGTGACCTATACGAATTTTGGCCAAAACATCCGGGTGTTGGATCTTTCTGAAGCCCCGAATTGTCCGTTTTTCTACCTGCGCCTGACGGTAAGCACTCCCGTTGGTTGCAGCGTCACCGTCACGAAGTTGCTGTTCTGTTCGCAGGGGATAGCTTGTAGGAGTAGCGGTAAGGATGAAGAGGAAACGGCAACGCCTGTTTTGGAAGAACACAACCGCATTTTCCCAAATCCCGTACAAGACAGGTTTAGCGTATTGCTGGAAGGTTTCCCAAGGGTTGTCGGCGTGAGAGCAATCAGCACAAACGGCTCGGTGGCACACACATTGCCGGTGCTTAGCTACGACAAAGAAGTGCTGACCTGCGACGCTTCCCGCTTGCCGACAGGTTTTTGGTTCGTCGAGATACGAGGAACTGACAAAAGGCAGGTGTTGAAACTGGCCATAGCCCGTTGAATGATAAAAAGCCATGCGGCGTTCGAATGATGAGCCGCATGGCTTTTCTTTTACAATCTAAATTTCTTGCAATGAAAGCAATATATCGCCTTTTTACTACATTTTTCATTATTTTGTTTTGGATTAGTTGCAAAAAGGAACATGAAATTCCTAAAATAAATCCTCCGGCAAGCGAACTGTTGCCCCTAACTGGGACCATTCTGACAGGTTGCGACGACACGACCGCTTTCAAAAGCAGCGTGGATTTGCAGCCGCTTGATTTTCTGAAAAGCTGTTATTTATGTACCGCAATCAAGCAGGTGCCGGGCTTGGGAGAGATTCCGTGGGTAGGAAATTGTTATGTTCGTGCTACAGAGGATACTGTCTTACATTTCGAATTCCTCACCTACGAGCCCTACTTTGAAGAACTACTGCTTCGTGAAATCATTATATTTAGTGAAGTTCCTATAAATATTGGATTTCATCAAATTCTGAATCATGCAACCTGGGCAGCCGACCCTTCAAAAAGTTATGGTGGATATGCAAGGCTATTAGACGACGGTGACGTTCTCGACGCATACTGGGGCACGGACACCACTTGCGTCAGTTATATCGAAATCACTCGCCTCGACTTGGAAGACAGGGAAGTTGAGGGAAAGTTTGAGATACACTTAAAGATGGTATCACAGGGCAAACACGGCATATTGTACTCTGAACGGATTAATTTCCTAAACGGAAGGTTTAAAGCCGAAATCAAAAAAAAATAGAAGACATGTCGAAAATATCAAAAACCACAGCTATGCACAAGTCCACCAACAACATTAAACGGGGACTTTGCATCCTTCCTCTTTGCTTCGCCTTTTTGTTGGTCACAGCCCAGGTTCCAAACGGCAATTTCGAGGAATGGCAGACCTTGGACAGCATAGAAAACCCAGTGCATTGGGAAACCAACAATTATGTGGGCTATACTCCCGTTGCAAAAACAACGAATGCCATAGAGGGACTTTTCTCCATGAAAGTGTCCAGTACGGCAAGGGATATATTTGGAAAAGCCAGAGAACATGGCTGCGCCCATGTCAAGTTCGTTCCGACCAAGGAATACAAATACCTGACCGCTTCCGTCAAGGTGGACACGGTGGACAAGGGAGGCGAAGTCAGCATTCGTGTGAAGCAGTGGCAGCCGGCCAGCGGGTTCTATGGAAAAATCGGGACATGGAAAGTCACGGCTGCCACAAAAGGGATTGTACAAGTCGTGCTGCCCATTGAGCAAGCAGGGTTGGACACGTTGCTGATTGAAATATGGGCGAAAAACTACTACTACCCGTTTATCGCTCCGATTGGCTATACCGAGATGATAATCGACAACCTGCAACTGACAACAATGGTAGCGACAGAGGAATCACAAAAAAATTTAGGTTGGGCGATATATCCTAACCCTGCGACAGACGTAATAAATGTCGAGATGCAATGGCCAATTGGAAAGCCTTGTACTTTGAGGCTTTTGGATTTGCAAGGAAGATTGGTCAAGTCCTGTGACTTTATAAACTCTTCATTAATTTCCCTGCCTTTAGCGGATACTTCGCCCGGAATTTATTTTCTTGAACTAATAGTGCAAGGAGAAACAAAACTCAGCGGAAAGGTTGTGATAAGAAAGTAGAAAAAAGCCAAGAACAACGTATCTGCGCCTATTTGCGGCAAACTCAATCCGCAAAGCCAACGCAGCCGCAAACAGCGCAGATGCCACCGTTAGCACAAATTAGAGTAAAAGTAAAAACCTAGGCACACCACCCAAACCTATGTAAATTTGTCCTAGCGCAATCAATGGGTTCATGGAGTCAGCGAACGACACATCGGCCTTGAAGGCTTGGGTTTCGGTTCTATTTGGGGGAATTGAGGCAACCGTGCGATGCACGGCTGTTGGGCACCCTATTTTAGCTGCAAACAGTGCCAACATGCCCTGTGCGGCGCCCGCCTGCTGCGGGAAGGGACCAATTTGGTGGAAAGAGGCTCAAAGTGGGCAGTCAAAATGCACCGCTCTTTTGCCTCAACGCTGCGCAAGCATTCAACGAACGCATTCCAGAACCCGACCGACGCTTTTGATAGAAAACCTATCGTTTTTTCAGGCTGGCTAAGTTTTTACCATCTTTGTATATGCGCACACCAGAAGAAGAACTCAAAGCACTCGTTAGAGAGAAATACGCGACCATCGCAGCCCAAGATCGGGCGACCAACGCAGCCTCCTGCTGCGGCGTAGGTACGCCAGGAACTTACACCATCATGTCCGAGTCTTACGAAGGGCTGGAGGGCTATGCGCCAGAGGCCGATTTGGGCTTAGGATGTGGCCTCCCAACGGAATATGCCCGCATCTGTGAGGGCGACGTGGTACTTGACTTGGGCTCGGGCGCCGGTAATGATGCCTTTGTGGCTCGGTCAGAGGTAGGGCCAACAGGTAAGGTTATCGGTGTGGACTTTACGCCTGCCATGATTCAGAAAGCGAGGGAGAATGCCGAGAAGCTGGGCTACAACAACGTGGAGTTCCGCGAGGGCGACATCGAGCAGTTGCCCGTGTCAGACAACTCCGTGGACGTAGTCATCAGCAACTGTGTGCTCAACCTGGTGCCTAACAAGGCAAAAGTTTTTGCAGAAATCATGCGAGTGTTGCGCCCGGGTGGTCATTTCAGCATCTCCGATGTCGTACTGCTGGGCCAGCTGCCCCCGAAGTTGCAGACGGCGGCTGAGTTGTATGCCGGCTGCGTGTCGGGCGCCTTACAGCGCGATGCGTATTTACACCTCATCGAACAGGCGGGCTTTGAGCAAGTCAAGATCGAGAAGCAAAAGTCGATCCTTATCCCCGACCACATCTTACTGGAATACCTCTCGGAGGCGGAGCTGGCCGCACTCCGGCAAAATCCTGTGGGCATTTTTAGCATCACCGTTTTTGGCCGAAAGCCAGGGGGCGATACCGAGCTATTCTCCCGGCGAATGGCAAAACCCCAAGTATCTCTGCGAGAGTTAAACAACCTTTCGGGTAGCTGCTCGCCCGGCAGCGGCTGTTGCTGAGCTGCTGCCGGGCAATTTGGTCAGCATGCATGAAAGAGTACATCAGAGCAGATCGCATCGAATTGGTGCACAGTGGGGAAGATTACTTTGCCCGATTGCTTGGCCTTATAGCAGGGGCGCAGCGAAGCATTCATCTGCAGGTATACATTTATGCCGACGATCATACAGGTCGGGAGGTAGCTGATGCGCTCTTGCAAGCGGCGGCCAGGGGTGTCCAGGTGTGGGTTATGGCAGACGGCTTTGGTTCGGCGTCGTTGCCTAAGGCCTTTGTAGAGCGTTTGCAAGCGGGTGGAGTACATTTTCGCTTTTTCAAACACATCGTCTCGCTGTGGCGCTGGCAGGGCGGGCGCACCCTACACCAAAAGGTGGCCGTCTTTGACGCGCGACGGGCCATGATTGGCGGCATCAATGTGGCTGATAAGTATCGGGGTACAGCGGAAGAGCCAGCGTGGCTCGACTTTGCTGTAAGCATCGAGGGTGAAGTGTGCCAGTATCTGCACGATTTATGCGCCGATATTTACCACCATCAATATTGGAGGCGTCGATGGTTGCGCCGAGGCAAGAAAGCGGTCTGGCTACCGCCGCCTCCGCGCGACGGGCTGGTGCGCTTTCGCCTCAACGATTGGCTGCGCCGCAAGACGGAGGTTTTTCAAAGTTATTTGCAAGCACTTCGAGGCGCTGAGCGCTCGCTGACTCTAGTGGCCAGCTATTTTTTACCCGGTCCTGCGGTGCAGAGGCGACTGGCGCGTGCAGCCCGAGATGGGGTGCAAGTGCGGCTGCTCCTGACGGGGCCGTCCGATGTGCCTCCCATGAAATGGGCCGAGCGGTACGTGGCATACAACTTAATAAAAAAAGGAGTACGCGTGTTTCTGTGGGAGCGCTCCGTCATGCATGGCAAGGCCGTCATTGCCGACAACGTGTGGGCGTCGGTAGGCTCGTTCAACCTCAATCCTTTGAGCCGCTTTCGCAGTCTGGAAATGAATGTAGACATCGCCGACCCCGCTTTTGTGCGCGCTTTTGCCGACCACGTCGAGCGTCTTTTTGAAGAGTATTGCCTGGAAATTACTGCCAAACGGCTGCCAGAGCTGGCCAATCGCTGGACCCGATTGGGTGCGCGCATAGCCTACTACTTTGCTTTTTTTGCCATGCGCGTCTTGTTCCCTGTTAAAAGCCGAGCGGAAAGCTAAGCGCCCTTGGGCAAAGACTGAGAAGCCATTGGGAGAGTGGGCCGGATGAAAAAAGTGCCCGCGAAGGTCGTGGTCTGTGCGCGCGGACATGTTCTTTTGCAAATATTTCTGCGCAAAACAAACCGGCTGGCTTATGACCAACACAGACAACCGCAATCCCTATTGGCTTCCTTTCGCCTTGGTATGCAGCCTCTTCTTCTTGTGGGGGCTGGCCAACAGCCTCAATGGCTCCCTTATACGCCACTTTCAATTTGCTCTTGACCTGAAGCGATGGCAGGCCGGCATCGTGGACTCGGCCTTCTATTTGGGCTACTTCGTTATGGCCATACCCGCGGGGCTTTTCATGCGCCGCTTTGGCTACAAGCAAGGCATCTTGGCTGGTTTGTTGCTTTACGCTGCTGGAGGGCTGCTCTTTTTGCCTGCGGCACACGTTCGGGTTTACGGCTTTTTTCTTTTTGCCCTCTTTACCATTGCCTCTGGACTGGCTTTTTTGGAAACAGCCGCCAACCTGTATGTAACGGTGTTGGGCAATAAGGAGCGAGCCGAATGGCGCATCAACTTTGCGCAGTCTTTCAACGGTATCAGCATCATCCTGGGACCGGTCATTGGCAGTTTGTTCATCTTTTCGCAACAAGAATACACGCCAGAGCTGCTAACCAGCATGACGCCTGAGCAAATAGAGGCCGCGCGGGAGCAAGAGGCGCTCTCGGTGCGCTGGCCCTATGGCGTCATCGCCGGCGTTGTGCTGTTGGTGGCGGGACTTTTTTGGCTGGTCCGCATGCCAGAGGTCAACCGCGAAGCCGAACTGGCCGAGGGCCGAGTGAGCCTCTGGAGGTTGCTGCGCCGCTACCGCCACCTGACCTTAGGCGTTGTGGCGCAATTCGCCAACGTAGGCGCACAGGCCACGCTGTGGGGCTATTTCGTAGACTTCAAGATGGACTTTTCACCATCCACCCATTTGGCTCTGGTAGTTCCCTACGCGGAGCTCTGGCACAACACCATTAAAAAAGCGGTGGAGAGCATGACTTTGGAGCAAATGGCCGGCTATCATGCGTCGTTTGCCTTAGTGCTGTTTATGTTGGGCCGATTTGTGGGCACCTACCTGATGACGCGGGTAGAACCGCGCCGCGTAGTGGTGGGCTATAGCGCAGCAGCGGTAGTGCTGGTCATCCTCGCCTTGCTCAGCGGAGGGTTAGTGGCCATTGGCTGCATTTCGCTGGTGTACTTCTGCCAAAGCATCATGTTCCCGACGATTTTTGCGCTGGCTACCAAAGAAATGCTACCGGCGGAACAAAAACTGGCTTCTTCTTTAGTGATTATGGCCATTGTGGGCGGAGCCGCCATGCCACCCGTAGCGGGTCTGTTGTCGCAATGGGGCGGAATGCGTCTGGCGCTCTTAGTGCCGCTGGCTTGCTTCGCTTACGTAGCCTTTTACACACTGGCGGGTTATCGGCCCCAACAGGCTGCCGCCGTTGCACGTTGATAGAGCGATATGGCTTAGCCTGTGATGCGATTGCTGGTCTTTTTGGCGTGGCTGGTCTTAGCGTTAGGGTGTCAAAAAGACGTCCTGACTCTGCGAGTATTCGAAGCGGGCAGCGTGCCTGTTTCAGAGGATGTGACTTCGGTGTGGTTTTTGGATAGCTTGCGCGGGTTTGCTACAGCGGGTGCAGCCTGGATACGCGGCCACGTGCTCGCTTCGGAAGACGGCGGGCGTACGTGGTACCTGGACACCACCGTGGTCAATCGTCTGGAGCGCGTCATGTTCGACAGCCACGGCGTCGGCTTTGTGGTGGGGCTACACGGCCTGGCCATGATCCGCTGGCCTGGCGACTCCACGTGGTACACCTTTCGCACCGATTACAACTGGCATCGCAGCGCCTATTTCTGGAGCTATCGCCACGCCGTGCTAGTGTCGGGCGATGGCTTTCAGGGCGGCATCTTGCGCAAGTTAGGCCCGGAGGTTTGGTACATAGACACGCTGCACCGTTTTGTCAACAGCCTCTACGACGTCTGGATGACTGATTCACTCACCGGCTGCGCCGTTGGGCTGGGCTGGGTACTGCGTACCGAGGATGGCGGGCGTTCCTGGCAACGGCAGCCTCCGCGCGGTGACCTTTTCTGCTCCGTACACTTTCCATCGGCGCAAGTGGGCTACGTCTGCGGACGCGGCGGCACCCTCCTGAAAACCACTGACGGCGGTCGCACTTGGCAGGTTTTACGGGAGGGCGGCAGCATAGGCCACTCCCAGTCGTTCCGAGCGCTGTGGTTCACCTCCGACCAGCACGGCTTCCTGGTGGGCGACGGAGGCCTATTTTGGCACACCACCGACGGGGGCCGCTCCTGGCTGCCGGTGCATGGGCTGCCCAGAGCCGCCAATGCTGCCCATGTCTTTGCCCAAGGCGGACGAGGCTGGATTGCCGCCGACGCGGGTCGCATCTATCGCTTTGAGTATTGACCCACCGCCAAGCCAGCCCGTTGTAAACTATCTTCGTGCGCGATATTTCTCCAAATAGCCCTCGACTCATGCAAATCCCTATCTGGAAAAAATGGCTCTCCTTCCTTGTACCGATTACCTTGGAGCGCCTCTCTTCCCCCCAGAACCCTAAACTCGCTGTGGTAATAGACCGCGGACGCCTACAGTTGCTTAGCGGGAACGCCATTTATTCCTGGGACGACCTCTACCACAACTTCACGGCTGCCTTCGGACAGATTGACCTCGAGAGCCGCCCCATGGCCGATGTCTTAGTGTTGGGTTTGGGCTTAGGCAGCATTCCCTATATCCTCGAAACCGTCTACGAGCGCCATTACCACTACACCGCCGTGGAATGGGACGAGGCCGTTGTCCACCTCGCTTCCAAATACACTTTGCCCCGCCTGAAAAGCCGCATGGATATTGTTGTGGCGGATGCCGCCTATTTTGTACACGTTACTACAGCCCGGTTCGACATCATTACAGTGGATATTTTCGAAGACGACCGCACCCCCGAACTGTTTGAAGGCGCCAACTTCCTGCGCGACTGCCGCCGCCTGCTGCGCCCCGATGGTGTGCTCTTGTACAACCGTCTTTACAACAGCAGCGCTCATCGCCAGGCGACCGACGCCTTTTTTCAAAACACCTTCTCTGCTGTCTTTGCCCAAGCATCCACCATCGAGACCAGCGGCAATCTCGTCCTTGTAGGCTATCGGAAAGGCCCGGAGGCGTCCCCGCCCTGAGGATGCAGAAGAAGACTGCTCGGGGCCATCCGCTGTTGCCGTTGCGGTGGAATAACTACAAGCGTTGGAGCGCGCGGCCTGTATGGTTATTTTTTTTTTGTGAAAAACCTTCATCTCGCCCTGCTTTGTTCGGTTTTTCGGCCCGCCCCTCAATGGCAAAACGCTCTGGCGGGCAGCCCTTCGGCGCGCTTTGTCTTGGCCGCGCTCTTTTGGTCGGCTTCAGACCTTAGGCAACGGCTCCCCGCCATTCAACGCGGCCATTTTGGCCAAAACCGCCCCGTCCGGCGCCGATAGGCTGCGTAGGTGGGAAAACGCTGCAGCAGTAGCCGCTCCTCGTAACTCGATTTTATCCAGAAAAGCCCCCACAACAACACAAAGAAAAGAAACCGCCACCCGCTCTCCGAAAAAGCCGCCCAGCCCAGCGCTATCAGCAGTACCCCCGTGTAAATTGGGTGCCGTACCCAGCGGTAAAGCCCTTCTGTCACCAGCTGGCCCGACGCCTTAGGCGTGGGAAAAGCTGTCAGATTGCGCCCTAAATGGAAAAATGCCAAAAGCAACACACTCCCACCCGCGAGGGCTAGACCCAGTCCAGTGTAGCGAAGCGCGTCGGGCAAGGCCACGCGCCATGCGTCGGGATTGGCCAAATAAGCAGCCATTAAGAGAAACTGAACCGTTACGAAAGCAACATCGCGGAGTGGAGTCCCCGGTCTTGTTGGCGTAGCAGAAGCGGACACGTGCTTGCCGCCCGTCCAGCCGTGATGAGCCAAAAACCGCTGGCCTGTTTCGATGGCTGGCGCCTCAAGAGGCGTACCCATGCTGTCGTTCCAGCGGTTGAGAAAACCAAAAAGAGCCACTACGGCTAAGATTTCGACGATTTCACCCTCGTCCCAGTGCTTCTTTAGAGCCTGCGCAATGTCACTGTCGACGGCATTGGGCACGCTGGCTGCGGCCAGGGCAAAATCTAACGCGGCGCGTTCGGCATCGCTAAAAGCAGGATGTGTGCGATATTCCCACACGTGCTCAAGTTGTTCGGGTGCGGCGCCGTAGCGCTCGGCCGCCCGAATGGTGTGTGCCTGGCAATATTGACAGCCGGCCGCGTGACTGGCTACGTAGCCAATGAGCCGTTTGAGCGCACTCGACACGCGTCCTTCATTGGTCATCACTGCCTGATTGAGCGCAATGAAGGCTCTGGCAAGAGCCGGGCGACGCTGCATCGTCAGCACGCTGTTGGGACAAAATCCTAAGGTCTCCTGGAAGAAAGTGGCCATTTGAGCCACATCGGCGTCGTATTCAGGCGGTAAGGGTGGTAGCAGTGGTGGCATAGATAGTGCTGCGTTTGGCGCGTATATTTGGCCAAAAATAAGGCAGTCATGGTCATTCACTACACTACGGTGGAAGACGACAGGGAACTGGAGCAAATCTTAGCCTTACAGGCATGCAACCTGCCCTCGGCTATTAGCGAGGAGCAAGCGCGTACGCAAGGATTCGTGACTGTAAAGCACGACCTCGATGTGCTGCGGCGCATGAATGCAGCTTTTCCCTCCGTCATCGCGAAAGAAGGAGACACGCTGGCAGGCTATTGTTTGGTTATGCTGCGCGAGTTTGCTCCTGAAATTCCCGTCTTGGCGCCGCTGTTTGAGCGGTTGAAGCAGCTCAGCTGGCGAGGGCGGCCGCTGGAGGCCGGCGGTTGGTTTGTCATGGGGCAGGTTTGCGTCGCAGAAGCGTACCGAGGGCGAGGCATTTTCAACGGCTTATATCGCCATTTAGCCGATGCATGCCAGCCGTATTTTGACTTTGTAGTTACTGAAGTGGCCGAGCGCAATACCCGCTCGCTACGCGCTCACGAGCGCTTAGGCTTTGAGACATTCCACTGCTACGACGACCCCAGCACGGGCGAACGCTGGCATATCATTGCCTGGGACTGGCATTGAGTCAATGACGCACCAAAGCGCCAGGTGGGTCTCTCTGAAAGCAAAACCTTCGATTATTGCCCTAGGGGCTGGGGCTTTTTCACCCAAAAATTCTCTTCTAAAAACCCATCGGCGTCGGGCAAGGCCACCAATGGCCGGGCGCCTTTTGGCCAAAGCATAACCTCATCTATCCGCATAGGCCTGTCGCTAACTGCTGCAATGAAAAGCGTACTGCGATGCGGCAGATAGACCTCTTTTTCGGTGCGGAACCAGTAATGCCCCTGTACGTCGTTGCTCCGACGGCTTTCTAAGGTTTCGCGCAGGATTTCCTCTCCGGCATCGGTGCGCACAGCAAGCAACCACGAGCACGCATTCCAGCGATCTGCATCGGCGTAGCTCCAGGCCGAGAAAACCACGGCTGTATCGCGGTCGTAAGGAGAGGAGAAAGTGGCCACAGCGTGCTCGCCCGGCGCCAGCGTTTGGCTACCTCGCCCGTAAAAGGTCGTCTCGCTGGGCTGCTCGTCAAACGACAGGTGCAGAGCGGGCACCTCGCGATAACCCTGAGCGTATCGCTCCTGCGCCTCTCTAATAGCCTCGCCCCGAGCTAGGTCAGCCAAGCGCAGGCGGTACAGCGCGTAGCGCGGTGTCTCGGCTAAACGTTCGGCTAAACTTTCTACATATCGTTCGCCAGTCTGGAGCGGCCCTTCGCCTTTGGCCACCAACAAGAGCAAGTCCTTCGAGTTGGGAAGTTTGGCCAACAGCCCCCGCTCAACGAGCGGATGGGCAAGCATTTGCAAGCGCTCCATGATGTGCTGCGTGCCCACGCGCGACAACAGCGGATTGACTACCGGCAGACCTGTCGCCAACGAGAGCCGTAGGCTCCAAAACTGGGATTCAAAAGGCAAATGAGGCCACACCTTGTCCGACCAGGCCGCATAGCGCGGAGCCGCTAAAATGGCCTGAAAGTCAGCAGGATTTATGCGGTTTGCTCGCAGGAAATCGAGCACCTCAGCCTCGTGTTCTCGGCTCAGAAAGTTCGCGTGGAAGACGTTGCGAAAATGAGGGACGATGTACTGGTTAATCTCGGCATTCCAGCCGGCCCCAACGGCCAGCAAAAAGAGGGTACTCAGCCAGCTAAAAGAAAGCGCGCGGGAAAGGGCATCCACAACACACACGCCCGCAAGCGTAAAGACAAAGTAGAAAGGCCACGCTAGCCGAGCGGCAGCCTTGAACATGAGCAGCCAACGGAGATGCTCCTCTATCCAGCTCGGCGAAATAGGCAACACACTCGTGTTAGCTGCTATCAGCAGAAGCATGAGCGATGCCCCCAGGAGAAAGACATAGGCTGCAGGTAGCCGCCATCGGCGTTGCCAAGGCAACAGCAACAGCCCGACAACCACCGCCAGCGTGCTGACCGCGCCGACATTAAGCAAGGTTTCGAAACCCAGCGCCTTGGGCACCGAGACGCCCAGGTGCGTCAGCCAGTCGTGCAAGAGGGACCCCGGCGGGTAGAAAAGCCCTTCCCCACGGGCCTGGAAAAAGAAAAAGCCCCATTGCGAACGGACGCGGTCGCCCACAGGGTCGTTTAGCCAAAAATCAGCAAAAACCCACAACAGACATCCGGCGCCTACGACGACGGCAGCCACGCCAGGCATGCGATAAGGACGGCGAAAACGGTGCCACAGCAACATCAAAACCCCTGCACACACCAGCATTAAGTTGATGTTCAAGCCTATGTAGGGGTTGTTGTAGGTGAAAAAAAGCGAGACCAGCGCAAAAAGCGCGTCGCGCCCTTCCCAGCGCTGCACGCGATACTTGCGCAAAAACCACAGCATGGCCAGAGGAATGGCTACAGGATACGCTAGCCCAAAGTGCCCGCTTATGCGCAAGACTTGCGGCGACAACAACACGATCAGGGGCGCAAAAAGCGCGCTCGTCAGCACACGGCACCCCAGCGCCTGCAGCAGCCAAAACACTACGGCTACAGCGGCAAAAAGCAAATAAAGATTGAGTGTGTGTACAATACCTACCGCATAGGCCGATACATCGGCGCCCATTCGGCGAAGCAACTGCAGCGCATTCGATACAACACCTTGCGCATCGGTCAGGTAGATGTACTCTCCGTCGGGATAATTTGTGCCGCGCAACCAAACGCCATTGCCGTAGCGCGCGTGAAACGCTGTGTTGTAATACAGGGCTAAGGCGTCGCCGCCAAAGGCGTATGACAGGCTATTGGGCCGCGTGAAATAGTCGCGGAAAATAGGTTGGGCTAACAAAAAAAATAGCAGCAATGAGCCTAAAAGCCCCCAGCCTGCTGCAAACTCCTGTGAAAATAGCCGACGAAAAAAACAAGTGACCCTCATGTCAAAAGCAACTACCTCCTAATGTCCCCCAAGGGCATTAGCAACGGTAAAAGTAGAGTATTCCCCTCTTTCACTTATTGCGGGTAGCCATTGCGCGCCCAGCAGGCTAAGCGGTTCAGCACATCTGCCGACAGCTTCTGGCCGCCTTTAGGCATAGCGCTGCAACCCTTTCCATGGTTGACAGAACAGAGCAGATTTTGGGACTCAAAGGCCTTTTTTACACCAGCATAGTCCGACAAATTCACGCCGCTCGATTGGGTATTAGCATCGTGACAGCCGCCTAAGGCACAGCTGTTATTCATAATGCCCCGCACGAACAGAGCATAAGTGTTGGTGTTAGCATCAACCATTGCGCAGTTGGCTTCCTTGATGTAGTCAGGATTCTTGGGGTCTTTCCTGCAGCTGACCAAGGCGAGCAAAAGCGCTAACAATAGGGCACTGATAGAATAAATTTTCATAGGCAAATGCATTTTTGAATTAGGTATCGAAATGACGTACCAAAAGAAGCCTCCTAAAATACGAGTAAGCAGGCAGGATGGTTCATTAAAAAAGCAGCTATCGACCGCCCAATAGCAAGAAAACAACCGAGAATGCGTAAAGATGCGGTGCTACAACTAATTTTGAGTTATGGTACAAGAGGACATCTTAGATGACTTTGGTTGGAAACCAAAACCCTACTTTGAAGAATGCTCGGCGGAAGTAGTAGCCAAGTTTTACTCTCCGCTTGAGGCGGAAGTGGCGGCAGCGCGGCTGCGGGCAGAGGGCATTCCGTGTTTTTTGGTCGGGCGTACGGCTCAGTCGGTGTTGCCGCACCTGCAACTGTTGGTGCGCTTACACGTGCGCCCACAGGACGTAGAGCGCGCCCGACATGTACTGGCTGAAGCCGTTTTCGAGGCAGAGGATCCACAGGCGTCCAACATAGACAAGTGGGCCCTTGTGGTCTTGTTTGCCCTTTTGGGCCTGTTGTTAGCCATATTGCTTGTGCAGCTGGTCTCACTATGAGACGCTAAGGCGCCGAAGGACGGCCAAAGACAAATCTTTAACTTCAGTTTTAGGTAACAATTCTCCCGTAAAAAAAAGCTTGTAAAAACTTGTATATCTTTTGCTTATAGCAAAAGATACATCTTGCTATTGCTCTTTTCGGGCGTAACGATAGACTGCTTTATGTTTACAATGGGCCGTTGACGCGGATAGACCTTTGACAGTGAAAAGCAGTGTGTATTGCTGACCACTTCATTCTTAATCTACAAATTTCATTGTCATGAAAAGTTTATCTACTGTCCGCCTCGTTTGCCCCCTCCTGACCATGATTGCTTCGTCACCTATTATCGTGGATACTACTGTAGTTGGATAAGGGCCATGGTCGCTATAAATAATAATGAAGCCCAGAAAGAACGTCGGTTTTCGACAGTTATTCAGGAAGCGGAGATGGAAGTTGTCTTCGGCACGCCCAGTCGAAACTGCGAGGGCAGCGGTATTTGTATGATAACCGGCCGATTTCCTCCGGGCTACACTATAGCTTGCCCTCATGCGAAAGTAATTATCTATTGTGATTCAGATACAAAAGAATTAGTTTTCAGATTTCCGAAGCGCTATTTATCTGATGAGATAATAAAGAGATTTTTTTCTAAAAACTATTTTACTGTAGAGGAGTCTTTTCGTATTCCGCTACAATTGGTTCGGCGGTGGAGGTTGCCAGGTCGGTACATCCCTGCAGGTTGTTATCCAATAGAGCTTTATTCAAGAGAATGGCGCCTCTATTTTCCCTTGCCTCAAGACTGATTTTCATGAGATGATACGCCGCAGCACAAAAGAGTACTGCGGCCTTTCTCTCGAACGTGTAATTGTTTTTTTAATGCCATCTATTATATCCTTTAAAAAATTTATGCTATTATGGTGCATATTTCAACTTCTATGCTTGTAGGAGTAGCTAAAGCTGCTGCCTTAGTCTGTTTTCAGGCCATACTTTATAGCCTGAGAAGGTGCCTGCTCTGTATTAGAGTGGTTTTATCAAGATGGTTTCAGCTAGGTTTTATGCCTGCGAATAGTCGCCCCCATTTTTTATATTTAAAATGGTTGTTGTTACTCTCAGGTACGCCGATATTTAGTGTAGTGATGGAGGCCCAGGTAAGCGGTTCGGTGTTCCGCGATTTTAATGGCAATGGTGTTAGAGATGCCAATGAGCCATTGGTGCCTGGAGTAACTATTCATGTTTACGATGCAACCAATACCCTATGTGGTGTGGCCACCTCAGGTGGGTTTACGGCACCCAATTATACCGCTCCAGGCTGTGGAGCCGGGCCGGTGCGAGTAGAGTTTATCCTACCTAATACACCGACGGTTTGCGTTAATAAAAACCTGGATGGTTTGGCCCATGGAAATGGTACCACGTTGAGCGATGTACGCTTTGTCAATGGAAATAGTACCAATGTAGATTTTGGCATCTTTGACCCTACGCTTTATTACCTCGGTAGCAGCGGTGTTGAGGTGTATGTACCATGCTACGTCAACGGAGACCCGCTTCCCTCAGGAAGTGATGCTGGAGATCTGGACTGGTTCGTTGGTTTCCCATACACCAATTCTGGAACCACTCCACCGGCCAAGAAAGTAAATGGCTCTGTCATAGGCGCTGTGTGGGGAACTGCTTACAGCAAACAAGCCCAGAGAATTTTTGTATCTGCCTTCTTAAAACGCCATATAGGACTGGGTACTTTGGGTAGTGGTGGTATTTACATGCTGACCCCCACGGGTTCAACCTTCACAGTGACACCGTTTTACGATATGGACGCCAACGGCCACCGCACGCGAGCGGCCACCACGGCTGTTGCGTATGGTAGCGGCTCTAGTTTCAGTATCGATGTAGCGGGTACTATCGCTACCTTTTTAGGTCCTATTGACCCACTCACAGGGCAGCCGGAAGGCTTAGGTGTTATAGGCTCGAACAGTGACCGAGGGCTTCCCACCACGCCTTCCTTACCTTCGTACGACCCGGCTGCTTTTGATCAGACGGGCAAAGTTGGGTTAGGAGATATTGAGATTAGCGACGATGGGCGTTTCTTATTTGTCATGAACCTATACAGTAGGCGCCTTTTTCGCTTAGAATTAGACAATCCCATTGAAATTGGCAACCGCGTTTGGAACGATCTTAACAATAATGGCATACAGGATGCCAACGAACCAGGTATTCCTAATGTTAGCGTTACGCTTTGGAAGGAAACCTCTCCGGGTAATTTCACAGCTATAATAGATAGTGTGCTGACGGATACAGCAGGGCGATATATTTTCACGAGCGCCTCAGGTACTTCTTCCGCAGGTATTACGCGCGGCGTAGCGCAGCTCTTGCCCAATATGACGTATCAGTTGCGCTTCCCAACTTCCGGTTGGTGGTCTGAACCTAACTACAGTTAATAATGGAGGTAGTGATTCCAACGCCGACGCGCGCGACTCAGATGCTAATACCTTGGGAGTTATCCAGTTTAGCACTACCGCTCCCGGCTTTAATAACCACTCTTTCGATACAGGTTATGGATGTGGAAATCCAGTATGCTGGAAGACTATGATCATCAAGAATCAATTAAACTGATTTTTCATCTCAAAACAAATTAAATCATTTATCTCGTCATGAAAAAGAATGGACACCTCTTCTTAACAATAAGTAGGTTAACCAGTAATTTATTGGCCGACTATTGGCAAGACTATCGATGGCTAGTCTTGCCAATAGCTATAATCGTCGGCTTTATTAACGTGCTTTCCGGCCAGTGTGATTGCAAGGAATTCATATACCTAGACGAGCCAGGTGGCAAAGTACATAAGTTTGAGATTAATCCAGCTGGAGGATCACTTACAGAAGTAGGGGGAGTAAGCGGTATTCCTTGGTTCAATAATGCATCAGTGCTTCCCTTTCCGCATGGCTTGGGCGTGGACCGCAATGGGTTCTTATATATTGGTAGCAATTTCAAGGAGCCTAATCAGATTCGTAAGCTCGACTGTTTAGGTAATATTAAGCCAGTCTCTGAGTTTGTGGCGCCGCCCAGCGGTAATTGGGGATTTGGTCTATATAATATATCATCTTATGATGGATTTATATATGCCAATGGTACCTCTGGGCAGATCTATAAGATTGATCCATGCACGGGTAGTATAATAGGATATGTTCGTTTAAGTAGTAATAGTGACGACTGGGGCCTCCATATTGATAAGAATGGAAAGTTTTACGTAACTCAACGAGATGGTAAGATTTATGCATTTACTCCAACAGCCGCAGATTTTACGTCTTTTACGATTTATTCACCTCTTATTGATTTAGGCGCTAATCCTGCTTACGTTACTCCTGCATATTCTGGTACAGGGCTGGAGGGAATTACGACTGATAACAATGGCAATATTTATGTTGTGGAGGGTAATCGGGATCATATAAATACACCCTCTCGTTTGCTAAAGTTCTCACCTACAGGAGCATTTATTGCTGCCGGCCCCGTGGATAACAATGGCACTGACAATGCTGGCTGGAACCAGATGGTCGGTATTGTGTATAGTTATTCTTCGGGTAAACTGTACACTACCACACTCAATATTAACGAAGATTGTATGTACCGTTGGGATACTAGCTTGATGCCTGAAGGTGCTGCGTTGGGTCCATCTTATAGTTTATCTCTGTGCAAGTCTATTGGGATAGTGACTGAATGCTGCCCCCTAGTAGCATCACCCTCAACAGGACAGTTTGCGGTGTAACTACGGGAGACCGCATATCTCTATCAGAACTAATTAATTGTGATGGGATAGTTTGCGAAGGACAGTGGTCAGAAGCAGTTGGTGATCCTAATCTTACCTTTGACAGCTGTGACCTTACAGTCACAGCTAACGGTCTACCTGCCTGCGGTACCTATACAATAACTAATATAGGTATACCCGGGAAGAAGTGCGGCGATTTCACTATTACTTTAAATATATCTTATCTTGGTAATGTAGTAGCACCGGTCATTGCTGGCAATCAAACAGTGTGTAATGGGAGCGACCCCTCGCCATTTACAGTGACTACCCCAGCTTCTACTTCGCAACCTGGCAGCACTATTACCTATCAATGGCAAAGTAGTATTACTTCTGCTACAACAGGATTCACTGACATACCAGGCGCGAATAGCGCTACTTATGATCCGGGACCTTTATTCCAGACTACTTATTTCAGGGTAATTGCATCTATTACGGCGTGTGACGGTGCTATTTGTAGCGATACAAGTAACGTCGTAACATTAACATCAATTCCCTGTTGCAATATTGCGGCTATCAATCCGCTGGTTATCTGCAACGACAATGGCACAGGTAATCCCAACGATGACTTTTACTCCATTACTGTCAATCCAACAGGTACAGGTCTTGGCGCGCAGTACATGGTACTCATTGTGCATAATAGTACCAATTATAGTTTTGGTCCTTTCAACTATGGCTCGCCTTCGCCAGCATTAGGCAGTTTCCTTATCAGCCAGGGCAATGCTACGGTTACCGTCAACGATGTTACCAATGCAGGTTGCTCGCTCGGGCCGGTAGGTGTAAGTGCTCCTGATCCTTGCAGCGTACCCATGAGTATTGGCTCTTTAGTTTGGCTGGATGACCAGCCCGGGCTAAACGTTACCGATAATAACGGCATGCGCGATCCGGGAGAGCCAGGGCTGCCCAATGTAAGGGTCCAGCTGTTCAGCGTAGGCCCGGATGGCATTAAAGGCACAGGTGACGACGCTGAGGTTCCCGTAGGTCCTGACGGCCTGTTAGGCACTCCCGACGATGCACCGGGCGGTGTACTCACCAACGCCAGTGGGGTCTATTTCTTTGGGTATCTCGACCCCGGCAGCTATTATGTGGTTCTTCCGACCATCAACTTCGCTCCAGGCGGCCCGGCAGCACCATACCAGATAGCTAGCCAGATGGTTAATCCAAACGACGACCAGATGGAAGACGATAATAACGGCATCCAGATGGGAGGCCCGGGTGGCATGGTGATGAGCCCAATTATTGTCCTTTTCCCGGGTACGGAGCCGCTTAACGAGCCGGGTGCAGGGGGCAGTCAAGATCTCCCTTACGATAACCTCGGCGACATGACGGTGGACTTCGCCCTCATCCCTATGGTGAGCCTTGGCTCCACTGTCTTTGCTGACGACACCCCTGGGCTAAACGCCACAGATAACAACGGCGTGCAAGACCCAGGCGAACCAGGCATACCAGGAGTAGCGGTAGAACTGTGGAGCGTTGGCCCAGACGGTGTAAAAGGCACCGGCGACGACGCAAAGATTAATGTCGGTCCTGATGGCATACTTGGTACTGCCGACGATGGGCTGGGCGATCATATTACAGACGCCAACGGGAATTACTTCTTCGCAGGCATTGCGGAAGGTATCTATTACGTAAAAATCCAGACGACCCAGTTTGCCTCGGGTGGCCCCTTAACTGCAACGCCGCTATCGAGCGCTGTGGTAAACACAACTCCGAACAGCGATATAGACAGCGATAACAACGGCATTCAGATGGGGGGAGTAGGTGACATGGTAATGACCAATCCCATTACGCTCATCGCAGGTACCGAGCCTATGGGTGCTGCAGAAGCAGGGCAAGGCGGTACTCAGGACAATAGCCACCCATACAACGACGCCAATGGCAACATGACGCTTGACTTAGGCTTCGTGCCAGCCGTTAGTGTAGGTTCAGTGGTCTTCGGTGATAATAACAACAATGGTACCTATGAACCTATCGCAGGCGAGAATGGTATCTCTGGAGTAACGCTGCAGCTCTACAATCTCGGCCCCAATGGTATTAAAGAAGCCGATGGCTCTGGCGATGATGTGCTTATAGCTGCTACAGTAACAGATGCTAATGGTCTTTATATTTTCAGTGGCTTATATGAAGGACAATACTACATAACTATACAAAATAGCCAGTTTACTTCGGGTAATCCACTGTTTGAACTTATGTCGAGCAATGATATAGGTACTACGGGGACTGATAATACAACAGACAATGACGATAATGGCATTGCTATGGGCGCTATAAATACGCCATCTTACATGGTAATGTCGCCGGTATTTACGCTAATTGCCGGTTCAGAGCCTGTAGGCGTTGCCGAATTTGGCCCTGGCGGCCTATTAGACGATAATCATCCGCTAAGTGATCATAGCGGCGATATGACAAAGGATTTCGGATTTGTCACTACGCGCGTAGCCATAGGTAACTACGTGTACATGGATAACAACGAGAACAACATATACGACGCAGGCGACATGCCGGTGTCGAACGTATTGGTTTGGCTATATCCTGCTGGGGCCAATTACGGTATAGATGCGCCGTTGGCGGTGGATGTGACCGACGCGAGTGGCTATTACTACTTTGACGACCTAGCGCCGGGGCAGTATGTTGTTTACCTACCCTCGGTGAACTTTGGCGCTGGCGGAGCGCTTCAGTACAAGGAGAGCGTTCCGGGTCAAGATGTGGGCGAGGTATTGGACAACAACGACAACGGTCAGGATGCGCTGGTCAACGGTGGGGTCGTATCGAATGTGTTTACGCTGACTCCGTATGGCGAGCCGGTAGGCGAGAGTGGAGCAGGCGGCAGCGGCAGTGGGACGCCGGCCTATCCTGGCGTGTTGCCGGATGCGAGCGTGAACGAGACGATAGACTTTGGTTTCCGTTTGGAGCGGGTAGCGATAGGCAACTATGTGTACATGGACAACAACGCCAACGGTACCTTCGATGCTGGCGACATGGCCATACCCGGTGTAACGGTTTGGCTGTATAAAGCGGGTGCTAACTACGGCGTGGATGTACCGCTGGCGGTGACGACGACGGATGCTTCGGGCTACTATTACTTTGACCAATTAGTGCCTGGCCAATATGTAGTGTTCATTCCAGCCGCCAATTTTGCTACAGGCCAACCGCTCAAGAATAAGCTAAGCACGCCAGGGGCTGACGGTGGTCAGGTATTGGACAACAACGATAACGGCCAAGACACGCCTATCAATGGTGGTATAGCCTCCAATGTCATCAACTTACAGCCGGGCGTACAGCCTATCAGTGAGTCAGGTGCGGGAGGTTCGGGCACAGGTACACCAGCCTATCCAGGAACACTGCCGGACGCCAACGTAAATGAAACCGTTGATTTTGGCTTCTTTGTCCCGGCCAAGATAGGCGATTTCGTATGGCACGACCTGAACGGAAACGGTATCCAAGATGGGGGTGAACCAGGCATAGGCAACGTAGTTGTTATCCTACAAGGCACAGACAACCAGGGTAACACCATCAACCTGACCACAGCTACTGATGGCACAGGTATGTATATGTTTGGTGACCTTCCGCCAGGAACGTACAAGCTCACTTTTGTGACACCGACAGGTGGCTACACAGCAACTGCACCCAACCAAGGCGCTAACGATGCATTGGACAGCGACGCTGAACCAAGCATGGGCGGGATGACGCAGACCTTTACGCTTAATGGTGGCGATACTATCCCAACTTTCGACGCTGGTTATTACATCCCGGCTGCCATTGGCAACTATGTGTGGTACGATGCCAACGCTAACGGTATCCAAGACCCAACAGAAACCGGCATCCCGGGAGTTACGGTTATCTTGACTAGCACCGACGGATTGGGTAACCCAGTCAGCCAGACTACGACGACGGATGGCAACGGCTTGTACCTGTTCGACAACCTCGTACCAGGGGTGTATAAGATTACTTTCATCACGCCAGCGGGCTTCGACTACACGTCGCCACTCGATCAAGGTACTAACGACGCTCTGGACAGCGACGCTAATCCAAGTATGGGTGGGATGACAGTCTTTGAAACGCTAACCAGCGGTGAAGTAAATCTCGACTATGACGCCGGCTATTACATCTGCCCAGAGATATCCTTCAAGAATCTGCCAGTGCAGCCCATCTGTCCACTGGAAGAGGTGGCTGGCATCCAGATCTTTGCGATGCCGGGCGCGGCGACCATTACCTGGACGGGTGGCGCTTCCATTGGGCTAAATGACGGCTCGGGAAGCGGCCCTATGGCTGAAATCCCAGCGTTCATCGCTACGGCAGAAGACGTCGTAACCATTACGGTGACGGCTACTTTAGGAGAATGCGTGGTCACGGAAACGTTCGTCTTGCAAGTAGAAGACGACAAGGCGCCTGTTTTTGTCAATTGCCCACCAGATATTACCGTGGACAACTACCCTGGTGAATGCGGCGCTCGCCCAACTTGGGATGAACCCGTTGCTCAAGACGACTGCGCATCTTATACCAACACCTTAACGGTAACTCAAACCGTAGGACAGCCTTCGGGCTCTTTCTTGCCTGTCTCCTCAACGCCATACACCATCCGGTATGTGGCTGACGACGGCAATGGAAACACGAGCGTTTGTGAATTTACCATTGTGGTAGAAGATAAAGAAGCACCGCAAATCACCTGCCCGGCGGATATCACGGTGTTGACCAGCTCCAACGGTACGGGAGACTGTTCAGGCGAAGTGCCTGATCTGCTGCCCAATGTTGTGGTCACCGATAATTGCCCCGGCCCATGGTCGCTGGTACAGAACCCACCGGCAGGCTCGACGATCTCGGGCGTGCATGGTCAACAATTCGATGTGCTCATAACAGCTACCGATGCTTCTGGAAATGCGACTTCCTGCGAAGTAGAAATCACACTGGTGGACGATGAAGCACCCGTATTAACTGTAACACCGCTCGACGCTACGTATGAATGCGCAGAAGACGTGCCGGCAGCACCTACGCAAATTCCACAGGACAATTGTGGCATAGCAGCGACCGACTTCAGCGAATCCATCAACCCCGGGCTGTGCATTAACCAGGCTGTCATTACGCGCCACTGGACAGTATATGACCACGCGGGCAATAGTAGCGAGCATATTCAAACGATAATCGTAAACGATGACAGGGTCCCCGTTTTCATTGTCACCCCTGTGGATCGCACCTATGAGTGCTTAGACAACGTACCCGGTGCACCCGACCAAGGCGTAGTGGCTACGGATAACTGCGACGTGGTTTTCGTAGATTTCATGGAAACCCGAGACAAGGACTCCTGTGACAATCAGGTGCTTATCAAACGCCGTTGGGAAGCGACCGACCTATGCGGCAACAAGAGCACCCACTGGCAATACATCACCGTGCGCGATACGGTCGCTCCGGAGTTCCGCACGACACCAGTAGACCGCACGTACGCCTGCTCAGAAGATGTGCCGGCAGCGCCCATCCAGATTGCCTCTGACAATTGCGGTGAAGTATTTGTGGACTTCGCCGAGACGGCTGAACCTGGTGGCTGCTTGAACCAGTACGTCATTACCCGCCGCTGGTATGCCTACGACCTGTGCGGTAACTCGTCCGAACACTGGCAGACTATAACAGTGAACGACTCGATTGCGCCAGTATGGACGAGCGCCCTGCCGGCCGATGAGACAGTACAATGCGGTGAGGACGTACAGCCGACAACACTAACGGCCTCCGACAACTGTGTGGCGCCACTGGATTATCACTTCAGCGAGACGCTGCTGCCGGGCGCAGGCCCGAACGATGGCGCGGTGCTGACGCGTACATGGACGATAACGGATGCTTGTGGAAATAGCATCCAGCATGTGCAAACAGTAACCATTCAAGACAATACACCACCAACACTGGTGGGCTTGCCAACGTCGGCTGTGGAGAACGTAACGTGCTCCAGCGAGGTACCTGCGGTAGCGAACGTAACGACGAGTGATAACTGTCAAGGCACGGTTACGC